>Ga0101941_1000057_pt1 | contig 328981 bp, 311 predicted proteins | sample DewCreD2012metaG_3_FD_75242 | JGI IMG/M metagenome (GOLD analysis project Ga0101941, IMG submission 75242) | Hot spring sediment bacterial and archeal communities from British Columbia, Canada, to study Microbial Dark Matter (Phase II) - Dewar... ... | reverse complement strand
GATAACCCTCCACCCCAACGGCCATGGCCTCCCGGATCAGCGCCTCGTCATCGTAGGCGCTGAGCAGCAGGATGCGGATCGGCCACCCGCGCCGCCGGATCTCCCGCGCGAGGGCGAGGCCATCGCGCCGGGGGAGGCGGATATCGAGGATGGCGACATCGGGCTGGAGCGTCTCCAGCATGGCAAGGGCGGTTTCCCCATCCCCGGCTTCGGCGACCACCTGAACCTCAGGCCGCCGCTCCAGCAGGGCCCGCAAGCCCAGGCGCAGCGGCGGATGATCATCCGCGACCAGAACGCGAATGGGCCCCATTCGGTTCACGCTCCATCCGGACTTGCGCCATTCAGCTTCAACTCAGGGAATCCGGATAGCTCCTTCCCCATAGGACCGCAGGGGATACCTTCGGTGTCCGCGGCAACCCCGGAAGCCCGCAGGACGAAATCAGCCGAGCGTCACCGGATCCGGAAAAGCCCGGCCGCCGCTTCGGCGTCCACCATCCACAGGATCCGCCCGGGGCCCGGGCGGACCCCCTGCGCGGGCCAGCGGAGGGGATCGAAAGGTCCCTCCCACACGGCCCGCAGGATCTCCGCTTTGCGCGCCCCGGTCACCAGGAAGACCACCCGACACGCCTGGTTCAGGATCGGCAGCGTCAGGGTCACCCGCGGTGGATCCGCTTCTGGCACGGCGGCCACCCAGCGCCTCTGCTCCGTCACCGCCGGATGAAAAGGGAAAAGGGAAGCCGTATGGCCATCCTCCCCCAGGCCCAGGAGGATCAGATCGAACCGCGGGGGCGCTTCCCGGAAAAACGTCCGCAGCAGGGCCTCATAGCGGACGGCGGCCGCCTCCGGATCCCCCTCGCATCGGATGGGATGGATCTGGTGGGGTGGAATGGGAACGTGCTGCAACATGGCCTCGTGCGCCATCCGGGCGTTGCTCCGGGGATCCTCGAAGGGCACGCAGCGCTCATCCCCCCAGAAGACGTGCACCGCCTCCCAGGGAACGGCCTCCCGGCATTCCGGGCGAGCGAGCCATTCATAGGCCCGACGCGGCGTCTGGCCCCCGGCAAGGGCCACGACGAACCGTCCGGCGCGCCGGGCGGCGCGCTGGGCGGCGCGGGCGAAAAGGGCCGCCGCAGCCCGGCTCAGCGCCTCCGCATCGGGGAAGACGCGGATCATCCGGGCGTGGCTCCCACGGGATCCAGGATGGTGGGGAGATCCCAGGATCGGCCGTCCCGGGCGATCAGCTCCTCCGCTGCCGGCGGGCCCCAGGTGCCGGCCGGGTAGTTGGGGAAATCCGCAGGCGGCCGGGCCGCCCAGGCCTCCAGGATGGGCTGGATCACCTCCCAGGCGGCCTCCACCCACGCCGCCTCCAGGGATTGGGTGGTGTCCCCGCGGATGAGATCCAGGAGCAGCGTCTCATACGCTTCCGGCGGACGGTTCCCGAACATCTCCTCATACAGGAAATGCATATCCACCGGCTGCAGCTGCATCACCGGGCCCGGGACTTTGGCCTGGAAGCGGAAGAGGACGCCTTCTGCGGGCTGCAGGCGCAGGATCAGGCGGTTGGGCTGCCAGGAGCGAACAGCAGACTCGGGGAACGCCCGGTGAGGCACCGGCCGGAAGGTGATGGAAACCTCCGAGGCCCGGACCGGCAGGCGCTTGCCAGTGCGCAGGTAGAAAGGGACCCCCTGCCAGCGCCAGTTGTCCACGAAGAGCTTGAGGGCCACGTAGGTTTCGGTGTTCGACCGTGGATCCACGCCAGGCTCCTCCCGATAAGCGGGCACCTCCTCTCCGGCCAGGCGGCCCCGCCCATACTGGCCGCGCACCGCGTAAACATCCACCTGATCCATCGAAATGGGACGGATGGCCCGCAGCACCTCGAGCTTCTTGTGATGGATCTCCTCCGGCGTGAGGGAGACCGGGGGCTCCATCGCGATCAGGCAGAGGAGCTGGAGGAGGTGGCTCTGGACCATATCGCGGAGGGCGCCGGTCTGGTCATAGTAGCCGCCCCGGTGCTCGACCCCCACGGTCTCGGCGACCGTGATCTGCACATGGTCGATATACTGACGGTTCCACACCGGCTCGAAGAAGGCGTTGGCGAAACGCAGGGCCAGGATGTTCTGGACCGTGTCCTTGCCCAGGTAGTGGTCCAGGCGGTAGATCTGGCTTTCCGTCAGAAACTGGCGCAGGCGCGCGTTGAGCCGGCGGGCGGAAGGCAGGTCGTGGCCGAAGGGCTTCTCGATCACCACGCGGTGGCGCGAGGGGTCCTTCACCAGGCCGGCCGCGCTCAGGTGGTCCACGATGGTCTCCGTGACGCCCGGAGGAACCGCCAGATAGAAGATATGATGGGTCACCTCCAGGTCCGCGCCATCCATGGTCTGGAGCCGCTGGCTCAGGGCCGCATAGAGGGCGGGGTCATCGTAGTCGCCCCGCAGATAGAAGAGGCGTTCCGCGAAGCTCATCCAGGTGGATTCATCCGGGCGATGGCGGGCAAAGCGCTGGACGCCGTCCAGAAGACGGGCGCGGAAGGACGCGTCGTCCATCGCGCTCCGCGCGATGCCGAGGATCGCCCAGCGCGCCGGCAGCCAGCCGTCGCGGTAGAGGTCGAAGAGGGCGGGGGCCAGCTTGCGCCAGACCAGGTCGCCGCTGGCGCCGAAGAGAACGAGGGCGATGGGCGGGTAAGAGACGGGTGGTTTCATCCTGAGCCGCCGGGTTCAGGTTTCGCAAGACATGATACCAGCGAGTCAGGCGCATGGCGCTGCGGCCAAGCAGCCTTTTTCACTGAAGGGGATCGTGGACGCAGGCCATATGCCCTGAATGGGCTTGAAGAATGGGGCTCCCCCTCGGCTTCCTGGTCCAGGCGTTCCCGCGGAGCATTTCTTCAGGTTTCCCCTTCGCATCGCCTGGCGCCCAACGGGTTTGCGGCGCTCTGGGAGAGCAGGCCCCTGGTGGTTTCCACAGGCTGGCCCCTGAGGAAAGACACAAGGGGGAACCTGTGGAAAATACGGTTGTGAAACCGAAGCGCGAAGGCTAAAATGAGGGTGACTTCCACAATCTCTAGATGGGAGGAATCCGATGAAGGCCCGCGACGCTATAAAGGGGGTTTTGGGGTTGATTCTACTAGGGATCTAGGTCACCGATCCAACAGGTCCGTTTGCTCAGGCGGACAGCCCTCTGCCTCCTTCACCTGCTCCGGTTGCGGAGGATCCTGGTGGTGGAGGTGGATGGCTGTGGGCTCAGATGATCGAGAAAGCGGATGGAAGCATAAACAAAACTTATCCAAGTTATTATTATCAAGGACAATATTATTGCGATAATGACGCTGATATTGATTATACGTTAGTATATAACATGAATTATGGGCAAAATCCCGATAGCTTGAGGTATTATTCAACAGATCGATTTATCATATGGTTTGGACCATCAGCTCTTAAGGGGTATTCGTATACTTGGGACAAGGTTCATGTTTGTGTTGGAACATTGATTGATTTATCTCCACTTTCTTCTTTGATGAATGCAGTCTACCTTCACCAATAAGGAGGAGTTTTACATGCATATTCTTTTATTCGGTATATTCTGGTGGTTATGGGGTGGTATTGTTTGGAATATTATATTTATTTTGCGGCTTGATCGATCATTGTTTGGAATAATCTACTGGGCTGGCATAGGTGGGGTGTGGACTTTGCTTAAAAGACGACGTCGGTTTCGCTATCCTCTTTGGTGGGGATGGTTTTTGGGTATTGGAGCCGGGATAAGTAGCGGGGCACTCTGGATGAGATGGGAGCGGCTCTTGCAGGATACTCTTAATGTTGAATTATTGGCATTATTGGAATTTGTATTGTTTGGATTGATGCTGGGCATTTTTCAAGGACCTCTCTTTTCTTCAAAAATCCTTTCTTGGAAAACAATAGCATGGGCTGCAGCTACCGCGTTGAGCTGGACTATCGGTGGCCTTATTCTGTGGATGATCGCTTCTCAGATTGGATATCTGTGTCCGGGATTTGATTGTTTCTCAGAATTTCACGAATCTATTCGTAAGATCTTATGGTGGATAATTGTGGCAATGACATTCATTGTAACAAGCAGTGTAATATCTTTGATTCAGGATATGATGATGCAGCGTTGGTCTGGATAGGGAAGCCATGTGTGAAAACTCCGTGCCTTCACACGAGTACCCGGATCTTCCTTTAAATTGTCATTAATCAAAAGGAGTTACGCAGTTGAGACCCGACTGGGTCATTTCCACTGCCATATATGGGGTATTTTGGCTGATCACTCTCCATATGTTAGAATTCCTTCCTGTCAACTGCGTAAGTCTTAATAGTTTTTCAGAGGGTCGCTTGTTCGCAGAAAGGGCAAAGCAAGGTCTCAAGCAGGCTGAAGGATCCGCTCCTCTTCACGGCCCGGTGGTGAGCAGGGCCTCGAACTCGGCGGCCGCATCCCGCAGGCGTCCTTTGCCCCACCACAGGCTGAGATCGGCCCACTGGGGATCCCAGTCCAGAAACCAGCAGAAGGCCTCCACCTGGGGCTCCCCCGCGACCACAGACCATGCCGCCGTCAACCATCCCCGCGGGTAGTTGTGCGCCGGAGGAACGCCTTCATCCGGTGTGTAGGTGTTGGACGATGTGATGTAAACAGGCCGCCCGCGGGTCGAGGGATATGCATTGATGATCTCCAACCAGTCATACAGCGCCTGGAATCCGACCCGTGCCCCCATGGCGTCCCGAAGGTCCAGACGCGGCTCCTCTGCCTCCGGATAGCCCGCGGCGCGGGCCGCCTCCGGCCGGCCAGGCACGTGCAGGGCGAAGCCATCCGGCCCGGGGTTCCACTGCCCCATCGCCGCCCTCGCCCGTGTGGTTTCATCGATGAAGGCCACCAGGGTGTTGAAGTAATTCAGCCAGGGGACGTCCACGCGGCCCCGCCGTTCCCCATCCTGATCCCGAACATGGGGCCGCACTGGTCCCACCAGGAGACGCGCCCGGGGGTTCGCTGCCCGGAGGACCGCGGCCGCGTTGTCGGTGCGGACCGGCGATTCGCCGTAGCCGTTGAAGACCCGGGCATACCAGGCCGGAGAGATCGGACGATCGGGGCTCATGCGGTTGCTCAGGGCCTCGTTGGGGCCGCTCCCCAGAAAATAGGCGTAGACCCCCTGAAGCCGTTCGTCCCGGCCCAGGCGCTCCAGATAGCGCAGATAGCGCGCCAGCCCTTCCAGATCCCCGGGAGGGGGAAGGGTCTGCCCCCGGTCGTAATCCACCCGCACCAGGACCCGCAGGCCGCGGCGCTGATGCCGGGCGACGCGGGCAGCCAGGGCGTTGATCCCCCAATCCGGGTCCTCCGCTCGTTGCGCGTAGGTCAGCTCCACGGCCCATCCAGCGCGCCCTTTCCAGTCCCGCTCAGGATGCGGGAAGACCAGGCCCAGCTTGGTGGGGATGGCGAGGGGTGCGGGGGTGGGCTCGGGATCTCCGAGCGCGAGACGCCCCCGCAGGCGGCATCCTTCGTGGCAATCCCGATAGAACGCCACCGTCACCGATCCGGCAGGCATCGGGAAGCGCCAGACCCAGCGCCAGAGCATGAGCTCCGGCCGGGCTTCGATTCGCTCCAGCGCGGCGGGCTCCCCGTTGACCGTGAGCAGGATATGGCCCCACGGAACCCGATCCTGAACCTCCACGATCACCGGATCGCCGGGTCGGGGCGCGGATGGAATCACCCGGAACTGAGGCCATGGCCCCTCGCGGTCCGGCCCGATGCGCACCGTCACTTCCCCCGAAGGGGTCAGAATCCCCAGCAGCAGGAGCAGCCCCGCGAGGAGCGCCCCGCCGCGCCAACGACGCAGCACCGAAAACCACTGGCCTTTCATTCGCTCCCCCGCCATGCGGGCAGCGTGAACCGGATTCGCGTGCCGGTTTCCCCTTCGACCCGGCTCTCGATCTCCAGGCTGGATCCGTGCTGACGGAGGATCTCGGCCACGATGGCCAGCCCCAGCCCGGCTCCGGGGCCCCCGGGAGCTTCCCCGCGATAAAACGGCTCAGTGACATAGGGGAGATGCTCGGCGGGGATCCCCGGGCCGGTGTCGCTCACTTCGCACCGCACGCCCCCAGGAACGGATCGGAGGGAGACAAGGATGCGATCGCCGGGTCGGCTATAGCGAATGGCATTATCCAGCAGGTTCAGAAAGACCTGCTTCAGCCGATCCGCATCCCCCTGAACCAGCGGCACCTCTTCCCCTACCTCAAGGCTCAGGGATTGCTGGCGGGCCAGAGCCTCCGGGAGCTTCTCCGCGATGGCGGCCTCCGCCACGGCTACGATGGAGAGGGGATGAACGATCAGCGGCTCCCCGATGATCAGACGGCCCAGCTCCAGCACACTGTGGACCATGCGGAGCATGCGACGGGTTTCCTCCTCCAGGATGCGCATGGACTGGGAACGGATTTCCGGAGCGATCGCGGGGAGTTTAAGGACTTCCAGATGGGTCAGCATGGTCGCCAGGGGCGTTCGAAGCTCGTGGGCCAGACCGGTCAACAGGCGGCGCAGCTTCTCCAGGCCCCGATGGCTTTCCCTCGCATCCGCCACCAGGACCCAGAAGGCGTCTTCCATGGGAACAACCCACCAGCGCAGGGCCTGGCCTCCGGCGAGGACCAGGAAACGGGAGCGCCCCACCCCTCTGGCCTGCGCCGCCCGAACATCTTCCTCCAGAAAGGGTCGCCATTCCGCATCCGGCAGGAGGCCGGAGGCCGCGGGAAGCCCCAGCCACTGGCGTGCGAGCGGGCTGGCCGCCGTGTAGCGCCCATCCGGGCGCACGCGCAGGAAACCGAGCGATGCCCGATCCATCTGTAAAAAGGCGCGCCGGGCGGATTCCCGAGCGGACCATCGGCCTAGCATAAAGGCCAGCGTCAGGAGGAGGGCCAGAGCGAGCCATACCAGCCGCAGGTCCACCGTCCACATCCGACGCTTCCCTCATCGCCCATACCGCCCGGTGAGACGCCCAACGGCCCGCACATGCCCATGCAGCGCCTGTTCCACCTGGGCCGGGCTGGCCCCTGGAGGGAGGTCCGGGACGCTGTCGAGGGCGTAGAGGACGAACCGATACCGGTGAGCTGGCCCAGGAGGCGGGCATGGACCCCCATATCCGATGCGCCCGAAGTCGTTTCGTCCCTGCTTCCCGATACCCTCCACCTCCGGCTCCCGCGGGATGCCCTCCGGGAGCTCCGTCCGGTCGAGCGGGATCGCATACAGCACCCAGTGAATGAACCGTCCGCCAGGCGCATCGGGATCGTCAACGATCAGGACCAGGCTTCGGGCACCCGGTGGAGGGGGCTCCCAGCGCAGCGGGGGCGAGCGGTCCGGCCCATCACAGGTGTATTCGCGGGGGATCGCTTCTCCCTCCGCGAAAGCGGGGCTCCGAAGGCGCAGATCCGGAAGCCCGCTTTCGGAGACGGGCGACCCCGCGGGAGGGGTTTGGGCTTGAGGCCCCGGGGCGGTCACGCCGCAACCGAGCGCGAGCGTCAGCAGCCATGCCATCCCCAGCACCACAGCACAACGGCGCATTCCTGTCCTCCTGGAAGGCGGAGCACGCCCGTATGCCAGAACATGTCCGACGCTTCCGGCTCCCCCTCACCCAAGGGTCTCTCCCCCCAGGCTCCGGGAGCAGTCCGGGGTATCTCCAGCGCCCTTCCCAATTGTAAGAGAATTCCCCCCCTCGGGCGATCGGTCGCCTCCAGCGAATCCGCTTCGCAGGCCCCGAGACCGCCTGGTTGCCCCCCAACCGTCCAGGGGGCTTCCAGAGTATATCGGGTGGAAAAACCCTTCACGGAGAGGCAAGCCATGCGAGGGAAACATCCCGAAGAAGGTCTGCTTGCTCCTGGGGATTCTGGGGGCGTTGCTCCTCCTGGGCGCGGCGCCCACGCCCGAAACCTCGCCAGACGAAGATGTCCAGGTTCCTGTCGTCCTGGATGGCGTCCGCTATGCGCCCGATGCGCTCAACCGAATGAGGGTCGAGTTGAATCGGCAGGGGATTTACCTGTGCTATACCTTCTCCCGGGATGGCGCCCTCCATGCTTTCTCGAGCGGTTTGCAGGGATGCCATGAATTCCCTCAGAAGGAGTGGGGGCTGCCATCCCGGCCACTGGAGTATCCACCGCCAGTCCGTCCCTTCCAGGTGCGCGTGGAGGGACCTATCGTTTACGTCGAGCCCGCCATCCGCTGACCTCCCGGGAACAGGAGACTCCTGCAGGAGCCGCTTGAGCGGCGACGCGTCGAGGCGAAAGCTCCTTAACTGATCTGCGAAAGGACCGGGCTACCCCCAGGTATGGGTGGAAGAACGAGAAGCCCTGGAGTGATGGCGGAAGGGCGATCCAGAGGGGATGGCGGCCCTGGTGCGCATGTATGGGCAGCGGGCCCTCCGGGTCGCCGCCCTGATCCTGCCCGATCCCATGTAGGCGGAGGACACCGTTCAGGCAGCCTTTGGAACAGCTGGAGGGAGAGGATCGAGTGCAACGGATCGCTCGGGCGCTGGAGCGCCTCTCGCCGATGCGGCGAGCCGTGCTGATCCCGCGCGACGATGAAGCGCTCTCCAAGGAGGAGATCGCCCGGATCCTGGGCTGCGCCCTCGGGACTGTGAAATGGCATCTGCACCAGGCCCGCCGGCACCTGCGCCTCGCGCTTCAGGCGGAGCATGCGGAGGAGGAGGGAGTGCCATGGAGGAGTTCCCTCAGACGCCAGAAGAAGCCATGCAGTTGCAGGAAGACCTGGACCGCCTGGCCGGGATGCATGTCCCGGTGGATCGGGATCTGTGGCCGGCGCTGCAGGCCCAGCTGTTCCCATCCTCCCAGGGGAACCACCACGCGGCCCGACAGCGAGGATGGGATGGCTGGCCATGAGGCTGGTATTTGTCCTGACCCTGGTCGGGAGGGCCCTCGCCCGTAACCTCTGGGGGGCTTTCTTCTCCACCCGCCCTCTGGAATGGACGCACGCTTTGCGAACCGACTGAAAGGGACGCCATCCGGGCTCCCCTCCGGACCCGAGCGGATTTACCCCTCTCCCCTCACCGCTTCCCGGCGTGGGAAGGAGCAAACACGGAACCTGAGCGGGCCCCACCAAGATTGAAACAGCGTGGATCCTACGTCATCAAATATTGCTATCAACGGGGGAAGGTCAGCCCCCGGATGGCCAGCTCGCGCTCCAAGATTTCCCGCAGCGCCGTTTCAACAGGGCAAATCTCTATAATCTGTCCCCGCCCCTCAGGCCGATAAACACCGATGGAGTTCACTTCAGGATAGCAAGAAACCTCCGCCAGCATCCACTGGGTGCTTGTTGCCCTTAATGGATCTATATCGCTTCGACTATAGAGCTCCAAGCGTATCCCATAGCCGCTACTTTGCCGTGGGATTGGCACGCCTGCAGCACAGGCGGTGGACGTCGCAGCCAGGAGCATCGCTGTGATCTCCCGCACAGTGGTTGGCTCAGTAATCACAATGCTATGCTCCACCACGGGCATCCGTTGACTCACAAGATTGGTTATTTTCACCGCTACCGCTCTGGTTCCGGCGGAGACCCGAGACGGTTCAAAGATGAAGCTCCCAGCCGGCACCGGTGTGGGGGTTGGAGGAAGAGTCCCTTCCGCCGGCTCTCTTAAACAATTGGCAATGAACATGGTTGTGCCAATGAGCAAAAGAATCGACCAAATAGATGCACATTTGCGTATCATATATCCCCTCGCTTAGGTAAATCTTTCTTCTATCGGCCATTTTCCCCTTTCGCATTGAACTCAGTTACTCAGACCGTCCAGATAGCCAGTCCATATAGAGCCGCCGATAGGGTGAAGGCACCACGATGCCTTGAAGGTTCGTTACGTTAGCCGCCTCAAGCTCCTGGAGGGCGAAATCCGTCGTCACATCCACCAGGTAAACTTGAGGTGCTTTTAACAGCATCCGGAGGGCATCACCCCGGCTCAGGACACCCTCGATCACCATCACGCCGTCCAAATTTCTTTCCAGATCGATTCAAGCGCTCCCAGGCGGATGGTTGAGTCAACTCCATCGCTGAGAGTACCCCCGCTATATAGCTGGCCTTCTGGGTTCCGTCCAACAAAAGTCGTCTGTTCCAGCTTCAGGCCGGTGACATGAATCAATTTCTGGGCCTCAGCAATGGAGATAGGCGAACGGAACGTGACTTTCACAAGGATGCTTGAGATTGGCAGACAGCATTGGAGCTCGGGCAATATTCCACTGTACATAAGCTTGAAGGCCGGCAGGCGTAGAGAAGTCGACCTCTACGTAGGCCCGAATATGCCCATTATCCTTAGCTACTTGTATGGTGAAAGGCAGATCTGGTCGCGAAAGGGTAAAGGTGTTCTGTTTTGCCAAAGTGGGCAGTTCAGAGGCATGGGCACTTGACACTCCTAACCAGTCCGTATATCCCGCTTTCGGTGGCTCGAAGCCAATAAAGTTGTAGTTGGCATCAAACTTGGACTTACCTAACCAGTCATGGCTAGCATCACCGCAATTGTTTCCACAGACCTTTGGGTCAGGGCCGCTGCTGCGTTGATAACTGTAACCATCCTCCTCCCTGTCAAACCAAGCCAGGGCAGGAATGGTGAAACTGCCCACCATGAGTACCACCAACACAAATAGCGCAAGCATTAGAAATTTAGTCTTATTCATTTTGACCTCCTATCTTTAAGATACTTACCGTTCTTCCCATTAGCATCTACAATACGCAACTAATCGGTCATGTTGTCGCTACTGAAATCCGATTTTTTCATCTATAGGTAAGGATATTAAGCCAGAGATGCAGTCAACTTCTATTGCTCATGGTTTTCCGCGCATTCTGTATAATAAGCAGTCAGAGATCGCTTCGCAACCGTATTTTCCTCAGGAGTTCCCCTGTGGATTTCCACAAGTCCTGTTCCGGGGAATTACGAGGTTTTCTCCGCCGAGGATCCAGCGGGGAGCAAGGCGGGCAACCCGGCCTCTCAGGATTTTATTCGATATTCAATTAACTGTATAGAACTTGCTCAGGCCCTGGAAGCACTGCCGCCCGCCAGCGAACCATCGTGATCCTTTACTATTATGAGGAACTGAGCATCGAAGCCATCGCCCAGACGCTGGATTGCTCGCCAGGCACGGTCAAATGGCAGCTTCACGATGCCCGGGAGCGCCTGCAACACATGCTTCAGGAGTAAGAGGGAGTTTGGGCCATGGGCGCGGATGATCGCAACTGGACAGAGGATGAGCGTCGCCTGCGCGAGGGTCTGCGCTGGCTGGCGCGGGCCTGGACCTCCAGCCATCGTGACCTGTGGCCGATGATTCGACATCGGCTCTCAGAGGTCCATGCTCCCGAAAGGCGATGGGGAAGCCTGCGCGCACTTCCACACTGGAGGCCTGCTCTGCTGATCACCGCCCTCCTCGGGTCTCTTCTGGTAGGAATCGCACTGGGAGCTGGATGGACGCCCATTCGAAGCATGTAGGAAATCGTGCCCATGAGCCGCTCCCTCTACCGGGACAGGCAGGTCCAGCCCCTCGCCCTCCAGGAAACCCATGGCCCCCTTACTGTCCGCCTGGAATGGGGATATGCGGACGCCAATATCATTTTGATCGGTTATCGGATCCGGAGCACACCCAGCGCGATCACGCCCTATCGAATCCTCCTTCAGGACGCAGGAGGACGGACGCTCCCTTATATCACCAGCCAGGGCGTGGCAGGCGCTTCACAGATTTTCGGTCTCTCCCTTCCGGCCGGGGAGTCCGTTTTCATCGCCGCTTCCGATCCATGGGCTCTCCCCGGCTGGCCAGCTGACTACTCGGATGAATTATCCCTCCGTCTGATCATGGAGCTGGTTCCGACCGCTCCGCAGATGCCGGCTTCGCCATCTTTATCCAATCCCGCACCGGGAACCCAGGTTCCTGCAACGGCGATCCATACCCCTGCTGACGTTTCTCTTTCTCCTTTCGTCTTCACGTTCTCGCTCCGGGTGCTTCCTGGCGAAGCCTGGGGATCTCCTCAAACAACACAGGCGGGAGGGATCTCCCTCACCCTGACCCGCTGGGTTCGATCCCCTTCTGGAGCCCGGGCCCGTCTGTGCTTCTCCCCCGCGGATCCTCACCGGCAATGGCTTCCCATCGCGGAGTGGATCATCCCCGGAGCGGTGATCCCCGGGGAGGCCGTCCCCGTTTCATGGGATCCCCCGACGGAGATCTGCCGGGATCTGTTTTTCCCGATCTCCCATTCGCATGGCGCGCCATCCGGCCCCACCTCGCTGCGGATTCTGGAGCTGATCGGATGGGACCGCGAGGATCCGCAAGCGCCGCTGCTGCGCCACCCCGGACCATGGATTTTCAAGGTGCCCTGAAAAGCCCGGGGATCCCTGCTTCCAGCGGAATGGAAGCGCCCATTACCCGCCCAGCGCTCGACGGATCTCCGCCGCGACCTCGGGGAGCGGGCGCTCCCGGCGCACCACCGGCGGCCGGGCCAGCCGCAGCCCATCCCCCACCCAGCGGGGGATCACATGCACGTGCAGATGGAAGATCTCCTGCCCGCCGGCCCGCCCGTTGCTCTGCACGAGATTCAGGCCATCCGGGGCCAGCGCCTGACGGATCGCCCGGGCCACCCGGACCGCCGTGCGCATCACGGCCGCGGCGTCCTCCTCGTCGATCTCAAAGATGGTCTCCGCATGGCGCTTGGGGATGACCAGGGTGTGACCCGGATTCGCCGGGTTGATGTCCAGGAAGGCCATCGTCCGCTCGTCCTCGTAGACGATCTCCGCCGGCTGCCGGCGCGCTACGATGGCGCAGAAGATGCATGCGTCCATGCCCGCTCCCCCCAGGGGAAGATGCGTCCTCGCTCTCCATTTTTACCCGCCTCCCTGCGCCCCGCCAAGCATGCCGGGGAACTCTCCCATGGCCCGGGAATGCGGTCGGGGCGGACATCCCCATCGTTACGCCCCGCCTCTCCCTCTCACCGTTGATTTCCCCGCCCAGACCTCTCGATGTAAAAAGAAAGCTGAAGAAACGATCGGTCTTCTCCTGTCGCCGTATCCCATTCCCGATGCTGGATCTCTCCCGTCAGGAGATCTATCGGGCTCGCTATCGGGCGCAACGGCCGGGCTGGCGGCCTGCCGGGGAGGTCTTCAACGCCCTGCTGGAGCCGCTCCTCGCCCCGGCCGTCCGGGCGCTGGACGCTGGATGCGGCCGGTTCGGGGTCCTGGGCCGCTTTCAGGATCGAGTAGGCCTGGCGGTCGGGGTGGACAGGGATTTCCCCTCCCTGCGGGAGAACCCGATTCTCTCGCTTCGCGTTCAGGCCCGGCTGGAAGCGCTGCCGTTCGCGGGGGGCGCCTTCGATCTGATCCTCTGCACCTGGGTGATCGAACATCTCCCGGAACCGGAGCGGGCTTTTCAGGAAATGGCTCGTGCCCTGAAGCCCGGAGGCCATCTCCTCCTGCTGACTCCGAACGCGCGCCATCCCCTGATGATCCTGGGGCGCTGGATCCCCCCGCCATGGCGGCCTGCTCTGGTGCAGCGCCTTTACGGCCGCGCCCCCCAGGACATCTTCCCGGTCTTCTATCGCGCCAATACCCCCGGGAAGCTGCGCCGCCTCCTCCGCGAAGCCGGCCTGCGGGAGATCGCCTGGTTTGCGATCGAGGATCCCACCTACATGGCCTTCCATCCGCTGCTGTTCGCCCTGGCCGCTCTCTACGAGCGGCTCACCGCCTGGCCTCCGCTTCGCGGATGGCGCATCCACCTGGTGGGCCTGTTCCGGAAACCATGAACCCGCCGCGCGCGGCCATCGCTCCATATACGCCCGCCGTCGGCGCAATTGCCCATTCCCGCGGGCCTCTTTAAAATCTCCCTTTTGTATGGAGCCCACTCGCAAACGCGCGCCTGAAATCCCGACCGGAGGGATGCCACACGCCCTGGAACCGTCCCGTTGAATGAACGGCGCCGACTTGCGGGGGCGACTCCATTCCCTGATATGGCATTCCATACCATGGGAGGGTTCTCCATGCGGGAGCTCAGGTGGTGGCAGAAGGCGGTGTTCTATCAGATCTATCCGCGCAGCTTTGCCGACGCGAACGGAGACGGCATCGGAGACCTGGAGGGGATCCGCCGCCATCTGGATTACCTCCAGGATCTGGGGATCGAAGCCCTCTGGCTCTGTCCCCACTATCCCTCCCCCCTGGTGGATTGGGGCTATGATGTGGCGGACTACATGGACGTGGCCCCGGAATATGGCACCCTCACGGATTTCCGCCGTCTTCTGGATGAAGCGCACCGCCGCCACATCCGGGTGATCCTGGACCTGGTCCTCAATCACACCTCGGACCAGCATCCGTGGTTTCAGGAATCCCGAGCCGGGCGGGACAGCCCGAAACGGGACTGGTATATCTGGCGCGATGGGAAGAACGGCGGGCCGCCCAACAACTGGTATTCGATCTTCGGAGGCTCTGCCTGGGAATACGACCCGCGGACCGGTCAGTATTACTATCACTTCTTCTTCAAGGAGCAGCCGGACCTGAACTGGCGGAATCCGGCTGTGAAGCAGGCGATGTTCGATGTCGTCCGCTTCTGGCTGGATATGGGGGTGGACGGCTTCCGCCTGGATGCGGTGGGGACGATTTTCGAGGACCCCGCGCTCCCGGATCAGAACGCGCCTATGAGCTACCCGGAGTGGCTAAAGGCATGGAACGCCGCTTCGGATGAGGCGGAGCGCGAGCGCCTGTGGCGCATCCGACAGGAGATGTTCCGCTATCAGGAAGATCTGCCCGAGGTCCATGACCTGATGCGGGAGCTGCGCGCTCTGGTCAACACGTATGGAGATGTGGTCCTGGTGGGAGAGACGGAGGACCTGGCCTATTACGGGAATGGGGAGGACGAGCTGCACCTGGTGTTCAACTTCCCGCTGATGAAAGCCCCGCGCCTGACGCCGGCGGTGGTGCGCGCGAACCAGCGGGAGCGGCTGAGCGGCATGCCGGCAGGGGCCTGGCCGTGCAACACCATGGGCAACCACGATTTCTCCCGCGTCCTCAGCCGATACGGGGATGGCCGGCACGATCTCGAAATCGCCCGGATCGCCGCCGCGCTGATGCTGACCCTGCGCGGGACGCCGTTCCTCTACTACGGGGAAGAGATCGGCATGCGGGATCTGATCCTCACCGATCTCGCGCAATTCAAGGATCCCCTGGGCCGCTGGTGGTATCGCGTGGAGCGGGAGCTGTTCGGAACGCCCCATGAGGAGGCGGTGATCCGCGGGGCACGATTCGGCCGCGACAAGTGCCGAACCCCGATGCAATGGTCCCGGGCGCCGAACGCAGGCTTCTGCCCGCCGGGGGTGGCGCCGTGGCTTCCGGTGCACCCGAACTATCAGGAAGGGGTGAACGTGGCCGATCAGCTGGAGGATCCAGACTCGCTGCTCGCCTTCTACCGGCGCCTCATCCATCTGCGGCAGCGCACGCCCGCCCTGCTGGCCGGCGAATATGTGGCCCTGGCCGAGGATTCGGAGGAGGCGCTGGTCTTCCTGCGCCGGCTTCCGGAGGACGGCCAGGCCTGCCTGGTGGCGATGAACATGGGGGAGAGCCCGGCGCGCGTGAACGTCGATCTCCCGAACCGGGGCCGGTGTCTCTTTTCGACCCATCGGCAGGAAGGCCGGGAAGAGGCGCTCCGCGAGCTACGCCTGGCGCCCTTCGAGATCACGATCATGGAGCTCCTCCGGTCGGAATGATCGCGGGAAGGGCGGAAAGCGACCGGCGGGAGGGTGGCGAGCCCCCCGGCTCAAAACCAGCGGGTGATGACCACCTTGCGATCCGTGAAGAAATAGAGGGTGTCCATCCCCTGGCCGTGGAGATCGCCGAAGAACGACTGCTTCTGCCCCGCGAAGGGATAGGGGGCGATGGGGGCGGCCACGCCGATGTTGATCCCCACGTTGCCGGCCCGCACCCGCAGCTTGAACTCCCGGGCGGCCTTGCCATCGCGGGTGAACAGCGAGGCGGCGTTCCCGTAGGATGAGCCGTTAATGATCGCCAGCGCCTCTTCCAGATCCCGCGCCGGGATGATCCCCAGCACCGGGCCGAAGATCTCCTCGCAGGCAATGGTCATCGGCGGCCGCACGCCGTCGAAGATCGTCGGCCCGATGAAGTAGCCGTTCGGATACCCCGGCACCCGGATCCCCCGGCCGTCCAGAACGAGGTCCGCCTCCTCCCGCAGGCCGGTCTCGATGTAACGGTGGATCCGCTCCAGCGCCTTGCGGGAGACCACCGGCCCCATCTGCACGCCCTCCTCCAGCCCGTAACCCACCCGGATGCGGGAGGCGCCCTCCACCAGGGCCTCGGTGAGCGGCCGGTGGATCTCTCCCACGGCGATCACCAGGGAGCCCGCCAGACAGCGCTGCCCCGCCGACCCGAAGGCGGAGGAGAGGATCGCCGGAACGGCGCGCTCCAGATCGGCATCCGGCATAACCACCAGGGCGTTCTTCGCGCCGCCATGGCACTGAGCCCGCTTGCCGTGGGCGGTGGCGGTCGCGTAGACATATTTCGCCACCGGCGTGGAGCCCACAAAAGAGACGCCGGCGATCCCCGGATGGGCCAGCAGGGCGTCCACCACCTCCTTCCCACCGTGGACCATGTTGATCACCCCCGGCGGGAAGCCGACCTCATGGATCAGCTCGAAGAGGCGGGTCTGGGTGATGGGGCAGACCTCGGAGGGCTTGACAATGTAGGTGTTTCCGGCCACCAGGGCATAGGGGAAGAACCAGGAGGGGATCATGGCGGGGAAATTGAAGGGCGCAATGCAGCAGAAGACGCCCACCGGCTCCAGGATGCACTCCTCATCGATCCCATCGGCGATCTGGGGGGTGTGATAGCCCATCAACGAGGCGAACATCCCGGCGGCCGCTTCGATGTTCTCCAGGGTCCGCTGCATCTCGCCCCGGGCTTCCTCCAGAGTCTTCCCGTGCTCCTGGACAATGGTGCGGGCCAGGTCATCGAAATGCCGCTCCACCCGATCCCGCAGACGGAGCAGATAGCGGGCTCGAGTCTGGAGGGGAAGGCGACGCCAGGTCTCGAAAGCCGTTTGAGCAGCAACGACCGCGCGATCGACTTCCTCCGGGGTGGAAAGCGGCACCCGGGCGATGACCTCGTCCAGAGCAGGATTGCGAACCTCGAGGAAGTTCTCCGTCGCCGAGGCCACCCACTCGCCGCCGATGTAGTTCCGCAGCGTCTCCACGCCCATATCCCCCTCCTGGAGAAAGATCCGGATATCCGCTCGGGGCTTAAACCCGGAAGACCGGGGATCTGCCCTTCGTGGATCGGTCCGCCGGGGATGGTCAACCCACGAACAGGCCATCCCTCATTTATGATGGATCCCCCCACTCGTGCCGGAGGCGGGTCTCGGCGATCACCCGGGCGGTCAGAGCGTTCCACAGCCGCTCCGGGGTGATGGGCAGCTCCGGGATCCGGATGCCGATCGCATCCCGGATGGCGTTGGCCACCGCCGCCGCGCCGGGCACCACTGGCGGCTCCCCCACCCCCCGGGCCCCGAAGGGACCGTGCGGGCTGGGCACTTCCACGATCTGCGTTTCGATCGGCGGAACCTCCGTCGCGTTCGGAAGCGCATAATCTATGAAGGAGACGGTGAGGGCAATGCCGTTCGCATCGTATCGAAGGGCTTCCCACAGGCCCCAGCCCAGGCCCTGGGCCGCACCGCCGTGCATCTGGCCCTCGATCAGCAGGGGGTTGATCGCCCGTCCCACGTCCTGGGCCACCACCGCCTCCCGCACGGTGACGTAGCCCGTCTCGGGATCCACCCGCACCCGGACCAGCATGGCGGCGAAGCCGGGGGCCTGCTCGGTCTGGGCGGAGGAGCCGCGGCCGACGACCGGTTCGAACTTCCCGCCGAAGCGTTGAGCGAGGGCTGCCACCTCCCCGAGGGTCATACGGGGCTCGGGAACCCCCCAGATATAGATTCGACCATCGCGGATCTCGAGATCCTCCGGGGCCACCTCCAGGTGTTCGGAAGCGATCCGCAGGATCTGTTGTCGGGCCTCCTCCGCCGCCCGCTGCACGGCCAGGCCGACCGTATACGTGGTTTTGCTCCCCCCGCTGGCCCCGGCATAGGGGGCCATATCGGTATCGCCCTGGAGGATGCGGACCTGTTCCACCGGCACTCCCAGGATCGCCGCGGCCATCTGGGCCATCGCCGTGTGAGTGCCCTGCAGGTCCACCGCGCCCACATAGATCCGCACCACCCCATCGCGGTCCACGTGGCACATCGCCGCGGCCGGCTCCAGGCCGCCGTGCCAGCCGCCCACCGCCAGCCCAACGCCTTCGCCAGGCTCCCGACGCGGCTCCCGCCACAGGGGATGGTCCCGCAGGGCCTCCAGGCATGCCCGCAGGCCGATGGGGCCGTAGCGCTTCCCGCTGGGCAATTCATCCCCCTCTCCCATTACATTCCGCAACCGGAACTCCAACGGGTCCAGCCCCAGCTGCCGGGCCATCTCGTCCATCTGGGATTCCAGGGCGAAGAGGGCCTGGGGGGCGCCGGGCGCCCGATACGCGCCGACCCCGGGCTTGTTGGTCAGCACCTCAAAGGCCTCGATCTCATAATGGGGGAAGCGATAGAAGCTCCCGAGCAGGTTCGCGGCGATGCGGGCGGGCGAACCCGGGAAGGCCCCAGCGTCGAAGATCACCCGGGCCTGGAGAGCCGTCAGCGTCCCATCCCGCTTCACGCCGGTTTTCATGGTGATGATGGAAGCGTGGGCCGGCGTCCCGATGAGGAACTCCTCCTGACGGGTCAGCGTCAACCGCACCGGACGACGGAGATGGACCGCGAGGGCGGCCACGAGGGGCTCCAGCAGGGTGAACTTCCCCCCGAAGCCACCGCCCACCGGCATCGGCACCACCCGGATGCGGTTCTCCGGCCAGCCCAGGAAATCCGCCACCTCCTCCCGCACCCCGAAGGGATCCTGGGTGCTGGTCCAGATGGTCAGCGTCTCCGTGGCCGGATCCAGGGCCGCTGTCGTCGTGTGCGGCTCGATGTAAGCCTGATGCACAGCCGACGTCCGGTAGGTGAGCTCGAGGATAAGGTCGGCTTCCCGGAATCCCTGCTCGACGTCACCGCGGGCATAGCGGACGTGATCGGAGATGTTGCCGGGTTGGGCCGGCCGCTCGGCTCCGGCGCCCCCGACGTCCGCCGCATGGGCTCCGGCATCCGCCCGCACCCCGGGGCGGCCGCGCGGCCAGATCCGTGGGGCCTCTTCGGACATCGCCTCCAGCGGATCGACGACCGCGGGAAGCGGGTCGATCTCCACCTCCACCTGGGCGGCCCCATCGGCCGCCGCCGCCTCGCTTTCCGCCAGCACCACCGCCACCGGCTGGCCGTAATACACCACCCGCTCCCAGGCCAGCAGCGCCCGCGCGTGGCTCTCCGGCTCCCGCTGGAACCCGGGAAGATCCGCCGCCGTCAACACGGCGACCACCCCGGGAACGGCCCGCGCGCGGGAGGGATCGACCCGCCGGATGCGACCGTGGGCGTAGGGGCTGAGGACCAGGCGGGCATACAGGAGATCCGGAAGCCGCAGGTCGGCGCCGAACTTCAGACGCCCGGTCACCTTCAGATGACCGTCACGCATCGGAATGCGCTGGCCGATGGTCATGGCGCTCCTTATCCTCGGGGGTGATATGAGAAGAAGCCGGGGATGATCCAGGTTCCCACCGCTTTCGCCAGCCCTCCCGTCCATCCAGGAGCGAGGGCCGGGGAATCGCTCTCTTCAAAGATAGGGCAGGTTCGCAGGAATGTCCAGAATCGGAGGCGAGGGGGCGCTCATCCCACGCGTCGATCGCACCATCCTCGCTTCGGCAACCCTTTCGGAGAGTCAAACCCGAAACGGGGCGTATGCAGCGGGGCCCACCCTGAGCGGTCAGATCGATCCTCTTCGTTTGACGAAATCCCAGCCCCCGGATTAGTCTGAAAGCAAACCGGGCCACCGGCCCGCATCTGGAGATCCGCGATGAGCGTTCAGGTGCAGCGGCGCCTGTTCACCGTGGAGGAATACCACCGCATGGCCGAGGCCGGCATCCTCTCCGAAGACGACCGCGTCGAGCTCATCGAAGGAGAACTCGTCGCCATGAGCCCCATCGGCAGCCGTCACGCCGCTTGCGTGAAGCGCCTCGTCCGGCTCCTGGATCGAGCCGTGGGGGAACGCGCCATCGTCAGCGTTCAGGACCCCATTCGCCTGGGGCGGCATTCGGAGCCGCAGCCCGATGTGGCCCTGCTCCGCTACCGCCCGGATTTCTACGCCTCCGCCCACCCCGGGCCGGAGGACGTCCTCCTCATCGTGGAAGTGGCCGAAATCTCCGCCGACTACGACCGCACGGTCAAAATCCCCCTCTACGCCCGCCACGGCATCCCCGAGGCCTGGCTTGTGGACCTGGCCAAGGAGCACATCGAGGTCTACCGCCAGCCTGGTCCGGAAGGCTACTGGGAAACCCGAACCCTTCGGCGCGGCGAAACGCTCCACCTCACCGCCCTGCCCGGGCGGACAATCGCCGTGGAGGAGATCCTGGGATAGAGCCTCAGGAGGCAAGCATGAGCGTTCAGGTGCAGCGTCGCCTGTTCACCGTGGAGGAATACCACCGCATGGCCGAGGCCGGCATCCTCTCCGAAGACGACCGCGTCGAGCTCATCGAAGGAGAACTCGTCGCCATGAGCCCCATCGGCAGCCGTCACGCCGCTTGCGTGAAGCGCCTCGTCCGGCTCCTGGATCGAGCCGTGGGGGAACGCGCCATCGTCAGCGTTCAGGACCCCATTCGCCTGGGGCGGCATTCGGAGCCGCAGCCCGATGTGGCCCTGCTCCGCTACCGCCCGGATTTCTACGCCTCCGCCCACCCCGGGCCGGAGGACGTCCTCCTCATCGTGGAAGTGGCCGAAACCTCCGCCGACTACGACCGCACGGTCAAAATCCCCCTCTACGCCCGCCACGGCATCCCCGAGGCCTGGCTTGTGGACCTGGCCAAGGAGCACATCGAGGTCTACCGCCAGCCCGGTCCGGAAGGCTATCGGGAGCTCCACATCGTCCACCGGGGCGAGACCATCCGTCCTGCCCTCATCCCCGGGCTCACGGTGGCGATCGATGAGATCATGGGATGAAGGCTCAACCGTCAGGGATCCGGAGAGCCCCATCCCGAACCACCACTCGCCCCCGCTTGATCACCGTGCGGACCAGGTTGACCCCATACCGATAGGCCAGATGCCGGTAATCCGGCGCATCCACCAGCACGATGTCCGCCTGCTTGCCGGGCTCCAGGCCTCCGATTTCATGGCCCAGGCCGATGGCGCAGGCCGCGTTCAGGGTGGCCGCCGTCAGCGCCTCCGCCGGGGTGAGCTTCATATAGCGGGCCGCCAGGGCCATCATCATCGGCATCGACTCGCACCACGAGGTCCCCGGATTCAGATCCGTGGCGAGGGCCAGTGCGCCCCCCCGATCGATCAGCTCCCGCCCGGGGGCGTAATGGCCCGTCCCCAGCCCGAACGGGGTGCCCGGAAGGACCACCCCGATGGTCTCGGAGCGGGCGAGGATCTCCCGATGCTCCGATGGCGTGCTCACCAGGTGATCCACGCTGATGGCCCCCATGGAGACCGCCATGGGCGTCGCCCCCAGGGCCGGCTCGAACTCGTCCGCGTGCACCTTGAGGCCGAACCCCAGACGTCGGGCCGCCTCCAGGATGCGCCGGGTCTGCTCCAGATCGAAGGCCCCCCGTTCGCAGAACACATCGCAGAACCAGGCCGCCCGTCCATCCGCCCATAGAGGATGCCACGGGCCGTCCGTTGGATAACGGAGGGCCGCCACGGCGGGCAGCATCTCCTCGATCAATCGTTCGACATAGGCCCCCGGATCCGCCCGGTATTCCTCGGGAACCGCATGGGCGCCCAGGAACGTGGGGACCAGATCCAGCGGATGGAGGCCGTTGAGCCGGTGAAGGACATCCAGGAGGCGGCGCTCCGTTTCCCATTCCAGGCCATACCCGGTCTTGGCCTCCGCCGTAGTGGTGCCGTGGAGCAGCATCCGATCCAGGCGCCCCCGGGTCTCGGCGATCAACTGCTCCATCGAAGCTGCGCGGGTCGCCCGCACCGTGGAAAGGATCCCACCGCCGGCCTGGAGGATCTCCAGATACGTGGCGCCCTTCAGGCGCATCTCAAACTCCGCAACCCGATCGCCAGCCCAGACCAGATGGGTGTGGGGATCCACCAAGCCGGGGATCACCGTTTGACCGCGGGCGTCCAGGACCTCCGCGGCCTCCCCGGCCGAAGCTTCCACAGCCGCCGTGGGGCCCACCGCCACAATCCGGCCATCCCGGACCGCCACGGCGCCGTCGGGGATGATCTCCAGATGGCCCATGGCCGCCCCCCGTGTCGGCCGTCGCCCCCGCGGCGTGACCACTTGAGCAGCGTGACGGATCAACAGATCCACCCGCATGGATGGGCCTCCTCCGCTGAAATCGCGGAGCAACCGCCCCCACCGTATAACTCACCGTCCCTCCATCACCGATTCGTCAGCACCCGCTATGCATCCCGACAGGATTTGCACAGCGGGTTTCGCCAGCCGTTTCGCACTTCCCAGAGGCATTCTCCATTACCCCAGGTCATCGCCAAAACGGCTCCTGAGGCCTGATCTCCTCTGCTTCGTACTGCTCGAGGAATGACATGAGATTCCCGATCATCTACCAGACCATGTTCGCAGACGGAAGGGAATGATCTGACGGGCGGATATGGCACGTTGTACGATAGATGCTGGAAGAGCCACAGCGCGACAGATCACGGGATCGTGTCCGCCAGCATTGAGTAATTCATTATGCAGCCCCAATGCCATGCGCCGGCCGTCACCCCGTTCAGTCGCGCCTGATCCAGTATAATTATTTAGCAGAACACAGATAACCCGGATCCTTACAGGGGACAGATGGTCTCTCTCCTATCCCTAACCCATACCGGGACAATCAGAGGTTCTTTGGATGCCTGCCGCTCATGAGCGAATTCTGGTGGTCGAAGATGATCGGGACCTGCGCGAGCTGATCACGATCGCTCTGAAAACCGCCGGTTATCAGGTGGATGCAGTGGAGGACGGATCCTCCGCTCTGGATTGGGTGCGCAACCACCCACCGGATCTGATCCTGCTGGATGTTATGCTGCCGGATCTGGATGGCATGGAACTCTGTCGGCGGATCCGGGAGCTCTGGCATATGCGCACGGTTCCGATCGTTATGATCACAGCGCTGGGACGGATGGAGGATAAGCTGCGGGGCATCCGCGCCGGCGCGGACGATTATTTAACCAAACCGGTGGCACTCCCCGAGCTCATGGCCCGAATCGAAATGCACCTCCGCCGCTCCAAGAGGGAAAGAGCGGTCAACCCCCTCTCCGGGCTACCTGGAAACCCCGAGATCGAACAGGAGATCCGTCAACGCCTGGAGCGCGGCGAGCCCTTCGGGATCGCATACATCGACCTGAACGCTTTCAAGGCCTTCAACGATGAATATGGCTATCGAGCAGGGGATCGCGTGCTCCAGTCGTTCGCTCGCCTGCTTCAGGAGGCGATGGCTGCCCATGGGGATCCTTCCCGGGATTTCATCGGCCATATCGGCGGGGATGATTTCGTGCTGCTCACCCGACCCCACGTTCTCAGCCCCGTCGCCCGCTATATCCTGGAGCGATTCCCGGAAACCGTTGGGGCTCCAGAGCTTTCGGTTTCTATTGTGGGCGGGGTGGTAGATCCCGCCCGCAAGGTGGATCTTGAGGCACTGGCACAGCATCTTGCTGCCCTCAAACGCCAGGCCAAGCGAGAAGGCCGTCCCCTGCTTCTGTCAGGAACCCTGGGGGCTCAGGGATGTGGATCTGCCCGGAGGTCTCTATGAGAGCGCCGCGAGGGTGCGCAGGCCAGACGCTCTGCCTGCTGCAGGCCATGCGGGCCATCTGGATCGCGCTGGTCATCACCCTTTTCCTGCTGGCCTCTCCAGCCACCCCTTCGGCCAGTGCGATCCAGGGAACTCCCCGCGCCCTGAACCTCCAGGGGCTCTCCCGTTCCGGGGAAGGTCAGCCCCCGGGGACATGGGAGATCCCTCTTCGGGAGCTCGGGCAACCGGATCCCCTGACCATGTATGGCCCCATGTCGGAGCGATCGCTCAGCGTGCCGATCCCACGGGGGCTGCAAGCGCGGGAGCTCACCGGCCGTCTTCGCAGCAGCCTGGGCCTCACGGGTGGACGCCTGGAAGTCCGCAATGGGAACCGAACCCTGGCATGGATCCCCCTGAGCCCTGGGGAGCTGCCTCTCCACGTGGGGCTTCACGAAGGGCAGATCGATCATGAGCGCCTGAACCTGAATTTCCGGTTGATTCCACCCCGGGATGCAGATCTCTGTATGTTCCCCCTTACGGAGAGGGTGGAACTGGAGGACCTGCGCGTGCGCCTGGATGGCACGCCTAAGCCTCCCCGGACCATCGCCGCCTTCTGGCCACCCGATCTCCGCTCACTGGTCCTCCTGCTACCCCCTGAGCCCACGCATGATGAGGCCACCGCCGCGCTGCGGCTGGCGGCCTTCGGAACCCGAAAGGCCCTGGGCCATCCTTTGACGGTTTCGATCCAGCTCGGTGGAGATCCTCCCCCGATGGATCCCTGGGATCCATGGGCTCGCGTCGTCCGGATCCGGCGGGGCGAACCTCGTGCTGAGCTTCGCTTCCCCGAGGAAGGCTTCCCATCCCTGGACATCCAGGCGCCATCCGGTGCCGCCCTCCAGATCGTGGAATCCGTTCTGAGCTACGGAGAAGCCCTGCCCTTTCCGGAGATCGCCCCGGAACCCGGGGCGGTGCCGGAAGAGCAGTTCCCTCGTCGGATCACCCTTGCCGAGCTGGGATACCCGCAGGTGCAGATGAGCGGCTCGGGGCCTGTGGAAGCTTCTTTTTTCTTCTCGCAGAGCGATCTGGGAGGGCCGGTTCGAGGATTGCGCTTTCGCCTGGCCGGGCGCATGAGTCCGGTTCCTGAGGGAGGACAGGCCAGCCTGCTGGTCTTTCTGAACGGAGGGCTGGCCTATGCGGAGCCGATCGGCGGCGGCGCCTTCGATCGCTGGATCGCACTCCCGGATGGACTGATCCAGAGGGACAATACACTGATCGTCCGGATTGACTATACGCCTCCGGGTGGGAATTGCCGGATCGGCACACATCCAGTGACCGTTTTCGTCGATGGGGCCTCCTACCTCGAATCCCAGGCAGGCCAGAGACTGGCTCCCGGGTTCGAGCGATTCCCTCAGGCCCTTATGCCCGCTTTCGCGGTGGGCCTGCACTCGCTGAACGAATCGACCCTGAACGCCGCCGCCCAGCTGATCATGCTCCTCCAGCGGGCCACCCGCCGACCGCTCCGGCCGGAGGTTCGGCCATGGGAGGAGGTCCTTTCCGCGGCAATGCCGCGGATCATGATCACAGAGGATCCGGAGGCCATAAAGGACCTTCGCCCGCCTCTGGATCCCCGGCCGTTCCGGCTGCTGGATCCCGATGGCCGGGAGCGATTTCGCATGGACCCGGGTCGCGCTTTCATCGTTCTGGAAGCGTTTGAACATGGTGGTCACGATCTGCTGTTGCTGACCCGATGGGGTCAGGCGCCGGAGCTCCATGCGCTCGCCAGCGCTTTCGATCCCCAGCTGGGATGGTATGGGTTAAGCGGAGACGTGTGGATCTGGTCCGTCGGGGAGTCCCCGGTGGAGATCCGTGTGCGCGGCGCCGGGCTGCGGGTGGAGCCTTTGCCTCCCAGCCCGGCCGTCTGGTGGTCCCGGTTGTGGCCGTGGGCGCTGGGCGCCGCGTTCCTGGCGTTGCTGGCTTTCCTGATCTGGGTTTATCCGCGGGTGGTGCGGACCCGGCCCCCGGCCCCCCCGCCCGCCTCGTAAGTCTTCAGAAATCATCCCGAAAGCTCCACCAGCGGAAGCATCCCGATTGGATGGAACAACGGCGGCGAAGGTTCGCAGCCTTATGGAAGCCCTAACGGCTTCAACCGGTCCTGTTCAAACCGAAAGCGAGGAAGGGAAGACGCATCCGCCGATGCGCCTGGGCGAAGCCCTGGTGGCACGGGGGCTGCTACGGCCCGAAGATCTGGATTGGGCGCTTCGGATCCAGGCCCAGACCCGGGAGCGCCTGGGGCAGATCCTGCTCTCCCGGGGCCTGGTGCGCCGCTATGACCTTTATCAGACCCTGGCGGATCTGTGGGGGGTTCCTTTCGTGGATCTCCTCCAGGAGCCCCCGGATCCGGACCTGCTCCGCCGATTCCGCCCGGAGGAGATCCTGGAATCCTGGATCCTCCCCCTTCGGGAGACACCGGAGGGGCTGGAGATCGCCACAGCCCAACGCCCAGATGCGGCGCTGCTGGAAGAGGCAGCCCGACGTTTCGGAAGACCGGTGGCGCGGGTGCGGGTGACCACGGAGTGGGACATCCGGCGAACCGTGTTGCGTTTTTTCAAGACCGATGTGCTCGCATCGGCCACCTATGGTCTGTATTATCGGCGCCCCGAGGAATCCGCCCATACGGTTTTCACACGCCCTCAGTTCTTCACCTTCGCGCTGATCCTGATGGGCATCCTGCTGGGATTGGCGCTGGCTCCACGTCCTACCCTGGTTCTTCTCAACGGCCTCGTGAACTTCTTCTTCCTGGCCGGCGTTCTGTTCAAGTTCGTGGCCTCCATGGTCGGAGCCCGCTACGAACGGGAAACCACGATCCTGGACGAAGAAGTCGCAGCCATGAAGGACGAAGAGCTGCCGCGCTACACGATCCTGATCCCGGTGTATCGGGAGGCCAGCGTGATCGGCCCTCTGCTCGCCAACATGAGGCGCCTCGACTACCCACCGGAGAAGCTAGAGATCCTGTTGCTGATTGAGGAGGACGACCGGGAGACCCTGGAAGCCGCCAAGGCGGCGCGGCCTCCCGGAAATGTATGTTTCATTCTCATCCCCGATCAGATCCCCAAAACCAAGCCCAAAGCATGTAACGTGGGTCTCTTCTTCGCCTCGGGGGATTACCTGGTCATCTATGATGCGGAAGATCGCCCGGATCTGGATCAGCTCAAGAAAGCTGTCCTGGCTTTCCGGAAGGGGGGGCCACGCCTGGTTTGTGTCCAGGCCGCACTGAACTATTTCAACGCGCGGGAGAATTTCCTCACCCGCATGTTCACCCTGGAATACTCCTACTGGTTCGATTACATGCTCCCGGGCCTGTATCGACTGGGCATGCCGATCCCCCTGGGGGGGACGAGCAATCACTTCCCCACCGAGCGCCTGCGGGAGCTGGGCGGATGGGATCCTTTCAACGTCACGGAAGATGCGGATCTGGGCATCCGGGCCGCTGTGGAAGGATTCGAGGTGGGGGTGATCCCCAGCACAACCTACGAGGAGGCCAACACGCGGGTTGGAAACTGGATCCGCCAGCGTTCCCGCTGGATCAAGGGATACATGCAGACCGCCATGGTTCATATGCGTCATCCCTGGCGGCTGGTCCGGCGGATTGGTCTGCGCCGGACCCTGGGTTTTTTCCTGTTGGTAGCGGGGACGCCCCTCACCTTTTTATCCGCCCCATGGATGTGGCTGATGTTCGTATGGTGGGCGATCACCCGCACTCACGCGCTGGATCCCTTCTTCCCCCCGCCTGTTCTCTATATCAGCCTCTTCAATCTGCTGATCGGGAATGCGATTGGGATTTACCTGAACATGCTGGCCGGGTTCAGGCGAGGATACTACGATCTGATCCCGTGGGCGCTGCTGAACCCCATCTACTGGGTGCTCCACAGCATCGCCGCCTACAAGGCCCTCTGGCAGCTGTTCACCCGGCCGTTTTACTGGGAGAAGACCACCCACGGCCTCAGCCGCTGGCTGGGGAACGCGCAGGAGAATCCTGGGGCAGGATAGACCTCCTTCGATCTCTCTCCCGGAGCTGTGGACGTCCACAGATGCCTCCCACAGCGTCCACAATCCCCGGGGAAGAGATCAATGGTGAGCTTTCCGAGAGCCGTGGCATCCGGCAGGAGACCGAACATGATCCTTTCCCCCTGGAAGCGAGCCGCTGCCCTCCGCCGCATCGTCTGGGAAGGGATCACCATCAGCGGACTGAGCATGCCTTTTCTTATTCTCGGGGCGGCTTCGCTGCCGGGGGGATTCCTGAGCCATGAGCACGCCCATCTGATCGAGAAAGCGCTCTTGGTGCGGGATCGCGGCCGGCTGGAGTGGATCGGCTTCGCGTATCCCCCCCTCCCGGTCCTGATGCTGCTTCCATGGCCCACCCCTCTGGCCGCTGTGCTCCAGGCCAGTCTGAGTGGGGGATTGCTGGCCTGGAGCATCGGGCGTCGCCTGCAGGTTCTATCCTTCCCACCCTGGATCCGTGCCGGGCTGCTCCTCAGCTTTGTGGGGATGCCCACGATCCTCTTCCTGGCCACCCAGCGCTTCGGAACGACGCTGGCCCTTGTCCTCTTCCTGTGGGCCTGGCAAGCTTACCTGGCGTTTACCCGTCAGGGGCGAACGGATGCGGGCTTCCTCGCCGGCCTGATCATCGGCTTCGCCTTCTACGCCAGCTTCTACGCGCCAGTGTTCGCCCTCGCCTTCACCCTTGCTGCACCCCTCTTCGCCCGCACCCGTGATCCCTACCATACCCTGGCCATCCTGATCGTCCTTGTGTTCCCCACGGTGATGACCGCCGGCGCATGGATCTATCTCTCCTGGCTCTTCACAAATCAGCCCCTGGCCTTCCTTTACGATCCAGGCTCCAGCCTGCTGATCGCTTTCCGGCCAGACGAGGCCTTCATCGCCCCGGGGGCAATCGCTCGAGAGCTCGCTCAAAGGCTGCTGAACGTTCCACTATATATCGGCGTCGGCGTTCTCATCGCGTGCCTGCAGCCCCGACGGCTCCCAGCCTACCTGATCCCCCCTCTCATGATGGTGGGCGTGTGGTCCCTGGGCGGGGTCTTCCCCCGAGAGCTGAGCGTGACCATGGGAGCGCTCTTCGCGCTCTCCGGGATCCCCGCACGGACCCCGCCCCGATGGGGGATCCTGCTCATGGCGCTGGCCCTCCTTCAGCTCGGAACCGATGGGCTCTTCGGCCATTATGGCGAGCGGGCGCGCTGGTGGACTGCGCTGTGGGAAGGGAAACCTTCAGCGGCGGACGCCGTCGAAGAGGAAATCGCCGGACGCCTGGCCCACATGCCCTGCGGAAGCGTCCTGGCGGATGATCGTCAGGCCTATCGCCTCATCGCCCGCGCCGGGACGGCATGCCCCTTCGTGTTGCCTCCAGACCCCATCTTCCAGCCGGCGGTCAGCCGCCCGCAGCGCTTTGTGCGCTGGCTGCTGGTTGCCGAATCCCCCCAGGGGCCCCTTGGCCCCCTCGAGGCTCGTTATCGCCTGCAAGCGCCGCCCGGCTTCGTCCCGGAAGCTTCCTGGCCCGGATGGCGTCTCTATCGAAGGCGAGAGCCATGAGCCGGCTTCCCCGCAGGGCCCCTGTCCAGCCCATCCACTCCATCCAGGGCGAACCGCATCGATCCGGGTCGTTTCCCCTCACCGGAGCATGGGCATCTTGATCCCGTGCCGGCGGGCGACTTCGATCGCTTTCTCGTAGCCGGCGTCGGCATGGCGCACCACGCCCAGGCCCGGATCCGTCCGCAGCACCCGCTCCAGGCGCCACTCGGCTTCCTTCGTGCCATCGGCCACCACCACCATCCCGGCGTGCTGGCTGTAGCCGACGCCGACGCCGCCGCCGTGGTGGAAGGCCACCCACGTCGCCCCGGCCACCGCGTTGAGCAGAGCGTTGAGGATCGGCCAGTCGCTGATGGCATCGGAGCCGTCCTTCATGCCCTCGGTCTCCCGGTTCGGGCTGGCCACCGAGCCCGCGTCCAGATGATCCCGCCCGATCACGATGGGCGCGCTCAGCTCGCCCCGACGGACCAGCTCGTTGAAATACAGCCCGGCCCGATCCCGCTCCCCATAGCCCAGCCAGCAGATCCGGGCGGGCAACCCCTGGAACCGCACCCGCTTCTGGGCCATGGTGATCCAGCGGCGAAGGCTCTCGTCCTCGGGGAACAGCTCCAGGATCGCCTGGTCCGTGCGGTCGATGTCCTCCGCCTCCCCCGAGAGGGCGACCCAGCGGAAGGGGCCCTTCCCCTCGCAGAACAGCGGCCGGATGTAAGCCTGCACGAAGCCCGGATAGGCGAAGGCCTCTTTCACGCCCATCTCATAGGCCTGCTGGCGCAGATTGTTCCCGTAATCGAAGACCACTGCCCCCGCCCGATGGAAGGCCAGCATGGCCTCTACATGGATCGCCATGCTCTCCTTCGCCCGCCGGATGTAAGTCTGGGGATCCTTCGCCCGGAGCTCCTCCGCCTCGAAGACCGATAGGCCTTTGGGGATATACATCAGGGGATCGTGAGCGGGGGTCTGATCGGTGACCACATCCGGGAGGATGCCGCGGCGGGCCAGCTCCGGGAAGACTTCGGCCGCATTGCCCAGCAGCCCGATGGAGCGGGCCTGCCCGGCCTTGCGGTATTCCTCCACCCGGCGCAGCGCTTCGTCCAGATCCTCCACGATCTCATCGAGGAACCCGTGCTCCAGGCGGCGCCGCGCCCGGCGCGGGTCGACCTCCACGATCAGGCCCACCCCCTCGTTCATGGTGATCGCCAGGGGCTGTGCGCCGCCCATCTCCCCCAGCCCCGCCGTCAGCACCCACTTCCCCCTCAGACTGCCCCCGAAATGGGTCCGGGCGCAGGCGGCCAGCGTCTCATAGGTCCCCTGAAGGATCCCCTGGGTGCCGATGTAGATCCAGGCGCCAGCCGTCATCTGGCCGAACATGATCAGGCCCTTGCGCTCCAGCTCATCGAAGACCTCCCAGGTAGCCCAGTGGGGAACCAGGTTGCTGTTGGCGATCAGGACGCGAGGGGCGAGCTCATGGGTGCGGAAGATCGCCACAGGCTTGCCGGACTGCACCAGGAGGGTTTCATCGGGCTCCAGGTTGCGGAGGGACTCGAGGATGGCGTAGAAGGATTCCCAGTTGCGGGCCGCCTTGCCGCGGCCACCGTAAACAATCAGGTTCGTCGGATCAGCCGCCACATCGGGATCCAGGTTGTTCTGAATCATGCGATAGGCGGCTTCGATCTGCCAGTTCCGACACATCAACGTCTTCCCCCGGGGCGCACGGATCACCGGGGCCGTTCCGCCTGAGCTCATGGAAACCTCCCTTCCGGATGCTCCCCTTCACCTTTAGCCGATGTCCAGCCCCCAGGCAAATCCGGACCGGATCCGATCCCCCTGGACCACCCGGCGGATCTCCTTCGGGGAGCCTTTCAGAGCCGGTCCGGCCACTGGAGGCGATCCACCCGGCTCCCCATTGTTCGCCCCCTTTCCCATCGCTCCCCAGGCCCCGAGCAAAGCCCCTGGGGCCCCAATGAGGTTTGCGTCCAGACAAACAGAAAGCTGCGCGTGCCTTCACGCGCAGCTTTCCGCCTGGCGAATTATTCCAGGGAAACCCATTAGGGTCCGCAGGCCCGACCCTTGCCCCGCCCGGATCCAGGTAGGGGAAGGCGCTCACTTCACCATATGTTTCTCGATGTAGGCGACCGCCTCGCCCACCGTGGTGATCTTCTGAGCGTCCTCATCGGAGATCTCGCCTCCGAACCGCTCCTCCAGGGCCATGATCAGCTCCACCAGATCCAGGGAATCGGCCTCCAGATCCTCCCGGAAACGGGCTTCCGGCGTCACTTTCTCCGGCGGCACGCCCAGCACCTCCACAATGACCTCCCGCACCTGTTCAAAGACCGTGCTCATGGAAAACCTCCCGGCCAGAGTTTGGTTAGCATTCTACTTGACCCGCAGGGAACGTCAAGGAAGCTCCCGGAAGGCGTCCAGCGATAGCGGACGGCCAGGGCTTCTCTCCCCTGTCCGCGCGCCCACGCTGTGAAGCCGCACGGGAAGGGAGAAGATCCCATCCCGCTGATCGGAGGAGCCCCCTCACCGCCCGCCCGGCACCCTTTGCCAGAGAGCCCCTTCGCCTTATAAACTGGACGCTGGACCCAGAAGGGGCCACGCCCACTGGGGAGCTTGCCTTCCGGATCCGAACCCGCAACACAGATCCTATAAAAGAAACACCAGGCGGAAAACCATGTTACGGCACGAGGTTTGAGCCAGTGTCCGGGATCCCACAGCGAAAAGCCGATCATATCCGCATCAACCTGGAAGAGGACGTCAGCTTCGGACAGCTGACCACGGGCTTTGAACGGGTGCGCTTCATCCATCGGGCCCTGCCCGAGCTGGACCTGCGGGAGGTGGATGTTTCCACCGTTTTTTTCGGGAAGCCCCTGAACGCCCCGTTGCTGATCTCCTCCATGACCGGCGGCACGGAGGAGGCCGCCCGGATCAACCGGAACCTGGCCGAGGCCGCTCAGGCCTGCGGCATCGCCATGGGGCTGGGATCCATGCGCGCTGTCCTGGAACATCCCGAGCTGCTGCCTACTTTCCAGGTTCGTCGCTATGCCCCACATATCCTTCTCTTCGCCAACCTGGGGGCGGTGCAGCTGAACTATGGCTATACGGTGGATCACTGCCGGCGGGCGGTCGAGCTGGTGGAGGCCGATGCGCTCATTCTTCATCTGAACCCTCTGCAGGAAGCCCTCCAGCCGGAGGGAGATACCAACTTCGCCGGATTGCTGCGGAAAATCGAAGCCGTGTGCAGGGCCCTCCCGGTCCCGGTGGTGGTGAAGGAGGTGGGCTGGGGGATCTCGGAGGAGATCGCCCGGCTCCTCGCGGAAGCCGGGGTGGCGGCCATCGACGTGGCCGGGGCAGGGGGGACCTCGTGGAGCCAGGTGGAGATGCATCGGGCCCCCGATGAGGTGCACCGCCAGGTGGCGGCGGCCTTCCGGGAATGGGGGATCCCCACGGTGGAGGCCATCCGGATGGCCCGACGGGGCGCGCCCCATCTGCCGATCATCGCCAGCGGGGGGATCCGGGATGGGGTGGAGGTGGCCAAGGCCCTGGCCCTGGGGGCTTCCCTCGCCGGGATGGCCGGGCCGTTCCTGCGAGCGGCCGTGGTCTCCGTGGAGGCGGTGGTGGAAACCATCGAGATCCTCATCCGCCAGCTGCGGATCGCCATGTTCTGCGTGGGCGCCCGGAATCTGGAAGCCCTTCGCTCGGTCCCGCTGATGGAGGTCTGATGAACGCATGGGGGCAACAGGGGTCGAAGGAATTCGACCTTTAGAGGCCTTCGGCCGGTGGCCGGCCCCGCCGGCCAAAAGGCTTCTTGCGTCGGCGCCGGCCGACGCCCGGCGCGAAGCGCCCAACGAGGCCGATTTCCATCGGCGCACCCGCCGACGCGGGGCGCGGAATTGCCCGCCGTGACGGGCAGGAGCCGCCGGAGCGGCGATAAAAGGGCAGCGGCCGGTCGCGGCCCGTTCATTGGGGAGGATATAAGAGGCCGGCCTCCCTATCCTCACAAACAGAACAATTTTTGAGGCGACCGCATGGGCGCATGGGAAGCGTTTTTCAGTGAGTGGATGCCCCTTCTGGAGGGGGAGATGCGAGCCGCCGTGGGGGAGCCCGCTCATCCCTCCGAGCGGCTGTTTTACGGGATGCTCGCCTATCACCTCGGATGGGTGGATGCCCAGCTCCAGCCAGCACGGCAGGATGGCGGGAAGCGGGTTCGCCCCATGCTCTGCCTGCTGGCCTGCGCGGCCTGCGGCGGCGATCCCGCCCGGGCATTACCGGCGGCCGCGGCCATCGAGCTCCTCCACAACTTCTCCCTGATCCACGATGATATCCAGGATCGCAGCGAAACCCGTCGGGGCCGCCCCACCGTGTGGGCGCTCTGGGGGATCGCCCAGGCGATCAACGCCGGCGACGCCCTGTTCACCATCGCCCATCGGGCCCTCTGGCGGCTCCGGGAGCGGGGCGTGCCCGCGGAACGGATCCTGGAGGTGGCCGAGCGCTTTGATGCGGCCTGCCTGATGCTGACCCGTGGGCAGCATTTCGATTTATTGTTTGAAGGGATGCCCTATGTATCCGTCGAGGCCTACCTGGAGATGATCCGGGGGAAGACCGCCGCGCTGTTGCGGGCAGCCACCGGGATCGGGGCGCGCCTCGCCGATCGCCCCGCCGAGGACCTGGAGGCCTTCGGGGAAGCCTTGGGAATGGCCTTTCAGATCCAGGACGACCTCCTGGGGATCTGGGGGGATCCCGCAGTGACGGGCAAGCCGGCCGCCGATGATCTGCGGACGCGGAAGAAGACCCTTCCCGTGATCCTGGCGATGGGGCGGATCCCGGAGTTCGCGGAACGTTACCGTGATCCCCAAACTCCTCTGGAGGTCCTGCTTCAGGATCTGGAGCGCAGTGGGGCCCGCGCGGAAGCGGAGACCATGGCCGCCGGTTTCACCCAGCAGGCGATGGCCGCCCTGGAGCGCGCGGGGCTCCGACATCCCTATGGGGAGGCCCTGCGGGACCTCGCCTGGTCCCTGCTTTCCCGGACCCGATAGTGCGCTTCCGCTCACAGTGGAATCCGAACCGGATCTCTCTCCACGGCCCTGCGCAACATGATCGGCCGTTCACTGACTTCGGAGGGCAGTCCATTTCTCTCACCTGCGGTGAAAGAATCTGTGGACTTGAAAGCCCGGCTGAAAGCCTATGCGCAAACCCTCGGGTTTGACCTCGTGGGGGTGGCCCGGGCCGGGCCCACCCCTTCGGCGGACCGGTATGAAGAGTGGGTCCGGGCCGGCCGCGCGGCGACCATGGCTTACCTCACCCGCCCCGATGCGGTGGAGAAGCGCCGGGATCTGCGGAATCTCTGGCCGGAGGCCCGCTCGGTCATCGTCGTGGCCATGAACTACTACGCGGGGGAACATCCCCCACCGGAGGATCCGCCGAGCGGCCGCGTAGCCCGTTACGCCTGGGGGGACGATTACCACGAGGTTCTCGCGGAGCGCCTTCGCGCGCTTCTGGCGTTCCTGAACCGGGAAGCCGGTCGGCCCGTCCAGGGGAAGATTTACGTCGATGCCGGGCCCGTGCTGGAGCGCGCCTGGGCCGTGCAGGCCGGACTGGGATGGATCGGAAAGAACAGCATGCTGATCCATCCCCGCCTCGGATCCTATTTGGTCCTGGGGGTTCTCCTGGTCGACCTGGATCTGGAACCTGATCCGCCCTTCCTCTTCGATCACTGCGGGACATGCACTCGCTGCATCGACGCGTGCCCCACCGGATGTATCCGACCGGATCGCACGCTGGAGGCGGCGCGCTGTATCTCGTATCTGACCATTGAGCGGCGGGAGGGGATCCCGGAGGATCTACGCCCGGCGATCGGGGACTGGCTCTTCGGATGTGACATCTGCCAGGAGGTGTGCCCCTGGAACCGACGATTCGCCCGGCCGACCCGGGAGCCGGCCTTCCAGCCCCGCGAGGGGATCGCCCGAATGCGGCTGGAAGAGGTTCTCCGGATGGATGAGACAGCGTTCCGGGCCCGATTCCGGCGCAGCGCCATCCGCCGCGCCAAATGGCGCGGGCTGGTGCGCAATGCCCTGGTGGTCGCCGGGAACCTGCGGGCACAGGCGATGAAGCCCTGGATCCAGGTCTGGCGGGAACATGAGGACCCCATGCTCCGGGAGCACGCGGAGTGGGCCATGCAAGCCATGAAGCGCTAAACCGTGAATCCATGGAAATGAGGTATTGACAGGGCCTTCCTCCCTGGGATAGAATGGCCTCGAATCGCCGGATCCGGAACGCGCGTGCCACTCAAAGAGACAGAAACCATTCATCGGCTCATCGGATCCCGTGTTCCGAATCTGAAGTCAAAACCCCTTCCAGGAGGGAAGCGATGACGCACATCATCACCAGCTTGTGTCTGCGCGATGGCGCCTGCGCCCAGGTCTGCCCGGTCGAGTGCATCGTCCCTGGCAAGCCTGAAGACCAGTGGCCCTGGTATTACATCGACCCCGATACCTGCATCGATTGCGGCGCCTGCGTTCCGGAGTGTCCCTATGAGGCGATCTTCCCCGAGGACGAGGTCCCCGAAGCCTACACCATGAAGCCCGGCCAGGTCCGTGTGATCATGCGCGCGCCGGGGGACATCGAGCGCTATGAGGCCAAAGGGGGCGAGGTGGTCAACCTCCGGGAAGACATCCCCTTCAACTATAAGTTCTATAAGGAAGGTCCCGGCTACAATGCCCGCAACATGTAGCGCCTCGACCAAAAGAGGCCTGTGAGCGGAGCAGACAGGCCCCGGCCGATCGCGGGCCGGGGCCTTGTTGCAACGAACGTTCCCGGCGAGGAAAGGTTGGGGTCATGCAGGCCATCCCAGGCGGCCGGCTCCGGTTGCCCCATGATGGGTCTTCCGCCGGGAGATCGGCGAAGGAGGATCCCCCGGGGGCAGGAGCCCCCTGCAGGAGCCGCTTCCGCGGCATGGGTCGGGGCGGAAGCCCTTTCTACCCGATCTTATAAAGCCGGGCGGGGCGGGCCACCTCCGGTGCTGATGTGGGGCTCCCCTCCTCTCATCGCTCCCCATAGTTATAAAAGAAGTGCACCAGCGCCTCGATCCCCCGAGACCAGGTGGGCAGGTGCAGCTTCTCATTCGGGGCGTGGTAGTTATCATCGGGCAACCCGAAGCCGGTCAGCACCGATTCCACCCCCAGGATCTCCTTGAGCTGGGTGACGATGGGAACGGTTCCCCCCTCCCGCTTGAACAGCGGGCGTCGGCCCCACACGGCTTCCAGAGCGCGGCTCAGGGCCTGCACCGCCGGGTGGTTCCGGTCGGTCAGGGAGGCCCGCACCCCCGCCATGCGGATCACCTCCCAGCGCACCGTCCTGGGGGCATGGGTTTCCAGATAGCGCAACAGCTGTTGATAGACCTCCTCCGGGTCCTGATCCGGCACCAGCCGCATGGAGATCTTGGCCATTGCATAAGCCGGCAGCACCGTCTTCGCCCCGGGGCCGGTGAACCCGGCGAGGAGACCGTTCACCTCCAGCGTGGGCCGCGCGCCGATGCGCTCGATCGGGGTATAACCGGCCTCTCCCCACAGGGCGGGCGCCCCGGTCAGCTCCAGATAGAAGCGCTCATCCATTGGCAGCCGGGCCAGCTCCGCCCGCTCCTCGTCCGTCAGAGGGCGCACCCGATCATAGAACCCGGGGAGCGTCACCCGGCCTTCCGTGTCGTGCATGCCGGCGATGAGCTCGCAGAGGGCCTGCGCCGGGTTGTGCACCACACCGCCGTAGAGGCCGGAATGCAGATCATGGGCCGGCCCGTAAACCCGCAGCTCAAAGTAGGCCAGGCCTCGCAGCCCGTAGGTGATCGTCGGCAGATCCGGCGCGATCATCCCGGCATCCGGGTTCAGGGAGACCGTGCACTGCAGGCGTTCCCGGTTCTGCTCGATGAAGGCCGGCAGGCTGGGGGAGCCGATCTCCTCCTCCCCCTCGATCAGGAACTTCATGTGAACCGGAAGAGGGCCGGAATGGGCGACAGCCTCAAAGGCTGCGATGGAGGCCATCACCTGCCCTTTCATATCCGAAGCGCCCCGGGCGTAAAGGTTCTCGCCCCGCACCGTCGGCTCGAAGGGCCCACTCTCCCACAGATCCAGCGGATCCGGCGGCTGCACGTCGTAATGGCCGTAGACCAGCACCGTCGGGGCCTCCGGATGGCCCGCTGGAGCTTCGCCGTAAACGACGGGGTGGCCCTCCGTGGACAGAACCTCCACGCGCTCCGCCCCGGCCTTCCGCAGCCGATCGGCCACCCATTCCGCAGCCCGCCGGACATCGGCATGATGGGCCGGATCCGTAGAGACCGAAGGGATCCGAAGGAATCCCTTCAGATCCTCCAGGAACCGATCCCGGTTCCGCCGCACATACTCCAGCGCTTGAAGGCGTGGATCGGACATGGGATACGCCTCCCCATTGGGATAGATGGGAACCGCACCGCAGGAGTTACGCGGTGAATCCCCGGGGGTTTGGGGGCCGGGGCCGCCGCTGACAGCCCCTCAGGGCCCAGAACCCCCGGGAAGAGCCGGGGCCCTTTGACCTTCACGCCGCCCGGGCTTCCTGTGGATGCGCAACGCCCCCGAACTGGGCGGCGATCTCCTCGGAGGAAGGATAACCCTCACATCCCATATAGGCCGCCAGCGTGGGGTGCACCGCGCGGATCGCCTCATAGATCCGCATGGCGATATAGCGGTAGGCGAAATGGCCGTTGGGCCCGCCCCGCAGCCGGCACAGGTGATACGCTTCCCGCAGGTTCATGGTCATCAGCACCCGCCGGTAGACGGCGTTCGGCAGCACATAGGCCGCCGCCTCGCCGACAACCGGCCGCATCGCCTCCCACAACGCCATCGCCCCCTCGACCGCAGCCCGATATCGCGCCCCTACCCCCGCTTCCTCCACAGCCCGCGGGATCGCGTAACCATAGGCGGCCGTCAGGACCTGAGGGGTCTGGGTCATCATCCGGTGGCGCTTGAGATCGTAATAGGCCCCTTCGTCCATCAGACAATCAAAGGTATACACGATGTGCTCCAGCTCCCGCACCGGGATATCGAAGGGGCTCCGGCCGCCCAGCGCATCCTCCAGGATCCTCCGCCGGTCCTCGGGGCGGAGCTCCCGCGCCCAGGCCAGGGCCTCCTCGAAGCTCACCGCCCGAAATCGATACACGCAGGCGGCGATCAGCCGAACCTCCGCCTCCGGATCCCAGGACACCAGGCGAACCCCATCCAGGGGAACCGGGCCCTCCGGGAGCGCCTGCGCCCACTCCCGCAAGCGGGCTGTGCTGTGTTGCAGATACGCGTTGGGCTCTGCGTATTTGAGCAGGGTGGGGACCTCCTGAAGGGCCACGGCTTTCACCGCGCGGGCGATCTCGCGGACCTCCTCGAGGGGATGCGAGAGCCATTTGCGGAGCCCGTGCTCCAGGGCCCGGGCGTTGACCGTCATCCCGATGTTGGTCAGGGTGGCGGTGGGCAACAGATACCGGCAGACATCCATCGCCCGGATGCGCAACCGGGTGCGATACGCCCTCTCGCTCTCCTCAGGACGGCGCGGGAACCACGCCTCCACCACCCGCCCAACCGGTTCCAGGGCGGCGTGATAGGTCTCGAAAAGCTGCCCCACCACCGCGCAGTAGGCGTCCCGGAAGGGAGAAGCGGCGATCTCCGGCGGCATATAGAACGATTCCCGGTCTAGGATCTGAAAACGAGTGGATTTCTCCGTGAAGGAAGCCAGACGGACCCCCTCGATGGCCTCGGCGGCCAGACGGGAGATGTTCTCGAAAGCGATATGAAGGACGGCGTGCTCCGCCACCGAAGCATGACCATAGCCGACGACCCATTTTTCGTGGAACTGCGAGGCGGTTTCCTCGCTGAGGCTCTCGGCGATCGCATCGAAGGGCTCCGGGCTGCGGCTGGTCTTCGCAAAGGCCACCGCGATGACCTCGGGGCGATACCGCCGCGGATCCAGCAGGTAAATCCTTCTCACCCGCATCCCTTCACCTCCCCCGGGACGGTGCTCCCGCCTATCTGCTGATTCTGCATATGAACCCTGATGATGGCAAACGGGAAGGAGGAGTTCATTATCCGACCTGGCCGAACGTGGGTTAAGATTGAAAGCGGGAACCCCATTTCGTGAGGCCTCCGATGCGCGCCGTAGATATTATCGAGAAGAAGCGGGACGGACAGGAGCTCACGCCGGAGGAAATCCGGTTTTTCGTAGAAGGGTTCACCCGGGGGGAGATCCCGGACTATCAGGCGGCCGCCTTTCTGATGGCAGTTTACTTCCAGGGCATGACGCCCCGTGAGACGGCGGAGCTCACCCTGGCCATGGCCTACTCGGGACAGGTGCTGGATCTCCACGACATCGCCCCGGTGGTGGTCGATAAGCACTCCACCGGCGGCGTGGGGGACAAGGTGAGCCTGGTGGTGGTGCCCCTGGTGGCCGCCGCCGGCCTCCCGGTGGGCAAGATGAGCGGCCGCGGCCTCTCGTTCACCGGGGGGACCATCGATAAGCTGGAATCCATTCGAGGGTTTCGGGTGGAGCTCACGGTGGAAGAGTTCCGGGAACAGCTGCGCCGGGTCGGCGCGGTCCTCTGCGGGCAATCCGCGGATCTGGCCCCTGCAGATGGCAAATTCTACGCCCTGCGAGATGTCACCGGAACAGTCCCCAGCATCCCGCTGATCGCTGCCTCCATTATGAGCAAGAAGATCGCCGCGGGAGCCGACGCCATCGTCCTGGATGTGAAGGTCGGCAACGGCGCTTTCATGAAAACCCTGGACCAGGCCCGCGCCCTCGCCCGGCAGATGGTCGAGATCGGCACCGCTCTGCGGCGCCGCGTGGTGGCGGTGATCTCGGATATGAACCAGCCCCTGGGGGAAGCCGTGGGCAACGCCCTGGAGGTGAAGGAGGCCATCGCCACCCTTCGAGACGATGGGCCTCCGGACTTCCGGGAGCATTGCCTGATCATCGCAGCCCACATGCTGCATCTGGGCGGGCGCGTGGCGAATCTGGAGGAAGGGCGCCGGCTGGCGGAGGCCACCCTCGCCTCAGGAGCTGCCTGGGACAAATTCCGGGCCCTCGTCGCCGCCCAGGGGGGAGATCTCTGCCAGATCGAGGATCCCGAACAGCTTCCGCGCGCCCGGCTGATCCGCGAGATCCCGGCCCCGGCGGAGGGCTACCTAGCGGAGGTGCGAGCCTATGAAATCGGCATGGCATCCGTCGCCCTGGGTGCCGGGCGAACGAAGAAGGGAGAGCCTGTGGATCCTGCTGTCGGGATCCTGGTGCATCGGAAGGTGGGGGCGTTCGTGCGGCAGGGGGAGCCGCTCTTCACCGTGCACGCAAACGATGAAGCGCGCCTGACGGAAGCGGAGCGCTGGCTGGCCCGCGCTGTGCGCATTCAGGAGGCGCCTGTCCCTCCGTTCCCCCATATCTATGAGACCATCTCGAACGTGGGGTGAGGGATCGAAACCAGCCCGCTGCGGGCCCCTTTCCCAGAAGCTCCCGGGGCCATCCCACTTCCCGGAAGGGTTGCAGGCCAGACCTCCCGGATAGCCCGGGAGCTGGACGTGATCCTTACAGGGACAAAAGGAGACTATGACGCGACAAAACCATGCCCTGCTGGCCCTGAGCGCCATCGCCCTGGGCTGGGCGCTGGTGATGTTCACGATCTGGCGGCTGTATCCAGACCAGTCGCCGGCCCGCCTGCTGGTCACCATCGGGCTGGGGCTGACCGCATGGGGAGCGCTCTGGTTCCCGGTGGAATTCCTCCATCGGCGCTTCAGCCCGCGGGGGCTCGATGAAGATGACCTCCGGCGGATGCTGGAGCGGGTCTGGCGGCGCAGCGGGTGGGGGGCGCTGTGGGCATCCGCCCTCGCGATGCTCTTCCTCCAGCGCGCGCTGCGATGGGACTGGCTCCTCCTGTTCGGGACACTGCTGCTCGGCGCCGAGCTCCTCTGGATGGCCACGGAGCCATCCCGGAAGCCAGAATCCGCTCTGACCGGCAGGCGCCGCATCGACCGACGTTAGCGCTCGCTGCGCCCTCCGGGCCGCCCAAGGGACGATCCCGCCTGTTCGCCATTTTTCCGTCATCCCATAAATCACGAGGAGGCATCCATGAGCGATCGCAAAGCAGCAATCCGAACCCATCTGGAGCAGACGCGAGCAGAAGTGCTGGCGGTCGTCTCCCAACTAAAGGAATCCGATTGGGAAAAGCCAGTTCAGGGCGAACACGGAAAGTGGACCGCCCGTCAGGTCCTGGCCCATCTGGCCGCGGCGGAGATCGGCCAGATGTCCCGTATCCAGCGGGTGCTGGCCGGGGAACGCTATATGCCCGAGGGCTTCAACCTGGACTTCTGGAACGAGCGCCAGGTCCAGAAGCGGGAGAACCAGCGCGTGGAGGACATCCTGAAGGATCTGGAAGCCTCCCGCCAGGCCCTGCTCCAGCTTCTGGACTCCCTGAGCGAGGAGCAGCTGGATGTCGAAGGCCAGCACGCCATCGGGGCGATGATGACGGTGGAGCAGATGTTTTATCATCTGGGGAACCACGAGCGGGATCACGCGGCCGAGCTGCGGCGGGCCCTTGAATCATAGGGACAGGTGTTACGCCGCTGAACTTCCCTAAGGAATTGAGGGGCTGGGGTGGCCACCCTGGCCCCAGGGGGAAGTCCCTTCCCATCCCCAGGAGATCCTCGATGATCCCCGGATGGGCGACGCCGGAGGGGACACGGACCTATGGAGCCCGTTTTCAGGATCGGGCGGCCCCCGGCCACTTCCGCCTGGCTCAGGGGCTATGGCTGTCCTCCATCGGCATCGGCACCTATCTGGGCCACCCTGACCCGGAGACCGACGCCCGGTATGTGGAGGCCATGGTTTGCGCCGTGACCTCCGGGTGCAACGTCATCGACACGGCGATCAACTACCGCTTCCAGCGCAGCGAGCGCTGCGTGGGCGAGGCCCTCCGCCGCCTGTTCGCCCGGGGTTTCCGCCGGGAGGAACTGGTCATCGCCACCAAGGGGGGATATGTCCCCTATGAGGGGGACTGGCCAGCGGATCCCCGGCGCTACATCGAGGAGGCCTTCCTGCGGACCGGGATCGCGCGGCCGGAGGACTTCGTCAACGGTCACTGCATTGCCCCGGGATATCTCCGCCATCAGCTGGAACAGAGCCAGCACAACCTGGGGCTGGAGACCATCGATGTCTATTTCATCCATAACCCGGAGGAACAGCTCGCCGCTGTCTCCAGGGAGGAGTTTCGGAGGCGCCTGCGGGCGGCCTTCGCCGCGCTGGAGGAAGCCGTCGCCATGGGATACATCCGCTTCTATGGCACCGCCACATGGACCGCCTATCGCGCTTCTCCCCAGGCGTCCGACGCGCTATCCCTGATGGAAGTTGAGACTATCGCCCGGGAGGTCGGCGGGCCGGATCATCGGTTCCGGTTTGTGCAGCTGCCTTACAACCTGGCCATGCCGGAGGCCGCCCTGCGAAGGAACCAGCTGCGGGGAGAGGGATGGGGAACGGTGCTGGAGGTGGCGGAGGATCTGGGGATCACGGTGTGGGCGAGCGCCTCCTTGATGCAGGGGCGCCTGCTCCGGAGCTGGCCGCTGTGGCTGCGACGCCTCTTCCCCGAGGGCCTCTCGGAAGCCCAGTGCGCCCTCCAGTTTGTTCGCTCCACCCCGGGGATCACCACCGCCCTAGTCGGCATGAGCCGGGCCACCCACGTGGAGCACAACCTCACCCTGATCCAACACCCACCCCTGGCCCCGGAGGCCATACGGACCATTCTGAACGCTCTGAGGACCTCCCGGTAAGGCTCGGGGGTCGAAGGCATTCGACATGAAGAAGCCTCGGGCCAAAAGGCTTCTCGCGTCGGCGAAGGCCGACGCCCGGCGCGAAGCGCCCCGCGAGGCCGATTTCCATACGGCGCGAGAGGCCGACGCCCAGCGCGGGGGGCGTCGAATGAATTCGACCTCGAGAGGCGTTCGGCCGATGGCCGGCCGGCGCCGGCCGAACGCCTTTTCGCGTCGGCGCAGGCCTACGCGGGGCGCGCAGCGCCCCGCGAGGCCGATTTCCATCGGCGGAATCGGTTCGCTTTTACTCGGCCGACGGGCCCCGGGCCCGTTCCTCCTCCACCAGCACCCGGCGCAGGACCTTGCCCACCATGCTCTTGGGGAGCTCGCTCCGGAACTCGATGAAGCGCGGGATCTTGTAAGGCGCCAGCTTATCCCGGCACCATTCCCGGATCTCCTCCACCGTGGCCGTCTGCCCTTCGTGGAGCACGACCCATGCCTTGACCGCCTCCCCTTGATGGGGGTCCGGGATCCCGGCCACGGCCACTTCTTTGATCTTGGGATGCTGGGCCAGGACCTCCTCGACCTCCCGCGGCCACACCTGATAGCCGCCCGGCTTGATCACTTCCTTCTTCCGATCCACGATGTAGAAGTAGCCATCCTCATCCATGCGGGCGATGTCGCCCGTGTAGAGCCAGCCGTTCCGCAGGGTGTTCTCTGTCTCCGTCGGCCGGTTCCAGTAGCCCTGGAACACCTGCGGGCCCCGGAGCACCAATTCCCCGATCTCCCCCGGCGGCAGCTCCGTCACCCCATCCTCCAGGCTGACGATCTTCGCGTCCACATCGGGAAGGGGAATGCCGATGCTGCCTTCTTTGTTCACACCATAAAGCGGGTTGCAATGGGTGGCCGTGGGCGCCTCCGATAGGCCGTAGCCCTCTACCAGCTTCGCCCCGGTGATCTCCTCAAAACGGCGTTTGATCTCCAGGAGCAGCGGCGCGGCGCCGGAGATGCATGCCCGGATAGTGCGCAGATTGTATTTGCCGGCCTTGACATCCGGATGGTTATTGATGGCATTGTATAGGGTCGGCACCCCCGGGAACATGGTCACCCGATAGCGCTGCAACCCATCCAGGAGAGTGGGAAGATCCCGCGGGTTCGGCACCAGAACCAGGGTGGCGCCGCACTGCATGGCCAGACCCATGGCCACGATCATTCCATAGGCATGGAAGAGGGGCAGAGCCCCCATGACCACCTCCTGGCCCTCCCGGATCTCCGGATCCCACGCCCGAACTTGGAGGACATTGGCGACGATATTACGATGGAGAGCCACTGCCCCCTTCGAGAGGCCGGTGGTCCCGCCCGTATACTGGAAGATCGCCACATCATCCGGCCCCACGTCCACCGCCGGCCGCTGGTCCGGCCGGTAACGCCGCAACAGATCCTGGAACCACATGTCATCATCCCGTAACACCACTCGATCCCCTTCCTGGCGCTCCCGGGTCAGGGTATAGAGGAGCTTTAACAGCGGGCTCATATATTCCTTGATGTGGGCGGCAACGATCCGGCGCACTGAGGTGTTGGGCTGAACGGATTTCACCCGTTCATAGATCCGGCTGAGGACGATCGCCACAGTCGCCCCGGAGTCCGCCAGCTGATATTCCAGCTCCCGGGGGGTGTAGATCGGGTTCGTGGCGACCACGATGCCACCGATCTTCTGGATCGCGAAATAGGCGATAACAAACTGGGGGATGTTGGGCATAATCAGGGCCACCCGATCGCCCTTCCGCACCCCCAGCTCATGGTAGAGCGCGGCCGCCAGGCGGTCGGAGAGCTCGTTGAGCTCCCGATAGGTCATGGCGCTGCCCGCAAAGCCCGGATGAGCAGGCTTAAAGATCAGAGCCGGGCGATCGGGAAACCGCCGGGCGGAATCCTCCAGGAAGCGGAAGAAGGGGATGGGTGGATACACTAAGGAACGGGGGGTGCGGGGATCATAAAAGCGATGCCAGGGTCGCTCCATGGAGCACCTCCTAAGCCTGATACACCTTCCCCATAATTATAATAATGTTTCTGTCTCCTCTGTCAACAGATCCCAATTGATCTCCCCAGCCGGAGCTTCGCCGAAAGGTTGACCGCTCTCCGAAGCCTTGATAACATAAAAGCAGCCGCGGTCTCGCTCTCCATCGCTCCGCCTATCCCCTTGGGTATCAATGAACAAAAATCTCAAGGATTTCATTCGAAACGAGCGACAGCAATGGTTTGTGGGCCGTCAGATGGAGCGATCCGCTTTCCAAGCTGTCCTTCGTGAAGCGGAACGCAAGGGTGCGGTGTTTTTCGTTTTCGGCCCCGGGGGGATCGGAAAAACCACCCTGCTCCGTGAATGGGAAGCAATGGCGCAATCGCTGGGGGTTCCCACCGCTTTCTTAGACGGGCGCTATATCCATGCCCACACCCCCGCATTCATCGAGAATGTTGTGCGCGCCCTGGGGGGAGAATCCGAAACCTCCTTGGAGGAGCTGTGGGGGCGCTTGCCCTGCCCTCCAGCGATCTTCCTGGATGGATACGAAGCCTTGCAGGGTTTAGAAGCATGGTTAAGGGAAGATTTCATCCCGCGCCTTCCGGCGGGCTCGATCGTGGTGATAGCCAGCCGTCACCCTCCCTCTTTGAAATGGCGAACGGATCCAGGTTGGGCGCAGCTCATTCGAGTGTTCCCGCTGCGGAACTTCTCCTTTGAAGAGACCGCGGAATATCTTCGACGACGCGGGATCCCTGAATCTCAACACCGGACCGCCTTCAGTCTGACCTGGGGGCATCCTCTGGCTCTGGCTCTGGTGGCCGACATCCTGCAGCAACAACCAGGGCGGCTTCCCGAGATCGAAGCCATCCCCGACCTCTTCTCCAGCCTGCTGGAAATCTTCCTGGAAGAAGTGCCCACTCCCGCTCACCGAGCCGCCCTGGAAGCATGCGCCCTGGTGCGATCTCTGAGCGAGCCCCTCCTGGCGGAGGCCATCGGGCAGGCGGACGTCGAGGCCCTCTTTAACTGGTTACGTCGCCTATCCTTCGTCGAATCCGGCCCCCACGGACTGCGGCTTCACGATGTGGTGCGCGAGAGCATCCTCGCCGATCTACAATGGCGCAATCCGGAAAGATACCGGGACCTGCATCGCAAAGCGCAGTCTTACTATATGCGACGTCTGAACGAGCTCCAGGATCCGACGCGCCTCGAACTTCTCGTCGATTATATCTATTTGCATCGCCGGCACCCGCTCCTTCGACCCTTCTTTGTGGAGCTGCGGATCCGCTGGGCCGCTGAGGACACGTTCTTCATTGATCATCCGACTCCGTCCGAACATCATCAGCTACTCGAATGGATCGCCTTGTATGAGGGAGAGATCTCGGCCTCTCTGGCTGAACACTGGTTTCACCGTCAGCCCGATGGGCTCATCGTCGTCCGCGATCAATCCAAGGAGGTCCGAGGGTTCCTGCTCGCGTTGCGTTTAGAAGACATTGCGCCCGCGGAGTCCTCTATTGATCCGGCCATTGATATTGCCCTCTCATGGCTCCAGCGCCATGCCCCATTGCGCCCCGGGGAAAGGGGGCTCTACTTCCGCTTCTGGATGGCTCGGGACACTTACCAAGATCTCTCTCCTGTCCAGAGCCTCCTGGGGCTTGAGATGGTCCGGCTTTGCCTCACCACTCCACGCCTGGCCCTTTCCTTCTTTCCTTTCTCGAACCCGGAGTTCTGGGCCCCCCTGTTCGCCTACGCTGAGATCCCCCGCTGGCCTCATGTAGATTTCGAAATCGGCGGTCGTCGCTACGGCGTCTATGGTCAGGACTGGAGGAAAACGCCTATCCCGCTTTGGCTGGCCCGCCTGGGGAAAAAGGAGGCAGAGCCCGTTGCGGAACCTTTCCAACCTCCCTCCGATGAATCCATCGTTGTTCTGAATTTTTCTGATTTCCGCGAAGCCGTTCGCCAGGGCTTTCGAGATCTGCACCGGATCGATCGATTGGCCGAAAACCCCCTGGCCCGATCCCGCCTGGTTCTCTCTCGCACAGGCTGGCAAGCTCCCGCCGAGAAACGCGGAGCCCAACTCCAGCAAATGCTGCTTGAGGCCGCCCGCCGGCTGCAAGCCTCCCCCAAAGATGCCCGCAAATACCAGGCCCTTCATTGCACTTACATCGAACCCCTGGGATCTCAGGAGCGGATCGCCGAGCGCCTGGATCTCCCCCTCAGCACCTATCGGCGTTACCTGCAATCCGCCTTGGATCAAATCACCGCTTGGCTGTGGGAACAGGAGCTATCCGCTTAACCCCTCTCCCCTACGGCCTCGTCCGACTTCCCGCCACCAAGGCCTGGCCAATCGCCATGAACAAACTCACAAATCCCAGGAAATTCAAAACCTCCGCCAAAGTGTGAGAAAACAAAATCACTGTAACATTGATATGATATAAAATATACGAAAATTGTGAAATTGAATACATCAAAAAACCGAGGGAGGCAAGCGTGTATTTGCTTTGATAACATTGGTATGCAAACCACAATGCGACGAGGAGAAAGGTGAGGTGGATCATAATAAAAACCGGGTTAGGAATTTGATCGGCAAAGGCTCCGAAATGCATAGCGCCCTCCCTGGTTTAGTTTAGCGCACACGGATAATACCCTGCATATGGGTATGGCGTTGGCAGAAGTAGGGATACTCCCCTGCTTGGCGAAAGGTCCAGGAAAAGGAGCGCCCCTGTTCAAGGGGACCGGAATCGAAAAGCCCGGAAGGGGCTTCCGGCTTTCCACTGGTAACCGTATGGGTGGTGGCGTCCTCATTGATCCAAACCACAGTCGTCCCCGCAGGGATCTCCAGGATCTCGGGCTGGAAACGGAATAGACGGATCCGAATCCGCTCTACCGGCGATGTAGAGGTGGGCGTTGGCCAGGGCGTCGACGTCATGGCCGTCGGTGACGGAAGCGGCTGAGGGATCGAACCCGGTGTCGAAACCCCGCATGCCGCAAGTCCGAGGGCCATCCCAATGCTCCGAAGCCATCGCACTCGTATCCCCAAAGGCATGGCGGATTCACCCCCAGCGCTTCAAGTGAGCTGGGGGCTGCTCGCAGGAAGCAGCCCCCAGCCGCGCACTCGCCTTACGGGCGGAATTTATCTGGGAACTGCTTGACAATGGCTTCAGCCAATGGGTCGGCGATCATTCGCATATGGGCGTAGGCCTTGCGCAGGGCCATGTAGGCCTGGTCCGGATTCCCCGCCGCCTGGGCGTCGATCACCGCCTTCAAGGTCAGAATGTGCTCCTTGACCAAACCGGCAACCGCTTCCTTGGTCAGATTCGGATTCGCCGAGCTCAGGAAAGCCCCAAATTCCTCCGTATACGCCAGAAGATCCGCTACCGCCTTATCCTGCTTCCCCTTGTCTTTCATCGCCAGCCCCATCGTGTAATCCACCACAAACCCAATATGCTTCCGCCAGAGCGGCAAGAACGCCTTCTCCGCATCCGCCCCATATACCGACCCCACCGCCTTCGAAAGATCCACCGAGTTCGCATCCAGCGCCGCAGCCGCCGCCTTGAACTCCGCCTCCCGCTTCCCCAGCGCCGCACCCGTCGCCGAAGCGGCGAGATAGACATGCTCTGCCAGAAGGGCATTCAGGCCAACCCGCAAACGAACAGCCGGGCTATCCGCCTCTCCTGGAAAGCGGTCAGGAAATTGCTTGGCGATGGCACCTGCCAGGGCCGCCGCAATCATATCCATATGGGCGTAGGCCTTGCGCAGGGCCATGTAGGCCTGGTCCGGATTCCCCGCCGCCTGGGCGTCGATCACCGCCTTCAAGGTCAGAATGTGCTCCTTGACCAAACCGGCAACCGCTTCCTTGGTCAGATTCGGATTCGCCGAGCTCAGGAAAGCCCCAAATTCCTCCGTATACGCCAGAAGATCCGCTACCGCCTTATCCTGCTTCCCCTTGTCTTTCATCGCCAGCCCCATCGTGTAATCCACCACAAACCCAATATGCTTCCGCCAGAGCGGCAAGAACGCCTTCTCCGCATCCGCCCCATATACCGACCCCACCGCCTTCGAAAGATCCACCGAGTTCGCATCCAGCGCCGCAGCCGCCGCCTTGAACTCCGCCTCCCGCTTCCCCAATGCCGCACCCGTCGCCGAAGCGGCCAACAGCACGTGCTCGCTCAACAGCTGATGAAGTGCGACATGCAGATCAGCGGCCTTGCTGCTGGTAGTCGGAGCCGGTTTCGGAGTGGGCGAAGGGGGTAAAGGAGTAGGAGTGGGCATAGGAGTCGGTGTCGGCATAGCACGAGTCGGCGAAGGGAGCGGGGTAGGAGAAGGAGTTGCGGCCGGCTGACAGGCCGCAGCTACCATCCCCAACAGCAGGAAACCTTTGGAAAGCCATCGGACAAACCTCTTCATGGCGGACCTCCATCAGGATATGCGTGGGGAATGCACCCTTATGATAAAAATGGAGGCCCGCCATCTCCAGACCAGAACCCGTTCACTTCCGCCCCATTGTCGCTCATCTTCTGATCAAAGGCCGCTCATAACCAAGCGGCGCGCTCGATGATGGATGACAACGGTTCACTGGGCAGGCGGATCCCCAGGCGTTTGGGGAAACAGGCCCCTCCCTGCAGGGGAGATTGTGGGCCCGGCAGGATTCGAACCTGCAACCGACCGGTTATGAGCCGGCTGCTCTGCCATTGAGCTACGGGCCCACCAGATCAAACAAAAGAGCACAAGAAGCCCCTTCCTTATCCAGGAGCGGGCGACGGGACTCGAACCCGCGACCTTCTGCTTGGAAGGCAGACGCTCTACCCTCTGAGCTACGCCCGCATGCAGTCGGGGCGGTCGGATTCGAACCGACGACCCCCACGTCCCAAACGTGGTGCGCTAACCTGGCTGCGCCACGCCCCGCAATTTAATTATAACACATCCCTCGCCGCGCGAACCTCTATCGGGATCAATAACGATGCGATCCAGGCGCTCCATTTCCTCATCCTCATCCTCATCCGGAAAATCGCGTGAGGGTGAACTCTGTCAAGCCCCCGGACGCTCCGCCGCCCGTTGCTTGAGCCGCTCCAGCTCCCCGCCCCGGAAATCCACAAACCGGTATCCCACCCCTCGCTCAGTCAGGATATAGCGCGGCTGCGAGGGGTCCGGCTCGATCTTCTGACGGAGATAATTGATATACAGCCGGAGGTAATGGGTTTCATCCCGGTATTCATAGCCCCACACCTTGGCCAGCAAGCTCTCATGGGTCAGCGTCCGGCCCGCGTTATTCACCAGGTGATACAGCAGCCGCCACTCCGTCGGCCGCAGCTTGATCTCCTTCCCCCCGGCGATGACCACCCGCCGGTTGAAATCGATGGTCAGGTAATCATCGATCCGAATCGCTCCCCCGGCTGTGGCCGGGGTATCCACCCGCCGCAGGACCGCCCGGATTCGGCTCACCAGCTCGCGAGGGGAAAAGGGCTTGGTCACGTAATCATCCGCCCCCAGCTCCAGCCCCCGCACCTTGTCCGCTTCATCCGCTCGAACGGTGAGCATGATCACCGGGACCGTGCTCACCTCCCGGATCATGGCCAGGGTCTCAAAGCCATCCAGCTCCGGCATCATCACGTCCAGGATCACCAGGTCCGGGAGCAGCTCCTTGACCTTCTCTAAGGCCTCCAGGCCATTGGAGGCCTCAAAGACCTCGAAGCCTTCCAGTTCCAGGTTCAGGCGGATGAACTGCCGCACCCGCGCCTCATCATCCACGATCAGGATCCGCCGGCGCTCCGACGTCTCGGGCCGGATAGGGATAGGCGCCATCTCAACGCTCCCGCACGAAGCTGATGATCTCGGCCTCTTCGCGCGAGCTCAGGACTTCCACGAAGGAGATCCGATGCCATGGGATGATCACCTGCACGGCCTCCGGGTCGATGTAATGCACCTCCTTCCCATCCCGGAGGCGGATGTTGGTGCAGATCAGGACCTGGTCCTGAGGCTCCGGTAGCCGCTCGACCTCCGCCAGAATCGGATCCGCGTTGACCAGATGGATCAGGATCGTATACCCCATCGCATGCTCCTCTCACAGCCATACCAGGCTGGTGTTCGCCTCCGCTCCGCGAACGATCCGGGATGGATGGGCTACAGGAATCCCACCCGGATGGAGATCTGCCCCAAACGCAGCTCGTCTCCATCCCCCAGCGGATGGGGGGAGTAGGGCTCCAATCGGCTTCCGTTTAGATATGTTCCATTTGTGCTCCCCAGATCCTCGACATAGAATCGGTCGCCATGAAAAAAGATACGCGCGTGACGTCGGGAAACCCCACCCTCCAGCCCCCCATCGGGCGTCAGATCCACCTGGGGGAAGATCCCCCGGCCCACATCCAGCCGCCCCACCAGGACCTCCTGATCGGGACGGATCACCACACGGCGGCCGGAATTCAGCACCTGAAGCACCAGGCGCTGCGGACCGGCATCCGCCACTGAAGGGGATTCAGCCGGCCATTCCGCCGGAATGGATACGCCCTCTGGGAGCGGCTCGGTGCGTAACGGCCCGCCGGTGAGCAGATAGACCCCGCATTCCGGGCAGAACAGCGCGCCGACGGGGTATTTCCGGCCACATAGCGGACATTCGATCATGGCGTTCCTCCCGGCTCGGGCGGCGGAAGCATCAGCATCCGCGTCCCGTATTTTAAGGCCAGCTGCCGGCTTCTGGAAACGGAGTGGCCCCGCAGCAGGCGGGTGGCCGCCACCAGCGCTTCCCGCGCCAAGTCCTTCACTCCCAGCTCGAGCAAACGGGTGCCCACTTGTTGAAGCTTATGGGCACCCTCCATCCATCTCCCAGCCTGAACATCTACCCAGGCCTGCTCCTGCATCTGATAGATCACCACGCGAGATAAGGCCTCCAGCACCGGCTCGGGCGGGGAGGGCATCAGCGGCTCCTCGGGAAGAGCATGGGCCTGAATGGAGAGCTCGGCCTCATCGAGTTGCGGCGGGTTCCCCGGGATGCGAACCTGTGCCCTCAGCCGGGCCACCTCCAGGAAACCCGGCTCCAGCGGCGGGAGGGCGAACTCGATCAACGCTTGAATCGGGCGGGAGGCATGCAAAGCCCCCAGATACCAGCGGGAATCCTCCCGCGGCGGGACCCGAAGCTCCGGCGCGACCTGGTAAAGGGCCGTCACCAGCACACCCTCCGCGGGCTCCACCATCAGCCGCACGTCCTCTGCGTAACGATCCTGTAATCCAGACAGATGCTCCAGAAAGCGCCGGCGGATCTCTCCCGGCGATGCAATGTAGCCCGAGACCCCCCCACTGCGGGCAGCGATCTCATCGAGCAGGGCGTCGTTCCAGTCCTCCCCGATCCCAAAGGCACTGATGCCGATCCCAGCCTCCCGCGCCTGATCCGCCAGGGTCCGGCATCGGTCCTCATCCCCGTAGGTCCGGCCATCCGTGAGGAGGATCAGGTGGGAATGGACACCCGCCTGGCGGGCGCGGAAAAGCTCCTGGAACCCCAGGAGCAGTCCCTGGTAGATCTCCGTGCCTCCTTCCGCCCTCAGTGTTTCCAGCCGCATCGAAAGCCGGTGACGCTCCCCCCCTGGGCTCAAGGGCCAGATCACCTCTGCCCGATTGTGAAAGGCCACCACCGCCATGCGGTCGTCAGGCCCCAGCTGGTCGGCCAGTTCCAGCGCGGCGGCCTTCACCTGCTCCAGCCGCTCCCCTTTCATCGAATTGCTACGATCGATCACCAGACAGAGATGAAGCGGCTGGCGAGCGATCGGATGAGGTCGGGAGGGCTCTATCGTGAGCAGCGCATAGAGAATTTGCGAGGTGGAGAGGACAGGCAGAGCAGAACAGCTCAGCAGAAGGCGGAACCGGAGGAACGCTCCCCGGCTACCCCACCGCGTCTGCCAGCGCCGGTCATATTCCGCCCGCTGCTCCGGATCCGATAGCACGGAATATGCCTCGTGGACCAGGCGGAACAACAGAGAGGTCCCCGCCTCAGGGCGCACGTCCGGATGGACCTTCCGCGCCAGCGCCCGGTATGCTTTTTTGATCTCCTCTACGCTCGCGGAGGGGGAGACGCCTAAGATCGCATAGTAGTCCACGAACTCGTCGTGAACGCTCATCGCCCGATCAGGATCACGGAGATGTTATCGTGGCCACCCGCGGCCTTCGCTTCCTGAACCAGCCGGTGGCACGCCTCATGCGGGGAGGTGCTTTCCCAGATGACCTGCAGGATCCGGTCCTCCGGCACCTCCCCCCACAATCCGTCCGTGCAGAGCATCAACCACGCATCCTGGGGAAGGGAAACGCGGCGATAGCCCGGATTCAATCGGCTGGGATGCCCCAGCGCCTGATAGAGGACGTTTCGCGGAACCCCTGCGGCCTCCTCCTCGCTCAGCTCTTTCAACGAGATCATCCGCTGGACCAGAGAATGATCCTCCGTGAGCTGTTCCAGCCGATCCGGCCAGACCAGATACGCGCGGCTGTCTCCCACATGGATCAGATGCACGCTCTCTCCGATCACCAGCGCTCCCACCACGGTTGTCCCACCCCCCGGCACCGCCTGGAGGATCTGGGCATTGGCTGCCTGCAGCGCCTCCTCCAGCAACTCTTTAACCGGAAGGTCTGGGCCCCGATGGGCCAGATGAGGGATCAGAAGGCGGGTGGTCAGATAACGGGCGATCTCCCGGACAGCCAGATCGCTGGCCTGTTCGCCCCCCCGGTGCCCTCCCATCCCATCCGCGAGCAGGAACAGACCCAGGGGCAACAGCTCCCGGGAGCCCTGGTAAGCGAAGTGCATGATCAGAATCGCATCCTCATTGCTGGGCCGAACCAGGCCCGGATCCGTGGCCCAGCCAAGACGAAACCCCCCTGCCCGCTGGGCTGGCATGGGAGGAAGCGGCAGGGTTCCTCCCCTCGGTTCCTCCACAGGAGAAGGCGGAGTTCCCGGCCCGGAACCGGGAACATCCCTCTGGACGTCCGGGGGCACTGACGAGGCGCTCTCCCGGGTTTCCGGTCGCTGGAAAAGGCGCTTGAGCCATTTCATGCCTTGGCTATTCTCCTATCCGGCGAGGGTTTACCTCATCCCCTGAAGGGATCGCGGACCGATGTTTACTCCCCGAACAGGGCAGGGCTGCTCGTTAAAGACTTAACGCGTAAACCCGATAATCCATGGAAGTGACCAAGAGAATCCCCTCCCACCACTCCGGGGCGGAGACGATCGGACCGCCGGTCTGGAAGGACCAGAGGGCATTCCCGTTGCGCGCATCCATCACATACAGGCAGCCATCGGTCGCTCCCACTATGACCCGGCCTTCCAGCACCAGGGGAGGAGCATTCACCTGCCCACCGGTCTGGAATCGCCAGACCGGATTCCCCGTCCGGGCATTCAAGGCATAGAGAAAGCCATCCGCCGATCCCACATAGATCACGCCTTCCGAGACCACGGGGGAGGAAAGCACCGGCTTCCCGGTCCGGAACCGCCAGATCGCCCACCCGGTCCGGGCATCCAGCGCATACACGTGCCAGTCCCACGATCCCACCACGACCAGCTCCCCGTCCACCCAGGGCGAGGCGGTCACCCCCCGACGGGCCACGAACTGCCAGCGAAGGCGACCCTGGAGATCCAGGGCATACACCCCGCCGTCCTCGCTGCCGATCACCAGCGTCTCCCCATACAGGCCGGCCGATGACCGGATCGGGGCGCTCAAGGTCATCTTCCAGACCACCCGGCCGCTGTCCAGATCCACCGCGTAGAAAATCCCATCATCGGCGCCCAGGAAAGCCAGGCCGGCGGCGATCCGTGGCGTCGTATAGATCGGCCCGCCCAGCTCCAGCGCCCACAGGAGCTCGCCATCCTTCGCCCGCAGGGCGTAGAGCCGGTGGTCCAGCGAGCCCACCACCACCCGATCCGAGGCGACCGCCACGGCGCCGCCGATGCCGCCCTCCGTCGCAAACTTCCAGAGGAGCCTTCCATCCTCTGCGGAGAGGGCATAGACGTTATGATCATAAGAGGTCACGAAGACGATCCCCTCCGCGACCACCGGGCGGGAACGGATCTCATCCTCGCAGACGAAGGTCCACTTCACCCGATACGGCGCGCTCCTGGATGGAGCTTCCCGAGGGGCCATTGAATGCGCAGGCGTCCGCATCCCCATCGCCGCCAGCAATGCCTGTTTCATCTCCAGGGCCGATTGGAACCGGCGCTCCGGATCGTATTCCAGGGCGCGCATGACCACCTGGGCGATGGCCTCCGGGACCGCCGGGTTGATCCGGCGAATCGGGCGCTCGTGAAAAGAGAACGGGGGCTCCAGGCGCGGATCCTGACGCGTCAGCAGGTGATGCAATGTGGCCCCCAGGGCATAGATGTCCGTGCGGGGATCTGCCACGCCTCGATATTGCTCTGGCGGGCTATAGCCCTCTGTCCCGATCATCGTCCCCCGCTGCCCGGCCTGGAACACCTTGGCGATCCCGAAATCCACCAGGAACACCCGCCCGTAGGGATCCACCATAATATTGGACGGCTTGAGATCCCGGAAGATGATGGGCGGCTGCTGGGAATGAAGATAATGGAGCACATCGCAGATCTGGAGCGCCCAGTTCACCACATCCTCCACCGGCAGCATCCCCTCCGTGCGCCGCAGAAGCGTCTCCAGATCCTGTCCTGGGATATACTCCATGACGAGATAACTGCGCTCGCCTTCTACAAAGTAATCGTAAATCTTGGGGATAGCGGGATGGCTGAGGGTGGCCAGGAGGGCCGCTTCCCGCTCAAAGCTCTGTTGCGCCAGCGCCCGCATCCGGGGATCCGGGATGTGGCTGATCATTTCTTTGATCGCACAGAGACGCCGTACCGGGGAGAAGCGGAGGTCCAGGGCCAGATAGACGGTGCTCATCCCTCCTGTCCCGAGCACCCGCTCAATGCGGTATCGTCCCTGCAGGACCTCGCCTGCTCTCAGAAGGGAAGGGGTTTGTATGGGATCCAGCCGCTGGGTTTCCATAAAGTTCGCCTCTTCCCGGAGTCCTGCATTCTATCGAGTTCCCTTCCATCATACCGATATCGTTAAGATTTTCTGACCTTACTTTGGTCATCGGTCCCCCGCGCCCCCTCAAGGGTCCCGGGGGATCAGACCTAACCCCCCGGCCCCCTTCCCTCGTCGGGAAGGGGGAGCCCGAAAATCCCCCCTCCCCGAAACGGGGAGGGGAAGGGGCTCCAGCCATGCGATTACGGGAAGTCATTCGTTATTATGAGCCCGCGTTGCTGGCGGAGATCCTCCAGCAGCAGGGCTGGCCCGTGGAGGGGCTGCCCGCTGTCGGTGATGATCTGGCGGGCCGGCTCGGCGACCCGGATCGCCTTGCGGCGCTCTGGGCTCAGCTCCCGCCGGAGGGCCGCGCCATGATCGAAGGGCTGCGCCGGGCCGGAGGCGCCATGCCGGCTCTGGCCTTTTTGATTTTATATGAGATCATGGGGGGTGGCACATCAGGGACCCCTTTCGAAACCCTCGCGGTCCGTCTCGCCGCCTCCGGCCTGATCTACTGGCACTCTGCCGGCCGCCCCATCCGCTCCCTACTCCCCCAAGGGGAGGCCGTTCTACCGGTTGAGGTGGCCGAGGCCCTTCCCCATCCCGAGCCGCCAGCGCCTTCCCTTGTGATCCCGGCTTCCCCTCTGCGGCTGGGACGGGATCTGGGGCGCTTCGGCCGCTTCCTGCGACGGTTCCCCGAGATCACCCTGACCCGCGAAGGACGTCTACCCATCCGCTGGGTGCGGCACCTGCAGCGCTGGCTGGGACATGAGGATCCTGCTCAGGGATCCATTTATCTCGCTTTCCTTCAGCAACTGCTGGAGCGAATGGGGGTGCTCCGAACGCATGGAGCGACCCTGATGCTGGATCTGCGGCATCCGTTTTGGGAGCAAGGGGCTCTTGATCGGGCCCTGGCCGCCTTCCGTGTATGGAAAGGCGAAGACCCCGAGGATCTCCTCAACAACGGGATGCTCTCTCCGGGTTCCCTGCGCGCTCGCGTGGAACAGGCTCTGCGTCAGGAGCCCGGATCCTGGATTCCCCTTCCTCGCCTGCTCGCAGCGATCTTCCCGGAGCGGCCGGTCCGTCTGCCGGAACCCCTTTCCCCGGCGGGCCGGGAGATGGCCGCCCGGCTGAAGGCCTGGCTGGTGGCGGAAACCCTGTGGCCGCTGCACTGGCTGGGCCTTCTGGATCGGGGGAATACAGACGGCCGATGGGAAGCCGTGCGCCTTACGCCCTTCGGCGCATGGATGCTGGGCGTGGGGGAGCCGGTCTCCCTCCCCGAGGAAGGGGGTCGCCTGATCGTCCAGCCCGATTTCCGCATCCTGGTCTTCGAGCCGGTGCCGGAATCCATTCTCGCAGCGCTGGAGACCTTTGCGGATCCCAGCCCCGGGGATCCCATATCCGTGTATCAGATCTCCCGCGAGACCATCTACCGCGGACTTCAGCAGGGATGGGACATCCCGCGGATCATCCGCTTCCTGGAAGGGATCAGCGGCGAGCCCCTGCCTTCCAACGTCCGGCGGTCCCTGGAGGACTGGCACCGACGGTTTCACCAGATCCGGATCTACCGGCGGGTGACCGTGATCCGGACCATGGGCGAACCGCTCCCCGGGGGGCCTGGCCTCCGCCCGCTAAGGGATTCCATCGGGTGGACGGAAGAGCCGCTCCCGGATCTGGAAGCCCAGTGGCGTCTCCAGGGGATCCGCCCCTGGGTGACCGGGTTCCGACCGGAGGATCTGCGCCATCAGGTGATCGCCGAGCCTCCGGGGATCCTCCGCTGGACCGGCCCGTTCCCGCACCCTGGGGTGGAGCGGTTGCTCGAGCCGTTCACCGAACGCATTCCGGAGGGATTTCGAATCACCGAGGCTTCTCTGCGCGCCGGGCGGGCGGCCGGCCTGACCCTTCCCCAGATCCTGCAACGGCTGCAGCGGGTTCACCGCGGCCCCCTGCCGGCCTGGCTGCTGGCCCGCCTCCTGACGTGGAGCGAGCATCCGCCCCGCGCGCGCTGGGAACATGTCCTACTGCTCCGGATGGATCGCCCGGAGATCCTGGAGGCGCTGGGGAATGAGCCGGAGCTGGCCCCGTGGATCCGCCCGCTGGACGCCCACACCCTGATGGTGCGAGCCGATCATGCCCATGCCCTGAAAGCCTGGCTGGAGGCCATCGGGGTCTCGGTGGAGGAGGTGGGATCTCCTTAGCGGGCTTCCACCTCCCACCATCCGATCGCCCGCAGGTGTCGGGGATACAAGTTCTTGAGACGCCCTCGCTCGGCGCGGGCCCAGCCCAGCGGAAACCCCTCCAGGGCGATCAGCACCCATCCCTCCTCCCACGGCCCCTCCAGCGGATGCCCTTGCAGATAGGCAGCGACCCGAGGATCCTCCAGGGGCAGATCCATGGCCTGATGAACCTCCTCGGGACGCAGGGCCATCGCCAGAGCATGGTCCGGCTCGAACCGGTCTTTTCGCAACCGGCCCAACCACCACCCGGGCCGTAGCACCCGAAGCCCTCGCCATAACGCGGAGGCCATGGGCGTCCAGTAGATCTGATCTCCCTGCAGGATCAACCCGCTGTCTGGAAGCGGTCGGGCGATGGTGGCCTCCCAGAACGCCTTGAGAGCCCGCCGGGCGCGGCCCGGGAGATCGCCTTCAGGCTTCGGCCGATAAGGGCGTTCCTCCCCGGCGCGCCGGAAAAGGGCATAGAAGTGCCCATGGCCTGGGCCGCGATGGGGCCACAGCCGCACCGCCCGGGCCAGCCGGGGATCGCCCCCTGCGATCCACTCCGGCCGTCCCCGATCGAAGGCCGGATGGCGCGGCGGATCCACCAAATCGAAATCCGGATGCGCTTTCAGAAACGCATCCACCACCCCTTCGTTCTCCTCCGGGGCGAAGGTGCAGGTCGCATAGAGCAGCCAGCCCCCGGGACGCACCATCCGGGCGGCCTCGAACAGGATCGCCTTCTGAAGGGCAGCCGAGCGGCGCACCCGATCCACGCTCCAGGCCCGGATCGCCTCCGGATCCCGGGCGAACATCCCCTCGCCGGAACAGGGCGCATCCACCAGCACGCGATCAAACAGCCCTTCCCACCGATCGGCCAGGCGCTGAGGGGACTCATTGGTCAGGATGGCGGGGATGACCCCCAGGCGCTCAACGTTCAGCGCCAGGATCGAGGCCCGCCGGGGCTGGATCTCGTTGGCCACGAGGACCCCCGTGTTGCGCATCCGCGCGGCGATGTGGGTGGTCTTCCCGCCGGGGGCCGCCGCCAGATCCAGCACCCACTCCCCCGGCTGAGGATCCAGCAGGACCGCCGCCGCCATCGCCGAGGGATCCTGGAGGTAATACAGCCCGGCCGCATGATAGGGATGGAGACCCGGCCGGGCCTCCGGGTCCTCGATGACAAAGCCCTCCGGACACCAGGGGACCGGCGAAAGGGGGAAGGGAGAGCGGGCCTGGAACGCCGCCGGGTCGATCTTTAATGTATTCACGCGAAGGCCGGCACGATAGGGACCAGCCAGCGCCTGGAGAAAGATCTCCGCCTCCGGCCCCAGCCAGGCCTGCATGCGTTCGACAAAGCGATCCGGAAAGGGCTCCATCCGACGATGCTCCTTGGCCTCCCGGCCCCCAGGGACTTTCCCTTTGCCTCCTGGAGGCTCGGGGCGGCGCGTATTTGGAACGCATCCCTGAACCCAGCCGCCGTTGCGCTACCGTTATAACCTGGATTGTGCAGGACGAGGAAAGCCGTCGTATAATGCGCCGGAGGGAGGAAAGGGCATGGATGAGCATCCCATGGGACTTCCCATCGAACACACAGAGCTTCCGCCGGAACCGGTCCGGGAGCGGAGCGCCCACCCTCTGTTGGCTTTCCTGCGCGAATTGATCGAGACCGCGCTGATCGTGCTGGTGGCTATGGCGCTGGTGAACACCGCCACCGCCCGTTTCCGCATCGAAGGCTCCAGCATGGAGCCGAATCTGCACGATGGGGAATACGTGCTGATCAGCAAAATCAGCTACTGGTTCGGCCAGCCCCGCCGAGGGGATGTGGTGGTTTTCCGCTTCCCCCACGACCCTTCCCGGGATTTCATCAAGCGCGTCATCGGCCTCCCCGGGGAGACCGTAGCCATCCGGGACGGCAAGGTGTTCATCGACGGCCGTCCCCTGGAGGAGCCCTACATCCGGAGCCCGATGGTTTACACCTATGGGCCGGTGACCCTCGGGCCGGATGAGTATTTCGTCCTGGGCGACAACCGGAACGCCTCGAATGATTCTCATAACTGGGGAACCCTTCCCCGGTCGGCCATCATCGGGAAGGCCTGGCTGATCTACTGGCCCCCTTCCCGATGGGGATTGATCCGGAACCCTTTCCAGGGAGAGACGCCGTGAACGTCCGCACGGCCTGGACCCGGGAGGCGCTGGCGGCGCGGATCGATCACACGCTGCTCCGCCCGGAGGCCACCCCGGGCGACATCGATCGGCTGTGCGAGGAAGCCCTGCGCTACGGCTGCGCGGCGGTATGTGTGAATCCGATTTACGTGGCGCGGGCCGCCGCCCGGCTGGCCGGAACCCCGGTGAAGGTGGCGACGGTGGTGGGATTCCCTCTGGGCGCCAGCCTCACGGCGATCAAGGTCGCCGAGGCGACCCTGGCCCTCAGCCAGGGCGCCCGGGAGATCGATATGGTCCTCCCCATCGGCCTGCTTAAAGCGGGGGAGATCGACGCCGTCCGGGCGGACGTGCAAGCGGTGGCTGCGGTGTGCCATGCGGCCGGCGCCCTCTGCAAGGTGATCCTGGAGACCGCGCTGCTTACCGCAGAGGAAAAAGTCCTGGCTGCTCGCCTGACGGTGGAGGCGGGCGCGGATTTCGTGAAGACCTCCACTGGCTTTGGGCCGGGCGGCGCCACGGTGGAGGATGTCGCCTTGCTCCGCCGAGCGGTAGGGCTCACCATCGGTGTGAAGGCCGCGGGGGACATCCGGACGGCGGAGCAGGCCATCGCGATGCTGGAAGCGGGAGCCAGCCGCCTGGGGACCAGCGCCACCGTCGCGATCCTGGAGGCGCTGCCGTCCGTCTTCCCCCCAGAGGGGGACGATAGCCCGAAGGCATGAGCCCAGCGCTCACGGAGGCTCCTATGTGGCCGTGCCCGAACTGCCGGATCGGTTACATGCGGCCATGCCGGATCACTTACGCCGGCTATCACGGGGATCTCTTCATCGTGGTGCCGAACATGCCCGCTTACATCTGTGATGTATGTGGAAACCGGCAATACGATGAGGAGGCCCTGATGCAACTGATCCCGCTGATCGGCCCCCGGGGGGAGAGCGGGCGGGCCCAGGATCTCGGCTCCGAGCCGATGGATCGACCCCCCGGGCCGGAGTGGGGAACCCATCGCCGTCCCGCCTGAAAGCCGTGCGGCCATCAGGCTTCCCCATCCTCCCGCGAGCGCGTTCCGGGACCGGGAAGGCCGCTGACGGGAAAGATGGGGGAAGGACAGAACAGCGGCTTCCATCCTGCCTCCTCCACGCTCCCAAATCCATCGATGCGCCATGATGGCAGCGGGAAGGACCCGGACCATGGATCCCTCCCAGGAGACGCTGGAGTTCTGGATCCTCCGTTTCCTGGATGCGTGGGTGGTGGCGGAGGCCGTCTCCGCCTCCACCCTGAAGGCCTATCGCTACACCCTTTCCTCCCTCGCCCGCTTCCTGAACAGCCATGGGATCTCGCAGTGGGCGGAGGCGCGCGCCCCGCTCCTGGAAGCCTTCCTCCAGGACGCCACGGCCCGGCGCGGATGGTCCCCCAGCACGTGGAATCAGAAGGTCGCCGCCCTTCGGGCGTTTTTTCGCTTCCTGGAAACCGAAGGGGTGATCCAGGAGAACCCGGCCATCCTCCTTCGATGGCACTCCCCCCGACGGGGAATCCGTCTCCCTCTTTCGGTGGATCAACGTCAACGCCTGTGGGAGACGGCCGAGACGCTCCCGGAGACCCCTCTCGGGTTGCGGGATCGTCTGATCGTGGCCCTCATCGGTCACCTGGGATTGCGGGCCGGGCAGGCCGTTGCCCTGACGGTGGAGGATGTGGACCTGACGTGGGGACGCCTGCGGATCCCCGGGCGCGGCGGCCCTCGCTGGCTCGAGCTGCCGGAAATCGTCGCCCGCTGCCTCCAGCGCTATCTGGACGCCGGCCGCCCGGTGCTGATCCGCGACCCGGTGATCCGGGCGCTGCTGCTGAATCACCGGGGAGAACCGCTGACCCGCCATGGGCTGTGGCGGGCGATCAAGGTCCTGGCGCTGCGGGCCGGGCTTTCCCTCTCGATCTCCCCGGAACGCCTGCGGCAGCCGCCGGGCCTTCCGCTTTCAATGAACGATCCACCCATGTAGGGATCCATCGCCTTCCTCTCCGCGGAGGAAGGCTTTCGCACTCCGGATAGGCCCGCTGCCTCACTTCCGGCGATGAACGGATGGACCCGTCGAGCTTTTCTCATACGGTTGCTTCCCGCGGCGCTGGGCGGATGGCTGAGCGCGTGCCGGGCTGTTCTGCGGTCGGATCGGACTCCCACGCCGGCGCCTCCCACGCCCACCCCCCTGCCCTCTCCGGCCGGGATCGTCACGGCCGCGCTGGAGGCGATGCGGCGCGAGGATCCGGACGCCCTGTGGGCTCTTCTGACTCCGGCTTCTCAGGCCGCCCTGTCCCGGGAAGAGCTTCGCGCCCTGTGGCGGGATACACTGAACACGGTCGGCGTCCAGGCCGTGGAGATCGAGCCCCTTGCCCTGATCCAGGATGGGGAAACCGCTCAGGCCCGCTATCGGATCCGCTGGAAGACGGCCCTGTTCGGCGATCTGGAGGCGGAAGGGATCCTGGCGCTCCGGCTGCTCCCCGGGGGGTGGCGGCTCATATGGCGGGATGCGCTGCTCTGGCCCGCGCTGGAGGAGGGAGAGCGATTCCAGGTGGAATACATCATCCCGGAGCGGGCGAATCTTTATGACCGCGAGGGCCAGAGCCTGGCCGTGCAGGGGGAGTGGGTGGAGATCGGCGTGGTGCCCGGGCAGATCACCGACGAGGGGCTCCTGCTGCAACGGCTCGCCCGGGCGACTGGGCTTCCGGCGGAAACCATCCGATCCCGCTATGCCTCCGGCCGTCCGGACTGGTATATGCCGATCCTAACGTTGCCCGCGGATCGCCTGGCGCCCTTCGCCCCGGATCTGGAGGCGACGCCCGGGGTGGTGCTGCGTCCCCGGAGCGGCCGGATCTACGCCGGCGTCGCCCCGCAGACGGTCGGGATCGTGGGGAAGATCCCGGCCGAAGAGCTGGATGCCTGGCGGCGCCGGGGATATCGAGGGGACGAATGGGTCGGACGGATGGGGCTAGAGGCGTGGGGAGAGCCCTATCTCGCGGGGATCCATGGGGGTCGCCTGCTCATCCAGCCGGCGAAAGCCGGGAACGCCGCCCCCCGGCTCATCGCCGAGCGCCCCTTCGTCCCCGGCCGCTCCATCACCACCACCCTGAAACGGGGCTTTCAGGCCCAGGTGGAGGAGATCTTCGGGGATCGAACGGGGGCCGTCGTGGTGATGGATCCCCGGAATGGGGATCTCCTGGCCCTCGTCAGCAGTCCAGGTTTCGATCCCAACGCCCTGCTCGAGCCGAACAGCCCGCCTCCCCCGCCCGGCGCGTTTTTGAATCGGGCCACCCAGGGCCTGTATCCCCCGGGCTCGATCTTCAAGATCGTGATGATGGCGGCCGCCCTCACCCACGGGTTCACCGCGGGCAGCACCTTCCAGGATCCGGGATACTGGGACGGCCTGGGGCCGGGCTACCGGAAGTGGTGCTGGCTTCGGAGCGGGCACGGCCTGGTGGACCTTCCCACGGCGTTAACCGTCTCCTGCAATGTCGCGTTCTATCAGATCGGGTTTGCCCTTTACCAGCAGGATCCCGATATCGTCCCGCGGATGGCGCGGGCCTTTGGGCTGGGAGCGCCGACGGGCATTCGGGGCGTGTCGGAGGAGGCTGGACTGGTTCCGGATGCGGCCTGGCGCGCTCAACAGGGCGGCCGTCCCTGGTCGGTGGGGGACGCGGTGAACATGGCCATCGGCCAGAGCGATCTCCTGGTTACTCCCCTCCAGATCGCGCGGATGCTGGCGGCGGTGGCCAATGGGGGGATCCTCTACCGGCCCCGGCTGGTGCTTCGAATCGGCCCGGCGCCCGGGCAACCCGAGGAGACCTTCCCTCCAGAGGCGCAGGGGCGACTGCCGATCTCGGAGGAGGCGCTGGCTGTGATCCGCCAGGGCCTCCTCGGCGTCACCACCCACCCACGGGGAACCGCAACCTGGGTCTTTCGGGGGATGCCGTTTCCGATCGCTGGGAAGACCGGAACGGCGGAGGCGACCCCTGGGCGGCCGCCCCACGCGTGGTTTGCATGCTATGCGCCGGCAAGCCAGCCGGAGCTGGTGGTCGTAGTGGTGGTGGAACACGGCGGCCAGGGCTCGGCCGTCGCGGCTCCCCTGGCCCGCCAGATCCTGGAGGCCTACTATGGCCTCCCACGCACCCCCCTCCCCTCGCCACCGGCCCAGGCGGATCGATAGGAGAAGGAAGTCCCAGGCTCAGGCGACCCCGGATAGATCGACGGGCGGGAAGCCCATCGGGAACCAGAAGCGCTCCGCCGGGGTGCCCTTCCCGACCCGCAACGCATAGGTCCGGATGCGCGCCAGGATCTCTTCCTCGGCCGCGAAGAAGATGGGCCACTGGGAGCGATACGCCCGAATCGCCCGCGCTTTAACCTCCAGATCTTCTTCCGTCAGCTCCACGCTATGGAACGATGCTCCAGGAAGGCCGGAGAATCCCTCCCACTCCGCGTAGGGGAAATCCTCATAAAACCCCCGCAGAACCCCTGGGCGCTCCCAGCTTTCCACAGCCATCCGGACCAGGCGATGATCGACGTGACCGCCCAGGGCCAGAGGGGCGAGCAGCAGATCCCCCGCATTCCATGAAAGGGCGGCCAGCGCTTCCTGAATGCGTCCGATCCATATCGCCTCGTCCGGATGCGGGGCGCGGAACAGATCCTCCCGGCCCCGGCAGAGGGGCTGGCCCTGAGCATCCCGGCGGTAGATGGTATCCGGGAACAGCCAGTGGATCGGGATCGCCTGAAGGAGGGCCATGGCGTCTCGATCCTCCGCCCGCCGCATGGCCATCGCCGCCTCCCCGCTTCCCCAGCACTCATGCAGCGCCTGCGCGAAAGGGGGCAACGGGAGAACCGGATCCCCGGCGAAGACGGTGATCACCTCCACCGGGTGGCCCTCCCGGCGCAACCGATAAAGGGTCCCCCCGCAAGAGAGCGCCGCGTCATCCAGATGCGGCGAGAGGATCCGGATCCGCGCTTCCGGCTTGACAAAGGGGAAAGCCCGTGGCATATTTTCACCCTGCCTGAACGGGATGAAGGGGTTCCCCAAGGGTCCTCCACCCTGTTTCCTTCGGAGGAAACGCCGATGGCGAAGGCCACCAAGAAAACCCAGCAGGAAGAAAAGAAGGTCGAGCCGATCGTTGACGTGATCACGCGGCGGATCTGCTACCGTTGTGGCCAGCCTATCCGGCTGAGCGAGCTGCTCCCGGTTAAGGATGGGATGCGGAACCGGATGCGTTATTATCACAAGAAGTGCTTTGCGTAAGATTCCAGACAGTATCCCCTTGAGGATCGCAAGGGCAAGGGAGAGCTATTCCCCTTCAGAATCCGCCTGCCTGGGTTCCGAGGGCATCCGCCGGGATCGGCCAATGAGGCTTTAAGGCGCAACACGGGCCCACCTGGAAGTTCGAGGGGGCGAGGGCCTCCCCGGGTGGCCATGCGCAGGGAAAGCCATGCACTGCCCACCGGCGGCGTTTATCCTAAGGGAGCGGTGCTCGCTCCTTCAGCAGGTGTCGGATCACCGCCTCTGGATCGGGGAAGGGCCCTTCCGTCCCCTCCACCTTCGCCGTGGCAACCTCCAGGAGGGGGAGGTCTGCGGGTTTCTCTTCCATATCCTGCAGCGGGTAGAAATACGGCAACGCGCTCTTGAGGCGGGCGATCGCCTGCGGGGCCACGGCGCTGACCTGATGGCGGCTCCCGATAAGGATGAACCATCCTTCCCCTACATGGCCAAGGAAGAAAGCATCCCCGTTTTCATGATTGATCCCGCTCAGCAAGAGCCCCACCGCGCGGATGGCGTCATCCCGGGCCACAAACCCATAGCGCTCTCCGAAGGCCTCCAGCCCGTGCAGGCCGATCAACAAAGCTCCCCAGTCGGATCGTCCTAGCTGCTCCCTCAGATAATCCAGGATCAGCGGACGGCCCGGCAGCCCGGTGAGGCTGTCGATGGCTGGCTCCGCCCGGGATCGGCGGAGGATGTTCTGAACGCGCGCCCGCAGCTCCTGAAGGCTGAAGGGTTTCGGGATGTAATCGTGGGCGCCCATCTCCAGGCCCGTCAGCCGGCTCTCCCGCTCCCGCCTCTCCGTCAGGAAGATCACCGGGATCTCCCGGGTGCGTCGATGGGCGCGCAGCTGCCGGAAGACCTCAAAGCCATCGATATCCGGCAGCCGGATGTCCAGCACAATGAGATCGATCGGATGCGCCTGGGCCATCGACAGCGCTTCCTCCCCGGAGGCAGCGGTGAACACGTGATAGCCCTGGGCCCGGAAATACGTCTCCAGCAGGCTGGCGGTCTCCGGCTCATCCTCGACGATCAGCATGGTGGCGGCTCTGCTCATCCTCACCCCCGCGCCGAGAAGCGTCATGCCCCGCCGTAGCTCCTCTCAGCCGATCGGCTCCTTGTAAATCGCGAACGAGCAGGTGGCATCCCCCATCGCGATACAGGAGATCTCCTCCACCCGGAACTCCTTCCCCCCGCTGACCCAGCGCAGGCCCTCCTGAAGCAGGCCGATGGCCGCATAACAGACCGGGCGATCGGTTTTGCGCCCCCAGCACACCGGACACCGCTCGATCACATAGATGAAACGGTCGGCCTCCTCGGTGACATAGCTCTTCTGATCGCTGAACTGGGTGAAAATGCCGGCCATCGCCGGAAGGCCGATTTTCAACTTGGCCTGGAGGGGCAGCACACGGAAGGCCAGGTCGCTGACGCCCGCCAGGGCCCCAAAGCCCTGAAGGCCCCGGGCGAAGGAGGCGCGCCCGCCCCGCAGGGCCAGCCCTCTGCCCCCACGGGGGCCATACATCTCTTCCAGCGCCTGATTGATGGCCGCGAAATCCGCGAAATCGAATCCCCGCTCCAGATTGTCCGGCGGGTAGTTATCGATGAGATGAGGAAGACGGGCCAGGTTCAGAACCGCGTTCAGGCCGTTCTTCCCCATCACCTCCTCCAGCGCCTCCAGGAAAATCCGCGCGATCTTGTTGGGATAATACAGGCCGCTTTTCCGCTGGCTCAAGGCATTGCCTCCCCATCGGAAAAATGGGATTCATTGATGATAAGGGAAACGTCCTCGGGCCGTGGGCCCCTCCCATGGGCCTTCCGGATGTCCAGGGCTCAGGAAGCCAGGATCCGGGCCAGATCCTCCGCGGCCCGGCGCATATCCAGGAACAGCAACCCCAGCTTGGCCTGGGGTCGGGCCAGCACGGTGAGCACCGCTTCCTCGCCCACGGCCATCAGCACGACATAGCCGCGCTCCCCGCGGATGTAAACCTGATCCAGCGCCCCGCGGCCCAGCTCGCTGGCGATCCGCTCGCCCAGGGAAAGCATGGCAGCCGACATGGCCGACACACGGTCTTCTTCCACATCGGCAGGGAGCGCAGAGGCCATAATCAATCCATCGAGGCTGACCACTGCAGAGGCCTCGATATCCGGCGTGCTGGCCTGGAGCTCCTTCAAGCGCTCGATCATTCGCTCGGTGCGCGTCCGGGCCATCGCGGACCCCCAGGAGGTGAGCGGAATGAATGGCACGCGGTTTCCCAACCTATCACAGGCGGGCAGGTTTGTCAAACCGATGAGAGCGGGAAGAAAAAACCCTTCGAAGCTCCATCACGGGTGACGGAAGGCGGCGATCCAGAGCGGCCTGCTCCCCCTCCAGACGCTATGGAGATCTCTCATTCCAGCAGCCGGACTATCCCCGAAGAAGGGAGAGCATCAGGGTTAGAGCCCCTATGCCCGCACAGTAGACGGCAAACGATCGGAGCGATCGCCGTCGGACCATTTTCATCAGTCCCCAGATCGCCAGGTAACCGGAAAGCGCCGCGCTGAGAAAACCGATCAGGATGGGGGTCATCGCCTCGGGGGGAAGCCCGATCCGGTAAAGATCCCCCAGCGCCACCAGGCCAGCTCCCAGGAGGGCGGGTATGCTGAGCAGGAAACTGAACCGCGCGGCCTCCGGGCGAAGGAACCCCCGCCCCAGCCCGGCGGCCATGGTGGCCCCTGATCGAGAGATCCCCGGCAGCAGGGCAAGCGCCTGGGCGAACCCGATCACCAGCGCATCCCCCACGGTCATCCGCCCTAAATCCCGTTCCCTCCGCCCCAAACGCTCCCCCAGCCACAACAGCCCGGCCGTGCCGAACAACAGAGCCCCAACCAGGACCGGCTGGAGGAAAACCGCCTCGATCGATCGTTTGAGGAGCAACCCCAGAATCTCAGCCGGAACCGTGGCCAGGAGGATCCATCCGCCCAGGCGGCCCTCCGGGGTGGCGAACGGGACGCCTTTGCGAAGGCCCGCCCATCCGCCTGCCAGGATCGCCCACAGATCATGGCGGAAATAGATCAGAACCGGGACCAGGGTGCCCCAATGCACGAGCACGTCGAAGGGGAAGACCAGCCGCTCGTCGCTCCGCCAGCCCAGCAGCCACGGCACCAGGACCAGATGGGCAGAGCTGCTGACGGGAAGATATTCGGTTAACCCCTGTATGATCCCCAGGATCAGCGCTTGAAACCAGGTCATCGAGATCCTCCTTGCGCCCATTGTCCGTGGACTCGCGCCCCTCCCCCGTGGAGAGCCTCCACCGTCCGTCGGGATCGGAGCACCCGTTCATAGACCTCCACGGTCCGTTCCGCCGCCTCCGCCCAGCGGAACCGGGCCGCCTGTTGAAGGCCCCTTTCCCGAAGACGCGCCCGAAGCGTCGCATCGGAAAGCACGGTGGCCAGGGCGGCCGCCCAGTCGTCCGGGCGATCCGGGGGCACCCGGAGGCCCGCTTCCCCCACGATCTCCGGAAGCGATGAGGCATCCGAGACCACCACGGGCGTCCCGCAGGCCATCGCCTCCAGCGGCGGAAGGCCGAAGCCCTCATACAGGGAAGGGAAGGCGAAAACCGCGGCCGCGGAATACAGAGCCGGGAGATCCTCATCCGGCACATAGCCCAGGAAGCGAACCCGTCCCTCCAGCCCCAGATCCCGCAGGGCCCGGAAGGTGCCCCTCGTGAGCCACCCGCGCTTCCCCCCCACCACCAGGCCCAGATCCGGCCAGCGTTCCAGCATGATCCGATAAGCAGCGAACAGCGTCGGGAGGTTCTTCCGGGGCTCGATCGTCCCCACGTAGAGGATAAAGCGATCCGGCAGATCATATCGGGCTCGGACGGCCGCGATGGCCTCCGGCGGCGCCGGGCGGAAACGGGGATCCACCCCTTCGTAGATCACCATGATCCGATCCTCCGGAACGCGATACCAGCGGATGGCATCCCGCCGGGTGCACTCGGAGACGGCGATGATGGCGTCAGCGCGCCGGAGGAAGCGGGGCATCATCAGCGTGAGAAACCAGCGGTTCAGCGGCATGTGGGTTTCCGGATACAGCCGGAAAATCAGGTCGTGCAATGTGAACACCGCGGGGAGCGCACGGAACGGCGGGAGGAGATGATCCGTCGCGTGGAAGAGGCGCGCCGGGCCGATGAGGGCGTCCATCGGGCGATGGAAAAAATCCGCCAGCATCACCCGGAGACGCCATGGCTTCGCCGGCAGCGGGCAAGGGCGAGCCGGGAGGACGTCCAGGGGCGGGAAGAGATCCGCACGACCCGCGTCGTGGTAGAAGATGGCGAGATCGCCGGGCAGCAGGGGGGCCAGCGCCTTCACCAACTCGGCGGCATAACGGCCCAGACCGGCCCGATGGTGGACCGCGGGGGAGACATCCACGACGATGGGGGTCATCCCTCCGCCTCCTGGAGCATCGACCGGATGCGGGCCACGATCATATCGAGGGCCACCGTATTGAAGCCCCCCTCTGGGATGATGATATCCGCATAGCGCTTGCTGGGCTCGACGAACTCCAGATGCATGGGACGGACCGTGGAAAGATACTGCCGGATCACCGATTCCATGGTGCGCCCGCGCTCGGCGATATCCCGTTGAAGCCGCCGGATGAACCGGATATCCGGGTCGGCATCCACGTAAATCTTGATATCGAACAGGTCCCGCAGCGCCTTCTCCACGAACACCAGGATCCCCTCCACCAGGATCACGGGGCGGGGCTCCACCCGCCGGGTGTAGGGCGTTCGCGTGTAGGTCGTGAAATCGTAAATCGGGACCTCCACGGGGCGCCCATTGAGCAGCTCCTTCAGGTGCTGGATCAGGAGGTCCGTATCCAGGCTGTCCGGGTGATCATAGTTGATCTGGGCCCGCTCTTCCATGGGAAGGTGGCTCTGATCCTTATAGTAGCTATCCTGCTGGATCAGGGCGATATACTCCGGGCCGATGCGCCGCACGATGGCCTCGGCCACGGTAGTTTTGCCGGAGCCCGTCCCTCCCGCGATTCCGATCACGACCGGTCGCCGGAACTTTGCGATCGCCATGGCCATACCCACAGGACGGAGACCGCTGGGCGCTCTTTCCGGATGGCGGAAGGGTCCCTCCCCGGGGAGCCCGAGAGGCTCCGGGGCCGACCCTCAGGGTCCCACCCGGAAGACCCACTGCGTAATTGTAAACCAGAGCGGATGGCCGATCTTCTCCCTTCCTCCCACAACCCGGGCTGTGAAAGGGAGGAAAGCGGTTCAGGGTTGAGAGACGCCGCCGACGGCCTCCAATCCCCGGACACTCCGATATCGAAGGAGCGGACCGACGGACTCATGGCCCAGCCGATCTCTCCCCAACCCCATCATCCCGCCGGAAACGGCCGGATCACGAGCCGCCCCCACGAACCCCCATCCCCCGGATTCCGCTTCTCCATCCCTTTACTGGTAATAATCTTATAACATATCGCGCATATAGTTAACATTTTTAAACCTATAACCCTATTACTAAAGTCCCAGATTAACCTTTTCTTCTACACGGTATGGTGAATAGAGATCCCCATTGAGCACAGGAGGTGTGCGATGGTTCGGTGGCTGCAGGCGTGGCTGGGGTTGCGGGAGAAGGGGCAGGGGCTGGTGGAGTATGCCCTGATCCTGGCGCTCATCGCCGTCGTGGTCATCATCATCCTCAGCTTGCTGGGCACTCAGGTCAGCCAGGTGTTCTCCCAGATCGCCAGCACGATGCAGGGATCGTAAAGCCCGGCCCTGGCTCCAACTCCCTGAAAGATCCGACTGGAGCGCTTCGAGGGAGATCAGCCCATCCTCAATCCACCGAACCCCTATCCCAGGACCAAAGTCCTATGCCCAGCGAGTTGTTTTCCGCTATTCTATAGTCAGAAAAATTTAACCTCACGGAGGTGTGCGATGGTTCGGTTGCTGCAGGCGTGGCTGTGGCTGCGGGAGAAGGGGCAGGGGCTGGTGGAGTATGCCCTGATCCTGGTGCTCATCGCCGTCGTGGTCATCGTCATCCTCAGCTTGCTGGGCACCCGGGTCAGCACGGTGTTCTCCCAGATCGCCAGCGCCCTGCAGGGATCGTAAGCTCCCTTCTCCCTCTAGCCTCGCCGGGGTCCTGTTGGGAACCGCCCGATAGGACCCCGGCGCTTTTTGTAGATTCCACATCCGGTAGTCTCCCTATTTTGTGTTGATGATCGCAGGATCCACAGGAGTCATTCGCAGCTCTTTAACACTCCAAAAATCCCTTGGCGTGTGTTCTATCTGCACCCTCCAATCGCCTTGATCCGGCATAGGATAAATTGAGGGAGACTACCCAACACCCTGGACCGTGCTTGACGTTCTGCTCTCATCCTCCTTCTCATCTTGCTTAGAGAAGACCGCTTGGATTATTGTTGGCAAGAAAGCCTATGGGTCTGAAGATCCTCTTTTCCGCTCCAGAAAAGCAGGGGAGCACGGCACATTCCATGCGCCTCGCAGCCGCCTATCGATTCCTGGAAGGCACCCAGAACGTCGATGGGGGATGGGGCTACCACCCGCGCGGTCGTTCCCTGGTCGAACCCACTGGGGCTGTCCTCCTCGCCCTGGCGGATGTTCCAGAAAGCCCTTCTCTCTCACCGGCTCGGGCATGGCTGGAACGGGCCCAGCGGCCGGATGGAGGATGGGGAATGGATCCCGACGAATCTGAAAGCGACTGGGGCACCGCCTGGGCGGTCCTCGCGCTGGCCCGCCTGGATCCCCGCCTCCCTCTGATCGCCCGGGGGATCCAGTGGCTGCGAGATGTTCCGAGCATCCGGATCCATGCCGATGAGCTGACCGCCGAGGTGCGCCGCATGCTGCGGATCGATCCCTCGTTGCGCGGGTGGCCCTGGCGGCCTGGCGAGGCTTCCTGGGTGGAGCCCACGGCGCTGGCCCTGCTGGCCATGCATGCGGCTTCGAGCATCGAGGCGCACCGGGATCGCGTGGAGGAGGCGATCCGTTACCTGATCGATCGGCGCTGTCAGGGAGGGGGATGGAATTTCGGCAATCCGTTCATGCTCGGGGCTTACCTCCCGCCCCGCCCGCACCCCACGGCGTGGGTTCTTCTCGCCCTGCAAGCCATCGCGCCCGATGCAATCCGATCCGAAGATGTGGAAGCGCTCCGCGCGGAGATGCATCGGGATGGGGGAACCATGGCGCTGGCCCTTGGGCACATGGCGCTCACGGCGCTGGGGGTCGAGGATCATGAGGTCCTGCAACATCTCTTCGCCCGGCAAGGTCCAGACGGGAGCTGGGAGGGAAACCCCTATGTGACGGCGCTGACCGTGCTGGCGCTACAGGGAGGCTGGCCATGGCTGCGCCGCGGCTGACCCGACGGGCCTTCCTGCGCCTGATGCTCATCGCCGGCATCGGGGGCGGGCTGGCCTTCGCCGAGCGCCGGACCCGGCCGGTGGGCCTGCGGCAGTTCCTGACCTGGCTGCTGCGGGGCTGGCGGCGGCGGGTGGAGCCGCCGGCGACGGTGGCCCTGGGGGCTTCTCTCTCTTACGATGAGGCGCTGCTGCGGGATGCCCTGATAGCGCTGTGGGACGAGGCGGGCATGCCCGATGTGGCCGGGAAGCGGGTGCTGGTGAAGCCGAACCTCATCGAGTGGATCGAGGGACGGCCCCTGGTCACCGCCCCGGAGGTGGTCGGAGCGGTGATCGATGGACTGCGCGCCCGCGGGGCAGCGGAGATCGTGGTGGGCGAGGGACCAGGGTTCCGGCGGGACGCCGGGCCGGTCGTGACCCAGAGCGGCCTGGCGGATGTCCTGGCCCGACGGGGTGTTCCCTTCATCGATCTCAACTATGACGACCCGCAGCCGGTCCCTCCACGGGACGGCTGGTTCCCGGGCCGATCGCGGCTATGGCTCCCCCGACATGTCGTCGAGGCTGACCTGATCATCTCCGTCGCCAAACTCAAGACCCATCACTGGGCCGGCGTTACCCTGAGCCTGAAGAACCTGTTCGGGGTCGTTCCGGGGATCCGCTACGGCTGGCCGAAGAACATGCTGCACGTCAACGGCATCACCCCCAGCATCCTGGGGTTGAAGCAGGCGCTGCCGCCGGTGGTGAGCGTGATCGATGGCATCGTGGGGATGGAAGGGGATGGCCCGCTGTTCGGGACGCCGGTGCCCCACGGCGTGCTGGCCGTCGGGAAGGACCCGCTGGCTGTGGATGTGATAGGCGCCCGGCTGATGGGCTTCGACCCGGAGGAGATCGAGCATCTCGCCCTGGGGATCTGGGCGGGGATCGGCCAGGGGGTTCACATCGAGGTGCGGGGCGCCCCCATCGAGAGCTTGCGCCGTCGGTATCGGCGGCCGCCGAAATAGGGGCGCCGGGACGTCGCGGAGACCGAGGGGACATTTCCATGATCGGCATCTGGGCGCTGGTGCTGATCCTGACGCGCATCGAGGCGGCGTGGCTCTCCCCGCTGCGGCCGCTGACTCCCCTGGAGCGCGCGCTGCCGGCCTGGCCGCCCGTCGCCCCCTTCCCCCTCTGGCTCGAGCGGGTCCTGATCGCGCCATGGGCCCGGTGGGACGCCCACTGGTATGCCCGGATCGCGACGGGGGGTTATCGCGCGGGGGACGGCACCACGCAGTTCTACCCCCTTTACCCGCTGCTGGCCATGCCGCTGGTCCGGCTCGGCCTCCCCCCGATGGTGGCCCTCACGCTGATCAGCCTTGCCGCCGGCCTGGGAGCGGTCCTGCTCTTCGAGAGCGCGGCCCGTCGGGGAATGGAGCCCGCCCGGGCGCGACGGGCGACGCTGGCCTTTATGCTGTTCCCGACCGGCTTCGTGCTCTTCGCCCCCTATTCCGAGGCCCTCTTTCTGCTTCTCGCCATCGGGAGCATCGGCGCGGCCCAGGAGCGGCGCTGGGGACTCGCCGGCCTTCTCGCCGCCCTGGCGACCCTCACACGCCCTCAGGGGATCTTCCTTCTCCTCCCCCTCGCGTGGTCCCTCCGGGAGGTCGGGGGCCGCCTCCGGGATACGGGGTTTCTGCTCCTCCCCCTGCTGGCCCTGGGAGGATGGTCCCTGGTTCGGATCGCCGCGATCGATGGCCTTTCCCTGACGGGACACGGGTTCAACGCGTATCTCTACGCCCTGCTCCTCTCGCCCCACGCGAATCAGGTGGTCACCCACCAGGCCTTCCTCTGGCCGTGGGAGGCCATGGGGCGGGCGCTGGGGAAACTCGTTCGGGAGCCCGATGTCGATCTGGTCCTCAACCTGATCCTGGCCGCGTGGTTCGTGGCCCTCACCCTCCGGGCCTGGCGGTGGATGGATGGGGGGGAACGACTTTACACCCTGGCGGTCGCCCTCGCCGCCTTCAGTTACCACACCGGGCCCGTCCATCCCTATATGGGATTGCCCCGCCACCTCTGGATCGCCTTCCCGGCCTTCCTGGCCCTGGGGCGCATCCGCTCTCGCTGGCTGAGTATCCTTCCAGCTCTTCAGATGCCGGCGCTCTTTTTCGCGATCATTCCTTATGTGCTCGAAGCATGGGTTCCATAACGCGTCCATGGACCTTGAACGAGATCCCACCGATATCCCGGCTGGTTCTGGCCGTGCACCTGGGCCTCGCCCTGGGATACATCGGGCTGGTCCTGATGGCCTTTGGGCGGGGGGAGATATGGCGGGCGGATTTCACGGCGCACTACACCGGCGCCCGTATGGTGTGGGAAGGCCAGGGGGCCACGCTATATCACCGGGAGGCCCAGGCCCAACGTCAGCAGGAGATTCTCGGCGGGCGCCACCTCTATAACGGCCTTCTCCCCTATAATCGTCCTCCTTTCGTCGCCATTGCCCTGAGCCCGCTGGCCGCCATGTCGCTGGAAAAAGCTTTTGCCATCTGGGCTCTTTTCAATCTGCTGCTCTGGGCGGGTTTCCTGTGGGATCTGAGCCGGTGGGCCCGGCCGTGGGGCGCAGCGGCCTGTGCCCTCACGGTGAGCGCTGTGGCGGCCCTTCCGGGTTTCCTGCTCTCGCTGCTCCTCGGAACGTTCTCCATATGGACCCTGGCGGCCCTCTGGGCGTTCTACCGGACGTTGCGGGAGGGCGGGGAGGGATGGGCAGGGTTCTTCCTGGCTCTGGCGAGCGCGCATCCTCAGGCGGCGCTGTTCCCGGCCCTGCTGCTGATCGCGGGGCGGCGCTGGAAAGCCCTGGCGGTCTTCCTGGCTTCGGGCCTGGGGCTCGCCACGGCCTCGGCGGCAATTCTGGGCAGTGGGATCTGGATCGATTACCTGCGGATGCTGAGAGAGGCGGCCGCAGCCTTCGGGCGACATGGGATCGATCCCGAGGTCATGATCAACCTGAAAGGCCTCCTCGCCCGGCTTTACCCCCCCATTGGGGGGGATAAGGGGGCGTGGGTGAACGGGCTTTCGGCCCTCGGTCTGGCTATTGGGGCCTTCGCCACCCTCATGCTCTGGCGAAGCCCATGGCGCCCAGGGGAGCCGGATTTCGATCTCCGTTTCGGTCTCACCTTCGCCATGGGCCTTTTCCTTTCCCCCCATGCGAACCCCCAGGATGGCCTGCTGATCGCCTTGCCCGGGGTTCTGGTGTATCGCTTCCTGCGGATTCCATCCGGGGCCCGACCCATGATGAGGCAGGCCTTTGAAGGGATCGCGATCGCATTCCCCGGTCTGTGGCTGGCGGAACGGTTCACCATCGGGTCGAGCATGAGCGTTACCCTCGGGACCATCGCATTGATCGTCACCGGTTGCTGGTTGAGATCAAGAGGCAACATGCAGTAGCCCATATGTGATCCGACTCCCACCGGGCGGGAACGACTGCCTCCTCTTCTAGGGAACTTCGGACCCATTGCTCCGCATAGGAGTCTGGGCATTGGCTGAATGTCGGAGCACTATATAATCGGCAGCGGAGGATCGCTGTGACCAGTCGGAAGGACAGAGCGCTCAACCTGCTGATTTTCGCCTTGGCTCTCCTGGAAGCGCTTTATCTCCTTGGGGCCTTTCGCCTGGCCGGCCTTTTCCCAGTCATCGGCGCCGATTTCCGGGCCCTCTACGCTGCCGCTCAGGCAGCGCGGGAGAACGGGTTCGCCGCTATCTATGACCCGGATCGCACGTTTCCCTACCAGGAGGCCCTCTGCCGGATGGCCGGTTCCGAGGCTCCGTGCATGTTCATCCCCATGGTGTTCCTGCCGGCCTTCGTCCTTTTAGCCCTTCCCCTCACTGCCCTGCCCCCAGCCATGGCCTTCGCCACATGGTCGGGGATCAGCCTGCTCCTTGCTCTCCTGGCCCTGCGCCCCTTTTTGCGGGCCTTCCCCGGTCCTGAACGCCACAAGCTTCTGGCCGTGATGCTCCTCTCCTATCCGAGCCTAATGAACTTGCTGTGGGGTCAGGTCAATGCCTGGCTGCTGCTCGGCCTCGCCCGATTTCAGATCCACCGGGAAGCCCGTGCCGATCTGCGAAGCGGCCTCTGGCTGGGATGGCTCCTCCTCAAGCCGCAGACCCTGATCCTGCTGCTGCCCGGCCTTGCCCTGGCGGGCCAGTGGGCTGCCCTCGCGGGCTTCGGGGTCTCCGCATGCCTGATCCTGGCCCTCTCCCTCGGGCTGAGCGGCCCGCAGGGGTTGTGGGAATGGTGGGGATGGATCAGCGGGTTCGCCCGGCCTCATCCGGCTCTCGCCCCCGCCGTGGTGGGGGCGGAAACCATGATGAACTGGCGGGCCCTTGGCGTATGGCTCCAGGGAACCCTGCCGGCCTGGATCCTCTGGCCCGGGATCGGCGCGGCGATGATCCTGACTGCAATCCCCGTGCTGATCGCCTGGCGGAAGGCTGGGAAGAAAGAGGCCTGGGAGGATGATCGCCTCATGCTGGCGACCTGGACGGCTACGTTCACCACTTCGTGGCATGCCCATCCGCATACGGCCATGATCCTGATGCCCTCTCTTCTGCGCGCGATCCACGGGGAGATGATTCCCCGGGGCCTCTGGCTCTCGTGGAGCTTGATCCCCGCCACCCTGCCCTTTCTGGTGATCCTCCTGGACGCCCTCCGGGTTCCACTGCCAGAGGGCGGGGTGGTCAGCTTCCTGGCCGGGCGGATATATATGATCCTTCATCTCGTCCTGTATGGATGGGCAATTCGACCGTTCTTTTCAGGCGGGAGACATCCATGAAGACCAGCATTCCATGGGGACGATGGGCATTTCTGTTCCTGCTCTGCCTTATCATCGGCTGGGAGGCCATCCTGGCGGGCTACAAACTCAGCGAGTTCCCCTATCAAGCGGTGGATTTCTTTCAGCATGACTTTCTGGCCCGCTTTCTTCAGCAAGGAGGGTCCTTCACGGATCCATCATGGCCTATCCGGATCGGATCGACCCTGGGACTCCGATTGCCGCCCAGCTTGGAGCGCACGGCTCCCTTGTTGCTATATCAACCCATCGTCTTGCCTCTCTTCCGGGTTCTGGCCCTTTTCCCCATGCATGTCGCATATGCTATATGGCTCGCCATCAGCCTCATGCTCATCGGGTGGACAGGATGGCGGATCGCGCGGACGCTGGGCGTTTCGCCGGCTCCGGTGCTATTTGCCCTCGGAATGTGGCCGGCGATGTGGCATGTGCTGCTTCTGGGGAACATCGATGTCCTGACATGGGCGCTGATGAACGCCGGATGGATTGCGCTGCTACGAGGCCGGCCGCGTTGGGGAGGATTCTGGATCGGATGGGCGACGGCCTTGAAAGGCTTCCCTATATTCGCAACCGTGCCGTGGTTGAGGAACTCAGGACGGCCTCTTGTGGAGGGCCTCGCCATCGGGATATTCACGAGCATACTCTGGGGAACCCTGTGGGTCGGGCCGACGGGCGAGGGTTTCCTGCTCCGACATCTCACGAATTACCAGATGGCCCTGGAGATGTTCATGCCGGCGAACAACTCGCTCCTGGCATGGCTATGGGCGTTCGCAGGGCCTCCCATACAGGATGAAAAGGGGGTCCAGTTCCATGGCCTTCTGTATCCAGCGTTCGTTCTCTCCCCACGTCCGCTGTCCATCCTAGGAGCTGCGTTCCTGCTGAGCCTCGCTGGAGCATGGGCCCGGCAACAACGCGGGCAGCCGTCACTGGTCGAGGGTGGTCTCTGGCTTAGCCTGGGGCTGCTCATCTGGCCGATCTCATGGATCAACTATCATATCTATTTGTTTGCCCCCATCACGGCTCTTGCCCTCTACGGGAATCGGCTTCGACCGATGACTCGATGGATGCTGAGGATTACGATCATCCCGCTCACCATCGCCCTCAGTTACGGCGCCATCACGGCGATCAGCGCACCTTACATGACTGTATCCCTCCTCCTGGGCTCCACGCGACTGCTGCTCCTCGGACTGTTCTTCCGGGCTGCTCGGGAGCTTCAACAGCGTAACCGGTTGGGAGGGGAGCAATGAAGCTCGTTCTCGGACTCCGCCTTCAGACTTCCATATTGCTCATGCTCTTAGGGATCACCCTGGTCGTGTGGGGCCTCCACCGTCCTCTTCCCCCGACCCCATCCACCCTCACGGGTCTGCCTGCGCTGGCCGACACCGCTTTCACGCTCCTGCTCTGGGGATATCTCACCCTGCTGGGGGCTGCGCTGGGAGAGCGAGTGCTCCGATGGCTGCGGCTGTCCAGATTGTCTGATGGAGAGCGGTTGCTCTGGAGCGCGCCCACCGGGTTGATCCTCATCGGATATCCAGCATATGCGCTGGGATGGCTGGGGCTGTTTCACCGGCCGGTTATCGCCGGGCTGATCCTGGGCATGGCCTTCTGGCTTGCTCCGGATATGGCAGCAAGCGCCTGGCAAGCGATCCGAGCGCTCCAAAGCGCGCCCGCTTCCCTCATGGGGTCCTCACGGACGGCGCGATGGGCAGGCTGGCTGATGGCCACCCTGCTGGGATTTCGCTTCCTGATCGCACTGACCTCGCCCACCGCGTATGATGCCCTGTGGTATCACCTGGAAGCGCCCCGGCGGTTCCTGGAAGCCGGCCGGATCTACCCGGATTTCCACAACTGGCCAGCTAACTACGCCTTTGGGACCAGCATGCTGTATGCCATCCCCCTGGCCCTGGGCGATGACATCGCCCCCCAGCTCCTGCACTGGACCTTCGGCCTCGCTTTCCTGGGCCTCACCCTGGGTCTGGCCCGGCCATATGCGGAGGAATGGGCCTGGGTAGCCCCCGCGTTCATGCTGACCATGCCCGCCCTGACCTTCCGGCTCATGCCCGCTGCCCTGGCCGACGTCGCCGCCGCCTGTCTGGAACTGATGGCTCTCAGCGCCCTGCTCCGGGCCTCGAAGGGCCAGGAACCGGGATGGCTCATGGCCGCGGGGATCTGGACAGGGCTGGCCATTGGATCCAAGTTCTCCTCACTGCCCATTCTGGCCACAGGGGTCGCCTTCTGGATCTGGCGGGGTTTCCCCATGGGCATCCCAGGTCGGGTGAGGAGGCTAATATCCTCTCTGATCCTACCGCTGATCCTGGCCGCCCCCGGGTATTTAAAGAACGCCCTCTGGTTTGGAACCCCTCTATTTCCAGCATGGCTAAGATCGAACGATACAGGGGTTAATTTCAGGAGTTACCTATATCAAGAATATACAAATTCAAAGAAAGCAACCGGGCTGGGCAGGGCCATATTTTTTGTGTGGGCGCTATTTGCACCCGAGCGAATAGATTCTGTAAGCTTGTCCTGGATGGCACCTCTGGGGTTGCTGATCAGCATGCTGTTTACGCGGTGGTTGCCCGTGGAGGTGATCGGGCTTGTGGGGGCGCGCGCCTTCTTGTGGGCTCTCGGGCCGCCGGGAATTCGCTTTCTGCGCTGGCGCTCTGGGGCATCGGGATCGCCGCCGCGCTATCCGCATGCTCAAGCCAGAATCGATGGCATCGCCTCAGCACGTGGGCGATGACCCGGGGATTGCTGGCTCTGCTGGCCCTCCTCGTGGCAGCAGGGGAGCTCAACATGCTCATTTCCCGTCCGTGGGCCGTAGCCCTGGGGATGGAAAGCCGGGCGGATTTCCTGCGCCGAGCTCTCAGCGGCTACCGGGGGATGGAGTGGGTCCAATCCCATCTAAAGCCGGAGGAACGGATCCTGCTGATCGGCGACACGCGCCACTACTACTGTCCAGACGGCTGCTTCCCGGAGGCCGATCACTTCACCTGGGCGCGCAGCGTATGGGCCGCGGGTTTCGATCCCGAGGCGGTAGCCCGTCGCCTGGAGGCCATGGGGATCACCCCCCTCTGGATCCATCATGGCATCCTAAAATGGCTATTGAACCACGACCCGGAGGGCTGGGTGCAGCGCAGTGAGGACTTCCTTCGAATCCGTTTCGCCCCTCGCTGCGCCCACCCGGTGTATGCCGATGAGGACGTGGAGATCCTGCGCCTGACCTGCATGGAAATCCAGAACGCCACCGGGGAGATGACCCGGTGAACCGAAGACGCCTGCGCGTGTATCCGTGGCTGATCGGCGCCGCCCTGTGGGGGGTGTGGATCGGAGAGATCCTCACGCGCCGGGGCTGGCAGGGAGGGCTGGGCCCGATCCTGGGCAGTGATTTCATCACCCTCTATGGGGCAGGACTCCTTTATCGTCACCACCCGGCACGCCTGTATGATCCGGAGGCCCAGGCCGGGATCCAGGCCGCCCTGATCGCGCCCACCCCGTATCCGGGCCTGAACCCGTTCATCAGCCCGCCTTATGTCGCCATGGCCTGCAGCCTGCTCACGCTCCTGCCCCTGCCCATCGCCTTTGCCCTGTGGAACGGGCTCACCCTGGCGTGGACGCTGCACGCCGCTACGGGGCTTCGAAGACTCCTCCCGGAGGAGATCCGCCAGGCCGCTCGCTCCTTCCCGCCCATCTCCGTCCTTTTGCTCTCTTTTTTCCCTTTTATGGCCGGCTGGCGGGTGGGACAAAACCATGGTCTTACCCTCTGGCTGGTCACCTGGCTGCTGATCAACAGCCGGGCCCGACGGCCCGGCCTGGCCGGCTTGATCGCCGGGCTGATGCTTTACAAGCCCCAGTTCGTCCTCGGGTTTCTCATCCTCTGGATGGCCTGGAAAGAATGGCGGGCTCTGGCCGCTTTCGGGGCGACGACCCTCCTGTGGCTCGGGCTCAGCCTCCTGACCGGAGGGGGTCCGCTTTATGGGAAATACCTGGCCCAAAGTTCCCTTGTGCTATCGTTTCCGTGGGTGAAGGGCTTCCCGGCTTTCGCCCTCATCACCCCGTATGGCCTGCTCGCCACCCTTCTGCCGCCCAGCGCCCGCCTGGCCCTGCAAGCGGCTTCCGCCCTCGGGCTCCTGCTGCTGGGGTTGGGGCTCGCCCATATCGCCGCTTCTCTGCGAAACCAGCCCTGGGAACGACAGGCTCCCGCCTGGGTGCTGGCTATCCTTTACCCGCTTCTGGCCTTTCCGTATGCGCTGCTGCATGATCTGATGCTGCTTGCGCCCGCCATGACGCTCTGGGCGGCCAGAGGCCCTTCCCGCCGGCTGCTCCGGACGGCCATCGGGGTTTACCTGGGCGCGCTCGTCTTTTCCGCCCTCGGCGCCCTCACCCGCCTGGCCCTCCCGGCGCTGCTCCCCCTCGGGGTAGGGATCGCGATGGCCCGGGAGGGCGTTCTGTCACTCCGCCCGTGGGAGGATCGTCCCCGATGACCCGGCTTCTGACCCCTGCCCGCATGCGATACGCGTGGATCGCCGGGGCCGCCCTGTGGGGGGGATGGCTTCTGAGCCTGCTCGGGGGCTCGGGGGGCCTGGACCTCGCGGGCCAGGTGATCGGGACGGATTACCTGGAGTTCTACGCCGCCGGGTGGATGATCCGCCACGGGCAAGCGGCCCGCCTCTATGACCCGGAGGCCCAGCTCGCCGCCGAGCGGGCGATCCTCGGGCCTTCCCTTCCCGCCTACCATGCCTTCCTGAACCCGCCCTTCCTCGCCCTTCTCTTCGTGCCCCTTTCCCTTCTCCCTTACCCGGTCAGCTTCGCCCTCTGGAGCGCCATGCAGCTCCTGCTGCTCGCCCTCAGCCTCCGGGCCCTCAGCCCCCCCAGCGCCTTCGGGAAGGCCATGGGGTGGTCCCTCACCTTCCTCCCGGTGTTCGCCTCCGTCAGCTTCGGGCAGAACGGGCTCCTCAGCTTGGCCCTCCTCACCGGGGTCTGGATCATGTGGCGGCGGAACCGATCGCTGGCCGCCGGGGCCCTCTCCGGCCTGCTGCTGTATAAGCCCCACCTGCTCCTGGGGCTTCTGCTTCTCTGGGGGATGGAAGGCCCTCGCGGATGGCGGGCCCTGTTCGGGCTGGGCCTGACCGGGGCTGCACTGCTGACCCTCTCCGGGGCGCTGTTGCCGGAAGCGACAGCCGCCTATGGGCGTTTCGCCCTGAACCTTTACCCGGATCTTCCGTCCTGGAAGGAGTTCCCGCTGTGGCATCTGCACAGCCCGCGGGGGTTCTGGCGGCTGCTGCTGCCGGGGCATCCCCGCCTAACGGACGCCCTCGCGCTCCTCTCTGCCCTCCTCGCGACCGGGGTCGTTCTCCGGTTCTGGCGCCGCCATCGCGCGGATGCCCGGCGGTTCGCGGCCGCGGTGGCCCTTACCCTGTATCTAACGCCCCACGCCATGATCTACGACTGGGCCATCCTCCTGCTCCCGGCCCTTCTGCTCTGGGAGCATGCCCCTGCCGCCCGCCCGGCCCTGCGGGCCGCCTTCGCCCTGGTCTGGCTGGCCTTTTTCCCCGGGGCGCCCCTCACCGCCCTGATGGTCCGCTACCTCGGCTGGGGGATACAATGGACGCTGCCAGCCCTCGCTGCCGCCGGGTATCAAACGAAGCTCCAGCCAGACACCTTGAACGCTCAATCCCGATAGGAGATCACCGGATGCTCCGCAGGGCATATCTTCAATCGACGCCGAGCAACCCACAATCGCTAAAAGAAACGCCAGCCATACCAGGGGCAATCCTTCCATGGAGCCTCGCTTTCCTCGCCTCCGCTATTGCGATCGGAGTTGCGACAAAGATAGCCCTTGCCTGCCTGAATGTTCCTGGTCCTGGGATCGACGATGCTTATATTTTCGCCGTCTACGCCAAGCATGCGGTGGAGGGCTACGGCCTCGTTTACAACCCCGGCGAGCAGCCGGTGGAGGGATTTACATCGCCCCTATGGCTGCTTCCCATGCTGGGAACATACCTGTTCGGGATCCCGATGGAAAGCGGGGTGCTCCTTGTGGCCTGCACCCTGACGGCAATCTTGCTGGGGCTGGTGATTGGGACCATAGGGACCGAGAAGGGGTGGCTTTCCCCCGCCACCCTTTTTATCGGAATATGGATCCTGAGCATCCCCAGCTTTGTGATCTGGAATACCATCAGCCTGATGGATACGGTGCTCCTCTCGCTGGGGGTGACCAGCGTGGCAATCGCCCTGTGGCGTGGCCTTCCTACATGGATCGCAGGCGGATTGGTTGCCTTTCTCATCCTGTCCCGCCCAGAAGGAATGATCTGGGCGCTGGGCTTCATCCTGCTGGACATCGTCAACCATCGCGCCCGAGGCCGCAAAATCAATACGGGCCGGACCCTCACCCTGCTGGGGATCGGTGGAGCCATCCTGATCGCTCTAACCGTATGGCGGCTTAGCCTGTTTGGAGATTTCCTGCCCAACACGTTCTACGCCAAGCGTGTCCCACCCGCACAGGCGCTGCGAAGCGGCGTGATTTACTTTCTGAAGTTTGGGATTACCTACTGGATGGGTCTCACTGCCCTGCTCTGGGGTGTTCATACCATCCTTCGCCACCTTTCTACCCTGATCAGCGCCCTTCGCGGCTCGGATAGAGAGAAGCCACCCGGAGCCCTGATCCGTCTTTTCCACATGACCGGGTTGGCACTGCTGGGTGTTTCCATCCCTCTGATGACCGGCGCCGACCATTTTCCTATGGCACGCTTCTATCAGCCGATATGGCCGATCCTCGGTCTCCTCCTGATCGCCCTTGGGGATCTGCAGGCAAACCTGCTCCCCATCCCTTACAGATTTCGTGTGCTCACGTTTTGCCTCTGCTTGCTTCTCCCCTTCATCAATACAGACAATTGGCTGAATTTGTGCCTCTCTCGATGGAATATCTCGCCATCCACACCAATTGTTTCATTGCCTGAATGGCATAAGATGCAAATGCGGTTCGAGTTTTACCTCCCACGAGAGAAAAGCTTGCTGGCCCATCGGATGAATCTTCTCTTCGCCCCTGCACCGCCACGGGTTGGCATCGTCACGGCCGGTCGATTCCGTCTCGATTATGAAGGGCCTGTGCTGGATCTTATGGGACTGAACCATCGGGAGATGGCGCACAGCCGTCGATGGCATCCGGGCTCCGTGCCTGGTCATGTGGCATTCAACCCGGAGGTGCTCTTCCGAGATCCCCCTGAGCTCCTCCTGCCTTACGATCATACGGACGGATACGGATGGCAACTGTTCCTCAGGGATTTCCAGTTCAACCAACAAGTTTTGTATAACCTGCTGACCTCCAGAATGTTCGAAGACCTCTACCAGCTTGTCGAAATCCAGAGAAAGGGGATTACGATCATTGCCTTTGCGAGAAAGGATTTCATCCGCCATCTTATCTCTCAGGGCTATAAGGTCGAATTGAAATCATGGCCATGATCCGGGGAGGAGCACGGATCATGCGGGGAACGGTCTATTGGGTCATGCGATGGCCTTTGCTGATCGCTGCGGGCGCCATGCGCTTTGCGCTCTCCGAGCGGATCCTGACCTCTCCATCCTTCATTCGCCTGGACGACTTCGTTGAATACGGGGCGGCTGGCCGGCTGCGCCTCACCGGCGGCAACCCGTATGATCCGGCCCAGGTGCTCCGCCTGGAGCGGGCGGCGGGCCGGCCCGTCGAAGAGGCCGTTATGCTCTGGAACCCCGTGGGCCCTTCCGCTGTTGATGCCCTTCGGCGCCCTGCCCGATCCGGTTGCCCGCCGCCTTCGGCCTAAGGTTCCGGCTTCAACGGGCCCGGCATCGCCCCCCTTCCCTCCCGGAGCTTCCCATGGGGACCCTGCTCTCCTTAGCGACCGCCGCCTACGGATGGACTTTCGACCTGACCCTGGCGCTCGTGGGGCTGATCCCTGCCTTCATATGCTGCCCGGCGCCGCCGATCCCGATCCGCTGGCTCGGACTGATCCTTGCCTACGGGCTCCTCGATGGCGTTCTGCTGTTCACTTCCATGCCTCAGATTTCTGGGCAGGACCAGCATGGCTGTTCTGGTTCCTGATGGCGCAGGAGGCAGGGAAGCCGCCCGCTTCTACCCGTCGATCCGATACGGGAGGGATCTTCCATGCGAAACGTCATGGCGCGGCTGAAGGCTCCCGTTGATCTCCTCTGGCCCCTGGTGGTGCTGGCGGCCTTCGGGGTGCTGGTCTCGTTGATGCCGCTGCCGCCCAACGATTTCTGGTGGCATCTGCGGATCGGGGCGCTTATCCTCGATGAGCGGCGCATCCCTGCCACCAACATGTTCGGCTGGACGATCCCCGCGGAGGCGCCCTTCACCTACGGGGCCTGGCTGGGGGAGGTCCTGCTGGCCCTGCTCGTTCGCGCCGGGGGGCTCCCCCTCGCCATCTTCGCGCGCAACCTCCTGGCCCTGGCGGCCTTCGCCCTCATCGGCTGGGAGGCGAGGCATCGGAGCGGATCCTGGCGGCTGGCCGCCTTCGTCCTCGCCCTCGCCGCCGGCATGTCCCTCAACAACCTGGTGCTGCGCCCCCAAATCTGGTCCTGGCTCCCCTTCGTCCTTTTCTATCTCTCCCTCGCCCGCCTCGGGGAGGGATCCCGATGCCGGGCCGCGCTGCTGATGCTTCCCTCTCTGATGGCCTTCTGGGTCAATGCCCATGGGGCCTTCATCCTGGGCCCGATACTGCTCCTCCTCTTCCTGGCCGGCGGGGCGCTGGAGACGCTCCTCGGGCAGCGCGCGCCCTCAACGCTGCGCCCGCTCGCAGGCATCGCCATCCTCACCCTGCCCGCGATGCTGCTCAACCCCCAGGGGATCGGGATCCTCCATTACGTCCACCGCCTGCTCACCGACCGGCCCAGCCAGACCCTGGTGGTGGAGTGGGCTTCCCCCACCCCGCATGGGATCGCCAACCTCACGTTCTACGGGAGCGTGCTGATCCTGCTCCTCGCCCTCGCTTACTCCCGTCACCGCCTGAGGCCCACCGAGGCGCTGCTGATCGTGGCTTTCCTCTGGTTAGCCTGGAACGGCCAGCGATATGTGATCTGGTTCGGGATGGTGGCCGCCCCCATCCTGGCACGGCTGCTGGCCGGGGCGCTGCCGCCATGGCCATGGCCGAGCCCGCCGCCCCGCCGGCTGAACACCCTCCTCGCCGCCATGCTCTTCCTGCCCGTCCTCGCCGTCCAGCCCTGGTGGGTGGAACGGATCCCCCTGCCGGAGACCTACTGGCGGCAGGTGTGGCGGGGGCAGGCCATCGGCCCCCTGATCGGGATCGAGACGCCGGTGGATGCGGTGGAATACCTGCGGGCGCATCCCGGGGGGCGCCTGTTCAACGAGATGGGCTACGGGAGCTACCTGATCTGGGCCCTGCCCGAGCAGAAAGTCTTCGTGGACCCCCGGGTGGAGCTTTACCCTTACGAGCTGTGGCTGGACTACATCCGGATCTCCCGGGCGGCCCGCTACCATGAGCTGCTGGAACACTATGGGGCGGATCGCCTGCTGATCGATCGGATCCTTCAGGAGGAGCTGGCCCGCGCCCTGGAGGCGGACCCGCGCTGGGAGAAAGAGTTCGAGGGGGCGCGGGCCCAGGTGTGGCGGAAGAGGCGGTCATAGGCGGGAACGTCGAATGAATTCGACCTCCAGAGGCCTCTGGCCAGTGGCCGGCCTGCGCCGGCCGAAAAGGTTTTCCGCGTCGGCGCCGGCTGACGCCCGGCGCGCAAGCGCCTCAGAAGGCCGATTTCCATCGGCGTGAGAGGCCTCCGGCCAACGGCCGGCCTCCGCCGGCCAAAAAGCATCTTCGCGTCGGCACCGGCTGACGCCCGGCGCGAAGCGCCTATGGAGGCCGATTTCCAATCGGCGCGATCCGCCGGCGCGTGAGGCGCAGGCACCCCCCAGGGCCGATTTCTATCCGCGGTCCCTATCCCCAATGGCCCCGCGCGACGTTGATGAGATCAGCCAGGATCCCGAAGGCCGTCTGGGCGGGTTCGGGCTCATGCTCGATCAGAGTGAGCTGTTTTAAAGTATCCGTGCGCAGGGTGATCACCGAAGAGGTCCCGCGCACATGGGCCAGGAGATCCTCCAGCGGGACCGCCTCCGGGGCCACCCGGGCCCGCACCGCCCCGTTCTCCCCCCGCTCCACCGCGCACACCAGCTTGATCCGCCGTCCCTCCTCTCGCGCCGCCTTGAGATCCTCCGGCCGGATCCCCCGGATGCTGGTCCGCTCCACCTGATCCGGCCGCAGATCCGCCTCCATCCACACATTGGCCAGCACGCACGTCTTGACCGCTGCGTCCCATCCATCGATGTCATTCGATGGATCGGCCTCAGCGATCCCGATGGCCTGGGCCTGCCGCACAGCCTCCTCAAAGGGGATCCCCTCCTCCATCCGGGTGAGGATGAAGTTGGTGGTGCTGTTGAGGATAGCCCGGAAGCCCAGGATGTGGGTGGCCGGCAGCCCCTCGCGGACCAGGCTGAAGAGCGGGGCGCCGTCCATGACCGTGGACTCGAAGAGAAAGGCGCGGCCGCGGGAGCGGGCGAGCTCCCGCAGCTCCCGGTAGGCGAAGGCCAGAGGGCCCTTGTTGGCGGTCACCACATGCCGACCCGAGCGCAAGGCCGCCCGAACGTGGTCTGTAGCCGGCTGTCCGGTGCGCGGATCCAGGACGGTGATCTCGACGACCACATCCGCCGGGCACCGCTCGATGAAGGCCAGGGTCTCCCGGGGAGCCGGGCTCCGGCTGAGGGCGCTCAGATCCCCGCCCCGCTCCACCGCCTCCAGGGCGGCGACCAGATCCAGCCCCTCCGGATCCCATGCTGCCCCCCGGCGGGCGGTGATGATCCCGGTGATCCGGATGTCGAGATCGTAACGATGGCGGATCTCCTCATGTTTTCTCAGGAGCAGCCGGGCGAAGGCGCGCCCCACCGCCCCGAACCCGATGAGGGCCACGCGTTGAAGAGCTGGGGTCATCGTTTCCTCCTTCCCATCGATGCTCTGCATGTGGGGGCCAGTTTACCACATCCACGGTCGGCCATCCCCTCCGAATCATTCATCGATCCGTATCGATGGATCGCTCGCCGTGGGTGTAACGCCGAACGGCCTCGTAGACGGGCCGGGGTCGGAAATCCAGATCGAGGAAGGCGTATCCTTCGAGGACCGGATCCTCCCGCCATGGGTAGCGCAGGGCCCACATCGCCACCACCGGGCACCACGGCCAGTTCCGCCGCGCGTATTCATAGGCCCGCACCGTGTAATCCGCCCGCACCTCCGGCGGAAGGCCGTGATCGTATTCGGGCGATTCGTTCCAGCCTGTCTCGGTGATATAGATCGGCCGATCGTCCCCATAGGCCCGCATGATCGCCCGCATCAGCTCCACCCGTCGGAAGTTCAGGCGCCGGGGGTCCGGTGGCTCCTCCGGCGGGTTCCCGAACCCATACGGATGCATCGCCCACCCATCGATGTAAGCGGCGATCCCCCGCTCATAGACCTCCCTCAAGAACCGCAGGTCGTTCATCGCGTGGGGCGAATCCTCCAGGGTGGGGGCCGGCCCGCCGGCCAGCACCGGCAGATCGGGCGCCACCTGCTTGACCGCTGGATACACCGCCCGCATCAGCGCGACGAAGCCCCCCGGATCCGAGGGCCGCGCCCCCCATTCGATATACAGATTGGGCTCGTTCCAGATCACCAGGGCGGCGATCTGATCCCGGTAGCGGGCCGCGAAGGCGGCGACGAAACGGGCGAAGGGGAAAACCGCCTCGGCCCCCAGGTAGGTGGCCGGGGCGCGCCAGGGGCGGGCCCACGTCGGGACCATCCCCATGCGGGCGATGACCTTCAGGCCCTCCCGTCGGGCCAGGAAGATCCGCAGGTCGCTGTGCGCCCAGGTGTAGCGGCCCGGCTCCGGTTCCAGATACGGCCATGGGAAAAACTCCACCACCCACGCGGCTCCCATGGCCCGGGCCATCGCGAACGTGCGGTAAATCCGCGAAGGATCCACCTCATCAGTCACCCGGGTGTGCACGCCCACCTTAGGGTTCAGGGTCTCAGGCGCTCGAGGGGGGGCCAGCGTCAGGGGGAGCGGCCCTCTGGCCGAAGATGGGACGATCCAGAGCATGAGGGCCAGGATCCGGCCGGCGGCTCGAAGCCCGGCGCTCCAGGGGCCTTTCGCGGTGAGCGCACGCACGGCTCTCCTTCCCGAGGGCGAGGATCCCCACTCGCTCCTATGTTATCGGCGAAGCCCATGACCAGCGATCTCCCCGAATCCCCTATCCCGGAGCCCTCGGACCGAACCCCCCGGCCCCCTTCCCTACGAAGGAAGGGGGAGCCTCAGAAATCCCCCCTCCCCGCTTCGGGAAGGGGAAATCGGGCGGAACTCCAGATCAAACCGGATGCAGCCCCAGTTCCAACATCAGCTGGTGGAACCCCGGGACATCGGGGACCGCGAAGAGATGGGTCGGGCAGCGGCAATCGCTGCTGCCGAACCGGGGGATCGCGGGGGGCAACCGCTGTGCCAGCGCGCGGGCCAGCCGGCACTCCAGGCGGGGATCTTCGGCCTCCATCACGAACGCCCCGCGCCATGTGCCGGCGGCCAGCAGGAAATCGATATGCCAGCGACGGGTGGGGTTCCGGCCCTCGGCCACCTCCCGATGGCGCTGCAGCCGCCGGAGCCCGCCCGGGCCCTGCGCGGAGCCCACATAGGCATAACCGCCGTCCAGATGCCAGCGCCCCAACCGGCCGATCTGGACCTCCCCGGATACCTCCAGCCACAGCACGTAAACCCCACGGGCCGGCCCTCCGGACATCCCGAACCTTTCCTCTATAGGCTCTGGGTTGCCCTCTCCAGAGGAACCCAATGGGTGAGGGGTTGCCTCAGGGGATCCGCCAGGTCCCTCAGACCCTCAGGGAAGCGGCCTCCCCCTACGGGTAAATGCCTCGAATCAGGGTCGCCTGAGCGACGCGCCAGATCGCCAGCGCCTGGGCAGCCGTGCGATAGTCCCCCGGCTTCAGCCCATGGCGGCGCAGCTCCTCTTCCTTCGCCAGCACCTCGTAAAAAGCCCGCTTCAGGATCCGCTCCATCCGCTGATTGATCTCCTCCTCCGTCCAGAAGAACGACTGTAGATCCTGCACCCACTCGAAATACGAGGCGATCACCCCCCCGGCGTTGCACAGGATGTCCGGCACAATGAAGACGCCCTTCTCGATCAAGATCTCATCCGCCTCCGGTGTGGTGGGCCCGTTGGCTCCCTCCGCCAGGATGCGCGCCTGGACGAAAGGAGCGTTGTCCGCGGTGATCTGGTTCTCCATGGCCGCGGGGATGAGCACATCCACCTTCATGGTCAGGAGCTCCGCGTTGGTGATGGGCTCGGCCTCGGGGAACCCGACCACCGTCCGGTGCTGGCGAACGTGATCCATTAATTTGGGGATATCCAGTCCCCTGGGGTTGTAGAGGCCCCCCTGGACATCGCTGACGGCCACGACCCTGGCCCCCATCTGGTGAGCCGTGAGGGCGGCATAGGAGCCCACATTCCCGAAGCCCTGGACGGCGATGGTGGCCTGATCGATGGGGATCTGGTTCCCTTTCAGGGCTTCGGCGACCACCATCATCACGCCACGCCCGGTGGCCTCCACCCGGCCCACCGTCCCCCCGATCTCCAGGGGTTTCCCGGTAACCACAGCCGGTTGGGTGAATCCGGTGTGCATGGAATACGTGTCCATAATCCATGCCATGATCTGAGGGTTGGTCCCCACATCCGGGGCGGGCACATCCCCACCCGGATGCATCAGCAGGCTGATCTCGGTGGCATAGCGGCGGGTGAGGCGCTCCAGCTCCCGGGGGGAAAGCTTCGCGGGATCCACCGCCACACCCCCTTTGGCCCCCCCGTAGGGGATGTTCACCAGCGCGCATTTCCAGGTCATCCACATCGCCAGCGCCCGCACCTCCTCCAGCGTGACGTCCGGATGATAACGGATGCCGCCCTTCGTTGGGCCCCGGACGGCGTTGTGGTGCACCCGGTAGCCGGTGAACATCTGAATCGAACCGTCATCCATCTGAACAGGGAAATTGACGATCAGCTCCCGCTTAGGGCGGCGCAAGAATTCGATGAGCCCCCTCTTGAGGGGATGACCCGAGGCCTCCAGGATGCGGGCTGCCTTATCGAACTGAGCCAGCGCCGCATTCCAGGCCTGGAGGCCCTTTCGAATGGCCTCCGGCGAGGGCGAGTAGAAAGCGCTGTAGGAAACCTCCACCGAGCGTTCCACCGCCATAGTTCCCCCTTTAAACGGATGTGGATGAAACCCTGGGGCTGGCGAGCTGGCCTTCTCCCAAAGCCTTCAGGGGAAATCCAAACAAAGGCGAAGGCGGCAAGCGGAAAGCCGCTGCCGCCTTCGCCTGCCCGCTCAGGCAGGCCCGCGGGGCTGCCCCTTCCAGGGTTTCTACACCCAGCCCCGCAACCGCATCGCCTCAACCACCCGCTCGATCGCTACGATATAAGCGCCCAGCCGGTTATGCACCCGGTAGCGCCGCGCGGTCTCATGGACCGCATGGAAAGCCGCCGTCATTTTCTCATCCAGCCGTTGATGGACCTCTGCTTCGCTCCAGTAGTAGCCGTAGGCGTTCTGCACCATTTCGAAGTAGGAGACCGTGACCCCGCCTGCGTTGCACAGGAAGTCGGGGATGACATAAACTCCATTCTCATAGAGGATGTGATCGGCCTCCGGCGTGGTGGGTCCGTTCGCCAGCTCCGCCACGATGCGGGCCCGGATACGCGGGGCGTTCTCCGCGGTGATCTGGTTCTCCAGAGCAGCGGGGAACAGGACCGTCACCGGGAGCTCCAGCAGCTCCTCGTTGGTGAGGGTATCCGCCCCCGGGAAGCCCACAACAGTGCCATGCTCTCGCTTCCAGGCCGACAACGCGTTGAAATCCAGACCCTTCGGATTGTAAACCCCACCCTGGGAGTCGCTGACGGCCACCACCTTCAGGCCCAGGAGCTCCGTCCCCAGCCGATGGGCGTGCTGGCCAGCGTTTCCATAGCCCTGGATGGCCGCGGTGGCCCCGTTCAAATCGAGGCCGAGCACCTTCGCCGCCTCCCGGGTGACGTAGATCCCGCCCCGGGCGGTGGCATCCTCTCGTCCCCGGCTTCCCCCCAGGGGCAGGGGCTTGCCCGTGATCACGCCGGGCGCGTTGTAGCCGACGATGGTGCTGTATTCATCCATCATCCAGGCCATGATCTGTGGGTTCGTGTAAACATCCGGCGCGGGCACATCCCGCTCTGGGCCGATAAAGGGGGCGATGGCCCGGATGTAGGCCCGGCTGATCCGCTCCAGCTCCCCCTGGGAGAGATGCTTGGGGTCGCACACCACGCCGCCCTTCCCGCCGCCCAGAGGCAGATCCATCACCGCGGTCTTCCAGGTCATCCACGCCGCCAGGGCCCGCACCGTATCGATGGTTTCCTGGGGGTGATACCGGATGCCGCCTTTCGCGGGCCCCCGGGCGTCGTTATATTGCACACGAAAGCCCCGGAAGATCCGGATCGACCCGTCGTCCATGCGAACAGGGAAGGTCACCTGAATCTCCAGCTTGGGCCAGCGAAGCATCTCATGCACGTGAGGCTCCAGGCCGATCACCTGGGCGACCTCGTCCAGCTGCCTCTGAACGATCTCAAAGGGATTCAGGGTCTCCTGTCGGATCTGTTCCACCGCCATGGCGATCGCTCCTCAAAAAGGATGTCCACCTAAAATCCATTCGCTGGTGGTCCTTCGATTTCACCGGGAGATCGCTCTGGATCTCGCTTCCGCGGGATACGGGTTGCGGAAAGGGCGGCCCATCCATTGGGTCCGCCAGAAAATAAAACGGGGCCACCTCGGGCAAGGTGGCCCCGTTTGATTGCATCCAGATCCGCTATGGGGACAATTTTCCACAGCCTCATCGGCTCAAGAAGGGATCCTGAGATGAACCCATTTTCATTTTACTAAGAATACGGGTGCCCGTCAATTCCCGGCCCGGACCATGGGACTGCTCCCCCTTATGCTGCCCTTCTCCGCATGGCTTCTCGATCGAGAGAAAACGCTACCGCCGTGCCGGGAGCGGCCGCACGATGGCGGGGAGGAGCCGCCGGATTTCCATGCGCCCATCCCGGATATGGGCTATGATCTGGGCTATTATCATGGAGGGCTGTTCCCCAAATGCTCTGGAGGTGCGGCTGATGCCCGTTCCGACCCGTTCGCATGCTCTGCGGCTGATCGCGCTCTTCGGGCTGGTCAGCCTGATGGCCGATGTGACCTATGAGGGCGCCCGCAGCATCCTCGGACCATACCTGGCCTTGCTGGGAGCCAGCGGGATCGTGGTCGGCATGGTCAGTGGCATCGGAGAGCTTATCAGCTATGGACTGCGCCCGCTCTATGGTTACCTGGCGGATCGCCTGCGCCGGCCGTGGATGTTCACGATCCCGGGATATGCGATGAGCGTGCTCGCGGTTCCCCTCCTGGCCCTGGCCCGCACCTGGCCAGCCGCCGCCTTCCTGATCCTCATCGAGCGGCTGGGAAAGGCGGTCCGCACCCCGGCCCGGGATACCATGCTCTCCTATGCGGCCAGCGAGGTCGGGCCGGGGAAAGGGTTTGGCCTCCATGAAGCCCTGGATCAGATCGGAGCAGTCGGAGGCCCCCTGCTGATGGCGCTGATCCTTCAGCTATCCGGGCGGTATGATCTGGCCTTCGGGATGTTGCTGATCCCCGCGCTGCTCACCCTGGGCCTCCTGACGGCCGCTCGCCTGCTGTATCCGACCCCGCACCAGCTGGAGGCCTCCCCCGGGGATCGGGGGAAGACCCTTCCGCAGGGGACCGCCGACCCGCGCTTCCGGCAGTATCTGGCCTTCGTCGCCCTGAGCGTCGCCGGGCTGGTCCACTTCCAGCTGCTCTCGTTTCATCTGAAACAGGCCAGGCTCCTGCCCGATGCGGCGATCCCGGCGCTGTTCGCTGCGGCCATGTTAGTGGATGCGGCCGCCGGCTTGCTTTTCGGGATCCTCTATGATCGCTTCGGCCTCCGAGTTCTGATGGCGATCCCGGCTTTCAGCGCCGTTGTGGCTCCTATGGTCTTCTCGGGCTTCCCGATCCTGTGGTTCACAGGTGTGATGCTTTGGGGAGCGGTGATCGGGGCCCAGGAAACCGTCATGCGGGCGGCCATCCCCGCCCTGGTGTCCCGGGAGGAACGCGGCACCGCGTATGGCCTGTTCAACGGGATCTATGGGCTGGCCTGGTTCCTGGGCAGCGCGGCCATGGGGGCGCTCTACGATCTCTCCCGGGGAGGCGTCATCGCCTTCGCCATCGGGATGGAACTGATCGCCCTCAGCGTCTTCCTTCGCATGCCCCGCTGAGGGGCGATATGCAATCCCTGAAGCGCTTTTCGCCATGAGGGGCTATCTCTATATGCTGACCGCTGACTTCCTGTGGGGATTGATCGGCCCCATCAGCCAGCTGACCTTCGCCTATGGGCTGACGCCCCTGGAGGTCGCCTTCTGGCGCGCGGTGTTGGGAGGCTTCCTGTTCGGAGCCCACGCCTTCTGGATCGGCCGGATTCGAGTCGCCCGGCGGGATCTTCCCATCATGCTGGGCTTCGGCCCATCGGGGTGGCGCTGTTTTACGCTTCCTTCCAGTTCGCGGTGCAGGCAGGGGGCAGAGCGATGGCGGCCGTGTTGCTCTATACCGCCCCCGCCTGGGTGGCCTTCCTCTCGTGGATCTTCCTCCGGGAGCCGATGGGCGCGCATAAGCTGGCCGCCCTACTCCTGACGCTTCTCGGGGTTGACAACAGTAGCCGGGGTCAGCCTGCAGGGCGGGGAGGTGCGGATCCATCCCGCCGGGATCGGGTGGGGCCTGGTCTTCTGATCTACTACGCCGGTCTGCGACGGCTGGAAACAACCCGGGCAGCGGTGGTGGCGACTATGGTTACATTCGCTGATAGATCCAGCGCCCGCCCACCATGGTGCCCAGGACCTCCAGATCACGAAGCCGTTCCGCGGGGATCTGGAAAGGATCCTCCGGGAGCACGATGAGGTCCGCCCACATCCCGGGCCGCAGGCGGCCCTGCCAGCGCTCCAGCCCGGCGGCCCAGGCTGGGCCCACCGTATACGCTTCCAACGCCTCTGTTCGGGAGAGGGCCTGCTCGGGATACCAGCCGTCCCGGACGACGGCGGCGTGCAGCCCCCAGAATGGATTCGGCGGCTCCACCGGGGCATCGGAGCCGAAGGCCAGCCGGGCCCCATGGTCCTTCAAGCTGCGCCAGGCATAGGCGGTGGCGCATCGTTTCCCCCAGTAGCGCTCCGCCATGGGGCGATCGGAGATCGCGTGGATGGGCTGCATCGAGGCGATGATCCGTAGCGGGCCCAGGCGCGGGAGATCATCCGGGTGCACGAGCTGCGCATGCTCGATGCGATGGCGCCGGGCCTCCGGCGGGATCCCCAGCCGCCTCTCCAGCTCCCGCAGCTCGGTATAGAGATCCAGGACCTCCCGATTGGCCCGATCCCCGATGGCGTGAATGGCCAGCCACAGGCCGCCGGCCGTGGCCCGCCGGGCCGCTTCCCGCATGGCCTCCGGGGGCGTGAAGGCGATGCCCAGATTCCCCGGCTCTCCCTCATACGGCGTTAGCATCCAGGCGGTCCGCGGCCCCAGCGCGCCGTCGGCGAAGATTTTCACCGCCCCAATGCGCAGCCATGGATCTCCGAAACCGGTTCGCAGGCCGAGAGCCAGGGCCTGATCGAGCATCGCCAGGGGAAGATGCTGAACCACCCGCAGGGGGAGATCCCCTCGCTCGCGGAGGATCTGCAGGGCCGCAAAGGAGCGGGGACCATCGAAGTTGTGAACCGCCGTTAGACCCATGGCGGCCAGCTCGTGGAGCGCCTCATAGAGGGCCTCGGCGAGCTCCTCCCCAGAGGGTTCCGGGATCGCCCGGGCGATGAGATCGATCGCCCGCTCGAAGAAGAGGCCCACGGGCTCCCCCGCTGGATCCCGGGCGATCCGCCCGCCGGGGGGATCGGGGGTTTCCCGGGTGATGCCGGCCCGGCGCATGGCCTCCCGGTTGGCCCACAGGGCGTGCCCGCTGCGAGCCCAGAGGGCCACCGGATGCGCAGGCGCCACCCGGTCCAGGTCATCGGCGGAAGGGAACCGCCCCCATTGCTCTTGCAGCCACCCCCGGCCGATGATCCAGCTCCCCGGCGGGGTATAAGCGGCTCGACGGGCCACGCGCTCCAGCGCCTCCTCCAGGGTGGGCGTATCCACATCCACGCCTACCCGACGACGGGCATAGCCTTCCAGATGCAAATGGGCATCGATCAGACCCGGGAGCACCACCGCGCCCTTCAGGTCCAGAACCCGGGTGCGCGGGCCTTTCAAGGAGCGCACCGCATCCGTGGAGCCCACCGCTTCGATCTCCTCCCCCGCAACCGCGAGGGCCTCGGCCATCGGTTGCCCAGGATCCAGGGTGTAGATCCGGGCGTTCTCCAGGATCCAATCGGCAGCTCGCATGGGATCTCCGGGTCATCGGGTTCGGATGGAGAATCCCGCATAGTGGAGCTCCCCCTGGGGCCGCGCTGGGCCTCTTCCGCTCCTCCCTAGGGGCCCGAGGCGCCGCTCGAACGAAGGGAACCCCGGAGCGCCTGGGGGCCGGTAGGCTGGGGGCTTCCTCCCTCCGGCTCCAGGGTCACCCCAATACGGACGTAGGCCGGGAGGTTAAGGGGAACGGTCACCGTGTAAACGCCGTAGAGGCGGGGATGGGTGCGGAACGTGCCGCCGCTGACCCGCCGCCCCGCCGCATCTACAAACCACACCTGATACACCTGGCCTTCTGGGGGAACGGCCAGCCCCTTGGTGACCAGCAGACCCTGGCCATCCTCCAGGATGAGATACCCTTCTGCTTCGGGGGCCGCCTCGGCACCCTGCAAAGGGATCACGCGGGGGGTGACCGAAAGCGGAGGGGCGAAGATCCGGGGGGCCGCCAGGATCAGCAACAGGGTGGCAATGACCAGCGCGGCGCCCATCCCCAGCCACCGCCAGTTTTCCCGTTGGGGCCGTCGCACCCGGGCCATCAGGCGGGCCTTGAGACGGGGAGGCGGGGGCTGCAACGGGACGGTGTAGGCCAGCGCGGTGGCGGCCTCCCGATATCGGGCTACCGCCTCCCGACAGGCCGGGCATCCTGCCATATGGGCGGCGACCGCCGCCGCCTCTTCCGGCGGCAGCGCCCCCAGCGCGTAAGCGGCGAGCTCCTCCTGGAAGACTTCGTGATCGACGTTCATCGTCGGTCATCCCCTATGAAATCATACGCAGGCCGCTTCACCAGGGATCGCCCGGATTTCCCCGGCGGCGCGAGGGGGAAGAGCGATCTCGGAGCCAGGGCGCCTCCCAGGTCCCGACCCTGCGATCTCTTTCTCAATCAGGACAGCAAACCGCGTTCGGCCAGCCAGTCATGGAGTTTCCGAAGCGCCAGATGCAGGCGGCTTTTCACCGTGCCCAGCGGCTCCCCCAGATACTCCGCGATCTCCCGATGGGACCATCCCCGGAAATAGGCCAGCTCCAGCACCCGGCGTTGTGCCTCCGGAAGGGCCGCCATCGCCTCGCGGACAGCCCGGGCCAGCTCTTCCGCCTCCGCCAGGGCTTCCACCGCCGGATCCGCAGCCGCCGCCTCTATGGATTCCGGCTCGACTTCATGCACCCGGGACGGCCGGGCGCGCCGGCGGCGGAGCTGATCGATGGCCCGGTTGCGAACCATGGCGTAAAGCCATGTGGTAAAACGGCTCCGCTCCGGCATGAAAGCGCCCGCGTGCTGCCAGATGCTCCAGAACACATCCAGGACCACCTCCTCCGCCGTCTCCGGGTCGCCCAGGATGCGAAGGGCGAGGGAAAACGCCCGGGCCCCATGCCGGTCGTAGAGAGCGGCCAGCGCCTGCTCATCGCCGCCGGCGATCCGCGCTAAAAGGGCCGCATCATCCAGATCCGCGTAACCCGGTTCCTTCACGGTCGGATCACCCAGAGCTCGGCCTGGGGATGGCTGATCCACTCCGCGCCTCGCGGGGTGACCAGCACATCCTCCTCCAGCCCGATGTAACCATATCCGGGCACCTTCACGCCCAGCTCCAGCGTGAAGACATTCCCGGCTTCGACAACCCCATAGGGCGTCTGCCCGTAGCGCTCCCACCGGGGCCCTAGGACGGTCGAGCCATCATGGACGGTCCGCCCGATATGATGACCCAGGGCGTGCAGATACTCCGGATACCCCCACTGGGTGAGGGTGCGGCGCGCGGCAGCGTCCACCTCCCACCCCTGGACGCCCGGGCGCAGCGCCTGGAACCCCGCCTGGATCGCCGCACGGACAGCCTGGAAGGCTCGCTGGACTTCCAATGGGGGCTCCCCTTCCCCTTCCCGCAACACATACCAAACCCGCTGCATATCCGAGCAGAAGCCATCCTGCCGGACCCCCATATCCACGTGGACCAGCACCCCGGTGGTCACCGAACGGTCCCCGGGCATCGCATGCCCGACAGGGGCATCCGGCCCGATGGCCACAATGGGGCAGTAATCCGGATCCCATGCGGGCTCCACACCCATCGCGCGCATCCGCTCGTGGACAAAGGCCTGGATCTCCCGCTCGGAGCGACCGGGGCGCAGGAAGGATCCGAGCTCCGCGAACAGGACCTCGGTCGTCTCCACCGCCCGACGGATGGCCTCCACCTCCAGCGGGGTCTTGCGACCCCGGAGCGCCCCGATGAGATCTTCGGCGGAGATGAGACGGCCCACAAACGGCGTGCCGCTCAGCATCCGGTGGAGGAGGCACCACATGCCGTGGGTGAGCCCGTCGGCGGCGGGATCGTTTTCCGAATAGTTAATGGCGATCTCCCGGGGGTTCAGGCGCTGAAGCGTCTCCACCAGGGGCTCCCGGATGCTCTCATCATACCCGATCACCGGATCCCAGACCCCCAGCGCCGCCACGTTCTCCCGATCGAACCGCCCCACGATGGCGATCCGGTCCCCTTTCGCGGTGAGGAGAAATGCGGAGACCCAGGTCACGTTCAGGTCGAGGATCAGATCCAGCACCGGATCCCGCGTCTGCCCGGTCTCCCGGACGAATGTTAACCAGGCGTCGATCCCCTTCTCGTTCAGGATGCCGATCGCCTGTCGGACCTTCTCGCGGATGAGGGCCGGATTGGGCATCGCTGGCCTCCTCTCCTCCTGGCTTCCCGATCGTCTTCCAGAGGGGCGCTCTCGATTACACGGAACCCAACAGGCGCTGGACCACCGCCTCCAGCTCCTCTTCGGAGTAGTAATAGATGACAAGGCGTCCGCCCCGACGGCCAGCGGAGAGACGAACCTTGGTGCCGAGGGCCTGGCGCAGGCGGCTCTCGATCTCCGCCAGGCCGGGGGGCCGCGGGAGAGCCTTCCGCCCTCGGGGGCGCTGGCCCTGCAGGCGGCGGGCCAGTTCCTCGGTCGCGCGAACGCTCAATCCCTCCTCCAGGATCCGGCGGAGCACCAGCTCCTGCTGGGACGGGTTGCTCAGCATCAGCAGCGCTCGCGCATGGCCTTCCGTGATGCGCCCTTCGATCAGATGGGCCTGGATCGCGGGGGGAAGCTGAAGCAGACGCAGGGCGTTGGTGATCGCCGCCCGGCTCCGCCCCACCCGTCGGGCCACCTCCTCGTGGGTCAGGCCGAAGGTCTCGATCAGGTAGCGATACGCCTGCGCCTCCTCAATCGGATTCAGATCAGCCCGCTGCAGGTTCTCGACCAGAGCCAGCTCCAGCATCTGCTGGGGAGCCACCTCCCGCACCACGACAGGGACCGTGCTCAGGCCCGCGCGCCGGGCCGCCCGCCATCGGCGCTCTCCGGCGATCAGGGTGTATCGCGGTGGCTCCAGCTGGGTCTGGGTCACAATGAGCGGCTGCAACAGCCCATGCTCCCGGATGGATTGGGCCAGCTCCTCCAGCTCCGCCTCGTCGAACTGCCGGCGGGGCTGATGCGGATTGGGCTCGATCGCCTCAATGGGAACTTCCAGCAGGCCCGCCGTCTCGCCCGCCGGAAGCAGGGCTTCCAGCCCCTTCCCGAGCCCGAATTTACGCGCCATGGGCACCTCCTTCCCGAAGAGGAACCGAGAGCCCATCGCCCCGCATCAGCTCGTGGGCGAGGGCGGTATAGGCGATGGCTCCGGGAGAATGAGGAGCATAGACGATGATGGGCAGGCCATAGCTCGGAGCCTCTGCCAGGCGGACGCTCCGAGGGATAATCGTCTGGAAGACCCGGCCGGGGAAGTGCTGACGGACTTCTTCCACCACCTGCTGGGCGAGACGGGAGCGGGCATCGAACATCGTGAGCAGGAAGCCCCGCACATGCAGCCGCGGGTTGAACCCCTGGCGCACCCGCGTCATCGTTTGAAGAAGCCTGGAGAGGCCTTCCAGAGCCAGATATTCACACTGCACCGGCACGATCAGCGCATCCGCAGCGACCATGGCGTTCAGCGTGAGCAACCCCAGGCTGGGGGGACAGTCGATCAGGATGTAATCATAAGCGGATCGAACGCCCTCCAGAGCATCGCGGAGGCGGAACTCCCGTCGGGAGGTCTGCACCAGTTCCACCTCGGCCCCAGCCAGATCCGCGCTCGCCGGGGCCAGCTGAAGGTTCGCCCATCGGGTGGGGTAAACCCGTTCCGCCATGGGCAGGCCGTCGATCAGCACCTCATAGACCGAGCCCCTCAGGCTCTTCCGATCGATCCCCAGACTGGCCGTCGCGTTGGCCTGGGGATCCAGATCGATGAGCAACACCGAACGCCCGGCCGCCGCCAGACAGGCGGCCAGGTTCACCGCAGAGGTCGTCTTCCCGACTCCTCCCTTCTGGTTCGCAAAGGCGTAAACGGGCATTGCTCTCCCCAGCGATCCTTCCTGAACCACAGCTTTACCCGAAGATGCATGCCGGAATCCCGCCCCAGACTTCATGGGCTTCGCGCCTGCTCACCCTGCTCCCGCCGGATGGCCTCGATCTCCTCCGGGCGGGGGGTTCCTTCCAGGCCCGGACGGGTGACGGAGAGCGCCGCTACTCGGGCGGCATAATGGGCCGCCGTGAGGGGATCCCGGGTTTCCCAAAGCCGGATGAAAAAGGCCGCCGCGAACACATCCCCTGCTCCTGTGGGGTCGACCTCCTCCACCGGATAAGCGGGGATCGAATAGGGAATCCCATCCTGGAACAGGGTGGCCCCGCGGGCCGCCTGGGTGACCACCAAGATGGAGGTCTGGCGGGCCCAGCGACGAGCGAGGGCCCAATCCCCCTGGATGTCCTCCTCGCTGAAGACCACCGCATCCGCATAGGGGAGGATCTGCTCGGCCTCCATCCAGGGCCGGGGATAGACATGGCCCTCCCGATCCCAGGCCCGCATCCAGCCCTGGGGTGTGATCCCCCGGAGAGCGTTTTCGAACAGAAACAGCAGGGAAGGATCCACCTCCCCGGCAACGGGGGCCAGATGAACCACGCGGGGATGACGCCATTCGAGGGGCACGGCTGCCGGGAGCAGCCGTTCCGCCACCCCGTGAAGGCGCTGCCGCCGACCCTGGGGGGTATAGAGATTTTCGAACTCCGTGGTCCGCTCCGCCGGGAGGTTCATCACCAGCGCCCCATCCAGGGCCTGCCGGGGATCCCAATCCGGCCCGGTGCTGGTCAGGACCCCCACCCGCCATCCGTGGGCCAGCGCCGTCCGACCGGCATACGCTGCCGTCCCTCCGAACATCGGTCCGAACGGCGTTCGATCCCGACAGACATGCCCGATGATCAGATAATCCACAGAAGCCATGGGCGCTCCGATTCGGGAGAATGATGGGGCGGGGAACCCGACCGGCTGCCTCCTCAAACCCGGCGCTCCTTCCGCAGCCTTCCCAATTACGCATTTCCCTCCGAGGTCCAGCGCATCGCGATCACCACCCGTCGTTCCTCCCCCTCGCCGATGCTGTAGGTGGTCACCTTCGGATGGTCCTTCAGGGCCATATGGATCACCCGCCGCTCGGCGGCCGGCATGGGCTCCAGCTCCACCGGTCGCCCGGTGGCCATCACCTGCTCCGCTTTCTTCAAAGCCAGGCGGCGCAAGGCCTCCGCGCGTTTGGCCCGATAACCGTTGATGTCCACGACCAGAGGAATGAAAGCCCCCAGACGCCGGGCGACGATCGCCCGCGCCAGGGTCTGGAAGGCATACAGGGTGCGGCCGTGACGGCCGATCAGACGGCTCGCGGTTGGGCCTTCAATCCGCACCGTCCAGATGGAATAATTCCCCCGCTCCTCCGGCCCCTCGACCGTCTCCGGGGCGACAGAGAGGGTCGCCTGGATCCCCAGGGAGGCGAGAAGGCCGCTGATCGCATGAGCGACCGCCTCCTCAATCTGCTCCGGCGCTGGACCTGGAAGCGGCGCGGCGGTCTCCCGCACCACCAGGCGAACCCGCGCCTCCCGGGCGCCGATGCCCAGAAAACCCGGGCTCCCCGGATCCAGCACTTCGATCTCCACCGCCTCCCGGGGAACACCCAGCTGGGCCAGACCCGCCTGGATCGCTGCCTCAATTGTGGGTCCGCTGACCACCAGTTCCATATCCATCTCACCCTTCCCGCCTGGGTTTGTTCCGTGAGCTCCAGAGGGCGAAAGAGCCCCGCCGCATCAGAGGCTTTCCCCCTCCTTTCCCTTCCCCTCCCGGTGCCGCCGCGCGGCATGGAGGGAGGGAAAGCGCGGTTTCCACTTCCATTCCCTCATCGGCCTCCCCGGGTCTTCCGGCGCGGTCGGGAGGACTCCACAGAAGGGGCGGAGCCCGAGGACGAGGAAGGAGAAGCAGCTGGCATCTCGCGGCCTCGAGGGAAGCGACGAGCCAGGAAGCCCCGCCAATCCCGCGTGACGAGGGCGAACTGGATCACCGAGATCAGGTTCGTGACGATAAAGTAAATGCTCAACCCCACCGCCAGGTTATAGCTGATCCACCCGAAGAAAAGGGGCATATACAGGTTCATCAGCTGGGTGGTCATGCGGGCCTGGGGATCCGTGCTCGGAGGCGTCATGACCTTCTGGGACCACCAGGTGGTGAGGATCACCAGCAGGGTCATGATCGGCAAGGGGATGAGGATCCCCCCTACCGGGATGAAAATCCGCTCCGGGCGCCCCAGGTCCCAGAGCAGGAACTGGCTCTGGATCGGAAGCAACGTGGCCAAGGCCGGGAACCCATTGAATCGGTAGAGCAGCTTGGCCAGGTCAATGACGGCCATGGGGTTGAGGGCCAGGACGTGGATAATGGCCTGGTAAACGGCGATCAGGATGGGGAACTGGATGAGCAGGGGAAGGCAGCCGCCGAGGGGGTTGACCCCCGCCTCTTTGTAGAGCTTCATCTGCTCCTGGGCCAGCTTCTCCCGATCTTTGGCGTATTTCTTCTGGAGCTCCTGGAGCCGGGGCTGCAGCTCCTGCATCTTCTTCGCCGCCCGTTGCTGCTGGGCCATCAGCGGATAGAGCAACAGACGGATCAGCACCGTCAGGGCCACGATCGCCAGCACGAAATTCCGGCCCAGAGCGGCATAGAGCACCAGGAGGAGATTCACCAGCGGCTGGAAGAACAGCAGGTTCGTCACCAACGTGATGGGATTCATCGAACCTCCTTACGATTCAACAGGCCCTTCGCGGGAGGGAAAACTCCTTCAGGGCCATTTCCTCCTTTAGCGGCTCAGCTTCCAGGCCTCCGTCAGATCCGGGTGGAACGCCACCAGGCGGAACGGCCCACCGGTTGGAGCCACCACGATCCGGTCCGCAACCGCCACAGGAGCGGCCAGGAGGCGCCCCGGAGCCAGGCTGACCGATTTGATCCTCGCCCCGTCCTCCAGATTCACCAGATGGATCCAGCCGGCCTCATCGGCGACGTAAATCCTGTTCCCTACCACCAGAGGTCGGGCGCGAACCGGCCCGTTCGCCTGGAACGGTTGGGGCCAGAGCGGACGCCCCTGGCGGTCCAGCGCGAACACCTGGCCGCTCATATCGCCCACGATCAACCGGTCCCCGGCGACCGCCGGCCCATCCCAGACCCAGTGGTTGGCCCGAAACCGCCATCGCTCCTGACCGGTGGCCGGATCCACGGCGTAAAGATGATCATCGAAGGCCCCAGCATACAGCGTGTCTCCATCCAGCGTCAGCGCGCCTGCGATCGCCCCGCGGGCCTGGAAGGGGGCCGGCCACCGCAGCGCGCCGCTCTCCCCATCCAGGGCCAGCAGGCGATGATCCATTGTCCCCACGATGACCATGGTCCCCGAAAGGACCGGGGTGGCCCAGATCCGGGCCGCACCCCGACCCGCCTCCGGGAGACGGGTCCGCCAGAGGACCCGGCCGCTCGCCCCTTCCAGGGCCAGCATCCATCCATCCCCGGTCCCCACGAAGACCCGCGTCCCATCGGTGATCAGACCCGCAAAAATCGGGCCCAGAGGGGGCTGATCCAACGGGGGATACACCCACTGGAGCGCTCCGTTCCCCCGCACCAGCCCGCAAAGGCGGCTTTCCCCGGTTCCCGGATTCTCCGCCGCGATGATCACCCACCCTTCCAGCACCGCAGGAGCAGCGTGGTAAGCGCCTCCACAGGCCCCAGCGTTTCCTCCCTTCGGGGGGAACCGCCATTGTTCCTGGCCGGAGGAAGCCTGAACCGCCAGCACGTGATCGAGATCCGCCACATAGAGGATATCCCCCGCCACCTGAATCCCGGGCCAGCTGGATCCCGCGCCGCTACAACCGGCAAGCACCAATGTGAGGAGAACCCCCATCCATCCCAGCGTCTTCCACGACATCGTCGTCGCCTTCAACGACATGTCCTCCAGAGCGGTTATGGAAACCGGACTTCCACCCCCAGAAGGGGAGCAACCCTGAATGAAGCTCCTGGATGTTTCGCCGGACGCCAGCCGTTCAGGGAGGCCCTCACCCCGAAAGCATTCCGATCTCTTCTCCCTCAGGGCACCGGATCGTATCCCCCGGGGTGGAAAGGATGACAACGGGCGATCCTCCGGACCCCCAGCCATCCCCCCCGGAGCAGCCCATAGCGGGCGATGGCCTCATAGGTATACTGGGAGCAGCTCGGGTAGAAGCGACAGCTGGGCGGCAGCAGCGGAGAGATCAGCCGCTGGTAAAGGCGAATAAGCCCCAGGGCGATCCAGGCCGGCAGACGGGTCCATCGCCATCCCGATCCCTTCCTCATCCGCATCTCCCAGCTTGCAAATAGGATAACCGGGAATCCCCATTCCCACTGCCAATCCCAGGAGGCACGATCCGTGAGACGGCGTCCTATTCTCGCAACAAGCCCAATTGGGCGAGCGCTTCCAGCAGCGCGGCTTCCGCATCCTGTCGCTTGCGCCCGATTAAACCGGGGCGGGCGATGAGGACCAGATCCCAGCCCGGCTTGATCTCATGGAGATGCAGGCGAGCGGCTTCCCGAAGCAGGCGCTTGGCTCGATTCCGGCGAACCGCCTTGCCGATGGCACGGCGCCCGGCGATCACGGCCACCCGCGTGACTCCGAGATCATTCGGGGCCGCCTTCAATTTCAGAAGCGCATTGGACCAGGAGCGTCCTTCCTGCAGGACCCGCTCAATGGCCTTCCGGTGACGCAGGCGAACCAGCGAAGCCACGGTTCGAGGGACATTCAGTCTTTACGGCCGGAGGGCCCCCGATACTTCCCCTTCCAGTTAATCCGCTTGGCCCCCTCATATTGGGGCGTCAGCCGCCAGCGGCCCTTCAACCGCCGCGCCTTCAACACGCGCCGCCCGCCTTTGGTGCGCATGCGGGCCAGGAAGCCATGCACTTTCAACCGCTTGCGCCGCTTAGGCTGGTAAGTCCGCTTGGGCATCTTGGATCAACCTCCCCATGAGGCTGCGCAATGGGTAATTATAACATGCGCCATGCTTTCGCCGGCTCCTTCTTGCTTCCATTCATCTTCCTCCTCTATACTTTAACGCAACCTGCCATCCGCGGATGGAAGCCATGCCGCCTGAGCATTGTTTCACGGCCACCCTCCTCCGCAGCGAAACCGTACGGGGAGAGGCGACCACCTGCTGGAAACTCCAGGCGGCCTATATTGACCCATATCCGGGGTGTATCGCTGGAAAAAGCCCTTATGGCGCAAGCTCGATCCGGAGGGAGGAAACAGATGGTGGAGGATGCGCGTCTGCCGCGGATCGCCTTCATCGGCAGCGGGGTGATGGCCGAGGCGATGATCCGCGGGCTTCTACGCGATCACCTGATCGATCCTCAGGACATCATCGCCAGCGGGCCGCGGCCGGAACGCGGGCTGGAGCTCCAGGGCCGCTACGGCGTGCGGACGACCACGCATAACCCGGAAGCGGCGGCCGAGGCCGAGATCGTGGTCCTCTCCGTCAAGCCCCAGGTGATCCCTCGCGTGCTCCCGGAGCTGCGGGGCCACATCCGCCCGGAAGCCCTCATCTTCTCCATCGCCGCCGGCGTCCGCATCGCCACCCTGCGGGAGGGCCTGGGGGTCCCCGCCATCATCCGCGCCATGCCCAACACCCCCGCCCAGATCGGTCAGGGGATCACCGTGTGGACGGCCACGGAAGAGGTGACCCCGCGACAGCGGGAACATGCCGTCCTCCTCATGCGGGCGATGGGCGAGGAGGTCTACGTCGATGACGAGCGCTACCTGGATATGGCCACGGCCCTGACCGGGACAGGGCCAGCGTATGTGTTCCTGTTTATGGAAGCCATGGTGGACGCCGGGGTGCACCTGGGGTTCTCCCGACGGGTGGCCGAGCAGCTGGTCTACCAGACCGTCATCGGCTCCGCCCTCTACGCTCGCCAGTCCGGCCTGCACCTGGCGGCGTTGCGCAATCAGGTCACCTCGCCGGGCGGCACGACGGCGGAAGCCCTGTATCACCTGGAGAAGGGCGGCTTCCGCACGGTGATCTCCCGCGCCATCTGGGCCGCCTACGTGCGTTCCCGACAGCTGGGCCGGGGGGCTGCCGATGAAGTGGAACGCCTTGAACGTTGACCGGCCGATCCGGATCGCGGTGGTGGGGAGCAGCGAGGCCACCCCCCAGGAGGAGGCCTGGGCGGAACAGGTCGGGCGGCTGCTAACGGCAGCCGGCGCGGTGGTGATCTGCGGGGGCCGCGGCGGGGTGATGGAGGCAGTCTGCCGGGGCGCCGTGGAGGCCGGCGGGCTCACCGTTGGCATCCTTCCGGGCAACGATCCCGAAGAGGCCAACCCCTATGTGCGTCTTCCCCTGCCCACCGGGCTGGGGGAGGCGCGGAATGCCCTCGTCGTGCGCGCCGCCGAGGCGGTGATCGCCATCGGCGGGGAGTTCGGCACCCTCTCGGAGATCGCCCTGGCCCTCAAATGGGGCATCCCCGTGATCGGCCTGGAGACATGGGTCCTCCATCGCCCCGGCGTGACCGTGCCGATCGAACGGGTCTCCACCCCGGCGGAAGCGGTGCGCCGCGCCCTGGCCCGGGCGCGGAAGGCCACGAGCTTGTGATGCCCTTTCCCCTTATTGGGACTCGCCCATCTATAAGGACCGAGCTCGCCCTTGGAGCTGCTGGCCATCGGCGATGTCACAGTGGATCTCTATCTGGCGCTCCCCGGGCTCCCCGAGCCCAGCGGAGATGCCCACGTCCAGCGGATGATCCTCCGGGCCGGAGGGTCGGCGGCGAACACGGCCGCCGTGGCCGCCGCCCTGGGGCTTTCCACCGCTCTGATCGGCGCCGTCGGCATCGATCCCCTGGGGGAATGGGTGCGCGCTCAGCTCGCCGCCAGCGGGGTGGATGTCCGCAGCATACAGCGACGCCCTGAAGCCCCCACCTCAATCATCACGATCCTCGTCACCCCCGACGGCGAGCGGACGATGCTCTCCTACCGCGGCGCCAGCCGCTTCGCCGCGCTTCGAGAGGAAGACCGCGCCCGCCTCCGCCGCGCCGCTTTCTTCCACCTCTCCGGCTATGCCCTCCTGGAAGAAAGCCCCCTGCGCCGCACAGCCATGGCGTTGCTGGAAGAAGCGGCCGCCCACGGCCTACGATGCGCCCTGGACCCCGGGCTGCCGGCCTGCCGGATGGCCCCGGAGGCCGTGCGGGGAGCCCTGCATCGGACACACATCCTCCTGCTCACCGAAAAGGAGGCCTGGATCCTCTTCGGACCCGAGCCGCGCCGGGGGTTCGACGAAGCCCCGGGCTTGCGCTGGATGGCCCTGAAGCGCGGGGAACAGGGGTGCCGGCTGCTGGGGCGCGAAGGCGAGGATATCGCCGTCCCCGCCTTTCGGGTTCCGGTGAGCGACACGACCGGTGCGGGCGATGCCTTCAATGCCGGATTCCTGTTCGGCATGGCATGCGGAACCCGCCCCGAGGTGGCCGCCCTTCTGGGCAACGCCGCCGGCGCCCTGGCCTGCACCGTCTGGGGTGTCATCGGATCCTTCCCCGGCCGTATGGCGATGGAGCGATTGCTCCAGGAAGCCTCCAGGGATCCGGACTGGTCCTCCTGGCGCGCGCTCCTCGCAGAGGCCCAGGGCTGCCTGCGGGGATCCCGCATCCCGGGCAAGGCGTAACCGCGGAACCTGTCCGGGAGCCGAAGCCGCCGAAAGCAACCCCCTTTTCTCTCCCCTCTTTAAACAACCCCAGTGAGGCTCCAGATCTCCTTCTGGAGAGATGTCACCGGTCCCAGGGGGCTGCATCCAAAGATATGGGGAAAACCTGCTAAGGTTCCCCCTCCGATTTCCCGGCCTGGAGGTGACCGATGGCGAGGATCGTGATCCTGGGTGGCGGCAGCGGCGGCCTGGTGGTCGCCAACAAGCTGGCCCGCGGCCTGCGTGGGACCGACCACGAGATCCTCCTGGTGGATCGCAGCCCCTATCACTACTTCATGCCTTCCTTCCCATGGGTGGCCCTGGGCTTCAAAGAGCCGGAACAGGTGCGCCGACCGCTGAAGAACCTGGAGAAGAAGGGCGTCCGCGTGATCCAGGGCGAGGTGCAGGAGATCCGCATCCCCGAGAAGCGGGTTCGGGTGAACGGGCAAGAGCTCTCCTATGACCTGATGGTGGTCTCCCTCGGCGCTGAGATCAAGCCGGATCTCATGCCCGGCTTCGAAGTGGCCCATCATCCCTGGACCCTCGAGGGGGCCCTCCGGATGCGGGAGGCCATCCAGCGGTTCGAAGGGGGGCGGATCGTGATCGGCGTCTCGGGGCCTTATTACCGCTGTCCCCCCGCCCCTTATGAGATCGCCGGGCAGCTGGATTTCGCCCTCCGCGCCCGTCGGCTGCGGAGCCAATCGGAAATCATCCTGGCCCATCCGCATCCCCAGCCCCTCTCGGCCATGGGGCCGGCCATCAGCGGCGTGATCTCCGAGATCCTGTCCAGCAAGGGGGTCCGCTTCGAGGGGAATTTCAACGCCCAGGCCATCGATCCGGAGCGCCGCCGGCTCATCGGCCAGGATGGGCGGGAGATCCCCTTTGACCTGTTGATCATGGTCCCGCCGCATCGGCCGAGCTCCGCCGGGATGTGCCCCGGGCTGCTCACCCCGGCCGGCTTCCCGCTGGTGGATCCGCAGACGTTCCGGTGCATGGCGGACCCCGATGTGTTCGCCATCGGGGATATGGTGAACCCGGCCATCAACCTGCCCGCGGCCGGCGTGGTCGCCCACTTCCAGGCGGAGTTCGTGGCCAACCAGATCCTGGCCGAGCTCAAGGGCGCCTACATCGGCGAGAGCTTCACCCCCGTGGCGATGTGCATCATGGATTTCGGCGACGACGCCGTGCTGCCCATGTGCGACTTCACCCGCATCCTGGATCTGTCCGGCCCGCCTTCCTGCGGCGTGCTGGGCCGCAGCAAGGCCATCCGCCTGACCAAGATGCTCTTTGAGTCCATGTGGTTCGCCACGTATCTGAGCTGAACTCGAGGCAGGAGGCATGCGGCCATGACAGAGCAAACCCTTCAGGACCCGAAGGCCCAGGAAGCCCTGGAACGGGCCCTTTCCCTGTTGATCCGGATGAACGAGACCGGGGCGCTGACCCTCCTCGAGGACGTGGTGGAGCTGCTCCCCGATTCCCTGTCCTATTTGATGGACCCCCGTCTGTTGAAGATCGGGGCCAACATGGCGTATCTGCTCCACGTGGTGGAGATGGTGGAGCCCACCCTGATCACGGTGATGATGAGCCGCCTGGTGGAGGAGCTGAACCGGGAGCTGACGCCGGAGCGCATGAAGGAGCTGCCCCGCATGGGGCCGGTCTCCCTGGTGAAGGCGCTGGGGGATCCCGACGTCCAGCGGGGGCTGGGGATCCTGATGCTGTTCCTGCGGGTGCTGGGGCGGGCCTTCGATCGCTCCAGCCAGGAGCTGATGGCCCTGATGGAAGCGACCGAGAAGACCCTGGCGGAGCTGCGCCGCCAGCGGGCGGAGATGGAACGCCAGGCGGCGGCCGTCGCTTCATAAACAGGAGCTACTTGGGGCTCGCTCCACAGCGGTTCCCAAACGCTTCTACGGAGCCCGACCGTCCCGGTTGGCCTATCGATAGCCCCGTTCCCGCAACCGGGCATCCAGCCAGGCCATCTCTTCCTCCGAGAAGGGGGGCGGGGGAGGAGGCTGACGGTAATCGATCTGCACCCCGTAAGCCCCGCGCTCGTAGACCGTCGCCACCGCCGCCCCCAGATCCAGCGGCACATCTGGATCAGGCTCCAGCAGCGGAACCGGAAGCACCGGCAGCGGATCCATCAGCCGGATCGGCCACACCTCCACCGTCGGCCGGCGGTCTGCCCGGCTCAGGATCACGTAATAGGGAGCAGGAGGCACCGGGTCCTCCAGGGGCGGGCGCTCCCCGCCCCGCAGCAGATCGATTTCCAGCAGATGAACCGCGGACCGCAAGAGATCCCGCCGCTTGCGCAGGTAGTCGGCGTGGGCCTCATCCCGACCCGCTTGTTCACCGGCGAGAGGATCTCGATCACCGTCACCCGCTGTTCGGTGTCCGTCTTACGGATCCCGACGCTGTAAAGACGCAACGGCACCTCCAGGGGGATCCGGCTTTTCACGGGGGCCGGCGGGATGGCTACGGAGGTCCCCGCCTCCGAAGAAGGGGAAAGCTGATGGATCGAGACATCCGGCCGCACGATATGGGCCTCCCCGATCTCCACCACCTCATATGTGATCGAGACCGACAGGCGCGCGAAGTAACGCGGCGTGATCTGGCGGTTCAACTGAGCCTGAATTTCAGAGGCCAGATTGCTGTGGAAGTCCGGCCACAGATCCGGCCGCTCCAGATAGGGATCCATACCGGGGAATGGGGAAGGCATGCCCGACCTCCCGCCTGGTTCGCTCTGGCTCTCATTATAACCGGTCGCTCACACGGGCAAACGCAGCCCACCCGGGAAATCCCGGCGAGGTTCTTCGGAGGGATCCACCGATGCCTCTCCTCCCTTCCAGATGAGGGATGCGGGGCACCTTGGGCGCTTCCCACCCTCTCATCTTAGGGGTCTCCTCAAGCGCTGGCATGCCCCGCGTCGGCCCGCGCCGACGCGAAGATGCTTTCCGGCCGGCGCCGGCCGGCCACCGGCCGAAAGGCCTTTTGCGCCGATGGAAATCGGCCTTGTGAGGCGCTCCGCGCCGGGCGTCGGCCTGCGCCGACGCGAAAGCCTTCTGGCCGGCGGAGTCCGGCCAGAAGGCCGAAGGCCCCTCGAGGTCGAATTCCTTCGACGCTCCCGCTGGCAAGGTCGAAGGCATTCGACGCGCCTCAAACCCGGAAAGTTGCACCCCTAACCCCTCGCTTTTATGATGAACTCAATGAGCGCTTCGGTGAGGGAGGCCAGGGATGGGCGAGACCCGTGTGCGCTGGCGGGAGTGGGGCGAGGCCGCATTCCGGGAGGCCCAGGAGCAGGACAAGCCCATCCTCTTGAGCATCTCCGCCACCTGGTGCCACTGGTGCCACGTGATGGATCGCGGCATCCCCGGCGATCCTGTTCACACGGGCACCTACTCCGACCCGGAGATCGCAGAGCTCATCAACACGTATTTCGTCCCCATCCGCGTGGACACCGACCGGCGGCCGGACATCAACGCCCGCTACAACATGGGCGGATGGCCGACCACAGTTTTCCTGACCCCGGACGGCGAGATCCTCACCGGAGCCACCTATATCCCCCCGATGCAGATGCGCCAGGTCCTCCTCCAGGTGCTCCAGTATTACCGGAGCCATCGCTCCGAGATCCAGCGCCGGGCCCAGGAGATCGCCCGACGCCGGCAGGAGGCGAGCCGTCCAGTCGCCCGACCCGGCGCCCAGCTCTCATGGACGATCCCCATGCACCTGATCGGACTGATCGCCCGGGCCTACGATCCGGTCTACGGCGGCTTCGGTGAGGCCCCCAAGTTCCCCCACCCGGAGGCCTGCCTCCTCCTGCTGGTGGAATACGTCCGCGGCGGGTGTCGCGACGAACGGCTCGCCGAGATGGTCCGCCGCACCCTCCACGGGATGGCCGAGGGCGGGATGTATGACCATGTGGAAGGCGGATGGTTCCGATACTCCACCACCCGCGACTGGAGCCTTCCTCACTTCGAGAAAATGCTGGAGGATCACGCCCGCCTGATCCCCCTCTACCTCTACGCGGCGGAAGTCCTCGAGGAGGAGCGGTTCCGAGAGGCGGCCGTGCGGGCGCTGGAATATATCCAGCGGACCCTCTATGACCCGGAGCGCGAGGTCTTCTGGGGAAGCCAGGACGCGGACGAAGAATACTATGCGCTCTCCCGACGGGAGCGGGCGATGCGCCCCCCGCCGGCGGTGGATCGCACGGTCTACACGAACTGGAATAGCCAGATGGCCCTGGCCTTGCTCATCGCCGCGGATATCCTGGAGGAAGACCGGCTGCAGGAAATGGCCCTCCGGAACCTCGACGCCGTATGGGAATGGGCCTTCGATGCCTCCACCGGCGCCCTCGTGCATTACATGGACATCCATGGGGAACGGGCGGACGCGAAGGGCGTTCCTCCGCTCCTGGGCGATCAGATCCACTACGCCCGGGCCGCCCTGGCCGCCTTCCAGCGGACCGGGGAGCGGCGCTTTATGGAGCGGGCGCTCCGGCTGCGCCCTTATCTGGAGTCGGCGCTGGCCGATCCGGAGGGGGGCGGCTTTTTCGATCGGCCGGAGGACCCCCACGCCATCGGCGCGTTGCGGATCCGGCAGAAACCCCTGGAGGACAACGCGGCGGCCGCCGAGTTCTACCTGACCCTGTATGACCTCACTGGAGATCTCCGGGCTCGGGAGATTGCGGAGCGGACGCTCCTGGCCTTCGAACAGGAATATGTGAAATACGATTTCGCGGCGGCCCCCTATGGGCTGGCGGTGTATCGAGCCATCACCGAGCCGGTGCGAGTCCACGTGATCGGCCCCCGCGAGGACCTGGAGACCCGGCGGCTGCTCCGGGCGGCCTGGCACGGGGATCCCTTCCACCGGGTGGTGATCCCCATGGATCCCCGCCAGGATGCGCCCGCGATCCAGGCCCAGGGGTTCCCGCTGGACGGATGGCCTGCCGCTTATGTGTGCGTGGGCACCCGCTGCCTGCCCCCCGCCCGCATGCCGGCGGAGCTGGTAGAACGGTTGCGCATGTCCGGCCGATAGCGAAGGGCCCGTGAAAGGGTTAGCACGAAGAGAGCAGGACGGATATTATGGATGCGGGGCAAGAAGCCATGGGCACAGGATCGATTTCCCTCAGCTCGAGCGAACGGGAGGGAAACCATGAAGGGAAATATGATCCATGGGATCCTCTGGCTCCTCCAGGTTGTGCTCGGCGTGTATTTTTTCATCACCGGCATCATCCACTGGATCGTGCCGCCGGGCCTGCCCGCTCCGATGGCCTGGATGTATGAGCTTCCCCGTATCTGGCATCAGCTGAGCGGCACAGCCGAGATCCTGGCAGGGATCGGCCTGATCCTGCCCGGCGTGGTTCGGATTCAGACCCGGCTGACGCCACTGGCCGCGCTGGGGCTGGTTTTCATCATGATCGGCGCGGCCATATGGCATCTCGCCCGCGGTGAGTTTCAGAACATCTTTATGAACGCGGTGCTGGGCGGATTGTCCGGCTTCATCGCTTACGGGCGCTGGAAGATCGCCCCCCTGAGGGATCGATCCCACGGCTGATCCCCAGCCCTCCCAAACGGCGGGAGGAGCCTCCAATGCTCTGGCGGCGGCGGGAAGTGTTGCGATTTTTAATCGGCGGGGCCCTGGGGGCCGCCGCGGCGGCCTGCGCCCGTCGGATTCCCCTGCCTGAATCCTCGCCGGACGAATCCCTCCCTTCCACCCGGGTGCCGGTTCAGCTCCCCGGCCCCGAGCGCTGGGAAATCGAATCCTCGGTTCCCATCACCCCTACCCACGTGTTCTACGAGGTGAAATACGGCACCGTTCCCCGGGTGGATGCGGGGGCCTGGACGCTGGAGATCACGGGGGAAGTGGAGCGCCCGCTCCGCCTGACCTACCCGGATCTCCTCTCCATGCCCGCGGTCATCGAGATGCGCACCCTGGAATGTATCAGCAATCCGGTGGGCGGCGATCTGATCGGCAACGCCGTGTGGAAAGGAGTGCGCATGGCCGATCTCCTCGAGATGGCCGGAGCGCGGTCCACGGCCACGGAGGTGGTCCTCTATGCGGCCGACGGCTACCACACCAGCATCCCGGTGAGCCTGGCCCGTGATCCCCATTCCCTTCTGGCTTACATGATGAACGGCGAGGTCCTGCCCCCGGAGCACGGGTTTCCGCTGCGGGCTCTGTGGCCGGGCCGTTACGGCATGAAGCAGCCGAAATGGATCACCCGCATCGAGCTGATCCGAGGGGAACATATCGGTTACTGGGAGGCCCAGGGCTGGTCGAAGGAAGCCATCATCAAACCGAACTCTCGGATCGATCACCCGGGCTCCGGGATGATCCCGGCGCAGCCCGTGGAGATCCGGGGCATCGCTTTCTCCGGCCCGGTCGGGATCGCCCGGGTGGAGGTCAGCGTGGACGACGGCCGGAGCTGGCAGGAGGCCGAGCTCATCCGGGGGCCCACACCCTATGTCTGGACGGTCTGGCGTTATCGATGGGAGCATCCAGAGACCGGAGAACACGTGCTCCGGGCGCGGGTCGTCCAGAACGACGGCTACGTCCAGCCCCGGGGGCGGGGCCGGCTGCTCGGCAGCACCTTCCCGGATGGGACAGACGAGCAACACGCCGTGCCCGTGGTCATCCGCCCGGGGTCCTGAGCCCTGATCCGCAGGATCGCCGGCGCAGGTTTTTCCATGGAAACTCTCAGAGCAGGGCGCAAGAGGGGCACACCCGTCCCTAAATTTCTCTCTACCTCACCTGGCGACTTGAGGAAAGGGGAAGGAGCCATCCCGCCTTACCGAACTTAAGGCCAGCGGCGTCCATTCGGACACCGGAGATCCGGCTTCCGGGTTATACTCAAAAAGAGGATCCGGGCGACCTGTATCTGGAAATCCGGACGGGATGGCGCGCGATGAGGATCTCGTCTCTGGAGATTCATCGCTTTAAATCCATCAAGGAGCTGGATCTCCCCTGCCGTCGGGTGAACCTCTTCATCGGTCCCCCGAATACCGGGAAATCCAATCTCCTCGAGGCCATGGGGATCTTCTCCGTGCCTTACGAGCGCGATTTGAAAACGGCGATCCGATGCGAAACCGTTTCCAATTTGTTTTATGACGAGGATGTGGAGAGCGCCGTTCAGGTTCGCGCGGGATCCTATCAATGGACGCTGAAAGCGGAAGGAGATCTCTTTCGCCTGGATGCCCAAGGCCCCGAGATGGCATTCTCCTACCGGTATTCCCTGGACGGCGCTCTGGCGAACGGCGGGGGAAGCCCTCCATCCTCATCCCCCTTCCGGTTTTATCGCTTTCGCCCGTTGACCCGGTTCCCAGGACGGGAATCGGATTTCCTGCGCCCTGTGGCGGGGGAGAATTTGATGCAGCTTCTGCTCACCCGCAAAAGCCTGCGCCAGCTCGTGGCCGATCTCCTCAAGGAATACGATCTCCGCATCGTGTTGAAACCCCAGGAATCCAGGATCGAAATCCAGAAAGAGGTGGATGGAGTCATCATCGCTCATCCGTATACGGTGCTCTCGGATACCCTGCAGCGGCTGATCTTTCACCTCGTCGCCATCGAATCGAACCAGAACGCGATCCTGATCCTGGAGGAGCCCGAGGCGCATGCTTTCCCATATCACACCAAGTATCTGGCGGAACGGATCGCGATGGATTCATCCAATCAGTATTTCATTTCTACCCATAACCCTTATTTCCTTCTGCCTATTCTTGAAAAAGCCAGGCGAGAGGAAGTGGGTGTGTTTTTCACTTACTGGTAAGGAATCACAAACCCGGGTTCGGATGCTGGAAGCAACCGAGATCGAGGAGCTGATGGACATCGGGGCGGATCTTTTCTTCGATCTGGAACGATTTTTGGGACAGCCTGAGGAACGATGAGCCAGCACCCCAGACGGATCCTTGTCGAATGCAAGCCGGACGAGGTGCTGATCCGTGCGCTGGAAATCCCCGGCATGCGGATCTTCCACCATAGCGGCAAAGGAAATATATGCAGGCGCCTGCAACGCTTACAGAATGCGATCGCCATCATGGACGAGGATCCACACAGCCTCCAGCCTCACTATCTTCGGGGCCCGAGCTCGGTGAGTTCACAGGTGGCAGGAGAAGCAGGCGCCTTTAACATCCGGGTGCTTTGGGATGATGAGCGAGGGCATCTCATTCTGATCCTTTGCCCGAGACTGGAGGTGGCCCGTCGAAATCAAATTGATGTCCAGCAGTTCGGTTTGCCGGATCAGGAGGCGGACCTGCACCGGGTGATTACGAATAGGCTTCGAAATTTTAAGCAGCTGGTCGATCGGCTGAAAGAGATCAAGAGCCCGGAGCTTCAATTCCTGCAGCAACAGCTGAAGGGAAGGCTAGAACAGAAATAGGACCACTCTCCTTCGCAGGCCGCCAGGCCGCTTTTCGGATCCCCCTTAAATCATCGGCCACGGCACGGAGCGCCAGGGCCCGGGGTGGGGGAAAACGGGGTGTTTGAGGAGGGCGGCGGTTCGTTCCTCCAGGGCGGCGATCTCCTCCGGGCTCAGCAGACGGGCCAGCTCCCAGCGCAACCCCTCATCCTCCCGCAGCCGCTGATAGAACGCCTGAACCTCATGAAGGATGTCCTGCGGGATCGGCTGCCCCCGGTAATCCCAGATCACCGTACGCAGCTTGGGCTCCACATGGAAACAGATCCCATGGTCGATCGCCCAGATCCGCCCATTGCGATCCCGCAGACAATGGCCCGCCTTGCGATCTGCGTTGTTGGTGATCAGGTCGAAGACCGCCAGCCGCATCAGAACCGGCTGCAACGCGGGATCGTCCCGAAAGGTGAAATAGTTCTCCTCCAGATCGGCCTCGATGTAAAGCTGGAGCGCCCCCGGACCATAGGGGCCGGAGCGTCGCAGCACGGTGGGGGGCACCAGCCCCCATCCCAGGGCCTCGCTGACCACATAGGCGGCGACTTCTCGATACCACAGCGTGCCATGCGGGAAATCCCACAGGGGTTCTTCGCCCCGCTGGGGCTTATAGATCGCCAGCCCCGTTACCCCCTCATGGACGACAGCCACGAGAAAGGTCGCATTGGATCCCCAGGGGACCAGACCCAGGAGCTGGATCTCCCCTTCCTGAAGCCAGCGGAGGACCGCTTCCTTCGGCGTTTCCGGGGGCAGGGGATTGGGAATCCTCCGCGCAACCCTGGCGTGAGGTCGGCGGGAAACCGTTCCCATCGTGGATGATTCCGTTGCACGTCCATCCGGTTCAGAGAGCGAGGCGAGCCGCTTCGCCGCCCCGCCTGGCCTCCAGGACCCTCCAGAAAGGACCGGCGGCGTCGCCCTAAAACACGACCGCTTTGCCGTTCCGGCGAGGGCAGATATGCCCTTCGGGATCCATGGGGCGGCCGCACAGAGGGCAGAGGGGTCGGCCCCGGGCGACCACATCCGCGCTGTGGCGGCTGAGGGCATGCATTTGCTCCCGGGTCGCCCAGAAACGGACCACCCGCAGCCGATCCGGGTCCTGATCCTCTTCCGCCAGCTCCTGGATCACCAGGACCACCCAGTCCTCCCGGGGCTCATAGCCCAGCCCCATGCGCCCGGCCCGGAACAGGGGCTCCAGGGGCTCTTCCAGCTGGAGCTCGGATTCATCGGGCTCCCGCCCCAGAGGACGCGGGTATTTCTCGTTGATCTCCTCCAGGAGCTCCTCCAGGGAATGGGCCAGGGCCCGCACCTGCTCCTTCTCGCAGAGGATGGTGACCAGGATATCCTCCTGACGGGCCTGGATATAAAACGTCCGCCGCCCTGGCTCGCCCACCGCGTCCGCCGTGATCCGATCGACTGGCCGCAGATCATAAATCAATCGAGGCATCTCCGTCCTGTTCTCACGGGTGATGACCGGAAACCGTTGCCGGGAAAACCGGATACGGCTTCAGCGCTTTCGTCGCCTGGAGAGATGCGCCAGATCCTCCAGAGGCCAGCGCAGCGGGCCCGTATCGTTCAGCCGCAGGAGCAGCGGCGGCCCCTCCGCCAGCCAGAAAACCGTCACAGAGGCGGGCGCGATCATCAGCCGATGGTAAAGATCCAGGGGCATCCCCAGATAATAGGCGGTCACCGCGCGGATCAGATCGGCATGGGTGAAGAGGGCCACCACGTCCCGCGGGTGGCGACTGACGATGGTCTCCACCGCCTTGATCGCCCGGGCCACCAGATCGACCATCGCCTCGCCGTCCTGAAAACGGGCCCGGCTGATCACGCTCACCAGGCGCTGCCAGGCCTTCTGACGTCGCAACCGCTTCAGCGACTTCCCGGTCCACTGTCCGTAGCGCACTTCCCCCAGTTCCGGCATGATCTGGATTTGCAGCCCTTTCCGGCGAGCCAGCGGCTCGGCCGTCTCCACCGCACGTTCGAGGGGGCTGCTGTAAATCGCCCGGATGGGCAGGGAGCCCAGGCGCTCCGCCAGCGCCTCCGCCTGACGACGCCCCTCCTCGTTCAGATGCACCCCCGGTGTCCACCCGGCCAGCCACCGGCCCATGGAATCGTTCGCCGCGTGTCGGATCAGCAGGACCAGGGTCATTCAGGTCGCCTCGATCGAGCGAATGCCTGACGCGCCCGGAGGACGCTGGAGCAACGGCGGCCCTCCGCGCCATCACTCCCTCCACATCTATCAAGTATAACATCGGCCCCTGCGAACACCGTTCGGCCCCTTCGGTCGCGAACGAATGAGCGGAGCGGAGGGATGACGCCGGCAGCCTCCCCGCGCCGTGGATGCCCTCGTGGGAGGCCGCCCCTCCCCTGACCAGGGTTCAATGGGCCTCCGACGTCCACTTAACGCGATCGAGGAGCAGGGCCCTCGTGGCGATAGGGCACCGGGATGTATTCCACCGAAGGTCGCCGCGGGGTGGCTTGCGGGAACATCTCCATCAGATGGTAGATCTCCTCGGGCAATCCAACCCGAACCGGCAACCCCATGGCCTGAGCTTCCCGAACCGAGATCGGATAATCATGCGTCCAGCGTCCGCTGCTCAGGGCTTCCGCGATCACCGCGGCCCGCTCCGCATCCATCCCATTGGCGGTGAGCAGCTCGACCACCGTCGAACGCACCTGCTCCATCGCCTTGCGGGCGATGTCCGCCAGGATGAGGGTATGATCCTCAATGTTCGCCAGCGGCTTGGTCTCCACCACCTTCAGGATCGAAGCCGCCGGATACTGACCCAGCTGGGGGTCCACCGGGCCCAGCACGGCATTCTCATCCATCACGATCTCATCAGCAGCCAGCGCGATCAATGTCCCACCGGACATCGCATAGTGAGGGATGAACACGGTCACCCTCGACGGATGACGGACCAGCGCCTGGGCGATCTGCTCGGCGGCCAGAACCAGGCCGCCCGGGGTGTGGAGGATCAGATCGATGGGCATATCCGGCGGGGTCAGCCGGATCGCCCGGAGGATCTGTTCGGAATCCTCAATATCAATGTAACGGGAGAGGGGAAGCCCGAAGAACCCGATGGTCTCCTGACGATGGATCATCGTGATCAGGCGCGTGCCGCGCCGGCGCTCGATCTGGCGGATCAGCCGCGCGCGGGCCTCCTCGAGAAGCCGACGCTGCATAGCGGGGAACATAGTGCTGAAAATCAGGAAGATCCAGAACAGGTCGAAAATGCTCATCGGGTCTCCTCCTGAAGAGGGTCGACCGAGATGTTGCGGGATGAACAACCATCCTCCCCTTCTTCGCCATCCCATCCGGTTGGAGGCATGGGGATCGCCCGAGAAGCCGCTTCCGCAGCGACGAAAGGCCGGGGCGGAAGCCCCTTCCTGCCGCCTCCAATCGCTTCACGACCTGAAGTGTGGCCCGCCTTGGGCGCCGGGCAAAGCCCCATGACCTCCTCCCACCCCGGGCGGGCCGAAACGGAGGCGATCGTAAGCGGCGATGGTATCCACGACGTTTCGGCGCTGCCGCGCGGCTTCCTCCTCCTGCAGACGACGGCGGTAAGCCTCCATCCGCCGGGTGATCTCCTGCTGCACCTGTCGGGGGCTCCCGACATACTGCAGGTAGAAATCCCCGCCCGGGACGCGCACCACGACATGGCCGTAATTGAGCAAACGGGCCAGGATGGATGGGATCGTATACTCCACGCTCTGAATGCGCGCCAGGTTGGCCGTCTGGGTTTCCTCCCGCATCAACATCGGCAGACGCTGGGACAGGATCAGCTGAGTGGGGGTCAGGATGTATTCGTCGTTCCGCCAGTTCTCATAGCGCCACCACCACCAGATCCCCAGCAGCATCCCGCTGAGAATCAACCCCCCCCAGCGGATCCCCGGCTCGATTCGATCGATCGGCCAGACATGGTGGGCATGCAGCACCCATCCCAGGACCCACAGCCCCAGCGCCATCGGCGGCCCCAGCCCGATGGAACGAAACAGGGCCACCCAGTGCTTCCGGTAAATCACCCGATCGCCCGCCGTCTCCCGAAGGGGCGGGAACAGATAGTGGGCCACTGCTCGGAGGATGAGCCCGATCCGCTCCACCCAACCCGGGGGAGCAGGAGTCGACAAAGCGGGGGCGGCCTCCGGAGGAGTCGGGGCCAGCCCCAGGCGATGGCGCAACTCCTGTTGCAGACGGTAGCGCTGGCGCGCCTGCTGCAGCGCCCGCAGACGGTCGATCTGCTCATAGATCAGGCGGCGGATCCCATCCGGTTGGGGCAGGTTCGAGAAGGCGACCCGCCCGCTGAACGCTTCCACCTCGATATCCCCGAAATCGAACAGATACGGGCTGGCCAGCGGGGTGCGCCGCAGGATCTGGACCTCCTGGATCTGGTCCAGTGGCATATCCTGTCGGGTTTCCGGACCGGGAAACACATACAGCCAGCGCTCCCGTTCGATGTGAACGATCCGCCGCGTGGTGAGGATATATTGATCGTCCCACCAGTTCCAGACCTGCGCGCCCAGGAGGATCAGGGGGATCGCGTTGAGGAAAAGCGCCGGCCACCAGCCCAGTTCCGCCGCCAGGAAGGTGGTCAGCACGATGAACACCAGGAGGAGCACCAGAGGTGGAAGGAGGACCGGGATCACGCTGAACCAGTGCCGATGGATGGCCGCAAGCACCTGCTCCTCCGGCTCCAGCCACGGAAAACGGGGCGCCCGCAGGCGCGCCTCCACATCCGGGGGCAATTCCAGGCGATGAATCAGATCCGGATGCTCGGCCAGCAGGGCGTCGAACTCCGATTTCTCCAGCAGCCAGCCCTCCACCCGCGTGATGGCCATGGCGGTCACATCCCGCGGATCGTTTAAGAAAAGGGCGTGAACGCCGATCCCTTCCCCGGGCTGAAGGTGACGGATCAAACGCTCGACGCCATCCGCGTCGATGCGCAGCAGGGCCAGGCGGCCGGAGCGGAGGATGAAATAGGCGGGGAACGTCTCGCCTTCAATGAACAGCTCCTCACCCGGGGCGAGGGTTCTCCCCTTCACCCGCGCCGCCACCCGGGCCAGCTCTTCAGGATCCAGCCGGCGGAACAAGGGCTGGGCGGCCAGGATGGACAGAAGCTCCTCATCCGCCATGGAACCCCTCCGCATCGATCGAAGCCCCAACCGGCGCGACCCCTACCGGCATTCGCAACTTCAGGCGGCCCCGGGCCCAATCTTCCAGGATCAGACGGGCCGTGCGCCGGCCCATCTCCACCGCATAGTTCGTCCCCCGATCCCACGGATACACCTGGCTCATGCTGGCGAAATACAGGCCGACCAGGGGCGTGCGCAGATCCGGGATCATCCGGGAGTAGTTCACCGGAACCACCGGCTGGGCGTAGGGCTCCCGGAAGACCCAGCAGCGACGGACCCACTCCGGCCGGAAGGATGGGTTAAAGCGCGGGAGCGCCGGCAGGAATATCCGCAGGAGCTCCTCCGGTGACATGGAAAAATACGGATGATCCGGCGGAAGGTAATCCCCGCAATAGACCAGATGTTCCCCGCCATAGTGCTCCGCCGGAACATAGTTCGTATGCTCCACTAGGGCCAGGAAGGGGAATCCGGCCCGCTTCGGCAGATTGATCCAGTAAACCCCGCGGGTGAGCGGGCGATCCAGGGCCAGGATCAGGACCACCGCTCCCAGGGACCGCAGGGCCAGCAGCTGGCCCACATAAGAAGCCGGCAGCGCCGGAACCAGCCGGGCCAGCAGGCGCGGGGAGGTGGTGACCATCACGGCATCGTAAAGCGCGGAGCCGTCCGCCGCCTCCACGTTCCACCCTCCCTCCGCCGGTTCCAGCCGGAACACCGGGGTTGACAGACGGACCTCGCCGCCCTGGCGGCGGATCTGTTCCACCAGGAGATCGAAAAACGCCTGGAAGCCCCCTTCGAAGGTCCCCAGGCGCGGGCTGCGCTTATGGATACGCGCCCAGAACCAGGCCATGTTGATCTCCGGGTAGGCATCCCCGAACTTCCCCTCCAGGAGCGGCTGCCAGATCCGCTCATAAGCCCGCCGTCCCATATAGCGGGGAAGCCACTCATGAGCGGTCACCCGCTCCAGCGGCTCCCAGCGCGGGGTCAGGCGGAGATAGGCGATCACCAGGCCCATCCGGAGCTTCTCCATCAGGGAAAGGCCGGGGAAACGAAGGACTGCCAGGGGACTGTCAAAGGGATAGGGTCGCTCCTGATACCAGACCGCCGTGATCGGGCGGGGGAACCGCACCCGATGGCTCAGGCCCAGCTCCCGGATCAGGCGAAGGATCTCCGTATCGGAGGCGAACCAGTGATGGTAGAATCGCTCCAGAGACCAGGACCAGCCTTCCGCTTTGAAGCCGGAGGCCAGCCCGCCGGCCTGGGATGCCGCCTCATAGACGACCACCCGGGCTCCTGCGCGAGTCAGATCATAAGCCGCCGCCAGGCCGGCCGCGCCGGCCCCCACAATGGCCACCCGTAGCGCCATGGTTCCATTCCCCGGAGAGGATGCCAGCCTGGAGAAACGTTCGGACCGCATGGGCGGCCTCCGGGTCGCCCTTCGCGATTGCTTCAATTTTAATTCCACCCGCATTCTCTGGACATGGTTTCGCCAGCGCCTGCCGGGATCTTCCATGCGGCGAGGCCTGCGGATCGGCGGGCTGATCGCGCTCTCCATGCTGCTCGCCCTGGACCCCGCCGGGATCCCAGCGGCGCGCTGGATCCGTGAGGGGGATGCGCTCTGGGCGGAGGGACAGGGTCTTTCGGCGCAGCAGACCTATCAGGCCGCCCGGGCCCTGCGCCCGATGGACCCGGCGGTCTGGCATCGGGTCGCCCGCGCGCACACAGCCCTGGGGGAGCTGGAGGAGGCAGAGGCAGCCTGGCGGCGCGCCCTGGAACTTGGGGATCCATGGGCGCTCCGGGGTCTGGCGGAGATCGCCACGCTGCGCGGGGAATGGGAACCGGCGCGCGCCCGCTGGCGGGATTGGGCGCTGCGCACGCCCGCCGATCGAGAGGCCTTCCAGCGCTGGGCGGAGGCGGCTATGGCCCTCGGCGATGAAGAGGACGCACGGAGGGCCTGGGAAACCGGAGCCCGCTATCACCCCGATGACCGACAGATCCGCTTCCGATGGGGCCTCCTGGAGGGGATCCACGATCCGGAAGCGGCCCGGATCCTCCTGATCCTCCTTCCCTCCCCGTGGAAAGATTGGGCTGACCTCCTGCCCGCGCCATGCGCCCTGCACCGCTCATGCGCGGAGAGCTCGCGGGATCAAACCCTGCGCCGATGGGGCTTTGCGCTGCTGGGGGCGCGATACTGGGGAGAAGCCCGACTGGCCCTGGACCGCTGGGTCCAGAAGCACCCGGAGGATCCCGTGGCGATGGCCGCCCTCGGTTACGCCCTGGGGCGCCTGGGGCTGGATGGAACGGTATGGCTCCAGCGGGCCAGCCCGGGCTCCGCGATTCCCCCTGAAGTGCACTATTTCCGGGGCCTTTATCTTCTGGAGCACGGGCAATACCATGAAGCCCAGCGGCAATTCGCCGCCGCCTACCAGCTGGATCCGGATCCCCTTTATGCGCTGGAGCGAGGGCGCGCCGCCATGCTGGCTGGGGATCTCCTGACGGCCGAGCGCTGGCTCCGCCAGGCCCTGGAAGCGGATCGGGAGAACGTGGAGATCTGGATCATGCTGGCCACCCTGTATCTGGGCCATCAGGTCTGGATCGGGAAAGGCATCGAGGCCGCCCGGGAGATCCTGCAACGGGCCCCGCAGCGAGTGGAAGGCTACGAATGGATGGGATGGGCCCATTACCTTCGCGGAGAGTGGGAAGAAGCGGAGCGGCTCCTCCGCCAGGCCCTCCGAATGGACCCGAACCGGCCATCGGTCCGTTACCGCCTGGGCATGGTGTTGGCCACAAAGGGCCAGCGCGAAGAAGCCCGCCGCCTGCTGGAGCAGACCATCCTCCTGGATCCCCGCGGGGATTTCGGGCGCCGGGCGCTCCAGCAGCTTCTCCATTTGCAGGGCGAATAGAGCGTTCCCGCCTGCCCCTCCGAACGCCGAATCTGGTATAATTAGAATGCCCGGAGGGGTGGCCGAGTGGACGAAGGCGCGCGCCTGGAGAGCGCGTAGGGGTGTTTCTGCCCCTCGTGGGTTCGAATCCCACCCCCTCCGCCAGCATCCCGGGCCCCCGATGAGCGATTTGGGGGCCCGGATGGTTTGACCAGATCCCTAACCAGCCGGTCCGGGGATGTTCCCCCGGGGGGCCAGCGCTTGCGCCTCCCACCGGCCCACGGAATCGGACGGGCACAGCCGGGCTTCTCTATCCAGATCCAGGCGGCCAGATGGCCTCTCCTCCCTCAAGTCAAGCCCTCCCGAGGAGGCCCCCGGCGTCACCCCTACCTCCGAAAAGCCCTGGTTAACCCCTTCCCAGAATTGACAATCCCCATCCCGCTTCGTAAAATGGCCATAACCAACATTTTTCAAACCCGAGGTCGGAGACGATGATCCGGCGGTGGGGAATCGGATGGGGGATTGCGGGGCTGGTGTGGCTGGGGCTGTTTCTTCATAGAGGGAACGCCCATGGTCTCTCCGCCATGGCTCCGGTCGAGACAGCAGCTCGCGTGGAGGCTGCGGAGAGCGCGCTGACCCATCGGGTTTTCCTCCCCTTAGTGCTCCGCGCGCCGACGTCTCTTCCCGCCGAGTGGCTTTCCCGCCTGAATGCCTATCGCGCCATGGCCGGGCTGCCGCCGGTGATCGAAGAGCCCGCCTGGAACGATGGATGCTGGAAGCACGCCCGATATATGGTGAAAAACGATATCATCACGCATGGGGAGGATCCCCAGAACCGGTGGTATACCCCGGAAGGGGATGAGTGCGGGCGGAATGCGAATGTCATGGTCAGCGTTAGTGCCACCGCTCCGGACAGCGATGCCATCGACGTATGGATGCAGGCCCCCTTCCATGCGGTGGGCATGCTGGATCCTCAGCTGATCCGGGTCGGCTATGGAGCGTATCGGGAAGCGGATGGGGGATGGCAGATGGGAGCCGCCCTGGATATCCTCCGCGGCCGGGGATCCAGCGTCGTGGGCGTCTCCTTCCCCATCCGCTGGCCCGGCGATGGAAGCACCACGCCTTTGCGCGCCTTCCAGGTCGGGGAATACCCGGATCCCCTGGCCTCATGTGGTTATAGCGCCCCCACCGGCCTGCCCATCCTGTTGCTTCTGGGGACGGGCTCCCTGACCCCCAGCGTGAGCGGCCACGCCCTGTGGCGGGATGGAATCTCTGTAGAGCACTGCGTATTCGATGAAACCACTTACAGGAACCCAAAGGATTCAGCGCAGGAGTCCCTGGGCCGGGCCATCCTGGACAGCCGGGACGCCGTGGTTCTGATCCCGCGGGATCCCCTGAACCCGGGCTCGCGCTACACCGTCTCCCTCACGGTAAACGGGCAGGCTTACACATGGTCGTTCTTCGTGGCCTCGAGCAACACCCAGACCATGGCTGCCTGGGAGCCGGAAGCGGAGGTTCGTTAACGCCTTGAACGCAGAACCAAGCGCCGAAGGCGCTCTCCCCCTCCGAAACGCTCACCGAGCCGTTCGATCTCGAACCGGGAGGTTCGAATGCCCGGGAAACATCCGTGGATCACAGGAACCATCGGGGCGGTAGTCCTTGGACTGGCGCAGATCTTCGCCGGGGCTTCGGAGGGGAATCCCACCCCTCCCCTCTCCCCGGCTCTCCCGACCTCCCCCAGTCCCCAGGCGACCTATCGGGTCTATCTTCCGCTGATTTCCCGCAGTGTTTGTGAGCCCATCCCTGGCGCCTCTTACGAGGTCTTCCCCGTTATCTCACCCGTTGCGTCCAATGTCGCCGATAACCCGGATTACAACTTGCTTCTCCTGGGCTATCAGACGGTCAACGAGTATAAAGGGCTCGTGGACTATGTGGGGGGGTCCGACGACCGCGCGCCCCAGTTCCGCTTCCTTTTCGGGGATCATCGGATCCCGGTTTTCCTGAACGTATATAAAAACAACGGGTGGGACTGGGAGAACCACCAGCCGTTGCCGCCTCCGCCGGGGTGGCCGCCGGTCAGCGTGGCGGGCCTTGCCGTCCATCCCGGAGAGGTCCTTTACGTTCCGGACAGCGGCTACGATATCGGAGGCGGGTTCGATGCCCACGTCCTGTATGCCGACGAGAACCAGATCACGCTGAAATATACGGCGGAGGACAGCACGGCGCAGGGATACACCGTGTATATCACGAACATCTGTGTGGAGCCCTCCCTGCTCCAGCTTTACCGACAGTGGAACGCATGGGGGCGGAGCCAGCTGCCGGCGTTGCGGGGCGGCCAGCCCTTCGGCCGCGCGCGGGGGACCCAGATCGATGTGGGGATCCGGGACAACAACGTCTTCATGGATCCCCGTTCCCGCAAGGACTGGTGGCAGCGGTAGCCGATCCCATGCCGTGAATGGATCGGGGTTCGAGAGCGAGGATCCTTCCCGATGGGATCCCACGAGATACTCCACTCAGGAGGTTGGCCGATGCGGATCCGATCCAGAAGATGGTGGAAGTCTTTGTGGATACAGCTCGTGGGGATCGGCGTGGGAATGGCCGTGGTTTCTTCCTCCCTTCGATTGGACGCCCACGCCCAATCCGTTCCTCATCTGGGTTACGGGGTGAACGCGACCTCCGCCGCCGACCCCGGCATTGGGGCAATGGGTTTTGACTGGACGAAAGTCTTTGGCCCCGTGGGGAGCCGCCTCCCTTATCGGGTCCTGCGCCGGGTGGATGTCCATGCGGATGTGCTGGGGGATCTGAACGGGTGGGGGAACGATCTGGAGAACGCGGCCAGAGCCCAGGCGGATTTCATCGAGGCCTGGGAGATCGGCAACGAGCCCAATCTGGACGCCTCCTTCGGCTGGGCAGCGCCCCCCAACGCGGCGGATTACACGCGCGTTCTGTGCGAAGCCTACCGTCGGATCAAGCGGGCCGATCCGACCGCCATCGTGGTCTCCGCCGGCCTGGCGCCCACGGGTCGGGTTCCCTTCACCTGGAACGGGCATAGGGGCTACTGCGCGCCGGGCGTGGGATGGTGTCCGGGCTACTATCAGGATGAACGAGAGTTCCTGCGGGAGATGCTTCAGGCTGGCGCGGCGAATTGCTTCGATGCCCTGGGCTTTCATCCGTATGGATTCGCGGCCCCCGCCACGGCTGCCCCCGGATCTCCGGAGTGCGGGCCGAACGATTTCTGCTTCCGCACCGTCGAGGTGATCCGCCAGATTATGGTGGGCGAGTTCGGGGTGGAGAAGCCCATCTGGGCCACGGAGTTCGGCTGGCTGGTGGATCCCGCGCAGGTGGGACGGCCGGAGTGCCGGAATGATCCCTCCTTCAGCGGCCGGCTCTGGCAGCTGGTCTCCCCGCAGCAGCAGGCGGATTACCTGGTTCAGGCCTATCAGTGGGCGGAAGCGAACTGGCCCTGGATGGGAACGATGCTTCTGTTCAACTATGGGTTCTACAATCCGGGCAGTTGTGACCAGATGGGCTTCTACGATATCCGGGGACGTCCGGCGGAGACAGCGCTCCGAAACATGGCCAAGAACCCGGTGCCCGCCCGCCCCGTCTGGAACACTCCCCAACTGCTCCTCTCCGACGTCGATACGCCGGCGCTCCTGCGCGGAGCCTTCTGGGTTCGCAATCGCTCGCCGGAGCCTCTGCAGTGGACCGTGCTGGGGAGTTCCAGCCCGGATTTCCCGCTCGACGTAGAGGTTTCCTCCGGGACCTACCGCCAGCCTCTCGGATTCCGAGCGGATCCGACCGGGAAGCCCGTCGGGGTGTATACCGCGACCGTCCGGGTGCGGGCGACGCCCTGGGTGCCGATGGCGCTCCCCATCGAGGGAGCGGAGCAGGACCTGACGGTGATCCTCCGCGTGGTGCCGGAGGTGTATCGGGATTACCTGCCGCTGATTCAGCGGTGATCCGCAGGATCTCCAGGGGAAAACCGGGGAGGCTGCGGTGGCCTCCCCGGTTTGGGTGGGCAGGGAGAGAAGGAAGCTCAGGAAGCGGCCGAGCGCTTCAGCCATTCGGAGACCAGGCGGGGGGCCTGGTGGAGGGCCTCGCCGATCTTGCTCACGTCGCGGCCGCCGGCCTGGGCCAGGGTAGGCCGGCCGCCGCCGCTGCCGCCCACCACCTGGGCCACCGCCCGCACCACCCGCACGGCATCCAGCCCCCGCTCGGCAAGATCCGGGGTGACGGCCGCCACAAAGCTCGGCCGCCCGCCGATCACCGAGGCCAGCACGATCACCCCGTTGGTCCGCACCCGCTCGCGGAACCAGTCCGTCATCTCCCGCAGCTGCTCGATATCCCCCACCCGGCTCTGGGCCGCCAGCACCGTGATCTCTCCGACCCGCTCGGCCTGGCGGAACATCGCCTCGAACTCCTGACGGGCGACCTCCCGGCGCAGCCGGGCGAGCTCCTTCTCCAGGAACTGGATCCGGTCCAGGAGGTCCAGGACCTTACGGTCCACCTCCTCCGGCCGCACCTCCAGGTAGGTGGCCGCATGGGTGAGGCGGCGCATGCGGTCCTGGATCAGGCGCACCGCCTCCCGGCCGGTGACCGCCTCCAGGCGCCGGACGCCGGAGCCCACGCCGCCCTCATAGGTCACCACGAAGGCACCGATCTGGGAGGTGTTGTAGACATGGGTTCCACCGCAGAGCTCGGCGCTGATGGGCGGCTCGTCGGGCCATCCGATGCGGACCACCCGGACGATCTCCCCATATTTCTCGCCGAACAGGGCCATCGCGCCGCTGGCGATCGCCTGCGAATACGGCTCATAGCTGACGTTCACCGGGTAATCCATCAGGATGGCCGTGTTGATGTCGTAGACGATCGCGTCCAGCTCGTCCTGGCTGAGGAGCGCCCCGTGGGTGAAGTCGAAGCGCAGGCGATCCGGCGCCACCAGGGAGCCGGCCTGAACCACATGGGTGCCCAGCAGGGAGCGCAGCTCGGCGTGGAGCAGGTGGGTGGCCGTATGGTTGCGCATGATGTCCCAGCGGCGCTCGAAATCCACCACCGCCCACGCCGGATCCCCCACCCGGGGATGGCCAGATTTCACCCGGCCGACGTGGACAATGAGGCCGGGGATGGGCTGACGGGTATCCTCCACCTCGATCTCCCACAGCGGGTCGCCGCCGCCCTCCGGATAACGGGCGATATGGCCGATGTCGCTCACCTGGCCGCCGCTTTCCACGTAAAAGCACGTGGCGGGCAGCACAACTTCCACCGGATCCCCCGGGCGGGCCACCTGGACGGGCTCGCCGTTCACCAGGAGGGCCGCCACCGTGGTTTCACGCTCCGTCCCGCTGTAAGGGTCGTATTCCACCCCCTGGTCGCCCACCAAGCCCCTGTCCTGGAGCATCGCCAGCAGCCGGCGATAGCGGGCGAGCTGCTCGGTGTCCAGCTCGAAGCGCTCGGTGGCCCGGGCCCGCTCCCGCTGCTGGGCCATCGCCCGCTGAAAGCCCGCCTCGTCCACGAGGAACCCCCGCTCCCGGGCCACATCCCGGGTGATCTCCAAGGGCAACCCGTAGGAGTCGTAAAGCCGGAAGGCCTCCTCCCCCGGCACCACCCGCTCGCCGCGGGCGGCCACCGCTTCCAGCACCTCCTCCAGGCGGGAGAGCCCCAGGTCCAGGGTGCGCAGGAAACGTTCCTCCTCCTGGGTGAGGGTGCGGAAGATATGCTCCCGGCGGTCCACCAGCTCGCGGTAATGGCCGCCCATAATCTCGATCACCGCTTCGGCCACCCGGGCCATGAAAGGCTCCTCGAACCCGATCTTGCGGCCGAAGCGGGCGGCGCGGCGGATGATCATCCGCAGCACGTAGCCGCGGCCGACGTTCCCCGGCAGGACGCCATCGGCGATGAGGAAGGAGGCCGCGCGGGTGTGATCGGCGATCACCCGGTAGGCCACAATGTGGGCCTCCATCTCCGCGCGGGTGTGCCCACGGATCTCCCGGGTCCGCTCGATGATGGGGACGAAGAGATCCGTCTCGTAGTTGGAGAACACCCCCTGAAGCACCGCCGTCAGGCGCTCCAGCCCCATCCCCGTATCGACCCCCGGTCGGGGCAGAGGCACCCGGGTCCCGTCGGCCTTCTGATCGAATTGCATGAACACCAGGTTCCACAGCTCCAGCCAGCGGTCGCAGCCGTTATCCAGGGCCACGCTGCAGTTCGGATCGCCGCAGGTGCAATACTCCGGCCCCCAATCGTAGTGGATCTCGGAGGTTGGCCCACAGGGGCCGGTGTCCCCCATCATCCAGAAGTTGGTCTTATCCCCCATGCGGAAGACCCGCTCCCGCGGGGCCCCGATTTCCTCCACCCAGACCCGGTAAGCCTCATCGTCGTCCTGGTGGACCGTGAAGACCAGCCGCTCGGGATCCAGGCCGTAGACCTGCGTCAGGCACTCAAAAGCGTAATGGATGGCTTCGCGTTTGAAATAGTCGCCGAAGGAGAAATTCCCCAGCATCTCAAAGAAAGTATGATGACGCGGGCTGGGGCCGACGTTCTCCAGGTCGTTGTGCTTCCCCGAGACCCGCATGCACTTCTGGACCGAGGCCGCCCGCTTGTAGGGGCGGGTCTCCAGGCCCAGGAAGACGTTCTTGAACTGGTTCATCCCCGCGTTGGTGAAAAGCAGGGTGGGATCCCCCACGGGCACCAGGGAAGAGCTGGGGACGATGGTGTGGCCCCGGGCCGCGAAAAAGTCCAGGAAAGCCTGTCGGATCTGCGCCGCGCCCATCCGAACCGGATTCCGCTTCTCCATATCCTCACAACTCCCCGATCAGGATCATCCACAATCCCAGGGTCCTCCAAGAAGCGGGACTTACGCCGTTGGGCTCCCGCTCCGGGAAGTGAAAAGGCCCTTTCCCCTAAAAAGCCTCCAGGAAGCGGTCGACGGCGTAACTCCTAAGAAGTTATACGTCTCCTTAGGGAAATCCGCCAAGCCTTCCCGGGCCCTGTCGGATGTTTTTCCATGGACAGGAGGAGCCCCGCCGCAATGGCCAGCGCCATATCCTGCGTCCTCCAGGCACCCTCGAGGCCTGCCCGTCCAGAGGGCTGGAACCCTATATCCGCTTCTCATACCCTCGATAGCTCAACCGGGGGTCCAGCGCATCGCGCAGGCCATCCCCCAGCAGGTTGAAGGCCAGCACCGTCAGCATGATGGCCAGGCCCGGGAAAAACACCAGATGGGGGGCGTTGAAGACGCTATTTCGCTCTTCCCCCAGCATCAACCCCCATTCCGGCTTCGGCACCTCCGCGCCGAGCCCCAGGAAGGAAAGGGCCGCCGCATCCAGGATGGCGGTGGCGATCCCCAGGGTGCCCTGGACGATCAGCGGGGTCAGGGCGTTCGGCAGGATATGAACGAACAGCACCCGCAGCGGGGAAGCGCCCACCGCCCGGGCGGCCATCACGTAATCCAGCTCCTTCACGGCCAGGACGGCCGCCCGGACGATGCGGGCGTAGACCGGGATGGAGACGAAGCCGATGGCCAGCAGGGCGTTGATCAGCCCCGGCCCCAGCACGCTGACGATGGCGATGGCCAGCAGCAGGCTGGGGAAGGCCAGGATCACGTCCATCACCCGCATGATGACGTTGTCCACCCAGCCCCCCGCATATCCCGCGACAGCGCCCAGCAGCCCGCCCACGATGATGGCGAAGGTGATGGTGGAAAAGCCGATCTGCAGCGAAAGCCGGGAGCCATAGATCACCCGGGAGAACAGATCCCGGTTGTTGCCGTCGATCCCGAAAAGATGCTGGGGTTGATCCCGCGGACAACCCAGCAGATGGATGCACGGCGGCGCCCGGCGCTGCACATCCTTCAGGGGCTTGATCGGATCGTAGGGCGCGATGACATCCGCGAAGATCGCCATGAAGACCATCAGGCCCAGCAGGAAAAAGCCCACCTGGGCGGATCGATGGCGGATCAGGCGGCGCAGGGCCTCCATGGTCGGCGAGCGCCGGGGCACAGAAAGCTCCCTCGTCAGAGGAGGCGCGATCGCGCTCATCGCTTTCCATCCTTCCTGAGCCTTGGATGCAGGTCCCTATATGTCATGGAACAGCCGGCTATTCCAGCCGGATCCGGGGATCCAGGTAAGCATACGAAAGGTCCACGATCAGGTTCACCAGAGCGAACATGATCGCCACCGCCAGGGTGAACCCCTGAACGACCGGATAGTCCCGGGCCAGGATGGCCGAGACGAGCTGGGTTCCCACCCCGGGCAGGGCGAACACCGTCTCGGTGAGCACCGCTCCGGAGAGGAGGCTCCCGGTCTGGAGGCCGACCACGGTGACGATGGGGATCATGGCGTTCCGCATGGCGTGCCGGGCCAGCACGATCCGTTCCCGCAACCCCTTCGCCCGCGCCGTCCGGATATAATCCTCCCCCAGGACCTCCAGCAGGCTGGAGCGGGTCATGCGGGCGATGATCGACAGCGGGATCGTCCCCACCGCCACGGAGGGGAGGATCAGATGGCGCACGGCATCCCAGAAAGCAGCGAGGTTCCCCGTGCTCAGGCTGTTGAAGAGCGCGGAATTCGAGAGGAAGATCAGCGCCACCCGCGGAAACCCCTCCACCCCCTCCAGGCCCCATGCCCGGGTCAGGGGCGGCAGCGTGATCCCAGGCGAGAGGCGTCCCGAGGGTGGGAGAAAGAGCGGGGTATCTTTAAAAACCAGGGCGAACACATAGGCCAGCATCAGGCCCAGCCAGAACACCGGCATGGAGACCCCGATGTTGGCCAGCACCATCGTCATCACGTCCACCGGGGAATTCTGATGGATGGCGGAGAGGATCCCCAGGGTGATCCCTATGGTGGTGGCGAACAGGATCGCTCCGATGGTGAGCTCGATGGTCATGGGAAGCCGCTCCGCCAGGATCACCGCCACCGGCCTCCCAGTGCTGATGGAGGTCCCCAGATCCCCCTGGAGGATCTGGATGGTGTAGCGAACGAATTGAACCGGAAGGGGATCATGGAGGCCGAAGCGCTCCTTGAAGGCCTCGCACTGGGCTTTGGTGGCCCGCTCCCCCAGCATCACCAGACAGGGGTCCCCTGGGATGAGGCGGACCATCACGAACACCACCAGCAGGATCCCGAAGAGCACCGGGATCATCGCCGCGATACGGCGGAGAACGTAACGGGACATCGTAGCGCTCCCACTCCAGGCCGAAGATAGAGCCTCACCTGGATATCGAACGGATGCCGTTCCTGAATCCGGTAGGCCGTATGCTTCTTCTCTTCCCCCCTCCCCGAAGCGGGGAGGGGGCGGGGGAGGAGTCCCCCCACGGATGATCCTTCTTCAGCGTTCGAGATGGAAGCCGTCTCCGGGGCCCCATCCTCGAAATCCCAAAACGGAACATGGCGTCGGTATCCCAAGGCATCCAGTTCAAGAGGAAGTGGAAACATCCGCAGGCTTCTCCATCCCGCGGAGCCCTTCCCGCAGGAACAGGAAAAGGCCGAGGAGCGTGATGGGCAGCCAGAGAACCAGGTGGAGGAACAGTGTGTATGCAAAAGCCGCACCAGCGGGGATCCCAAACGCCCGGAGCACGACGATCCCCGGTGCCTCGAAGGTGCCTACATAACCCGGGGCCGATGGGAGCGCCGTGGCCAGGTTGACCGTCGCGGTCATCACCAGAAGGGAGAAGAACGAGGCTCGGAAAGGAAACGCCTGCATCACCAGGCTGTAGGTCCCGGCCTCCGCCAGCCAGATCAGAGCCGTGAGCCCTCCGACAGCCAGCGCATGGGCAGGACGCTGCAGAACCGTCAGGCCGTCCAGGAAACGGGAAAGGAAGGCCATCGCCCGTTCCATGCGGAGGCCCAGCCGGTGTCGTGAGATCCGCTCCAGCAGATCGTGGAGCTTCGCCGCGTTCCGGGCCATCCCCAGCAACATGAGGAGCGCTCCGCCGAACACCACCCCTCCCGCCATCACCGCCGACCGCAACGAGGCCGGAAGAGGAAAGAAGAGCAGCGCCACCAGGGCCAGGAACACCACCATCAGCCCATCCAGCACGCGCTCGACCACAATGGTTCCCAGGGCCGTGCTCACCCGGATGCCGCACCGGCGCTGGAGCACATAAGCCCGCAACAACTCCCCGGCGCGAGCCGGATAGAGATTGTTCCCCATATATCCAATCGTCAACGCGATGAAGCGATCCCGGAAGCCGGTGGATTGCAGGCTATGGAGCAGAATCCCCCATCGCCAGGTCCGCAGGATAACGGCAACGAAATAAAACAGGGCTCCGATCAGGAGCCACGGGATCTTCAGCCCCGAGAGCGCCCGGGTCCATTCCTCCAGATGCAAACCATGCAGCGTCCAGGCCAGCAGGACCGCGCTGAGCGCCACTCCCACCAACAAAAACCCGTGTCGGTTCATCCCCGATGCTCCAGGCCGGACCATGGGAGAGGAACCATCGCAGACTCAGAGGAGGGAGCGAAATCCTCCACCAGGAGCGTCAGGCGGGGCTCGCCGTTCCATCGCTCTGCCCGCACCTCAAAGACCACATCCAGTCGCATCCCCGGTCTCACCTCGGCCGCCCGATCCCCCTGACGGAACGCGACCGCATCCCAAACTGGCCCCCCCTCGGGAACAGTCAGCACCATTCGCAGATGCTGACCACCATTGCCGACCGTGCGGACAGACCGGACCGCCACACCACGGCTGAGAAAGCGAGGAGCCGGGTTGCCGTAGCCGTAGGGTTCCAGCCGTGTGAGCCACTCGTGGAGACGCCAGGTGACTTCCCGAAGGGGCAGGATGGCCTCCACGATGGTGGCCGGCTGGAGCTCCCGCGCGCTGAGCGCCCGGGCCGCCAGCTCCTGCAAGCGCTCCCGGAGCCTTTCCAGGTTCTCCCGCCGCACCACGAACCCGGCGGCCGCGGCGTGCCCGCCGTGGCGCACCAGCAGATCGGCGCAGGCATCCAGCGCCTGGGTGATATGAAACTCCGGGATGCTGCGGGCGGATCCCCGCCCCTCCTCGCCCATCAGACTGATCACCACCGCCGGACGATAGAACGACTCCGCCAGCCGTCCGGCTGCCAGTCCGACCACCCCGGGGCGGAAATCCTCGGAGGCGGCGAAGATCAACCATGGAACCTGATCTTCCGGAACCGCCATCGCGCGGGCGGCTTCCTCTGTCGCCTGGGTCAGGACCTGGCGCTCCCGGTTCTGACGGTCCAGCTCCTCCGCCAGGGCCGCGGCCTCCGCAGGGTCCCGGGTCATGAGCAGGCGGTAAGCCGCCCGGGCATGTTCCAGGCGCCCTGCCGCGTTCAGACGCGGGGCCAGAATAAAGGAAATCGCCCAGGGATCTACCTGCGAGGCGTCCAGGCTGGCGACCTGATAGAGGGCCTGTAAACCGACGCGCGCTGGTGCTCGCAGCCGCTCCAGCCCGCGCGCCACCAGCGCCCGATTTTCCCCCAGCAAGGGCACGATATCCGCGACGGTCCCCAGGGCCACCAGATCCAGGAAATCCTCCGGCTCAAAGGAAGCGTGGGGGTAGCGGGCCTTCAGGGCCTGCACCAGCTTATAGGCCACCCCCACCCCTGCCAGCTCTTTGAACGGATACGGACAATCCGGCTGTTTGGGATTAATGTGGATGGCCTCCGGGAGGACCTCACCGGGCAGGTGGTGGTCCGTCACGATCAGGTCAAGGCCCAGGGAGCGGGCCAGCGCGGCCTCCATCACCGCTCGCGCCCCGCAGTCCACCGTGATCACCACCCGGATCCCCTCTTCCGCCAGGCTTCTCAGCGCCTCGCCGTTGAGGCCGTAGCCCTCAGTTTCCCGATGGGGAATGTAAGGGCGGGCCCGGGCGCCGAGGGCCTGGAGGGCCTGGATGAGCATGACAGTAGCTGTGACGCCATCCACATCATAGTCGCCGTAGACCGCGATCGGCTCCTGTCGGGCGATCGCCCGCTCCAGGCGTTCCAACGCCGGCTCCATCCCCTTCAGCCGGAAGGGATCCCCCGCAGACCAGTCGCGGGCCAGAAACTGTTCTGCCGCCTCCTCGGACATGATCCCCCGATGGTAGAGAAGATCCTGCAGCAAGGCCGGCCATCGCCTGAGAGCCGCCCGAACCACCTCCGGGGCTGGAGGGGCCAGCCACCAAACCCGGCGTCCTTGTCCTGCCCTCTGGTGATCGGGATGTCGCATGGGACGGCCATCCTGGGGAGATCTGGATCCTCATTGTAGAAAACAACGGAGGCACCGTCAACGGGCGCGAAGGCGGGCATGCAATCTCTCCCGACCAGCTCTATAATAGTCGATGATCGCGCCTCGCCGGGCAATCCGGGGATGGAGGCGACATGGTTCTCCTACCATACTTTCGGGTGGGAAGCTTTCGTCCTCCTCCTCCGCACTGGAACCGTGTAGAGAGCGCCAAGAGCTGATTTCTGTGGAGGTCGCGATGGAAGAGCACCCCACCCTTCCCGCTCCGGAAGCCGCCCTCTCCGCCGAGGAGCGACAATGGGCGATGCTGGCCCATCTGAGCATCCTGCTGAACCTGGCCACCGCCCTCGGCGGCCCCATCGCCGCTTTCCTGATCTATCTGTTCTACCGGGAGCGATCGCGATATGTGGCGTTTCATGCCTTGCAGGCCCTGATCTTTCAGCTGCTCGCCTGGGTGGTCGCCGGGGTGGCCGCGGCGGGAGCGTGGTTCCTCAGTCTAACCCTGGCTGCCCTCATCGTCGGGATCTGCCTCATGCCGGTCGCCTGCCTGCTGAGCCTGATCCCGCTGGGGGCTCTGGCCTATGGCGTGGTGGGAGCCATCGCCTGCAGCCGGGGGGAGGATTTCCGCTACTGGCTGATCGGGGACTGGGTGGCCGCTTCCTTCGGTTAGCGATCCGGGCCTCCCGCAGGATCGCCTCGCTGAGTCCGCCTGGAGAACCGTCGACGTGAGGAATTGAGTTATAATAAAAACCAGAGAGGGCCATGCCCCCGTAGCTCAACCGGATAGAGCAAGGGCGTCCTAAGTCCTGTGTTGCGGGTTCGAATCCCGCCGGGGGCGCTGAACCCATCAGCCGGGCTCTGGATGCGCCCGGCTTTTTCATTTCGGCAGTCCCACCGGGAGGTCGTGATGGAGCGAAATCCGGGCCAGGCCGAATCCCCCTGCATCCACACCCTTCGGGCAACCCCCATGCCGGATGGGCGACGGGTGGTGGTGGAGCTGGAACTTTCTCCCTCCTCCCATCCTCCTGAGCTGGAGCTTATCCTCTATAATGAACAGGGGGAGGAAATCCATTCGATGGCCGTGATGGGGGTGATGGAGCTCCGGCCGATCTACGTCCTCCATCTCCGGCGTCCGGACCCCGGCGCGCGCTATCGGGTGGAAGCTCGGCTTCTGGGAGGGGATGTCCTCTTCGATCAGCGGCAGGTGGAGGTGATCATCCCGGAGCCCATCACCGTTCAGGACGATGCCACGTTGCGCCGCATTCTGACCGAGTCCCGCGTGGTTGCGGTGGTTGGCCTCTCGGCGGATCCCACACGGCCCAGCCATCAGGTGGCCTCCTACCTTCAGCGCCAGGGCTACCGCATTATCCCGGTCAACCCGACGATCCAGGAGGTCCTGGGGGAGCCTTCCTACCCGGATCTCCTCTCGGTCCCCGAACCGGTGGATGTGGTCGACATCTTCCGGCCTGCTCGTTACGTCCCGGAGATCGTGGAACAGGCGATCGCGAAAGGCGCGAAGGTGATCTGGATGCAGCTCGGGGTGATCCACTTTGAGGCCGCTCAACGCGCCCAGGAGGCCGGACTGCTGGTGGTGATGGATCGCTGCATGAAGATGGAACACCAGCGGCTAATGCGCTCGGGGCTTGCGATTCCGGATTCTCCGGAGGATCTCTAAGAGGGTGGAAAGGGGGCTTCCCAGCCTTTCCCATCGCTCCGAGCCTCCGGTTGACAACCAGGCCATACGCCATCAGGAAGGCGTCCGATGCAGGGGGTTCGAACGGTGAGCCGCTGGATCCACTGGGGGCTGGTGCTCGCGCTGGCCCTGGGGTTTTTTCCGATCGCTCCGGCTGCGGCTCAGGGGGGTGAGGATGAGTTCATCGCCCGCCTGCTGGCTCAGATGCCCCCCGAGGCCAAGGTGGGGCAGCTGTTCCTGGTGACCCTGCCCGGGCCTATCGCCCGCCCGGACCATCCGCTCCGTTCCCTGCTCACCGAGCAGCGGATTGGAGGAGTGGTCCTGAGCCCGGATCAGGGGAATTTCACCAACCTGGGCGACACCCCCTCCGAATTGCTTTCGATCACCCTCTCCCTCCAGCAGCAGGCCGCCACGCTCAACCCCTTTATCCCTCTGTTCATTGGGATGCGGCAACAGGGCGATGGCCCTCCTTTTTCCGCATGGACCAGTGGGGCGATGCCGCTGCCCTCGCCTTTAGCCCTGGGCGCCACCTGGGATCCGGAGCGCGTTCAGGCGGTCGGACAGGCCCTGGGGGAAGAGCTCCAGGCAGTGGGGGTGAACCTGCTCCTGGGCCCTCCTCTGGATGTCCTGCTGGAGCCCCGACCGGAGATCGGGGATGCCGGCGCGCAAACTTTCGGGGGAGATCCCCAATGGGTCAGCCGCATCGCCCGGGCCTATTTGAGCGGCCTGCTGGCCGGCAGTGAAGGACGATTGCTGATCGCCCCGGGGTCCTTCCCAGGCGAAGGTCGCGCCTACGGTCGGTCAGAACGGACGGCGGTTCTCACCAAGGAAGATCTGGCCGCTTTCGACCTGGTTCCCTTTCTGGAGCTGATGCGAACACCCACGGAGACGGGCCGCCCCCTGGTTCGAGCGGTGCAGGTCTCCCTGATGCGAATCCGGGGCTTTGGGGGGAGCGCCCAGGAATGGACACGCCCCTTAGCGGTGGATGGAAACGCCCTGGGGGCATTACTGACATTACCGGAGATCAAAACCTGGCGAGATCGCGGCGGGGTTTTGCTCTCTCCTCCTCTCGGGCATCCCGTTCTTCGCGCAGTGTATGCCGATGAGCAAGGAGAAATCGATTTCCGCCGCGCCGCCCTGGATGCCTTCATGGCGGGCAATGATCTGATTTGGCTAGGGGATCTCCATGCGAATTCTCTGGAGGCCGCCCGCCGCGCCACGGAGGTCATCCAGTTTTTCAGCGAAAAGTATTCCACTGATCTGGCCTTCCAGAATCTGGTGAACAGTGCCGTCGCGCGGATCCTGCGTCTGAAATACGCGCTCTACCCGGGCTTCGCCGCCGGAGCGGTATTCCCCAATCCCCAACAGCTCCGCCAGGCCGTGGGAACCCCGGCGCATCTCCGGATGGTCCGCCAAGCTCTGGAAAGCGCGGTGGTCCGCCTCTACCCGGCAGGATCGAACCCTCCGCCTATCCCACAGCCAGGCGAGGCGATCCTGATCCTGGTAGATGGGAGGAGGATGCGAGCCTGCGCGGCATGCCCGGAGCAACCGCTGCTGCCTGCGGAGACCCTGACCCGGGCCATGCAAACCGCCAGCGGCGGCGCGCTGGATCCCGCCCAGATCTCGGTGCGATCCTTCGCAGAGGCGATGGCCTTCTTCTCCCGAGCTCCAGAAGCACCGGACCTGCGGCCGGATTTCGAGCGGGCCGCCTGGATTGTGATCGCGGCCCTGGATGAGCATCCGGCCGATCCAGCCTCCAGCCTCCCCCATCTCCTCCTGGGGGAGCGAGCGGAGCTCCTGGGCGGGAAGAAGGTGGTCTTCTGGGGATTCGGAGCCCTCTATCCTCTGACCGCCCGGGAGATTGCGCGTCTGAGCCGTTATGAGGCGATCTGGACCCATATCCCTCCCGCCGTGGAGATCATGGCCCGTGTTCTGTTCGGCACGCTCACCCCTCGAAGCCGCCCTCCTCTCTCCATTCCAGCTCTCGGCTATAATCTGGCAGACCGCGTGCGACCGGATCCTGCCCAAGTGATCCCCCTGGGGGTCGGACCTCGGGAAGGGACCCCTCCGGGCACGCCCACGCCGGTCGCGGTTCAGGTCGGGCAGACCTTGCGGGTCTGGGCTGGCCCCATCCGCGATCGGGATGGATTTCTCGTCCCCGATGGCATCCCGGTGTTGTTCACCGGCCTCTACACCGGCCAGGGAAGCATCGGACCGTTCATCGCCCGCACCCGGGATGGATTTGCGGAGGTGGACATCCCGCTGGATCGCGAGGGATCGCTGGAGATCCGCGCGGTGAGCGAGCCGGCGCGCCTTTCCTACCGGCTTCAGATTCAGATCGAGAAGAACCGTCCGGGCCGGATCGCCACCATTGTGCCGCCTACGCCAACCCGTTCTCCAGAGCCCACGGTCCTCCCGACCCCCAAGCCGTCGCCTACCCCCACTCCCCGCGCCCCGGGGTTCGCTACCCTGCGGCTTTCCCTAACCGGGTGGCAGGCCTTCGTATGGAGCAACATGCTCATTCTGGGCTTCAGCGTCCTCGTCTTCGCCCTGGGATGGCGTCGGAGCCCGGATCGGGCCTGGCGGTCGACCCTGCTGGGATGGATCGCTGGATGGATCACCTACACGCTGCTGATCGTAGGGGGACAAACCTTGCCTGTCCCCGGGGCTCGAGCGCTCTCTCCCATCGCCTCGGGGGCTGCTGTTCTCCTGATCGGAGGGCTGGCCGTGGGGATGCCCACGAAAGGGGATTGAGCGTGGCCAAGAAAACCCACCCAAGCATGCGGATCTTTGCGCCACGGGGAAAGCGGACACCCCTCCCCGGGATCCCAGCCCAACAGCGCAAGCCCGATTCGGAATCCCAAACAGGAGGAGAACGATGAGCTACGAAACGTTGCTCTACGAAGTCCAGGATGGGATCGCCCTCATCACCCTGAACCGCCCGGATGTTCTGAATGCTTTCAACGAGCGGATGTTTGAGGAGCTGCAACAGGCCCTGCGTGCTGTCGAGCGTGACGACGCGGTCCGCGCGGCGATCCTCACCGGGGCCGGACGAGGGTTCTGCGCCGGACAGGATCTAGCGGAGATGCGGCAGCGCTACGAGCGCCCGGAGGAAGCCCTTTCGATTGGCGAGCACCTGCGAACTCGATATAACCCCTTGATCCTCCGTATCCGGAATACTGAAAAGCCCTTCATCGCCGCGATCAACGGGGTGGCGGCAGGAGCGGGCTGCAGCCTGGCCCTGGCCTGTGACCTCCGGGTGATGGCGGAGAACGCCTCCTTCGTGTTCAACGCCTTTGCGAAGATCGCCCTGATCCCGGATTCCGGCTCCACTTGGTTCCTCCCTCATCTCGTGGGGTATGCCCGGGCCTTTGAGGCGGCCACCCTCATCGATCGACTGGATGCCTCCCGGGCCCTGGCCTGGGGGCTGGTCAACGCGGTGGTGCCGGCGGATCAGGTGCTGCCGACGGCCCGGGAATGGGCGGCCCAGCTACGGGATCTGCCACCGCGGGCCCTGGGCTGGCTGAAGCGCGCTTTGAATCGGGCGCTGACGTTCACCCTGGAGCAGTCCCTGGAATATGAGGCCCATCTCCAGGACGCGGCCGCCCGCACCCCGGAGCATCGGGAGCGAGTGGAGGCTTTCCTCCAGCGGCGCCGCGGATGAGGTCCAATGCAAGGTGCATCGAATGCCTTCGACCCCAAAGGCCTTCAGCCGGTGGCCGGCCTCAGGGCGTCGAATGAATTCGACCCCAAAAGGCCTTCGGCCAATGGCCGGCCTCCGCCGGCCGAAAAAGCCTTTCCGCGTCGGCGCAGACCGACGCAGGGCGCGAAGCGCCTGGGGAGGCCGATTTCCATCGGCGCGTCCGCCGACGCCCAGTGCCTCGTAAGGCCGATTCCAAGCGGCCTGAAAAGGAGGGGAGAACCGTGGAGCGCGTGGGAATTGTAGGGGCGGGAACGATGGGGCGGGGGATCGCCTATGTGGCGATCACCCATGGCGCACAGGCCATCCTCTATGATGTGGTATCCGGTGCCCTGGAGAACGCCGTAGCCCAGATCGAGGCATGGCTCCAGGAGGCTACCGCCAGGGGTCGACTGGATGAGACGGAAGCCCGTCGCGCCCGGGAGCGGCTTCAGCCCAGCGCCATCCTGGAAGATCTGGCTGGGACTGAGGTGGTCATTGAGGCCGCGCCGGAGGACATGGCGCTCAAGCAGGAGATCTTCCGTCAGTTGGATGCGATCTGCCTCCCTGGGGCCATCCTGGCCTCCAACACTTCCTCCCTCTCCATCACCGCCCTGGGAGCGGTCACCCGGCGCCCGGAACGGGTGGCCGGCATGCATTTCTTCAACCCGGCGCCGATCATGCGCCTGGTGGAAGTCGTGCGAGGGCTGGCGACCTCCGAAGAAACGGTGCGGGCGCTGGTCGATCTGGCCCGGCGCTGGGGGAAGACCCCCGTGGTGGTTAAGGACACGCCAGGCTTTATCGTGAACCGCGTCGCCCGTCCCTTCTATCTGGAGGCCTTGCGCCTGATCGGGGAAGGCATCGCCGATCCCCCCACGGTGGATCGGCTGGTTCGCGCCCTGGGATTCCGGATGGGCCCCTTCGAGCTGATGGACCTGATCGGCCTGGATGTAAACCTGGCTGTCAGCGAGAGCATCTATCACGCGTTTTTCGAGGAACCCCGCTTTCGCCCCCACCCCATGCAGCGCCAGATGGTCCAGGCTGGCCGTCTGGGGCGGAAAACCGGGAAGGGATGGTATGACTATGGGTAACCCACCGATCGTGTTGGCAGCCGGATCCCCGAGGAGGATCCCATGGGAACCCAGCCCCTAAAGGAGCGCATCCTGATCGTGGGCGCTTCGGCGTTTGCAGAGGACCTCGGCGGGCTGTTTCTGGATCAGGGGTATCCAGTAGCCGTCCTGATTTGTGAGGGAGAGCCTCCGATCGCCCTTCCCCCCAACCTTCAGGCCGAGGCCCGAAGCGCTGCTCTTGCCCTGGAGGTCCTCCCTTTCCCTCTCGAATCGAAACGGATGCTGATCACGGCCCTCGACGAGGCGCTTTCCCCCGAAGCACCCCTTCTCTCCCTGTGCCTCACGGTCTCGGCGACTCAGGCGGCCTGCTGGACCCGGCGACCAGGCCGGGTAGTGGGGTTCGCGGCGTTGCCGCCCCTGACCCGCGAAGCTCCGGTGGAACTGACGGCCCCGCTTGCGGGCGATTCCGCCGCACTGAAATCCGCCCGGGCCTATCTGGAGCGCATCGGGTTCCGGATCGAGATAGTCCGTGATACCGTGGGGATGGTGCTCCCGCGGATCCTCTGCGCCCTCATCAACGAGGCCGCCTTCGCCGTGATGGACGGGGTGGCCTCGCCGGAGGATATCGACACGGCCATGAAATTGGGGACGAACTATCCACGTGGGCCGCTGGAATGGGGAGACCTCATCGGCCTGGACCTGGTGGTGGCCATCCTGGACGCCCTGGAAGCAGAGCACCGGAACGGCGCCTATCGGGCCGCCCCCCTGCTCCGCCAGATGGTCCGGGCCGGACTCCTGGGCCGGAAGACCGGGAAGGGGTTCTATACCTGGTGAGCGGGGAAGTTCTTCGATGGGGCTCCCGAATCCCGGGCAGGCGCTTCATGCCCATGCGCCCGGGAAGAAGGTCATGACGAACGTGAAGCCCTCTCCCTCAGGAGGATAAGGGGTCCTGTCCTGGGGGGAGCTCCTTCGGGGCGTAGGGGCGGCTGTCGGTGAGCCACCACACCCCCAGCGCCCGGGCGGCCTGGATCGCCTGCGGATGGATCGCCGGACCCGCCACCACCGGAATCACCTCCGCCCCCGGCTCCGCCCGCCGCAGGATCTCCGCCCGCTCCACCGCCCGCTCCACATCGTCCGTATCCACCGTCGCCGAAACCTCCACCACCAGGAAGACCTCGCCCCCCGTCGCCCGGGAGCGGCCCCGCACCAGAACGTCCGCTTCCTCCAGCTCGGCCGCCTCCTCTGGGGTGAGCCGGCCCGCCGCCTCCGCCTGGCGGAGAAACGCCTCCCGCTCCTCCGGGGAGAGAATATGGGGATCCAGCACCAGGCGGCGGTAGCGGCGAGAGCGGGTGCGATAGCGGTCCTCGTGGATCCAGCCCCGCACCAGCCCATCCAGGTCCCCCACCCGCCGGGCGAGGATGCGCACCGCCTCCGCCAGCTCCGCGAAGCGGCGGTCGGTCTCCGCCCGGTATTCCAGGAACTCCTGGCGATGGGCCGCGAATTCCTCATAGTGCCGCCGCTGCGCCTCCGCCAGCTCGGCGAAGCGACGATCCGTCTCTGCGCGATGGGCAGCGAGGGATTCCTCGGTGCGCCGCTGCGCCTCCGCCAGCTCCGCGAAACGGCGATCGGTCTCCGCACGGTATTCCAGGAACTCCTGGCGATGGGCCGCGAATTCCTCATAGTGCCGCCGCTGCGCCTCCGCCAGCTCGGCGAAGCGACGATCCGTCTCTGCGCGATGGGCAGCGAGGGATTCCTCGGTGCGCCGCTGCGCCTCCGCCAGCTCCGCGAAACGGCGATCGGTCTCCGCACGGTATTCCAGGAACTCCTGGCGATGGGCGGTGAAAGATTCAGCCAGGCGGTGGAGGCTCTCCTCGGTGCGCCGCTGGGCCTCCGCCAGCTCCGCAAAGCGGCGATCCACTTCCACCCGGAAGGCAGCGAATTCCTCATAATGTCGCCGTTGAGCTTCCGCCAGCCCGGCAAAGCGGCCGTCGACCTCCGCCCGGAAGGCGGCGAAGGCTTCATCGCGCTGTTGCTGGGCCTGGAGGAGGGCGGCCACCGATTGGGTCAGATCCTGCACCGACTGCGCCAGATCCTGCACCGTCGCCTTCAGATCCTCCACCGCCCGCTCCACCCGACCCACCCGCGTGGACACCCGGCGCAGGGTCCGGGGGGAGGTGAGCAGCTCCTGCGTGAGCAGGCGCTGGCGCAACGCCTCCACCCACTCCGGGTGCCGATCCAGCAGGCGGATCAGATCGTTGAAATCCCGCACCGTGAACCCCATCCGGAACCTCCCCACCTGATTCTATCATAATGATGGCCTCCGACCCATCGTGGGGGCTTCCTCCAGCAGCGGGATCAGGCGCTCCTGGATCAGGCGGGCGGCGTTGAACTGCTGGCGCACCCGTCGACGCAGCCGGGCCACCGGATCGGTTTCCAGAAAGCGGGCGATGGCTGCTGCGAGCGCCTCCGGGCCGCTTCCCTCAGGGAAGAGGAACACATCCTCTCCCCCCAGCTCCCGCAGGGCTGGAAGCTCGCGGGCGAACACCGGCAGGCGGGCCAGCCCGGCCTCCAGCACGGGCAGCCCGAACCCTTCCTCCTCGCTGGTGAGCAGCACCGCGTCCACCAGCATATAGAGATCCGCTACGGCTTCCTCCGGCAGGCCTTTCCTTAGATGTTCATGCAGAAAATGCGCCGCTCCCTCCAGCCCCCATGCGGCCCGCCGGGCGCGCAGCTCCTCCAGATAGGCCCGGTTGGCCGGCGTGTGGGCGCCCGGAGGACCCGTCACGAGGAGCCGGGCATCCCATCCGGTTCGCTCCCGCAGATGGCGAAGGACCGCCAGGGCGTCCTCCAGCCGCTTGCGACGGGTGATGCGGACCGGCGTCAGAAGGATGGCATCGGCATCCATCAGGCCCAGGGCCTCCACGATGGAGCGCGTGAGATCACCCCAGCGGAAGAACTCCCCGGGGTCCACCCCGTTCGGGATCACGTGGATCTCCGCGGTCGGGATCCTCCAGGCAGCGGCCAGGGCCTGGCGGCGGGCCTCGGAAACCGTTACGTGGATCACCGGCCATGGCCGGAAGACCAGATCCCACGGCTCCCCCCGGAAGCGAGGCGTCGCCGATCGCAGGATCACCGCATCGTGGTGCCATCCGATCCAGCGCCGGGGCTCCGCGGTCACGAGATCGTAGAGAGCGGCGGAGAGGATAAGGTTCTTGTCCATAGTGCAAACATTGTGGAGGATAATGACATCCACCCCGCGCAGGGCCTCCGCCAGACCACGGCGCAACCGCTCTCGCCACCGAGGGAATTCTTCGGGAAGACGGCCCTCCCGCAACACCGCCTGGAGCGGGGCGATCTCCGGCGATCCGCCATACATCGGCGGGATCGCCGTCGTCTCTACCCCGGGCATGCTCGAATCGACCACGCCAGCGATGATCCGAACCGGGTAGCCGGCGGCCGCCAGGATGCGGGCCTGGCGGGCGAGCACGGCCTCCACCCCTCCGATCACCGGAGGGGCCGTATAGTGGATCAGCGCCACACGGGGCTTCGCCCGCTCATCGGAGCGCATCCCGAGCCTCCAGGCTCATTGGGTCGGATCCCGAACCGATGCGGCCTGTCCGATCCCCCAGAGATCTTCCATGAACCCATCCTTACGACCCGGCCCGGTTGGAGGCTCCGGCGGATCCGATTTGGCGGGCCGGTGTTTTCCGATTATGATGGCCTGAAAGCCCTGGGGCAAGAGAAGCCAAAGATTTTCCAGAGGGGCAACATGCCTCTTCTCCGCACCGTATAGCTGTGCGATCCGGCCTTCGCCCGAAGTCCCGTTCCATGAGGCAGCAGCAGGCAACCGGGGCTCGCCTCGAGCCTGCTCCAGCGCGAGCCGGTTCCCGCCCGACCGTGGAGGGAAAGCTGTGGGAACGCGCCGTGGCGTATGGGCCATGATCCTCGTGCTGCTGGGGAGCAACGCCTGGACCGGGTCGATCCCGGAAGCCCTTCCCCGGCCGCTGGCTCGGAGCCGGGAGGAAAGCGCCTTATCCTCCCCATTCCGCGTCTATCTGCCCCTCGTCGCCCGTCAGGAGCCGCAGGCTGCTCCTGGGGTGGATTTCGGACTCGTCTTCATCACGTCGGCGGAGCAGCCAGCCGACCCGGCTCGCTTCGATCGGGCGCGGCGGCTGGGCGCCCGCTGGGACCGCTGGCCCCTCTACTGGAGCGGCGTGGAGACGTCCCCCGGAGTCTATCAGTGGGCCCATGGGGATCAGACCCTTCGGGATGCCCTCGCCCAGGGCTTCGAGGTCTCCCTGATCCTGATGGGCACTCCGGGCTTCTACGCCGCCGGAGGCCCCTCCGCCCAACCGCCTATCGGCGGGTCGATCCTCCGCCGGCCGTCTGGGGCGATCACCCCGGACGCGCCGATCCATATCGCTGCGGCGAATCCCCCGGCCGGCCTCTACGCGCCCATCTTCGCCGATGGGACCGATCGCCCCGGCCCGGGCAAAACCATCAACCCGGCGAACCGATGGGCCGCCTTCGTCTATCAGGCGGTCGCCCGCTACCGACCGGGCGGGGCAGCCAGCCGCGAGGTGCCCGGATGGCCAGTCGGACGCGGGGTCCGCGCCTGGGAGATCTGGAACGAACCCGACCTCTCGTCCTTCTGGAGTGGGAGCGCGGCGGATTACGCCCGCCTGCTGAAGGTAGCCGCCATCGCCGCGCGCCAGGCGGATCCCCAGGCCCGCATCCTGTTCGGCGGGCTGGCCATCTTCGAGAAGCCCGGGTGGCTGCAGGAAGTTCTGAGCACGCTCCAGAACGATCCCGACCCCGATCTGCGGGACGCCTTCGGCTGGTATTTCGATGTCCTCCCGATCCACAGCTACAGCTACGCCTGGCAGACGTTCCGCTACCTGAATCAGGTGAAGGGAACCCTGCGATCCTTCGGGCTCACGAAGGAGCTCTGGGTGAACGAGAGCGGCCTGCCGGTGTGGGACGATTACCCTGGGCCGACATGGGATCCGAACAGCGGCTACCGGGGGACCCGTGAAGAGCAGGCGGCCTATGTGGTGCAGAGTGCAGCTTACGCCATCTGGCTGGGGGCCCGGGTGATCTTCCACTTCATGCTTCACGATGATTGCGGGAACGGTCCGGATTCTCATGATGCCTTCGGCCTTTACCGGAACCCGGACCCGGCCCCCTGCTATCCCTCGGATGCGGGGGCGCGCCCGGCGGCGGCCGCCTACCAGCTGGTCGCCACCTATCTGCGCGGGGCTACGCCCCTCTGGCGTCTGCGCACCACGAACGGCCAGACCGACTGGAACGCGTGCACCGGGCAGGTGGAGTGGTTCGCCTTCCAGCGGCCGGACGGAGCACGGGTGCTGCTGGCCTGGACCCGCCTGAATGTCCCAGCGACAATCACGGTGACCGCCATCGCGCCCCAGGGGATCATCTACGACGTCCGCACCGGAGCGGCGACCGGAGTGCGTCCCGCGAACGGCATTTATACCTTCTCCTTACCACCTGCGACCAATTACAACACGCCCACCCTTTGTAATCCGGCCCGGCAAAAGCAAGGGGAAGCCGCCGTGGGAGGGATCCCTCTCTTCCTGGTAGAGGGACCATAGAGATCTCGCCCGGTTGCAACAGGGGGCCTCGAAGGCCTTCCCAACTCCCAATTTGTTAGCTATTCGTTAGCTCTTTGATTCCTCCTACTGCCCCGGAGGAGCCGCCCACCGGATCTCCGAGATCGGCGTTTCGAAGGCTGTGAAAGAGGCGACGCCACCCCCATATTCCCCATGTTGTAACCCGGGATAGATCGTTGATAGATTTTGACAGCAAATCCCCTCCATAATTTTTTATGTGATGTCCAGCCGCACTTCTCGTTACCCGGGCTTCTATCGATTGCCGCTGGAAGCGCGCGCCCGCTGGGTCGCCGAACAGGCCGGTCTGACCCCCGAGGAGCAGGCTTTGTTGATCAATGGCGGTCTAACATTAGAAGAGGCGGACCATCTGGTGGAAAATGTGATCGGCCGGTTCGCGCTGCCCTTTGCGGTGGCGGTGAACTTCCTGATCAATGGCCGGGAGGTCCTGATCCCGATGGTGATTGAGGAGCCCTCGGTGGTGGCGGCGCTCTCCCATGCCGCCCGCCTGGCTCGGGCCGGTGGGGGATTCCTCGCGGGCAGCGATGAGCCTATTATGCGCGGGCAGATCCAGATTATGGATCTCCCCGATCTTTCCACAGCGGCCCGGGCGATCGAGGAACAGATCGAGACGATCCGAACGGCGGCTGAGGCTGCCACGCCCTCCATCGTCGCCCGGGGCGGAGGGTTCCGGGGGCTGGAGGTCATCCCATTCCCGAACACGCCTGTCGGGCCGATGCTCGTTGTGCACCTGTTCTATGATGTCCGGGACGCGATGGGGGCCAATGCCGTGAACACCGTCTGCGAGGCGGTGGCCCCTCGGATCGCCCAGATCACGGGAGGGCGGGTGGTCCTGCGAATCCTTTCGAATTTAGCGGACCGCCGGCGGGCCTGGGCGGAGGTCCGGATCCCCCCGGAAGCTCTGGAGACGCCGGACTTCCCGGGGGATCTCGTGATCCAGGGGATTCTGGAGGCGCAGGCGCTGGCCGAAGTGGACCCCTATCGGGCGGCCACGCATAACAAAGGGATCATGAACGGCATCGATGCGGTGGCCCTGGCTACCGGCAACGACTGGCGGGCGATTGAGGCGGGCGCCCACGCCTATGCCGCACGGGATGGCCGGTATCGGCCGCTCACCCGATGGTGTCGGGACGAAGGGGGGGCTCTGTATGGACGGATTGAGCTGCCCCTGGCGGTGGGGATCGTGGGGGGAGCCACCCAGGCCCATCCCCTGGCCCGGGTGGCCCTCAAGATCCTGGGCGTTTCGTCCGCGCGGGAGCTGGCGGAGATCATGGCCGCCGTGGGCCTGGCCCAGAACCTGGCCGCCCTGCGGGCCCTGGCCACCGAGGGGATCCAGCGCGGGCATATGGAATTGCACGCCCGTCAGATCGCCATGGCCGCCGGGGCCGCTGGCGAGGAGATCGATCGGATCGCCGAACGGCTCGTCATGGAGCGCAACATCCGCCTGGCCCGGGCCCGGGAGCTTCTGCAAGAGCTTCGGGGGGGAGCCCCTGGATGACCTACCGGATCGGACTGGAACGCGGCGCGGAAAGAGGCCATATCGCCTGGGTTCTCGATTACCCGGGATGCTTCGCCTTCGGGCACACCGAGCGGGAAACCCTGGAGCGGATCCCGGAGGCGATCCGGGATTATTTCGCCTGGCTGGGCGCTCATGGGATCCCCGCCGCAGGGCCTGGGGTTCCGGAGGATTTCCGGGTGGTGGAGATCTTCGAGGTCTACACGATCAACGAACGCTTCGAGCGAGGCGGCTCCCGGGAGGTGAACGCGTGGTTTCTGGACGACTGGCGGCCACTGACGGAGGAAGAGGTGGAGTTCGGCCTTCAGGTCCTCGCTGCCTCCCGGGCGGATCTCCGGGCGGCGGTGGAGGGCCTGCCGGACCCGGTTCTGGACGCGGTGCTGCCGGGCCAGCGGTGGTCTATGCGCGGGGTGCTGCGCCATGTGGCTCACGGGGAGAACTGGTATCTCAGTCGACTGGGGCGGGATCTCAAAGATCCACCCGTGGAGATCTGGGCGCATCTGGAACAGGTTCGCCACGCCCTGGAACAGGCCCTTCAAGATTGGATCGGGCAATCGATCGTCGTGGGCGTGGATGGAGAGTTCTGGTCTCCACGCAAAGTATTGCGCCGGGCCGCATGGCATGAGCGGGACCACGTGCTTCATCTTCACCAGCTGCGTCGGGCGATGGGGTGGTCATAAGCATGGGAATGGCAGATCCCAGGCCCGCCCTGGAAGGCGCCCATTCGCGAGCGGCCCTTCGGGGCCTCTGGCGTGAAGGAGGAAGAGCTGAGGAGAAGCCACCTGGCCTACCGGGTTCCAGCTCAACCGCGCAAGCCTGATACAGACACCTTGACCGATCGATCGGAGGGTTCCAATGCATGAGAACGGCCATCGGATCCTGAAGCCGTCCCGCTCAGTTGGCATCGTGGGCTATGGGGCTTACGTCCCTCGCTACCGCCTTCCGGGCGCTGAGATCTCCCGCCTGTGGACCGGCGGGGCGGAGCCCCCACCGGTGCGGGAGAAGGCTGTGCCGGGGCCCGATGAGGATGTGGTGACGATGTCCATCGAGGCGGCCCGGAACGCCCTGGACCGGGCAGGGATTGCGGCGCATCGCCTGCGGGCAGTCTGGGTGGGCAGCGAATCGCATCCCTACGCGGTCAAACCCAGCGGCACTCTCGTCGCTGAGGCCATTGGAGCCACCCCCTACGTTCAGGCTGGGGATTGGGAATTCGCATGCAAAGCGGGCACGGAGGCCATGCAGGCCGCCATCGGCTTTGTGGGCTCAGGGATGGCCGATTACGCGATGGCCATCGGGACCGACACGGCCCAGGGCCGGCCGGGCGATGCCCTGGAATACACGGCCGGGGCGGGCGGGGCCGCCTTCATCATCGGCCCAGCAGAGGAGAGCCTGGCGATCCTGGAGGGATCGCTCTCCTATGTCACCGATACCCCGGATTTCTGGCGCCGGGCCCACGCCCGGTATCCGGAGCACGGCGGCCGTTTCACCGGGGAGCCCGCCTACTTCCACCATATCGTGGAAGCCGCCCGCCAGCTGATGGAAGCGCTGGGAGCCCGGCCGGAGGATTACACGTATGCGGTGTTTCACCAGCCGAACGTGAAATTCCCTCAGAAGGCCGCGAAGATGCTCGGGTTCCAGCTGGAGCAGATCCGGACCGGTCTCCTGGTGGACGAGATCGGCAATACTTATGCGGGATCATGTCTGATCGGGCTGACCGCTATCCTGGACGAGGCACAGCCGGGTGATCGGATCCTGGCCGTGTCCTTCGGCTCCGGCGCCGGATCCGACGCCTTCTCCCTGGTGGTGACGGAAGCCATCCTGGAGCGGCGGGATCGAGCGCCTCGAACCCGGGATTATATTGCCCGCCGCGTGGTGATCGATTACGCCACCTATGCTCGCTATCGTCGGAAGATCGTGATGGACACTGAGGCGTAAGGAGGCGTGATGCGCGAGGTCGCCATTATCGGCATCGGCCAGACCCCGGTGGGAGAGCACTGGGATAAAGGACTGCGGGAGCTGGCGCTGGAGGCGTTAGAGACCGCTATGCGGGATGCGGGGGTGGAGCGGCTGGACGCTCTATACATCGGGAATATGCTCTCGGGGCAGGTGGAGGCCCAGGAGCATCTGGGGGCGCTGGTGGCCGATTTCGCCGGGATGCACGGCGTGGAGGCAGTCAAGATCGAAGCGGCATGTGCCTCCGGCGCCGCCGCCCTGCGGATCGGCTACGCCATGGTCGCAGGGGGTCTGGCGGACTTCGTGGCCGTGGTGGGGGTGGAGAAAATGACGGACGCCTCCGGGGAAACGATCACCGCCGCCCTGGCGACAGCAGCCGATGCGGAATATGAAGCGGTGCACGGGATGACCTTCACCGCCCTCAATGCCCTGTTGATGCGCCGCTACATGCATGAATACGGATACCGGCGAGAGGATTTCGCGCCCTTCTCCATCAATGCGCACCACAACGCTATCCACAACCCCTATGCAATGCTACGGTTCCCGATCACGGCGGAGGCTTTCGCCTCCGCCCGCATGATCGCCGATCCGATCACCCTCCTGGACGCCTCGCCGGTCTGCGATGGGGCGGCAGCGGTGATCCTGTGCCCGGCGGATCAGGCCCGGGCGTTTCAGGAGCGCCCGGTCCGCATCCGGGCATCCGCCGTGGCCACGGACACGGTGGCCCTGCACGATCGCCGGGATCCCCTCTGGCTGGAGGCAGCCGCCCTCTCGGCCTACCGGGCTTTCCAGCAGGCCGGGGTTCGCCCGGAGGACGTCGATTTCTTTGAGCTGCACGATGCCTTCACGATCATGGCGGCCCTCTCCCTGGAGGCCTGCGGTTTTGCGCCCCGAGGGCGCGGGGTGGCCATGGCCCTGGAGGGGGCGATCTTCCGGGATGGCCGGCTTCCCATCGCGACGATGGGTGGGCTGAAGGCCCGGGGGCATCCGGTCGGAGCCACCGGGATCTATCAGGTGGTGGAAGCCGTCGTGCAACTGCGGGGCCAGGCCGGGCCCAACCAGGTCCCACACGCCCGCCTGGGGATGACCCAGAACATCGGGGGGACGGGGGCCACGGTGATCACCCACATTCTGGAGGCCATGGATTAACAGCAGGATGGGAGGCCGGCGTGGCCCTCCCCATCCATCATGTCCCATTTGCCAGAAGGAGGTTGCTATGCATCCTGCGCGCGCATGGCGTGGACGATCCCAGCGATATCGCCTGGAAGGGGAAATCTGCGAGGGGTGTGGCGCTCGCCTGTTCCCGCCTCGGGATGTCTGCCCGGAGTGCCAGCGGCCCGCGCGCACGCCGTATCCCTTCTCGGGCCGCGGGGAGGTCTATTCCTACACGGTGGTCTATGAGCCGCCGGCGGGCTATGAAGAGCAAGCCCCTTACATCGTGGCGTTGATCAAACTGGAGGAAGGCCCGCTGGTCTCGGCAATGCTCACCGATGTGGGACCAGAGGAGGTCTACATCGGGATGCCTGTGGAGATGGTGACCCGTGTCCTGCACCGCCAGGGCGAGCACGGGGTGATCGCGTATGGCTATAAATTCCGGCCCGTCCTCCGCCGTAGGGTAACGATCCCTTCTCCATCGGCCACCGTGACAGCGCGAGCGGAATAAAGGGCGCGGAATCTTCCTGAGGCCCCCTGGGGCGGTGCCGGTCATCTCTGGCCATCCGCGCCGCCCCGGGGAATATTCCTGCTCCGGGCCAAAGAGCCTCCACGGGAGAACGGGGATTCCCCAGGGCCTTATCCCTCCGCATTGCCCGCCGCTGGGGTCGTCCCAGGAGAGAACCTCCTCGGATGCCCTGGTGACAGCTGGCCATCAGCGACCGGGATCCGCCTGATCCTCCTCGCAGCGGGCGAGGGTGAACAGCAGCGCAGGTAAGCGCTCCAGATACTCATGAACCGCTGCATGGGCCTGCGCCCTCTCTTGCTGGAGGTCCTGCCCCATCCGTCGAGCCACGATCGAGAGAAGATCCAGGATCGCCCCGCTCACGGTATCGCCCGGGAATTCAGGAAACCCTCGAGCATGACGCTCCTGCTCCATGGTTTCCTGCGTTTGCTCCAGCCAGCGCAACCGCTCTGCAACAAAAGATGAAAGATCCCAGGCGGGGGAGGCAACAGGCTGTTCGATCATTTGCTGAAGATCCTGTTGAAGAACAAGCAGAACGGCCTGGACCCGAGCGCTGTGGGCGGCGGCACGGGCCAGGCCCAGCCAGGCGCTCAACTCCCGGAGGAGCATATCAGATGGCCAACTCCCACGCTGGTTCATATGGCCCTGGAATCCATGAAACGCCTCAGATCCTTGGGGTTCCCCCTCTGACTGGCTGAGCGACATTTCCCCTCCTTGAGCCGGGATCCATCCCAAGCGAATCCGGAGGATCTCATGGGGAAGAGACAGAGGAAGTCCGAGATCGCCGGATGCTTATCCTTGATTATAATCATCGTGATTGATATGATCAAATTTTGACGATGAAACCATGTGCTTTCCAGGCAGCGCATTCCGCCCCCTTTGAAGATTTGGGGCCAGGCAGGACCCTTTCCATCAAGATGGGGGGCAGCGATGCATGGAAGGCCTCTGCTTGCTATGAGCTTTTTTCTGGAGGATCTGCTTCCCCAATGGATGGAAGAAACGCTTCATATCCTTCCCGGGCGTGACGGATATGTCGGTAGAGATAATAAGCGAACCCACTTAGCAGGGCGAGGGCGATCGGGATATCGAAAGGTCGCATGATCCGACGCAGCTCCTCCCAGTGCTGGCCGAACAGATAACCGCCCGCTGCCAGACCGGCGCACCAGATGAAGGAGCCGATCAAGCTCAACGATAGGAAAGGGAAAAACGGGATGCGCGTAACCCCCGCCGGAAACGAAATGAATGTGCGCACAATCGGCAGCAGGCGGGAGAGAAAGGTGGCCCACAGCCCCCAGCGGGCGAACCATTGATCCGCGGCTTTTAGGTCACGGGGGCTGATCAGGAGGTAACGTCCATATCGGAAGAGGAAGGGTCTGCCGCCGTAATAGCCCAGTCCGTAGGACAGCAAGGAGCCCAGCGTGCAGCCCAGCCCTCCGTAGAATCCCCCCTCCAGAGCCGCCTGAAGAAGCGTCCCTCCCCGGGCCTGAACCAGCATCCAGCCGGCCAGGGGCATGGTGACCTCGCTGGGGATCGGAATGTTGGCGCTCTCAAGCGCCATGATCAGGATCACCCCTCCCCATCCCATCCACTGGAACAGATTCTGAAGGAACAGCACCAACTGATGCTCCAGAGTTTCCATGATCCCCCCTTGAAATAAATTATGATCCGGGCATGTAACGCTTTAACCCCAGCCATGACTCAGAGGACCCCCAGGGGAAGAAAAAGGGGAAATCCCCCATGGGCTTCTTAATTTTATTTTAATGCAACGGTCTCCCCGACCATCTTCCCGAGCACCCGCCCGGTGTTTCAATTCGGAAGCAGGGGGATCGGAGCTACGCTGCCGGCTTTCCCGGGGGTGTCCTTCTATCTCCACCCCATTGGAAGCCCGTTCCGATCCGGCACGCGAGTTGCGTTATATTAACAGTAACCTGGGGGAGGTCCCTGTATGCCCGTCCGCTCGCTTCGGCAAAGCTTGAGCGAACTGGATCTTGCGCATCTACGGGTGATCGCGCGCTTCTGGGACGTGGATCCTCAGCATCTCTCCCGCGAGGCGCTGATCGCCCGGTTACTGCCCGTGATGATGGATCCAGAACGCCAGGGGACGCACTGGGCTCGTCTGGGATCGGAGGAGCAGGAGGCCCTCCGGACCCTGGTGATAGCCGGAGGGGTGATGCCTGCTGCCACATTCCAGCGGCGCTTTGGGGAGATCCGCCGGGTAGGCGCCGCCCGTCTGGAGGGCGAACGCCTCTGGGAACGACCGGCAGGTCCAGCGGAGGCCCTCTGGTTTCGGGGATGGATCTTCCTGGGATTCGTGGAGCAGCCAGCTGGATTTGAGGAGGTGGTTTTCATTCCGGATGAGCTGTTGCTGGGCTTGCCCCCCATGGTGGAGGCGCCCCGCCCCCAGATGCCGGAGATGCTCCCCACCGCCCCTGCCCCGATCCGAATCCGGCGGGCGGGGACGACGCCGGCGGACGATTTCTGCACGCTGTTAAGCTTTATACATAACGAAGCGCCTCCGGCGGCCATGACCCCGGAAGAGCTATGGGCGCGATTTCCGATCCTGCGCCGGCAGCTGCGCTGGCCCCACCGGGAGCGCTGGTCGCTGCTCTGGCACCTGGCCGGAACGCTCCAGATGATCCAGGTCCGGCGGGATTCCCTGCGCCTGGATCCGGAAGTCACCACGCGCTGGCTCCAGGCTCCGCTGATGGAGCAATTGCGCGCCCTCCTTGAGGCCTGGCGGGACAATGTGCAATGGAACGATCTCTTTCACGTGCCTACCTTACGGCCCGAGCCCACGGGCTCCTGGCAGAACGATCCCCGGCTGCCTCGCCAGACCCTGCTGCAGCTCCTGGCCCGATTAGATCCGGGATGCTGGTATGCGATCCCCGATCTCATCCGCGAGATCAAAGCGAAGAACCCGACCTTCCAGCGGACAGAGGCGGAGTTCTCCACCTGGTATATCCGGGATGCGGAAACAGGAGATTACCTGCATGGATTTGAAAACTGGGATCGGGTGGAAGGGGCGCTTCTGCGCTATCTGCTGACCGGCCCTCTCCACTGGCTGGGAGTGGTGGATCTGGGGGATCCGGATCGGATACGCCTTTCGCCCTTCGGGGCTGCTTACCTGGCCAAGGGAGATCCGCCTCCGGACGGAGATACGCGTTTCGTCCTGCTGGAGGATGGCACCATCGAGATCGGAGCCGCCCGCCGATATGAACGTTTTCAGATCGCCCGGATCGCCGACTGGATCGCTTCGGGAGAGGTCTATCGCTACCGCATCACTGCCCGTTCCCTGACCCGGGCGCGGGGGCAGAACATCGGCCCGGAGCGGATCCTGGATTTCTTCCGGCGCTATGATCTGACCATGCCGGAAGCCCTGAGCCGCGCCCTGACCCGCTGGGCCAGCCGGGGAACGGAGGCTACGGTGGAGCAGGCGCTGGTGCTGCGTGTGAGCGATCCCGAGCTGTTACGCCAACTGCTGTCCACGGAGGCCCGCCGATATGTGCGGGATGTCCTCTCGCCTATCGCTGCCATCATCCATCCATCCGGCTGGGCCCAGGTGCGCGCCGCGCTTCTGCAGCTCGGCGTGGTGCCGGAGGAATCCCTCGGAACCGAACATGAGCACCTGCTCCCTGGAGCAGGCCCGGGGATCTAACTATGGAAAGGCTCATCGCCTCACGAGTTCCACACGAGGAAACAAAGCCTCCATGCGGGTGATCCATCTATACAAAGACTACTTCCCGATCCTCGGGGGGATCGAGAACCACATTCGCGCCCTGGCCGAGGCCCAGGCCCGCATGGGGCTGGAGGTGATCGTCCTGGTGACCTCGCCGTCCCGGAAAACGATGGAGCTCCGGGATGGATCCGTCCGGGTTCTGAAGGCCTCCCGCTGGTTTACCGTGGCTTCCACGCCCTTGAGCCTGGCGTTCTTCCTCTATGCCCGCCGCTTTCTTCCGCAAGCGGATCTGATCCACCTCCATCATCCCTATCCTCCCGCGGAGATCGCCTACCTCATGAGCGGAGGGAACAGGCCCGCCGTCCTGACTTACCATAGCGACATCGTGCGCCAGCGCCTGAGCGGCCGGCTCTATCGTCCATGGCTCTATCGGGTCCTGGGACGGGTCGCACGGATCCTGGTGACCAGCCCGGTTTACCTGGAAACCTCGCCTCACCTGCAGGCCTTCCGGGATAAATGCCGCGTGGTCCCCCTGGGGATCGATGTGGCCCGCTTCCTGACGGCGCCCCCCGAAGCTCCCCGGGCGCTCCGGTCCTCCTGGTGCTCTGCTCCGCACCGCCCCCATGCGCTCTTCGTAGGACGCCTTCGATACTACAAGGGGCTGGATACCCTCCTCCAGACGCTCACCCGCCTGCCGGATCTCCACGTCACCATTGTGGGAACTGGCCCGATGGAGCGCGCCTGGCGGACGTTGGCCCGGGATCTCCGGGTGAGCGATCGCGTCCATTTCCTCGGTGAAGTGCCGGATCCAGAGCTGCCGCTGGTTTACCACGCGGCGGATCTGTTCGTCCTGCCTGCCAGCGCCCGGGCGGAGGCCTTCGGGACCGTGTTGCTGGAAGCGATGGCGGCGGGCCTTCCGGTCGTCACCACCGAGATCGGAACCGGGACGACATGGGTTGTTGGAGGAGCGGGATGGATCGTCCCCCCTCGGGATCCCGAAGCGCTGGCGGAGGCGATTCGGGAAATCCTGGCTCACCCGGAAGCAGCCCGGGCGCGAGGGCGTCAGGGTCAGGAGCGCGTGCGTCGGGAATTCACCCTCGAGAAAATGGCGCAACGCGTGCTGGAGATCTACGAGGAGGTCCTCCACCAGGCTGCTTCCCAGAGCGCCAGCCCCAATCCGTAAAGGGGAAGTCCCCATCCGATCGCTGGAGCCAGCCCCAGATGGCGGGCCCACAGGCTCCACACCTGAACCAGCTCAGGCCCCACTCCCCCCAGCATCGCCCAGGGCAAGGCCAGCGCCAGCCGCCGTCGCCATGATGGAGGCCAGAGGGGCAAGGATCCGACCAGCAGCATGGTCAGCATCCCGCCCAGGAATCCACCTCGTCCCTCGATCGAAAGGGGGTTCAGAAGGTCTGGATAAGGGGGCCAGGTCGCGAGCGGCCATAATCCGGCAAGGATCCACAATAGAGATCTCCCGTGGCGAAGGGATTTCCCCGGCTCCGCCAGCGCCAGGAGGGCCAGCGCCAGGGCAAGGCCCCACAAGGGGATCCACAGGCGCTCCCGCAAAAGCGGTCCATAACCCGCGCGCTGAAAAAAGACCAGGAAGGGAACCAGATCGAAGCCCGAGAAGGTCAACCCTGCGCTGTGGCCATCGAGCCAGGGCGCCCAGTATCCGACCAGCATCCCCCCCCAGGCCAGCCAGGCCAGCGACCTTCCAGACCCCGCGGCTCGAGGCGATTGGAGCGGGATTCCCATCCTCAGCCTCCATGGCTCTATGGTTTCAGGATGGCGATGGCGGGGGACAGCCCCACCCGGGTTTTTGGGATGTTCCTGGGACCTGCACCGCCTGTCCTGGATTCATGGTCCAGGCAGGAAGAGCCTCATGGGCGTTGGCGTGGGCGGAGGCGGCGGCACTGTCGTGAGAAGGCTGGTCAGGATCAAGCTGAGCACAGCCAGGACGGCTAAAATAATGAACACCGTCTGTTGCCACCGATACCCGGATGGACGGCGGGGCATTTCGCAAGACCTCCTCCATGAAGTCCTGTGAGGGAACAAGGGCCATGTCGCGGCGCAGCAGCGAGGTGCTATTCGCTATCGGGATTTTGCTTCTCCTCTGGCATCTGCTTGCGGAGCTCGTCCGACGCCCGATACTTCCCACACCGGTCGTGGTCGGAGCCGCCCTGGTGCAGGAGCTACGGGGAGATCTGGCCATGCATCTTCTGGCCAGCGCTGGACGGGTGATGGTCAGCATCGCCCTCTCCATCGCCACAGCAGCTCCCCTGGGGCTGGCCCTGGGCCTCAGCCCACGGCTCCACCGGCTGATTTCCCCCTTTCTTTATATTCTCTACCCGATCCCCAAGGTGGTGCTGGTGCCTGTGCTGATCCTGTTTTTCGGCGTGGGGGATCTGGCCAAGATCCTGCTCATCTTCCTGATTTTGTTCTTTCAGATCCTGGTGCTGGTGCGGGATGCGGCGGCGAGCCTGCGGCCGGAACTGGTGCTGTCGGTGCGGAGCCTGGGGGCGGGGCGGCGGGCCCTCTTCCGGTTCGTTTATATCCCTGCCTCCCTGCCCGCCATCCTGACCGCCGTGCGGCAGAGCATCGGCACGGCGGTTGCAGTGCTGTATCTGAGCGAGCTGCTCGCCACGCGCTACGGCCTGGGCTATTATATCTACATTCAGGCCAGCACTTTCTTTAACTATCCGGCGATGTATGCGGGGATCGTCCTGATGAGCGTTCTGGGCCTCGCCCTTTATCTCATCGTGGATGCGCTGGAGCGGCGCTGGTGTCGCTGGATGTTCGCGGTGTGATCCTCCCCGGATTTCTCCATGAGGGCTTTTCTCTCCTCTCGTGACCCAGAGAGCCTGGCGGAGAAGAAAGAGGCTCGTTTCTAAATACGGGGAGCAGAGAACTTCAGCGCCTGCTGCCGTCGAGGGAGGATCCGGCGAGGGAAGCTGCCGAAGGCAACCTCAAGACATAGGGGCGTGCCAGGTCTTCCTAAAAAGCAATAAAGAAAGCGGGGGTGGGTCTCCATGGAGACCCACCCCCGCTGCTTTTCCAACCGAACAGAGCGTGGGCTCGGGCGACGAGTTCTCCGCGCCACGTGTAAGCCCTCGGCCGTTAGTACCGCTCAGCTTCACCCGTTACCGGGCTTCCACCTGCGGCCTATCAAACCGGTAGTCTCCCGGCGGCCTTACCCGGTCAAAGCCGGTGGGGGGCCTTATCTTGGGGTGGGCTTCCCGCTTAGATGCTTTCAGCGGTTATCCCGTCCGGACGTTGGCTACCCGGCGATGCCGCTGGCGCGACAACCGGCACACCAGAGGTCCGTCCACCCCGGTCCTCTCGTACTAGGGGCAGCACCCCTCAAGCCCCCAACGCCCACAGCGGATAGAGACCGACCTGTCTCACGACGGTCTGAACCCAGCTCACGTACCGCTTTAACGGGCGAACAGCCCGACCCTTGGGACCTTGTCCAGCCCCAGGATGCGATGCGCGTTCCCCACCGTTTCCGGTGGCGCAGACTATATCATCACCCTGGCCATCGCCATACCAGGGGTCCGGCGTCTGATGGCCAGCATAGATTTGGGATCCCTTTCAGACCCCAGGGCCGGCCATCTCGGGCCTTGCGCCCTCAGTCGTTACGGGGTCAGAGGAGCTTGTATCCCATCTCTGGGGGTATATGGGGACGGATCAGATCACAGAAACGCTGCGCCATTCGAGCTGGAAGGTAGATCACCCACTGATCGCCCTGAACGCGATGCCTTCGTGCCTTCACACCAAAGTTACAGGCCAGCGTCTCAATCAGCTGATCTACCTCCTCACGCAGGAAACCCTGCGTGTTCAGGCGCAGCGCCCTGCAATCCACACGGCGATGTCCGTCATCCATATACCATACTGCCAGAGCCAGCGGGCTATTCAGGAGCGTGCCAATAATCGGCGGAACCCGTTTCCGTCCACCCACATAGAACCACTCTGCATATGGCTCTAGCTCAGGGATGGACCTTGAGTCAAAGCGGAAGTGGCGATACACCCGACCTGTCCGCCGATCCGGCACCTCAATCAGACGCGGGGCCGAAGCCGCAATGGAGCGCAGAAGCCGGAACTTCCACCAGATATAATCCTGCTCCCTCCATCCATGATCGAAGCGGATTCGCCAGAAACGCCCATTGCGCTCCAGGCACGCATCTCCGAGCAAGCTCCCCACGATGACAGAATGGAGAGGCTCTGGCAGCATATTTCGCTCCTCGACTTCCCACGGGATTACCCTCGATCCCGGAAAGATCCGGTCGTTAGGGCTCCCCCGTTATAAGCCGGATGTGTCCTGAGGGGTTACCCCCCCAGGGGCCCAGCCTTGAGCCGACATCGAGGTGCCGAGCGAGGCCGTCGATGTGAACTCTTGGGCCTCACCAGCCTGTTATCCCCGGGGTAGCTTTTATCCGTTGATCCACGGCCCTTCCACACGGAACCGTGGGGTCACTAGGCCCGGCTTTCGCCCCTGCTCGGCTTGTCAGCCTCGCAGTCAAGCCCCCTTATGCCCTTGCACTCAACGGCGGGTTTCCATTCCGCCTGAGGGGACCTTTGGGCGCCTCCGTTACCTTTTAGGAGGCTGCCGCCCCAGCAAAACTGGCAACCAGGCACTGTCCGCCGCCCGGGTTCACGGGTCGGCGTTAGGGCCAAGATTTGACCAGGGTGGTATTTCACCGGCGGCTCCACCCGAGCTGGCGCCCGGGCTTCTCAGCCTCCCACCTATCCTACACAGGCCAAACCCTAACCCAATACCAGGCTCCAGTAAAGCTCCACGGGGTCTTTTTGTCCCGCTGCGGGCACTGCGCGTCTTCACGCAGTTCGCAGTTTCGCCGGGACCCTCCTCGGGACAGCGCCCCGGTCGTTACGCCTTTCGTGCGGGTCGGAACTTCACCTCTTCCCCAGCGTTTCCGCTGGCGGTAGACTATCCCTTCACCTCACCCAAGCACCCTTAGGAGCTCCTCTTTCCGATAACGGCGTTTGCCGCCCGGGTTCATCTCGTAAGCGAGCTCGATGATACGCTTGAGATACTCGCGGTTTCGATGGTGGTTCGCATAAACCCAGCGGCAAATCTGAGCGAACCGCTCGAAGTCCTCCCGCTTAGCCGTTTGAAGAGGGTAGCGCTCAAAATGGGGAAGCACTCGCCGAACGATATCCGGGACGGAACGCACTTCCCACTTGTAGGTGCGATCGCTTCGAGAATATCGGATGGCTCCACAGCCGAAGAACCGATGTAGCTTCTTCAAGACTTCCAGCGATCGCTGATTCAACGCCACGGCAAAAGCGGGACGGACTTCGATGCCCGTGGACAGGGAAGGCCGGAGATTGAAACTCACCATAAAACGACCTTCGCCGTCCACCAGGCCTGTTACATACCACGGATCCAGCGGAGGCATTTCACCCCACCTCATTCGGAAAGAGGCTCCATAGGCGCTTCCTTCTTGCCCGGGTTGAGGGCAAGGGGTGAGGGCCGGCGTTTTGCGCGGGGTGGGAAACCGCGCCTCCCCTTTCGGGTCAGTCGTTACGGGGTCAGGCCCAACCTTCAAGGTTGGGCCGACTTCCCTCGGGGTTACCCCACGCCACCCGCACCGTGGCAGGAGGGCTCCCCCGATATGAGCCGGCGTTTCATCGTCCCTCGCGGGACGAAGGGGCAAGCTCTCACTTACCCGACAAGGAATTTCGCTACCTTAGGACCGTTATAGTTACGGCCGCCGTTCACCGGGGCTTCAGTTCAGGGCTACACCGGCCGAAGCCGGGTCACCCCTCCCCTTAACCTTCCGGCACTGGGCAGGCGTCGGCCCCTATACATCCCCTTACGGGTTAGCAGAGACCTGTGGTTTAGGTAACCAGTCGCCAGGGCCTGTTCACTGCGGCCTCCTCGGGCTCGGCCCGAAGGCCTCACCCTACGCGAGGCACCCCTTCTCCCGAAGTTACGGGGCCAGTTTGCCGAGTTCCCTGAGGAGGGTTCTCCCGTCCGCCTTGGCGCGCTTACGCCAGCCTACCGGTGTCGGTTTGCGGTACGGGCACCCGGGCTTCAACGCTTAGAGGCTTTTCTCGGCAGTGTGGGCTCGACCACTTCCGCCGGGTTTCCCCGGCTCGCCATCATCCCTCAGGCTCCGGCGGCGGATTTGCCTACCGCCCTCATCGCCCTAAGGACTTGGCACCGGCACAGCCAGCGGCCGGCTGGCCTACCCTCCTGCGTCCCCCCTTCGCTCCACCCGGGTGGGGCCGGAATATTAACCGGCTGTCCATCGGCTACGCCTTTCGGCCTCGCCTTAGGTCCCGCCTAACCCGACGCGGATCGACCTTGCGTCGGAAACCTTAGGCCTTCGGCGGACGCGGTTCTCACGCGTCTTCCGCTACTCGTGCCGGCATTCTCACTTCCGCACGCTCCACGCGTCCTCACGGTCGCGCTTCCACGCGTGCGGAACGCTCCCCTACCGCTCCCGCGCCTCATCGACACGGGAACCCGCTGCTTCGGCGCCGGGCTTAAGCCCCGTTACATTTTCGGCGCAGGGCCGCTCGACCAGTGAGCTGTTACGCACTCTTTAAAGGATGGCTGCTTCTAAGCCAACCTCCTGGCTGTCATAGCAGCCCCACATCCTTTCCCACTGAGCCCGGACTTGGGGGCCTTAGCAGGCGGTCTGGGTTGTTCCCCTCTCGACCATGGAGCTTATCCCCCACGGTCCGACTCCCACGCTGCACGTGGCGGCATTCGGAGTTTGACAGGGTTCGGTAGCATAACGCCCCTAGCCCTACCAGTGCTCTACCTCCGCCACGGACCGCGTGAGGCTAGCCCTAAAGCTATTTCGGGGAGAACGAGCTATCTCCGGGTTCGATTGGCATATCACCCCTACCCACAGCTCATCCCACACCTTTGCACTGGTGATGGGTTCGGGCCTCCACGGGGGATTAGCCCCGCTTCACCCTGGCCATGGGTAGCTCACCCGGTTTCGCGTCTACTCCCGGCGACGGAACGCCCTGTTCGGACTCGCTTTCGCTCCGGCTCCGGGTGTGACCCCCTTAGCCTTCGCCACCGAGAGTAACTCGCCGGCTCATTCTCCAAAAGGCACGCCCTCAGGCATTGCCCCCGAAGGGGCCATAGCCCTCGGACCGCTTGTAGGCATGCGGTTTCAGGTTCTATTTCACTCCCCTCACCGGGGTTCTTTTCACCTTTCCCTCACGGTACTGGTGCGCTATCGGTCGCCAGGGGTATTTAGCCTTGGAGGGTGGTCCCCCCTGCTTCCCACGACCTTCCCCGTGGGCCGTGGTACTCGGGATCCCATCCCCGGGAGGCCTTCGACCTTTCGCCTACGGGGCTATCACCCTCTATGGCGGGCCTTTCCAGACCGCTTCGGCTAGGCCAAGGCTTGGTAACTCCCTGAGGCGTCCGAGGCCGCCCCCGGATGGGTCCCACGACCCCCACAGGGCAACGCCCTCGGGCTTGGACACCCTGTGGGTTTAGGCTCTTCCCCGTTCGCTCGCCACTACTTGGGGAATCTCGGTTGATTTCTTTTCCTGGGGGTACTAAGATGTTTCAGTTCCCCCCGTGCCCCTCCGCGGCCTATGGATTCAGCCGCGGATGCCTGGGGTTCACCCCAGGCGGGTTTCCCCATTCGGGCACCCCCGGGTCATAACGCCCGCACACGGCTCCCCGAGGCTTTTCGCAGTGTGCCGCGCCCTTCATCGGCCCCTGGCGCCAAGGCATCCACCGCATGCCCTTACTCGCTTACACGTGACGCGGAGAACCCGTTTCCCGAGCTGCCCGCGTTGCCTTCGTCATCTCACGCTCTGTTCGGTTGTTAAGGTGCATCCCGGGCGGAATCCCACCCGGTCCCCTTGACGAGCCATTCCTCCTCTCCGGCCCGCCAGCGGATGGCCGCTGGCTCCCGCCTCCGGACTCCCCGCCCGGCTTCGGGCGTCAGCCTCCATCCCGCGGGTTTTCATTATAACGGAGCCCTTTTCCTATGTCAAGGAATGGTGGAGATGACGGGACTCGAACCCGTGACCTCCTCCGTGCAAAGGAGGCGCTCTCCCATCTGAGCTACATCCCCACCCCAGGTGGGCCTGCCTGGACTCGAACCAGGGACCCCTCCCTTATCAGGGGAGTGCTCTGACCGCCTGAGCTACAGGCCCACATCTCCTGCGGCGCATATGATTTTATACGCCGAAGGCTGTCTCTGTCAAGATGCCCACCGGGGTGCGCAGGGCTTTAGGGCTTTTTGAACAGACAGGAGGAGGGAGAAGGTGGGGGGACACCCCCCGCAGCCCCCCGGCAGGGGGCAAAAGCCCCCTGCACCGCCCCGCGGGGTGCGGCCTGCCGCCCGGCATGGCCGGCCCTCATTGGATTCATGAGGACGAACCCCCCTCCGGGATCTTCAAAGCCCCAGAATGTGTGGGCCTGCCGTTTTGAATGAGGCAGGGGCTCAATCATGGAACGTGAAAGCATGGACCTCCCAGACTTCGTCCGATCCGGTGGATCGCGCGCGAAGCTCGAGGGAAAACCCCAGCCTCTCGCCGCTCGCCACCGTCAGGGTGCCTCCCAGCTCTGCGCGTTTGATCCCGTTCTCGGTCTTCACGCTCCAGCGGGAGAACGACCACGAGGCCGGCCGGCGCTCGCCTCCATCCTGCTGGGCCAGCTCCTCAGGCCTGCCCAGCTCCCTCTGGAACGACGTCGTGCACCGGGCATAGGCGGCCTCCCATTGTCCATCCCGGAGGGCGGAGAGGAACCCCTCCGCCGCCTCCTGAGCCGGCCGGGCCTCGGCCATCACCAGACCGCCCAAGCCGATCATGCCCAGCGCCGTGGCTCCCAGGCCGCTGACGAGGCAGAACCTACACAAGCATAGGGGAAGCACCAGAAGTCCCCCGATCAGGGCCCACGGCTTCCACGAAGGGGAAGATGCGCCCGACGTCGTCATCGCCATCCCCGGATTCGGGAATGGAACCATTTAGAAGTTATGTTGTGACTGTGAACACGATGGGAACACCCGCCTTTGCTGGAGAGCACCCGTCGTCCTGAAGCGGGGAAGATCTGCGGTGAGGCCAGACTCCCCGCTCTCCAGCTCGGTGGAATCCCCAGCGTGGACTTGTGATCCGGGCGATTCCAGGCATAGATTCAGATAGGGCGCGCGGCTGGCCTGGATCGAGAAACCGAGCGGCCTCGACCCCCGGCCACGGAAGGGAGGTGGGGGGTGGGCCATCTTCCAAAGCCCCATGGGGAGGCCGCTGCGCTGTCTCCGTCATCCACCTGGAAAGGACGGGTTGCCGTTGAGCGATCGTTCCCACAGTTCGACGCTGTCTTCGATTCCATGGCCACATTACCTGAAAGCCCGCGGCATCCGGCCTCGCAAGGGACTCGGGCAGCATTTCCTGATCGATGAGCGGATCCTGGCCCGGATCGCGGAGGCGGCCGGGCTGGAGCCCGGGGAATGGGCGCTGGAGATCGGGGCAGGCCCGGGCACCCTCACCCGCCACCTGGCTCTGCGGGCCGACCATGTGGTGGCTGTGGAGATCGACGAACAGTTCATGCCGTTGCTCCGCGAGGTTCTGGCCCCCTTCCCCCATGTCACGATCGTTCGCGGGGATATCCTGAGGCTCGATCCCGCCGCCCTGGTTCATGGCCATCCGTATCGCGCGATCGGCAACATCCCCTACTCCATCACTTCACCCATCCTCCGCCATCTGATGGAGGCTCCGCTCAAGCCCCGCCGGATCGTCCTCACGGTTCAGCTGGAGGTGGCCCGGCGGATCACGGCCAGGCCGGGGGAGATGAGCCTGCTGGCGGTGAGCGTGCAGGTCTACGGTCGTCCTCAGGTGGTGGATCGGATTAAAGCGGGCGCCTTCTGGCCCCGGCCGGAGGTCGATTCCGCGGTGGTGGTCATCGAGCCCTACGAGCAACCTGCTGTGGACCTGGGGGACCCTGACTGGTTCTTCGAGGTGGTGCGGGCAGGGTTCAGCCAGCGGCGCAAGCAGCTGCACAACGCCCTGAGCCACAACCTGGGGATCCCGGGCGATCTCGTCCGGAGGGCACTGGCGGAAGCGGGGATCGATCCCGCTCGACGGGCGGAGACCCTATCGCTGGAGGAATGGGCGAGGCTCAGCGCAGCGCTTCGCACGCTCAGGGCTCCGCCACCGACCGACGGGGAGGATCACCCCGCCGCTCTCAATCCCTGAAAACCACCAGGCGGATACAGGCAATGTATAACGGCATGTCGGGGAGCAAAGGCAAAAAAAGCGTAGAGCGTATGGAAAAGATGTCTCCAAGATGTCTCCGGTGAGGGATGCCTGTGGGGGCGGACCATGAACTACGAGGCGTTTGCGGAATTCTACGATCGCTTCTTCGGGGATTTCCTGGAGGATCTCCCCTTTTATCAGGGTTATGCGGAGCGCGCAGGATCGCCGCTGCTGGAGGTGGGATGCGGCACCGGCCGGTTAACCATCCCCCTGGCGGCGGCCGGGTTCCGGGTGGTTGGCCTGGACGCCTCGGCCGCGATGCTGGCCCGGGCCCGGGCTCGTGCGGAACGCGCGGGGGTGGCCGATCGCATCACCTGGATCCAGGGGGATGCGACGCAGGAGATCCCCCCGGGGCCTCACCCGATGGCCTTCATCCCCCTGAACACGTTTCTGCACTTCGACTCCCTGGAGGCCCAGCGGGCGGTTCTTCAGCGTCTGCATGGGGCGCTGGAGCCCGGAGGGCTCCTCTTGCTGGATTGCCTGAATCCCGATGCCGCCCTGCTGGAGGAAAACGGTCAGCTTTACGCGCGCAGCTGGCACGAGGATCCGGAGACCGGAACCCTTCTGCTCTGGCTGGAGGCGCGGCGGGTGGATGCCGCCGCCCAGCGCCTGGAACTCCTCATCCTAATGGAGGAACGCCGCGCGGATGGAACATGGCGCCGTTGGGCGTTCCCGAGCCGGATGCGCTTCCTGTGGCCGGGGGAGCTCCGACTGTTGCTGGAAAGCTGCGGCTTCGCCCTGGAGGAGATGTTCGGCACCTACGAGCTGGCCCCCTATCAGGAGGATAGCCCTCAGATGCTGATCGTCGCCCGCCGGATTCCATGAGCCCCACCCGGATACCGGATCCGCTCCCCCCAGGCCCGAAGTGGCTATAGGGTCCAGTAAAGACAGACAGGCGCGGAAGGCATCTCGTCCATCCGGTTTCCCACCGGTCTGGAGCGAAGCGCGATCCTCCCATTCCATCCCCTCACCCGCGCTATAATTCCTCTGATAAACCCTTCGGGAAGCTGGGCCTCCGGGATGGGGCCAGGCGCCACAGGCCCGGTGGGCCCGGCTCCGCTGGCGAAATCTCTATCCTTGAGGTGCGCCATGAGCGATCCCCGTCTGGAGAAGTGGGCGCAGGTGCTGGTGGACTATGCGACGGAGGTGAAGACCGGGGATAAGGTGGCCATCCGGGGCACCCCGGCCGCCGCTCCCCTCCTGCTCACCATCTACCGCCGGGTGCTCGAGAAGGGCGGGCATCCCCATCTGCTGGTCTCCCTGCCCGGGGCAACGGAGATCTTCTACCGGGTGGCGGAGGAGCCCCAATTAACGTTCGTTTCACCGATCGATCGCCTGGTCATTGAGACCTTCGACGCGCTGATCAGCGTGCTGAGCGAAACCAACACCCGCTCTCTGAGCAATGTGGATCCCGCCAAGCAGGCCAAATTCTCCGCGGCACGGCGGGACCTCACGCGCACGTATATGGAACGGGCCGCTCGGGGGGAATTGCGCTGGGTTGTCACCCTGTATCCCACCGAGGCGTATGCCCAGGAGGCCGAGATGAGCCTCCAGGAGTTCGAGGAATTCGTGTATGAGGCGGGATGGTTGAACGACGAAGACCCGGTGGCCCGCTGGCGGGAGCAGGCGGCTTTTCAGGAACGGCTGGTGGAATGGTTGAAAGGGCGCCGGCGGATCCACATCCGCGGCCCGCATGCGGATCTGGTGCTTGGGATCGAGGGTCGGGTTTTCATCAGCGCCGACGGTCGCCACAACTTCCCAGATGGGGAGATCTTCACCGGACCGGAGGAGAGCGTCACCGAGGGCTGGGTGCGCTTCACCTACCCCGCCCTTTACAGCGGCCGGGAGGTCGATGGAGTGGAGCTGGTCTTTGAGGGCGGGAAGGTGGTGAAAGCCACGGCGAAGAAGAACGAGGCGTTTCTGCATCGGATGCTGGAGACCGATGAGGGCGCCCGGCGGCTGGGCGAGCTGGGCATCGGCACGAACTTCGCCATCCGCCGGTTCACCCGCAACATCCTCTTCGATGAGAAGCTGGGAGGGACTTTCCACCTGGCCCTGGGAGCTGCCTATCCCGAGACCGGCGGGGCAAATCAGTCCGCGATCCACTGGGATATGATCTGCGATCTGAAGGAGGGGGAGATCGTGGTCGACGGGGAAGTGCTCTACCGGGATGGACAGTTCTTGATCCGATAGCCCGGGGAGGCCCTGCGAATCTCCAGCTCAGGCTCTGGCGTAGAGGGCTATCCGGACTGCCCGAACTCGAGGGCAGGGACGCAACGCCAGGAATCCGTTAAGGGAAGCCTTCGCCTTCCCCGAATCCCCTGTTCGGCAGAGCTTCGTTGATCGGAGGGGATCCATGGAGATCGAGATCCGTGGGATTCGGGTGGATCCCCGTTTGCTGGAACCACGGCCGGTCCAGCGATGTGGCCCTGCTTACTGCCGGGGCCGCTGCTGCGCTTACGGCGTGTGGGTGCGGGTGGAGCAACGCGACGAGATCCTCCGCCATGCGGAGCTGGTCAAAAAGGTGTTGCCGCCGGATCGGCATGACGAGACCCGGTGGTTCGATGGCGAGCCGGAGTGGGATGACACGCCGCCGGCGGGTTACTGGGTGGGCACCACGGTCATCGAGAACCCGATTCATCCGGCCGGCCAGTCCTGTATTTTCCTGCTGGACGATGGACGCTGCGGCCTGCAGGCGGCCGCCATGGAGGCCGGTCTGCATCCCTGGGCCTTGAAGCCCCTTCACTGCGCCCTCTATCCGCTTACGTTATGGGAAGGCCAGCTGATCCTGGATGATGAGAACGAGCTCTACGCGGAGGCCTCCTGCCAGCAGCCTGCGGATGAGGCGCGGCCTCTGTTTATGGTCTTTGACCAGGAAGTGAAATGGGCGCTGGGGGAAGAGGGCTTCCAAACCCTCCTGGAGCTATACCGGATCCGCTATGGAGCGGAAGGATCTCCTGAGCCTTGAAGCCTATGATTACGAACTGCCTCCGGATCGGATCGCCCAGTCCCCGGTGGAGCCGCGGGACGCCGCGCGGTTGATGGTGGTGCACCGGGCGACGGGGCAAATCGAGCACCGGATCTTCCGGGAGATCGTCGACTACCTGCGCCCCGGGGATCTGCTGGTGTTCAACGACACGCGGGTGATCCCGGCGCGTCTGTTCGCGGTGAAGCCGACCGGAGGACGGGTGGAACTGCTGCTGGTACGACGGGTGGATCCGGAGCGATGGTGGGCAATGGTGCGGGGGCGTCATATCCGCCCCGGAACGCGCCTCCAGCTGCTCTCCGGCCCTCAGCCTGTGGATCTTTATGCGGAAGTGGAGGCCGAGGGCGAGGGGCCGCTCCGCCTGCTCCGCTTTTCCGCTCCCCCAGAGGGATGGCTGGAGCGGCTGGGGGTGATCCCTCTCCCACCCTATATCCGGCGGCCGCTCCATGATCCGGAGCGCTATCAGACCGTCTACGCTCGGGTCCCCGGCTCGGTCGCCGCGCCCACGGCGGGGCTGCATTTCACCCCGGAGCTCCTCGCCCGCCTGCGAGATCACGGTGTCCGCTTCGCCTTCGTCACGCTCCACATCAGCCTGGACACCTTCCGCCCGATTGAGGCTTCCGATGTGCGGGAACACAAGCTGCACCGGGAATGGTGCTCCCTGTCGGCGGACACCGCTGCGCTCATCAACCGGACACGGCTGGAAGGGGGCCGGATCATTGCGGTGGGCACCACCGTGGTGCGCGTTCTGGAGACCGCCGCCCGCTACGGGCTGGGATGTTCCCCGGAGGCCGTTTGCCCGTGGCAGATGGTGGGGCCTTTCGAAGGGGAAACGGATCTTTTCATCTACCCCGGCTTTGAATTCCGGGCGGTGGATGCCCTGATCACCAACTTCCATCTGCCGCGTTCCACGCTGCTGCTGCTAATAGCCGCCTTCATGGGCTATGAACGGATGCGGGAGGCCTATCGGGTGGCGATCGCGGAAGGCTATCGCTTCTATTCATTGGGGGACGCCATGCTGATCCTCTGATCTCCGCCTGGCAAAACCCGACACGATGCGCTGGCCGCCGCTGATTCCCGGGGTTTTTCTGCGTCGTTTGAACCGATTTGCCGTGGAAGTGCGCCTGGGGCGGCGACGGGTGCAGGCCCATCTCCCGAATTCCGGGCGCCTCCATGAACTCCTGGTCCCCGGCTACCCCATATGGGTGGCTCGACGGGAAGGCCAGCGACGAACCGGTTATGACCTCCAGGTGGTGGGCCTGCCGGATGGGACGCTGGTGTCCGCCGATGCCCGGGTGCCCAATCTCCTGTTCCGGGAGGCCTGGGAGCGGGGAGAGCTTCCGCCTTTCGGATCCTACACCGCCCTGGAGGCGGAGGTCCCCCTGGGGGAGGTCCGGGTGGATTTCCGTCTCTCAGGCCCCGGCGGCATCGCCTATCTGGAAGTGAAAAGCGTGACCCTGGTGGAAGACGGCGTCGGCCTGTTCCCGGACGCGCCAACGGCGCGAGGGCGCCGACATGTGGCCGCGCTGATGGGCGCGCGGGCGAACGGCGTTCCGACCTTTGTGCTCTTCATCGTGCAGCGGCCGGACGTGCGGGCGTTTCGGCCGCACGATCCCGCGGATCCGGATTTCGGGCGGATCCTGCGAGCCGCTACGGCCCACGGTGTTCAGGTCCTGGCTTATCGTTGCGCCGTCTCCCTGGAGGAGATCCGCCTGGCCGATCCCATCCCGGTGCTTCTGTAGCCGCCGGGCAACGATTCCCACGCTTCCCATGCCGCCCGGTGGCGTGAGAGGGGATGCCCGGGCCCGTTCTTCCATCCTGGAGGAAGACCCCCGTGACTGAGCCGTGCGCATCCGCACCTTCCGAGCGGTGGAAAGAAGCGAGGCCTTATCGGGTCCTCCATGTCTGGATGGATCGCTTCCGGTATCGCTGGTTCGGGATGCTGGAAGTAGAGGGGGAGGCCGGGCGGCTTCGCCTGCCGATGACGGGGACCGTGGCCCAGTGGTTTCAGCCCGGCGAGGAGGTCCGGGTGGCCCTGGAGGAGCAGGTGGATCCGCGGGCGCTCACCTTTGATGCCTACACGCTATGGCGCATCGTGGATGGAGAGGCTGTCCTGGTCTGGCCCTTCTACCAGGAACGGTTCACCCTGGAGCGCTCCTCCCCGCTCGCTCCGACACCCCTTTATCGCTACACCGTGCTCGCCCGGGAGGCCGGTCTGGAATCGGATTTCGAGGCGATCGTCGATCTGGAGCAGCATCACTACGCTTCAGAGGCGGAGATCCTGGCCCGCTGGTGGTGCCCGGAGGATCGGACATGGACGGAAGCCAACGCCCGGCCGCTCTGCCCGCGCTGCCGCCGCCCCATGCGTTTCGGCGACCTGAAAGACGCCACCCGCGCCTCCCGTTTCCTGGTGTTGCTCCTGGAGGATCGCGCCCCCTACGAGCCGCTCTACATCGGGTATGTGCGGATCGACCCGCCGATCCCGATGATGCACCGCCGCCTCCCGGATGGCACGATTCAACCCAACCTGCGGCAGGCGGTTTTCCCGGCCGATTGGTTCGAACCCTCGTTCTGGCCGGAGCGGCTGGAGGAAGCGCTGAAACGGGAGCGGCCGGATCTTTCCCCTTTTGACCTGTGGTGGGAATCCCAGGAGATCGCCCTGCGAACCTGTAACACCCGGGGGGCCCGCCTGGCCCGCGTGGTGGTCCATCCGGATTACCGGGCAGAGGGCCTGGGGCAACTGGCCCTGCGAGCAGCCATCGCCTGGATCCGGGAGCGACGCATCCCGGAGATGCGCCGGCCCAAGGTCGTTCTGGAGACCATCGCCCAGATGGCGCGCTACAACCCGTTCATGGAACGGGCCGGATTCCGTTACCTCGGGGACACCGCCTCCGGCCGTCCGGTGCTGGTGTATCCGCTGGCGGAGGAAGCGATCCCTTACCTGGAACGATTTTATGAAACCGATCCGGTCGCGCGCGTCCATCAGGGGAAGCTGTATCGCCCGGCTTTCCGATCCGTCGAGCCGCTGGCGGGGCCGATCCGCCTGCACCATGTCACCTACCGTTACGAAAACACGCTGAGCCTGAGCGGGATGGCCCCGCCGCTCCAGGAGATCCTCGAGGCCTTCGGAGTCCACGAGCGGACCATCCAGAAGATCGTCTTGAAGGACGTCTCGCTGACCATCCACCCACGGCAGATCGTGGCGCTGATCGGCGCTTCCGGGGCGGGGAAAACCACGCTGTTGCGCCTGCTTTACGGCGCCGCGACCGGGCGGCGGGATCCGCTGTATCGGGTGCAGTTCGGCCGCATCGAGATGCCGGAGAACGTGCAGGCCGCGGCCTATCTGCCGGGCGAGGTCGAGCCCGAGTTCAACGAGGAGACGATCCTGGAGGCGCTTTACCGCCTCACCGAGGATGAGGTGCTGGCGATCGAGGTCCTGAACGTCGCCGGGATCGCCGATGCGGTGCTTTATCGCGCGCGCTTCTCCGAGCTATCCACGGGGCAGAAGGAGCGCGCTCGCATCGCCTATCTCTTAGCCCGGCGGCCGAATCTCCTGCTGATCGATGAGTTCGCCGCCCACCTGGATCCCCAGATGGCGTTGCGGGTGGCCCGCAAGGTGGCCGCCCTCTGCCGCCAGCACGGCATCACCCTCATCGCCGCCACCCATCGCCCGGAGGTCATCCAGGGCCTGGAACCCGATCTCACCCTGATCACCGGTTACGGTCTGTTCCGGGTGTCCGCCCGGGGGAAATGAGCGGCGATCCGACCATGGTCCAGGGAAACGGCCTCCGGGCTCCCCCTACCGCTTCCGCGTTCTTTCCGCCAGCGCCTCCTCCAGCCGGATCCAGACCACCGGCCCGCGCGGGCGGTGAATCGGGATCGGCTCCGGGAAGCGCTGCGGGTCCGTGAGCACCCAGATGTAGAGGGGCCGGCCCCGCGCGTAGGTCTCCAGAAACTCCGGATCCGCCCGGTGCTGGGCAAACTTCCGCCGGAGCGCCTCCACCGGAACAGGGCCCCGGACCTCGGTGAGCACGGCGGTCCCGATCCATCCCCGATGGCTGACGATCCCAATGCGCCCCCGGATATGGGTGGGATACCGGCGGATCTCCCAGGTCTTCTCGCCGGAGACGATGTAGGTCGCGTAGGGCTCCTGCACGATCAAGCCCAGCTCCGGGCGCATCTCGATCCTCCTGGCATCCCTTCCCGCGGCTTTCGGGTATATTTTACGATAGTCAGGAATAGAAATGGCTCGGATCGGGGAGGCCAGGCATCGCCCTCTGGATCGAAGGAGGAGGGGAAGCCCCTCCCGGGGCAAGGGGATCGCCGAGGGCGCCCCGCCCGAACATCCTCAGGCGGATTCCTCCCGGAGATCACCGGGAAAAGGGGAAAGCATCCGACCGTTCAGGAGCTGGAGCGATGAACGTGCTGACGGTGGCTCAGATGCGCCAGGCCGAAGCGGCCGCGGATGCGGCCGGCCACACCTATGCGCGGATGATGGAGCGGGCCGGCCGCGCCGTGGCCTCTGAGATCATGCGACGGATGTCCGTTCAGGGCCGACGCATCCTGGTGCTGGTGGGCCCTGGAAACAACGGCGGCGATGGCCTGACCGCCGCCCGCTTCCTGAAGGAGGCCGGGGCGGAGGTGGCCTGCTATCTGCTGAAGCCCCGTGAGGAAACCGATCCGGTCTTCCAGGCGGCGAAGGCGGCCGGCTGCTTTATCGCCCAGGCAGCGGACGACCGCACGTGGCGAGTGCTGCGCCTCTGGGTCCGAAGCGCTGCGGTGATCATTGATGCCCTGCTGGGGACAGGGACCACGCGGCCTCTGGAAGGGGATCTCCTCCGCATGCTGCAGATCGTGCGGGCGGAAGTGAGCGATCGACGGCCGTGGCCGGCTTCGTTCTTCGCCCCGGGTTCCCCCCTGATCCCGGACGCATGGCCTCCGCGGACGCCGCCGGAGCCCTGGCTGGTGGCGGTGGACGGACCGACCGGGATGAACTACGACACCGGGGAGCTGGATCCCCATGCGTTCCACGCGGATCTCACGGTGACCTTCGCTCATCCGAAGGTCGGACATTTCCGGTTCCCGGCCGCCCATGCCGTCGGCGAGCTGGTGGTGGCCGATATCGGGATCGAGGCCAAGTGGGTGCCGGAAGGCGCTTTCGAAGTGATGGACGCGGCCACGGCCCGGGCGTGGTGTCCACCCCGTCCCTCGGACGCCCATAAAAACACGTTCGGGAAAGTGGCGGTGGTCGCCGGCTCCACCCCCTACCCCGGCGCGCCCTGGCTGGCCGCTCAGGCGGCGGCGCGGGTCGGCGCAGGCTGGGTGACCCTGGCCATCCCCCGCGCGATTTATCCCGTCCTGGCGGCGAAAACCACCGAGATCACCTACATCCTGCTGCCGGATGAGCTCGGCGTCCTGATCCCCGACGCCGTGGAGGTCCTGGCCCGGGCTGTCGAAGGCTACGCCGCGATGGTCCTGGGCCCAGGGCTGACCCAGGAGAAAGAGGCCATCGCCTTCGTGCATGGGATGTTCGGACTGGAGCGGGCCATCCGGCGGGGGCGCATCGGTTTTCATATTGAAGAAGAGGAAACGACAAAGCCGGCGGCACCTTCCTTTGCCTGGCCCCCGCTGATCGTGGACGCGGATGGATTGAACGCCCTCGCTCAGGCGAAAGACTGGGCGGCCCGCCTGCCCGGCCCGGCGATCCTCACCCCCCATCCCGGCGAGATGGCCCGGCTGACCGGGCTGGAGAAAGCGGCCATCGAGCAAGACCGCCTGGGGATCGCGCGACAGTTCGCACAGGCCTGGGGCCACGTGGTGGTGCTCAAAGGGGCATTCACGGTGGTGGCCGCCCCCGATGGACGGGCGCTGGTGATGCCCTTTGCGAATCCCGCTATGGCCACCGCGGGAACGGGGGATGTGCTCGCAGGGGCGATCGCGGGATTGCGGGCCCAGGGGATGGCGCCGTTTGAGGCCGCCGCGCTGGGCGCCTATCTCCACGGCCTCGCGGGGGAACGGGCGCGCCAGGAGATCGGGGCGGCCGGCGTGACCGCGGGGGATCTGGTCCCCCGGCTCCCCAGCGCCCTTCGCGCGCTGAGCGGAGCGGAATCGCGTTCCTTTTGAGAGAAGAGAGCCCTCGGGCTGCCACCGCGGTCGCCCGAACCGGTTCTCCGAGCCAGTGGAGAGGCGCTTCCCCGTGCAAAGGGATAGGGCTCACCCTCGAACGCCGGAGCTGGAGGGCCTGGACCCCCAGGCTCCGCCCCAATGGCGCTGGGTCCATCGCGCGGGTCCCGGGGCGCGACGCATCGGGATCTTATCCGCCTCTTTCAATCCGCCCACCCGAGCCCATCTCGCCCTGCTGGAGGCCGCCCGGGAAGCCTTCCAGCTGGAAGAAAACGTGCTCCTGCTCGCCATCACCCATGTGGAGAAGCCCCTCTCCGGGTTCCCGTTACCGGAGCGCCTGGCGATGTTACAGGCGATCGCCCGGGCGCGCCCAGGGTGGAGCGTGGCCCTCTGCAACCGCGCCCGGTTCTTCGAGAAAGCCCAGGCCCTGCGGGAGAACGTGGGAGAAGGGCCAGAGCTCTTCTTCGTCATGGGCGGCGACACGATGGTCCGCCTGTTCGATCCTCGCTATTACCCGGACATCCCGATGGAATCCGCCCTGGAGCCGTTCTTCCAGACCGCTCACCTGCTGGTCGCCCCCCGCCCGCCCTGGGATCGTCCCTCCCTGGAAGCCTTCCTGCAGGCGCCATCGCGGGCAGCCTATCGAGCCCGGATCGCTTTCCTGACCCTCGACCCGGCTTTCGCGACCCTTTCCTCCTCCGAGGTCCGCCAGCGGCTGGCGCGGGGAGAGCCGGTGGACACCCTGGTCCCCCCCGAGATCCTCCCCTGGCTGACCAGGCCAGGCGAGCAACCGGGGCCGGAACGCTTCATAGAATAATCCGAATCCCTGGACTTTTGTCCTATCAGGGCAAGCCGCTGGGCGGTGTAGGATCAACAGGACAGAACATTCTGACCCTTGAACCGTAGGGGGCGAGATGAAATACAGGGGGCAGGCCCTGGTGCTGATCGCGCTGGCGTTCGCGGCGCTCCTGGCGCTGCTGGCGCTGGCCATCGATGGGGGCAACGCCTACGCGCAGCGGCGGCGGGCCCAGAACGCCGCCGACGCCGCCGCCCTCGCCGGCACGCGACGGCTGTGGGAGATCCGGCGTCAGGGCGGGAGCGAGACGGATCTCCTGATCGCCATGCGGGAGGCGATCGACGCCCATGGTGTTTTCAACGTGGACGGCGCTCCCAATGCCTTCGAGGCGTTCTACGTGGACGAGAACGGCCAGGTCCTGGGACCTGTGGGCTCCGGGAGCATCCCGCCCGCCGCCCGGGGCGTTCAGGTCACCGTGATCAACCGGTTCGACGCCTTCTTCGCCGGCGTCTTCGGCTTCGATCCGATGGAGGTCCGGGCGATGGCGACGGCTCTCTATCGATCCGCCCCCGCCTGCGCCCATGCCCTCTTCGCGGAGAACGATCTGCGCGCCCAGTTCGCCCCTCTGAACATCAACGGCAGCGTCCACGCCGGGACAAGCCTCACCCTCCAGGGGGCAGGCACCATCGGCGGGGCGTGCGAGTATGGAACGACGGCGAACATCGGGCCCGCGGTTCAATGTGGGAACGGGCGGATCCAGGTTCCCTTCCAGCCCCTGCCTCCGCTCTATGCCCCGGAAGACTTCGCCCCCGGCGGCTCCCTGTGGAACGCCTATGGAGGAGATCGCTACTGTATCCGGCCCCAGGATCCGACCCGGCCGATCCAGCTCGATGCGCATCGAGGGGGAGCCGAGCACCCAGTCCCCGGTCAGTGCATCACCGCCCAGCGGGTCCGTCTGCAGGATGGCCTGTATTACCTGGAGGGGGACGCGCAGCTTCTTCGCAGTCGGGGAGGAGGCCAAATCCGGGCGACGGTTACCCTGGCGGCCACCCGATCGCTGATCCTGGATGATTCCGATAATCCATATGTCCTCCAACCCGCCCTGAACGACCCTCAGCGGGGTGCCCCCTTGCTGGTCGCCGGCCAGGCGATCACCATCACCACCTCCGATTTCCAGTGGGTCGGCCTGATCCTGGCCCGCGGGGGGCCGGTGAAGCTTTCCGCAATTGGCCAGGCATGGTCCGATCGCGGCGCGGTTTACGGGAAGGCGCTGGATGGGAGGGGGGGATCTCTTCAACTCACTTTTGATCCCACCGTATGCCCGGCGGGCACCGCACAGGTGGAGCTCCTGCGATGATGAGCACCATGCTGATCGTGGGGATCGGGTTCAGCCTCATCGGCCTCCTGCTGGCCTGGATCCTGCTCGATCTGGAGGAAGAGCCGGAGGAGACGCCCTTCGGGAGTGCGGCGCCTAGGCACCGCATTCCACCGGCTCTTGAGGGGAACCCGGAGGAAGCGTTCCTCGCCTTCGCCTCGCAGGCATGGGGGCTGGAGACCGGGCCGGGCCCGCTGGAGGAACGCCTGCAGGCTGTCCGAACGTGGCTCCGGGAACGACGGACGGTGCTCCAGGGCCTCGAACGCCGGCTCCGGGACCTGGAGCGCGGGATCACGCGCGGGCTTCGCCGCCGGCTGGCCGAGGCCGATCTCCCCTGGCATCCCCTGGAGTGGATGGGGTTGACGGTGGGGCTGGCGGCGCTGGGCGCATGGATCGGGCTTCAGGTCTACCGTCTCCATGGCTTTGCCCTGCTGGGGGCGCTGGCAGGGGGCGCGCTCCCTTTTCTGTTCCTCCATCACCGCCGCGATGTCCGCCGTCGCCGCCTGGAGCTTCAGCTGGCCGATGCCCTCTTTCTCATCGCCGGCGTCCTGCGGGCAGGCGGAAGCATGGTTCGAGCGATCGAGGAGATCGCCGTGAAGCTCCCCTCCCCTATCGCCGACGAGTTCCGGCGGGTCCTGATCGAGGTCCGGCTGGGTTTCTCAATCACCGAGGCCCTGGAGCATATGCGGGAGCGGGTGCCCAGCGAGGACCTCTCGCTGGCCATCACGGCGATCCAGATCCACCAGCAGGTAGGGGGGAACCTTTCGGAGTTCCTGGAAAGGGTGGCCTCCCGGATCCGGGAGCGGGTCCACCTGCAGAACGAGATCCGGGTGATGACCGCCTCCTATCGGCTCAGCGCCCAGATCCTGGCGGTGCTTCCCCTGTTCCTGTGGCTGGTCCTCTTCCCGCTCAACCGACGCTATATGATGCGCTTCTTCACCAGCGGCCTCCCGGGTTATGCCATGCTCGGCCTGATCCTCCTCCTGGTGCTCCTGGGCCTCCTGGTGATCCGACGGATGATGCGGGTGAGCCTGTGAGTGCGGCGCCTAGGCACCGCATTCCACTCTTCCCCGGCGGGGAAAAGTTGACCGCCATCTCCAGCCTTCTATAATCCGGGGGAGGACAGACAGGGCCTGAGGAATCCAGACCCGGAGCGAGACCCTCCATGGCCTTTCCCATCGGATGGGAGGAACCGAGGAGTCCGTTCTGCCGCCTGCTGAAGGGCCGGCTGGACCTCTACCACGTGCCGTTCAGCGAGCGGTCCTCGCGCATGATGGTGTTCGCGGAGGACCTGCGCCCCGGGGTGCCGGGGTTGTTCATCAGGCTGGCGGAGCGCTGGGAGAAACAACAGGAGAAGTTCGGGGACTATCGCCACCGCCGGCCGATCGTGGAGCGCATGGTGTTCCTCGGCCCGGACGGCGAGCCGCTCCCCGCCTCCTTCGTCTCCTATCCCCACGCCGTGTTCTTCCACACCCCCCGCGGCACCATCGGGATGACCTTCAATGATCCGGAGGCCCTTTACATCGCCCTGCCTGCCGAGGCCATCGGGATCCAGTTCATCGCCCAGGCGGAGACCGCGCGGGCCGACCGCCGGGGAGGGGTCCTGCGGGGGGTGCGCAACCTGGCTTACACCACCAACGCCCGCCTGCGGCTCAACCAGATCGAATCGGCCGGCCCCGGGCTGTTCCGGGTGACCTTCCTCATCGAACCGACCCCCGATGCCGCGGTCCTGCTCAACATCACCCCGCGCCTCGGGTTCAACCGGTCCATCCGCCCGGCCCTCCCTGTCTTTCTGGAGGCGGAGGCCCGCTGGCATGACTGGTTCGCCGCCGCCCCGCCCGTCCGGGAAGATCTGGCGCCCCAGTATTACTATGCCTGGTGGGTGATGCGGGCCGGATTGATCTCCCCGCGCTACTACATGACGCGTGAGGGGATGACCCCCAGCAAGATCCACTATGTGGGCGTGTGGCAGTGGGATGCGTGCTTCCACGCCCTGGCTTATCGCTACGTGGACCTGAAGCTGGCGGAAGACCAGATCCGCCTCGTTCTGGATCACCAGCGAGAAGATGGGATGGTGCCTGATGCCGTCCACGACGAAGGGCGGGTGACCCATCTTCCCGTCCCGGTGGACGCGGATGTCACCAAGCCTCCCATTACGGCCTGGGCCGCCTGGAAAATCTACGAGATGGGTGGAGATCGGGATTTCCTGGATGAGATCTACGAACCGCTGGTGCGATGGAACAACTGGTGGTTTGAGCGGAATGATGATGATCGGGACGGCCTGTGTCAGTATAACCATCCGTATTCCTCAGGATGGGATGACTCCCCGGTGTGGGACGAGGGGGTTCCGGTGGAGTCGCCGGATCTGAACACCTATCTGGTGATCCAGATGGAGCATCTGGCCCGCATCGCGGAGGTGATCGGGGAGCGGGAGGATGCAGCGCGGTGGCGGGCGGAGGCAGAGGCGCTGACCCGCCGGATGATCGAGGCCATGTGGGATGAAGAAGCCGGGCTGTTCTGGCCCCTGCGGGGAGAAACACCGGTCCGCATCAAGACCCCGCTGAGCCTTTACCCGCTGCTCACCGGCCGGCTCCCCCCCGCGATGGTGGAGCGCCTGATCGCACATCTGACGGATCCCCACGCCTTCTGGCCGCGCTATCCCATCCCCACGGTGGCCATGGACGATCCCCATTACGACCCAGAGCAGATGTGGCGCGGCCCCACCTGGCTGAACATCAACCGCCTGTTCATCGAGGGGCTGTTCCGATGCGGATACGCCGACCTGGCCCGGGAGCTGCGGCGTCGAACGCTGGAGCTGGCCCTGGGCCATCCGGATCTTTACGAGTATTATCATCCCGAAACCGGAGCCCGTCCGCCCCGGGCGGCTCCGATCTTCGGGTGGACCTCCGCTGTGTTCATCGAGCTGGCTATCGAGGCCAGCCGCGAAGAACAATAGATCCAGGGGGCTGGGGCCACCAAAGGTGGCCCCAGCCCCCCCTCGCTTCTCCCCTCGACGCAAGCCCGGCAGCCCGCCCCTTTCCCTTTTTTCTCGCCCTCTCCGCGCCGCGCCGTCGCCCGAGAAGAACCCCTTCCTCTAAGCCCAGGTCGGAGCCTCGAGATCAAGGCATCCACATGGTATAAAATCTTTAACTTATCGGATAGTTATAAAATTTCTCACTATTTATATCGCAACTTTTGATGCGATCCGGCCGGTATCTTGAATAGATAACTCGGCGATCGACGGGGTTCATATAGCAAGGGACAGGCTCTGCTCGTCTTCTAAGAGGGAAGGGTGTGGCGTTGTGCATTCAGGGGGTGCCCCTCCGGCCGAAGCCCTCGGATCCCCGAGCGATCGCCCGGACCATGCGGGCACAGCCGGTTGTTCGGGCCGAACGATCCCCAACCCTACCCAACCTTAAAAAGGAGGTAGACCATGAGGACCGCGTGGATGCGCGCCGGGATGGCCGTCGGTCTGGCGCTGCTGACGCTGGGGGTGTTGATTCTGGGCACGGCCATGGCCGCTGGTGGCAGCGGCTCCTCCGGCCTTGCCGCTGTGGTCTCGGGGTTCCCAGGAGGCCGCGAGATCGCCCCTCCGCGTGCGGATCCCTCGCAGGGCCAATCCGGCACCAGCATCGAGGCGAATAAAACCGCGGAGGGCTTCTGGACCCATGTGATCACCTACGACTGGTCTGTGGAAAAGACCGTGACGCCGGATGCCCTCACCCTGGCGAAGGGCGGATCAGGCGAGGTGCACTACACGATCACCGCCACCCGCCACGTGGCGGCCAAGGCGGAGATCGCCGGCGTGCGGGGCACCATCTGCGTCACTAACACCGGGGGCGTCGCCACAGCGGGGCTGACGATCATCGATGTGGTGGAGTTCAAGAAGCCGCCCGAGATCACCGACTGGACCCCGTTCATCACGGTGACCGTGGATGTGAGCGCGAAGCCTTCCCTGGGCCCCGGCGAGTCCCATTGTTATCCGTATGAAATCCCCTTCGAACCGCTCGCTGGCGTCACCCAGTATCGCAACCATGCCGTTGTCACCATCACCAATCACTCTGGGCATCTCGGCCAACCCTTCGGGCCGGAGCCCCAGGTCGCTTTCTCGTTGCCGGAACATCCCACCCTGGTGGAGGTGGACAAGTCCGCAACGGTGACGGATACGGAGCACTGTCCTGCCGGCTTCGCCTGTATGCCCAGCGAGACCGGACCGTGGGCGTTCTCCGATTCCGGCTCGATCTCCTTCCACAAGACCATCACCAATGAGAGCGTCTGTAACGCGACGGCGGAGCTCCACAACATCGCCACCCTCACCGAGTCCGACACCCATGAGACCCGAACCGCGGGGGCGGTGGTTCATCTGACGGCGCCGCCGTGCCCGGTCGGCTGCGTGCTCACCCAGGGCTTCTGGAAGACCCACCCGGATGCCTGGCCGGCGGGCCACTCCCCGAATGATCCCTTCTTCTCCAGTGGGAAGACCTGGATGCAGGTCCTCTGGACGGCCCCGCGGGGCGATGCTTACTACATCCTGGCCCATCAATACATCGCGGCGGTGTTGAATATGGCCAACGGCGCGACGCCGCCGGCAGAGGTGGCGGCCGTGATCCATGATGCGACTGCCTGGTTCAGCAGCCACGGCCCGGGCGTCCCGGCATCGTCGCCGGAGGGCCAGACCCTCATCGGCTGGTCGGAGATCCTGGCGGCTTTCAACGAGGGGAAGATGGGCGTCCCGCACTGTGAGAACGTGGAGGCCGGGCCGGCGATGCCGCCGAAGAAGGGCGGTGGGAAGCCGGAGACGCCGCCTGGCCTGGAGAAGCGGCCGGCGATGCCCCCCGGGTTGGAGAACCGCCCGGAGAACAAGCCCGGCCAGGAGCAACGCCCCACAACCCCGCCCGGACAGGAGAAACGGCCGGAGACTCCACCCGGCCAGGGGAAGGGCAAAGGGAAGTAACCGAAACCGAGGGAAACGGGATGGGGGCCGCCTCGGCGGCCCCCATCACCTTGTTCCCGTCAGCCACGCGGGGAGCTCCGCCACGGAGCTCAGGATGGCATCCGGCTGGATCGACCCCTCCAGATCGGCCGGTCGGAATTTGCCGGTCCGCACCAGGACGCCCCGCATCCCCACCGATTGCGCCCCGCCGACATCGACCTCGATATCGTCCCCCACCATCGCGGCCTGCTCCGGCGGCACATGGAGATCCTCGAGGATCAACCGGAAGAAGGCGGGATCCGGCTTCCCGAGGATCAGGGCCTTCTGTCCGGTCGCCTCCTCGAGGGCGGCGATGAAGGGCCCCACATCCAGCCGGAGCCCATCCGCCGCCCGATAATAGCGGGTTCGCCCCAGCCCGATGAGGGCCGCGCCCTCCTCCAGGATCAACCGGAACGCCCGGTTCAGCTGATCAAAGGTCCACGCGTCCCCCAGGTCGCCCACCACCACATAATCGGGCCGCTGCTCATCCTCCTGGACGCCTGCGAAGTCCTCCCGGGCGCCCTCAGGCACCAGCAGGAAGGCCCGGGCGCCCTGGGCCTTCAAGAAGCGACCGGCGGCCCATGGGGGGCTGTAGATCTCCTCCGGGAGAGCCGGGAAGCCCATGAGGGTCAACCGCTCGGCCAGGGCGCGGCGGCTGCGGGTTGTGGTATTGGTGACAAAGCGGACCGTCATCCCCCGGGTCCGGAGGGCCCGGACGGCTTCCACCGCGCCCGGGATCGGACCCTCTGCCGTGTAGAGGGTGCCATCCAGATCAAGAAGGACTGCCCGGATCTCCGGATGAGAAGAGGACATGGTCTGTTCACCCCTTTCTCGAGACCATGAAGGCCATCCCTCCCCCCTCTGGGGAGCTCCCCATCGGGTTTCGTCCCCAGGGGGAACCGGGCTGTGGCCCACCTGCTGATTACATAGAAGGGGCATATCGGCCTAAGCCGGTCGTCCTGCTTTTTCATTGATCCACCAGCAGGCCCTGCACAACCTGCGCATAGATCCGAACCCGCTTCCAGCGCATCGCCCGTTTGTGCCCCAGGGCCGCCTTCGATCCTTCCACCAGTATCTGCCACAGGTATTGTCCAATCAGAAACCATCGGAGGGCGGCCGCGGCGATCCGGCCGTGATGCTTCCGAAAGTAGCGGACTTTGCTTCGCTGGAAGGCCAGATGCTGCACCGCGGGCACCTGATCGCTGCTCCGCCCCCCATAGTGGATCACCTTCGCCCGGGGATAATAAAACACCCGCCAGCCCGCCGCCCGCATCCGCCGGCACCAGTCCAGCTCTTCCGCATACATAAAGAATCCCTCATCCATCGGCCCGACCCGCTCCACCGCCTCCCGACGAACCAGCATGGCCGCCCCCGTCACCCAGTCGACCTCCTGGATCTCCTCATCCGACCGATCCAGCACGTAATACCGTCGGAGGATCCTGCGGGGCGCGTAAGGCTGCCACCAGGTGCTCTCGAAGAGGGCCGTCCAGAACGTGGGGAACCGGCGGCGGGAGGATTGAACGGTCCCATCAGGATTCAGCAGCTGCGGGCCGATCACGCCGGCCTCCGGGTGCTCTTCGGCGAAGGCCACCAGGGATTCGATGGCCCGATCCAGAACCCGGGTGTCCGGGTTCAGCAGGAAAAAATAACGGCCCCGGGCAACCGCCATCCCCTGGTTGTTCGCCGCCGGGAAGCCCCGATTGACCGAATTGACCAGGAGATGGACTTCCGGAAAAGCCTCCCGCACCCGCTCCGGCGTCCCATCCGTGGAGGCATTGTCCACCAGGATGATCTCCCCCTTCAGCGCGCCCAGCGCCCCCCGTACCGAGTCCAGACAGGGAGCCAGCCACTCCCAGACGTTCCAGCTCACAATGATCACGGAGACGTCCATTTGAGGAACGCTTGGCTGATCGAGGGAAGCGCAACGCGCGGAGCACATGCCGTCCCCACGGGGGAATGACTCAGCGATCCCGGCGCAGGATATGATCTCCGAGGGACCACAGCGCATGCCACGCGGGGCCGTCCGGCAGGCCTTGAAGATGGGCCCGGCTTCGACGCACAAACGCTTCAGCCTCCGCCACCGAACGCGCGATGGCCTCTGAATCCCGGATCCGCCGCACGGCCTCTTCGATCATCCGATCATCCCCGGAGTTTCCCTCCAGGATTTGAAGGATCAGCGGATCCTCCGGGTGCTCTTCCAGGTAAAGCAACACGGGGAGGGTCGCCAGCCCCTGACGCAGATCGTTGCCGATCGGCTTGCCCATGGCCTGCACCTCCCCTGTGAAGTCCAGGACATCGTCCATGATCTGAAAGGCCATGCCCAGATCCACCCCGTATTGCCGCAGGGCCTCGACTTCCGGCTCCGGCGCCTGCGCCAGCACCGCCGCGGCCTCGGTGGCCAGCTCGAACATGGCCGCGGTCTTGGCGTAGATCCGTCGCAGGTAATCCTGCCGGTTCCGCATCGCCTCGCGCTCGCCGAACTGCTGATGCAATTCGCCCTCGCAGATCGTCATCAGCGTGCGGGCGAAGATCGCCATGACCCGGACGTTCTCCGTGCGCGCGGCCAGAGAAGCCGCATAGGCGAAGAGATAATCCCCCGTGAGCACAGTCGCCGCCGGGGTCCAGATGGCGTTGAGGGTTGGGATCCCTCGTCGAAGAAGAGAGCCGTCGATCAGATCATCGTGGATGAGGGTGGCGGTGTGCAGCATCTCAACGGCAGCGGCGAGGCTGACCATTGCGTCATCCGCAGGCCGGTAAAGCCGGCCGGTCAGGAGGACCAGCAGGGGGCGGATCCGTTTCCCTCCCGCCGTGAGCAGATGATCCACTGCGGTCCTGAGGGGCTCGAAGGTCAGCGGGATCTCCCGCATCCGGGCTTCCACCCGCTCCAGATCCTCGCGGAGCCATTCCTGGATCCTTCGCAATGAGGGTCCATATTGCACCGTGAGAGGCATTCCCGGTTTACCTAGGTTCAGGATACGAGTCGGAAAGGGGGGCCCTGTGCCCACCTTACATTCATTTTAAAGCAGCCTCCCGGTTCTGTCACAGGAAAGTGAATATTTCCACAAAATCCCATCGCCCAGAGCGCCTGCTCTTCTCCGTCATGGGGTGCGGGAGATCCCTCAGCGCCCCGTTCACCCTTCGCCCTCCCCAAACCGGAAGATCCGCCGGGCGTTCCGATGGGTTTGCTCAGCGATGTGTTCCAGGGGAAGGTTCAGGACGCGAGCCAGGGCCTCGGCGATCAGCCGGAGATAGGCCGGCTCATTCCGACGCCCTCGATAGGGCTGAGGGGGCAGATAGGGCGCATCGGTCTCCAGGACCAGCGCGGAGGCCCCGACCGCCTGCACGGCCTCCCGAAGCGCCTCCGCGCGAGGATAGGTGATGGGTCCTCCGATGCCCAGGGCAAAGCCCCAGGCGGCGGCCGCCCGGGCCATGGCCGCGTCCCCGGAGAACGCGTGCAGGATCCCCCAAGCGCCTGGACGGGCAGCCACCCAGCGCTCCAGCTCCTCCATCACAGCGTCCCGGGCCTCCCGCTGATGGATGATCACGGGCAGTCCCAGCTCGCCGGCCAGCTCCAGCTGCGCCCGGAACGCTTCGCGCTGCGCCTCCCGGGGGGAAAGGTCCCGATAGAAATCCAGGCCGATCTCTCCGATCGCCACAACCCGGGGATGCCGGGCCCATTCCTGCAGCTGCGTGAGCGCCGCTGGCGAGAAGGTCAAGGCCGCATGGGGGTGGATCCCCACCGCCACATAGATCCCGGGATAACGCTCCGCCAGCTGCAAAGCGGCCGGGATCCGCTCCAGGGTCACCGAGGGGATCACCAGGACCTCCACCCCGGCCTCCCGCGCCCGGGCCAGCGCCTCCTCCCGGTCCTCATCGAAGGCAGGATCGTCCAGGTGACAATGGGTATCGATCAGCGTCATCGGGGCCATGATTCCTGATCTTGTCAGGCCCGGGGAGCCTATGAATTTCTACCCCTCAAGACCGGCCAGGGCGCGGCCCGCGGCGAGCAGCTGCGGCACCCGCTCCGGCGTGGTGGTCTCCGCATAGATCCGCAACAGGGGCTCCGTGCCCGAGAACCGGATCAGCAGCCAGCCGCCATCCTCCAGGTAGAACTTGTAGCCATCACTGCGGTCGATCCGGACGACCCGGAGCCCGGCCAGCCGCTCCGGTTGCGCCTGATCCAGCCGGGCCCGGGTTTCCCCCCGGCGCTCCGGCGGGAATTCCACATCGATGCGCGAATAATAATGGGGGCCGACCAGACGGAAGAGCCACTCGATGAGCGCAGAGGGCCGCTTCCCTGTCTGAACCATGAAGTCCAGCAGATACAGGCCAGCCAGGATGCCGTCCCGCTCCGGCAGATGCCCCCGGAAGGCGAATCCCCCGCTCTCCTCACCCCCGATGAGGGCATCGGTCTCCAGCATCTTCGGGGCCACATACTTGAAGCCGACGCCCGTCTCATAAACCGGAACCCCATATCGCTCCCCCAGTTTCTCGAGCATGGAGGTGGTGGAGAGCGTTTTGACGATCGGTCCCCGCTGTCCCCGGACCTCCAGGAGGTAAAGGGCCAGCAGGCCGTAGACGCGCAGCTGATCCACAAATTCCCCTCGCTCATCCACCAGACCCACCCGATCGGCATCGCCATCCGTCGCGATCCCGGCGTCGGCCTTCAGGGCCCGCACCTGCTCCTGCAGGTCCTCCAGGTTGGGGGGAATGGGCTCCGGGCGCTTCATGCGGGGGAAGATAGGGTTGCGCTCGCCGTGGATCTCCACAATGCGGATGCGCCCGGGGGAAAGCAGCCGCCGCAACCAGCCTGCCCCGCTCCCCCACATCGGATCCACCACGACGGTGAGATCCGCCTGCCGGAGGGCTTCCAGATCCACCCGGGTCTGGAGATGCTCGATGTAAGCAGGGGTCGGATCGAAGATCTCCACCAGTCCTTTCGCCTGCGCCTCCGCCAGCGGCATCCGTTTCACTCCGCTCTCATCCGGGGGGATGCGGGCTTCGATCTCCATGAGGCCTTGAGGATCCACGGCGCCCCCGAAACGGTTGCGGACCTTGAAGCCGTTGTCCGTGGGGGGATTGTGGCTGGCGGTGATGTTGATGGCTCCGGCCGCGCCGCGAGCGACCACGCCGTAGCTGATCACCGGCGTCGGCACGGCCCGATCGCACAGATAGACCCGGATGCCGTTGCCGGCCAGGACCTCGGCGCAGGCCGCCGCGAAGTGCTCAGAGGCGAACCGGTGATCGTAGCCGATCACCACCCCCTCTTTCGCCTGGCTGGTATCCAGCAACCACCGGGCGAAGCCCTGCGCGCATCGCCGGACGTTCGCGAACGTGTAATCGTCGGCGATGCGGCCGCGCCATCCGTCGGTGCCGAAGCGGATGACCGTCATCTCAGCCCTCCCGGATCCCATATTCCTGCTTCACCAGCTCCAGATCAGCGTCCACCATGATTTTCACCAGCTGCTCAAAGGTCACCGAAGGCGCCCACCCCAGCTTGGTCCGCGCCTTAGTGGCATCGCCGACCAGGAGATCTACATCGGCGGGGCGGTAGAGGGCGGGATCCACCACCACATATTTCTTCCAGTCCAGCCCCAGATAGTCGAACGCCAGCTCCACGAACTCCCGCACCGAGTGGGTTTCCCCCGTGGCGATCACGTAGTCCTCCGGCTCGTCCTGCTGCAGCATCAGCCACATCGCCCGCACGTAATCCGGCGCGTAACCCCAGTCCCGGCGAGCCTCCAGGTTGCCCAGGCGGAGCTCGTGGGCCAGGCCCAGTTTGATCTTCGCCGCTGTGTAAGTGATCTTGCGGGTGACGAACTCCAGCCCCCGGCGCGGGCTCTCGTGGTTGAAGCAGATCCCCGAGACCGCGAACATCCCGTAGCTCTCCCGGTAATTCACGGTGATCCAGTGGGCATACACCTTGGCCACGCCATACGGGCTGCGGGGATGGAAGGGGGTGTTCTCATTCTGGGGGACCTCCCTGACTTTCCCGAACATCTCGCTGCTCGAGGCCTGGTAGAAGCGGATGGTAGGGTCCACCAGGCGGATGGCCTCCAGCAGGCGGGTGACGCCGAGGGCCGTGAACTCCCCGGTGAGGACCGGCTGTTTGAAGGAAGTGGGCACAAAGGATTGGGCGGCCAGATTGTAGACTTCGTGGGGGCGGTATTCCCGCAGGATATCGATGAGGGAGGACTGATCCAGCAGATCCCCCTGCACCAGGAGGATGCGATCCTGGATATGGCGGATCCGTTCGAAGTTGATGGTGCTGGTGCGTCGGACCATCCCGATCACTTCATAGCCTTTCTCCAGGAGGAACTCCGCCAGGTAAGAGCCATCCTGGCCGGTGATGCCGGTGATCAGAGCCCGCTTCTTCTCGATTTCCATTCCCTCGCACCTCCTCTAAGTTTTTGAGCGCTGGGGTGCTCTACCTCCCCGGTCGCCGTTGCTCCGCGCGGGCCCGGGCCCGCCATTCCTCCAGCACATCCCGCAGGGATTGCTCCAGGGGGATGCGGGGCTCCCATCCCAGGCGCTCTCGGATCCGGGCGGTGTCGGCCGCGCTGATCGGGATCTCCACGGGGCGGATGCGCTGGGGATCCACCTCCACCCGGACGTTCACCTGGGTCATGGAGAGAAGGAGCTCCAGCACCTCCCGGATCGAACGGGGTCGACCGGACCCGATGTTATAGACCTCGCCGGGCTCTCCCCGCTCCAGCAGCAGGCGATACGCGCGCGCCACATCCCGGACATCGGTGAAATCCCGCCGGGCTTCCAGATTCCCCACCCACAACACCGGATCCTGTAATCCCGCCTCGATCCAGGCGATCTGACGGGCGAAAGACGGGACCACAAAACGGGGATCTTGACCGGGACCGATGTGATTGAAGGGACGGGCCCGGATGATCGGCATGGCGTAAGCCGTGGCGTAGAGGGCGGCCAGCCAGTCCTGGGCCGCCTTGCTGATCCCATACGGGTTGGCCGGGCGGAAGGGATGATCTTCTCGAACCGGCACCTCCTCCGGGCGGATTAAGCCGTAGACCTCGTTCGAGGTCACAATCAGAACGCGGGGCTGCAATCCCAGCGCCCGAATGCTCTCCAGCAGATTCAGGGTGCCCCGCACGTTGGTCTCGAAGGTCCCCCAGGGATCCTTCCAGGATTCCGCCACATCGGACTGGGCCGCCAGATGGATGATGCCTTCCGGTCGCACAAGGGCAAGCCCCTGACGGACCGCCTCCGGATCCCGGAGGTCTACCCGGGCAAGCTGAAGACGGTTCGGAATTCCGGTCCACGACCGCCGGGCCCATCCCCACAGCTCCCAGTCGGTTTCCTGAGCCAAGATGGAGGCGAGATGACGGCCGACGAAGCCGCTGACACCGGTGATGAGCACCCGCAAAGGCAATGGCTCCTTTTCCGGGATCGAATCCGGCATGCCGCTCCGAATTATACCGTAATGTCCCGGCACGGACCCTCCATCCTGATCTGGGGCTGAATGAGCGCCTCGCATCGGATCGGACTTCCATTAGGAAGCGACGATCGGTCCGTTCGCCAGGCCTTGAGGCGGGGATCAAATCCTCTAATCTTTTTCTGATATATGGTGGATATTTTATGAGCAAGGAAAGATCCTGCTGCATGGAGGCTCTTTCCCCTTCCTGTCCCGCGAGGCCATCGGGGAAGGGGAGGGCTATCGTCGGAAGACGCTGGGGCATGCCGAAGGCAACCCGCTCGATTCCGGATCTTGCGGGGGAAGCAACGGCATACTTCTCTTCGATGACCGTTCCATTTTGACCAGGAGTCGAGCTCCCATGCCCGAGCTCTTCCATCGGTATCCGGGAAATCCTATCCTGACGGCGGCCGACTGGCCGTATCCGGCGAACGCCGTGTTCAATCCAGGGGCCACCCGTTTCAACGGCGAGGTCCTCCTCCTGGTCCGCGTGGAGGATTTCCAGGGCCTTTCCCATCTTACGGTCGCCCGTAGCCTCGATGGGCGAAGCGGCTGGCGGGTGGACTCCGAACCCACCCTGCTACCGGACCCCCTGCATCATCCTGAGGAATTCTGGGGGATCGAAGACCCGCGGATTGTATTTCTGGAAGAAGAAGGCCTGTATGCGGTGACGTATGTCGCTTACTCCCGGGGCGGGCCGCTGGTTGCCCTGGCGACGACCGCGGACTTCAAAGTCTTCCATCGGCTCGGTCCGATCCTCCCTCCGGAGGATAAGGACGCCAGCCTGTTTCCCCGCCGGTTCAAGGGCCGATGGGCGATGATCCATCGCCCGATGCCCACGGCGCCGGGAGCTCGCCCCAACATCTGGATTTCCTTTTCTCCAGATCTACGCCACTGGGGCGACCACACGGTGATCATCGAAGCCCGCCCTGGGGGCTGGTGGGATTCCGATCGGGTGGGCCTGGGGCCTCAGCCCATAGAGACGCCCGAGGGCTGGTTGATCCTTTATCATGGCGTGCGCCAGACCGCATCGGGGCGGATTTACCGCGTCGGCATGGCCCTGCTGGATCTGGAGGATCCCCGGAAGGTGATCCGGCGCAGCGCCGAGTGGGTGTTCGGCCCCCGCGCTCCTTACGAACGGATCGGCGATGTGCCCAACGTGACCTTTCCATGCGGCGCGGTGGTGGATCCCCACTCCGGGGAGCTGTTGATGTATTACGGGGCGGCGGACACCTGCGTCGCCATGGCGACGGCTGATCTGCGCGCGCTGCTGGATTATTTACGCTATGCCCCTGTATAGAGGTGGGATAGGCCCCTTCGCCGCCCCGCCCCCTCACCCGATCGGCCAGCGTGGAAGCAACCGGCAAAGGCAGAGCTCCGCCGTTACGCGATGGGCCTTCTCCGGGGCCTTTGGAAGGGGGTCGCCCTGCCTTCCTGAACTCCAGCCCAACCGTGTCATTTCGCCCCTCTTCAGGTCCGATCCCGAGGCGATCGATCTCTCACATCACGGAGAACGGAGGTGAGAGATCATGAAAGATCGCATCCGGATCGCCCTGGTGGGGACTTATGTGCCCCGACGGTGTGGGATCGCCACATTCACGCACGATCTGGCAAAGGCGATCGCAGAAGCTCAGGGGGAGCCGCTGGACGGCTCCGGGATCGTCCATATTGTGGCCCTCACCAATCCGCCTCAGCGCTACGCCTACGGCCCTGAGGTAACCTTCGAGATCCGGGATGGGATCCCGGAAGACTACCGGGCCGCGGCGGATTACCTGAACCAGGCCCCCGTGGATCTGGTCTGCCTGCAGCATGAGTATGGGATCTTTGGGGGGGCGGATGGTGAATATGTGCTGGATCTGGTGAACGCGTTGCGCAAACCCCTCGTGGTCACCATGCATACTGTCCTCTACGAGCCGTCTGAGAACCAGCGGCGGATCTTAATCGCTCTCGCCCGACGGGCGGATCGTGTAGTGGTCATGTCGGAGCGAGCGCGTCAATTCCTGATAGAACGTTATGGGGTGCCTGCGGAGCGAATCACCCGCATCGACCATGGGGCCCCTGCCATGCCGTTCGAGGACCCCGCCCCTTACAAGGCGCGCCTGGGGCTGGAGGGACGGCGGGTGCTGATGACCTTCGGGCTCCTCAGTCCGAATAAAGGGATCGAGACCGTGATCGAGGCGATGAAGACGCTTGTCCCCCGGCATCCCGATCTCCTGTATCTGATCGTGGGGGCCACCCATCCGGAGGTCCGCCGTCGGTTCGGCGAGTCCTACCGCCGATCCCTGGAGGAGGCCATCGCGCGGGCCGGACTGCAGGATCACATCCATTTCGTGGATCGCTATCTGGACCGAGAGGAACTGCTGACCTTCCTGATGGCGGCAGACATCTATGTCGCGCCCTATCTGGCGCGGGAGCAGATCGTCTCCGGCACCCTCACCTACGCCCTCGCCTGCGGGAAGGCCATCATCTCCACACCCTCGTGGTATGCAGAGGAGATCCTGGGGGATGGACGGGGCCTCCTGGTTCCTTTCCAGGATCCGGAGGCCATGGCCCGCGCGCTGGACCACCTGCTCTCCCATCCGGAGGAGCGGGAGCGGTTGCGTCGGGCCGCCTATGAGCGGGGACGGGAGATGGCATGGCCGGTCATCGGCCGCCGCTACCTGGATCTGTTCCGGAAGATCCTGGAATGCCCTCGGCCCGTTCATCGCCCGGCCTGGCTTCCCTTCCGTCCATCGAAGTTGCCTGCGGTGCGCCTGGAACACCTGCGCCAGCTCACCGATGAGACCGGACTTCTCCAGCATGCCTGGGGGACGATCCCGCACCGACAGTTTGGATACTGCACCGATGACAACGCCCGCGGGCTGCTGGTGATGGCGCGGGAATGGGCCCGAAGCCGGGATCCCTCCCTCCTTCCATTGATGAAGGCGTATATGGCGTTTCTGATCCATGCCTGGAATCCTGAACGGGGGCGGTTCCGCAACTTCATGGGCTATGACCGGCGATGGCTCGAGGAAGCCGGATCGGAGGATGCCCATGGCCGCGCCCTTTGGGCGCTGGGCGAGGCCATGGCGTTCGGGCCGGAGGAGATCCAGGCCGTCGCCGCCGCGTTGTTCCGGGAGGCCTGGCCGGCCAGCCAGGCGTTTCAGCATCCGCGGCCCTGGGCGTATGCCATTCTGGGGGGGCTGGCCGGTTTCGAGCGGTTTCCGGGCGATCTCCGATTGCGGGAGGAAGTAAAAGCACTGGCCCAGCGTCTGGCGGATCGGTTCCAGGCTCACGCCCAGCCCGATTGGCGGTGGTGCGATGAGGTGGTCACCTACGATAACGGAATTCTGCCCGCGGCGCTCATCGCCGCCGGGCATCGCCTGGATGAGCCCCGATGGGTCGCATGGGGCCTGGATGCCCTGCAATGGCTGGTGGAGATCCAGACCGACCCGCAGAGTGGGCATTTCTCCTGGATCGGAAACCGGGGATGGTTCCCCCGGGGCGGACCCAGGGCCCGGTTCGCCCAGCAGCCCCTGGAGGGAGCCGCCATGGCGGAGGCGGCCGCGCGGGCCTGGGAAGCCACTCGGGATGCCCGCTGGCTGGAAGTCCTGGAGCGGTGCGTCGGCTGGTTCCTCGGGTGGAACGATCGGGGATGCGCCCTGGCGGATCCAAAGACCGGCGGATGCCGGGATGGCCTGGAGCCGCTCGGCCCCAGCGCCCACCAGGGGGCCGAATCCACCCTGGCCTGGTTGTTCACGCTCCAGCTGGCCCATCGGCTGCTTCCCTCTGCCCATGAGCGGATCCTGTCCGAGCCGCACCGCTGGCGATCCTCTCGGGCTCTTTCGTGAGGCGGAATCTGGATCTTGGTCCCCAAAAAACGCCAGGAGCCCGGTTGACGTTTCTTCTTCCCTCCCATAGAATTCGATCAGGTTTCATCTGGATGCCGAACCTCAACGAATCGCTGGCGGGATGGCTGGGGCTGGAAGCGCCCAACCCAGCTGTCCCCACTCAGGGGAGCCGCATGGCGCTTCCAGCGTGAAGAGCGGAATGCTCGACGCGGATTCTCTTCCAAAGAGGTGAACGTTCATGCCCACGCTTCCACCCGTGCAGATCGCCCTTCTGATCGTCGGCGTTCTTCTGGCCACGCTGATCCTGGGAAGCCTGCTGGCGATTCTCATGGCCTGGCTGACCCGGGAGGTCCAGGCGGCCTATGGGCAAGCCCCGGCGACGACGGCGAAAGCGCCCACACCGGCGACAGAGGTGGCCGCTGTCCCCGAGGTCCCTGCTCAGCGGATCGGCCCCTGGCCGTTCGTGATCAGCGGCCTGGCCCTGCTGGTCGTCCTGGCGGTCATCTTCTATCCCATGCCCCAACCTCAGACCGCTTCGCCGGAAACACCCTCCGGGGGAAGCGCGGCATCGTCGACCCCGGCCTCCCCGCCGGCGGCGGCTGCGCTTCAGGGGAACCCGGAGAAGGGCAAGCAGCTGTTCCTGGGCACATGTGCCTCGTGTCACGGGCCGGACGCCAAAGGATTGCCCGGCCTGGGGAAGAATCTGACCACGAGCGCCTTCGTGCGGCAGCAGACCGATGCCCAGCTGCTGGAGTTCATCAAGAGGGGGCGGCCGGCGACGGATCCGGCCAACACCACGGGGGTGGATATGCCGCCGAAAGGGGGCAACCCGGCTTTGACCGATCAGGATCTGGCCGACATCATCGCCTTCATCCGCACCTTCAATCCGCATCAGCCGTAGCGCCTGGCTCGGTGAGAGGGGGGCCGGATCCATCGGGCCGTGGAAGAGCTCTGGCCGTCCGCTTGTCATAGCCACGGGATCCTGCTAAAATGTAAATGATCTGCGCGCCCGTAGCTCAGCCTGGATAGAGCGTTGCCCTGCGGAGGCAAAGGTCGCAGGTTCAAATCCTGCCGGGCGCGCCATAGAATATCGCAGAGGCCGCCGATCGGCGGCCTCTGCTGGTTTTATTCCCCCGAACTCCGCTCACAGGAATCCGCGATGATTCTGGCGGCCTATCGAGAGTGGGCTTCTGAGCAGATCCGACAGGCGCTGCAGGCCCTGGGCCTTCCCCAACCCCCGGTCCTGGAGTGGCGGGATCTCCCCTTCGCCTATACCTGGGGTATCGCCACGCCGCTGGCGATGCAACTGGCCGCCCAGGAGAAAAAGACCCGCCCTGACCTGGACGTCCCGGCCCGGGCCCAGGAGATCGCTCAGCGCCTCGCAGAGCACCTGGCCCGGGTCCTGGAGGGGGATCCCCGTTTTCAGCGGGTGGAGGCGGTGCGAGGTTACCTGAATTTCTACTTTAATCCTTCTCAGGTCGCCCGGTTCGTCATCGAGACCGTCCTTCGGGAGGGACCCGCATATGGCCGGGGCGCCCCCAAAGGTGAGCGGGTGATGGTGGAATTCTCCCAGCCCAACACCCACAAAGCCTTCCACATCGGCCACCTTCGCAACGCCGTTCTGGGGGATGCCCTCTCTCGCATTCTGGATTTTGCGGGCTTCGAGGTGATCCGGGCCACCTACCCTGGGGATATTGGGGCCCATGTGATCAAGTGCTTATGGGGATATCTTCGGTTTCATCAGGGGGAAGAACCCACGGAGCGGCGGGGCGCCTGGCTGGGTCAGATCTACGCCGAGGCCGAGGCCCGCCTGGAGGAGGCCGATGCCTACCGCCGGGAGGTGGTTCGGTTTTTGCTGGGCGCCTTCCGGGAAGAGGGGATCACCCCCTGGGTGCGGGAGTTCCTCCTGAGCCGCCTCTCGGAAGCCCTGACGGCCCACGCCGCTTCCGGTCCGGTGGGCCAGAAAGACGCCGCCGCCCTCATTCGAGCGATGGCGACCGGGGAGCTGCCGGACCTCGACGCCATCGTGGATAAGGACTGGTTATGGTCCCTCTGGGAGGCGATGGGCCAGTGGTTGGAAGAGCTGGCGGAGAAAGCCCAAGGCCGGCGGGGGAAAGGAGGAGAGGCGGATCGCCAGGCGGTGGCTGCGCTACAGGCCCGTTATCGGGCGATCGGCCATCGCCCTGAGGAATGGAACTATGAAAAGGAAATCCGGGCGCTCTTCGCCCGCTGGGAGGCGCGGGATCCGGAGCTGCTGGAGCTATGGCGACGAACCCGCGAGTGGAGCCTGGAGGAGTTCCGCCGGATCTATGAGGAGCTGGACATCACATTCGACGTCTGGTTCTTCGAAAGCGAAGTGGAAGAAGAGGGCAAGCGTATCGTCGAAGAGCTGATCGCGAAGGGCATCGCTACAGACCTGCGCCCCCATGGCCCGGTGGTGGTGGAGATCGATCGCCTCCTGGGACAGGAAGGAAAGGAGGAATACCGGACCCTGGCGATCCTGCGCAGCGATGGGACCACCCTCTATTCCACCAAAGATCTGGCTCTGGCCAAGCGGAAATTCGAACAATATCGGATCGATCGCTCGATCTACGTCGTCGATGTCCGCCAGTCGCTTTATTTCAAGCAGATCTTCAAAATCCTGGAGCTCTGGGGCTTCCCCCAGGCCAGCAAATGCTACCACCTGGCTTATGAGATGGTCACCCTGCCCGGCGGGAAGATGTCCTCGCGGGCGGGGACGATCGTGCTTTACGAGGACTTCGCGGCGGAGGCCCGGGAGCGGGCGCGCCGAATCGTGGAGGAAAAGAACCCCGAGCTCCCGCCGGAGCAGAAGGCGCGCATCGCAGAGGCGGTGGCGAAAGGCGTGATGAAATACAGCATGCTGAGCGTGGACAACAACAAAGTGATCGTCTTCGATTGGGATGCCGCGCTGAACCTGGAGGGACAGACCGGCCCGTATCTGCAGTATGCCCATGCGCGGGCCTGCCGCATCCTGGAGAAGGCGGAGACGCCAGTTCACCTGGAGGGCGATCGCCTCTTCGAAGCCATGGAGCCCCAGGAAGTCGCGTTGATCGAGGCGATCGCCGCTTTCCCGGATCTGGTGCAGGCGGCTGCGGAGCGTTACAAGCCGCTCCTGATCGCGAACTATGTGTTCGATCTGGCGAAAGCGTTCAATGAGTTCTATCGGGATTGCCCGGTCCTGACAGCACCTTCCCCGATCCGCGAGGGCCGGCTGGCCCTGGTCGCCGCAGCCCGTCAGACGATGGCCAACGCCCTGAACCTCCTGGGCATCCCGGCCCCCGAGGTCCTCTGACGAGGATCCAAGGCGAATCCTCAGACCCAGGGAAAACACCCTTCAGCGCCCTGCCCCACGGACGTTCCCATGTTGCGTTAAAATACTTTATAGCTGGATTCCGAACCGGAAGCGCTGTAGAGCGAGGGAAGCTTGCTCCTTTTCCCTCCTGCTTTGCGCTGTTCTGCAGCACAGAGGGGGAAGGAGATCCGCTCAGACGGGGGCACGTCCGCCCCACCCCTCGATGAAGCGCGCCTCGGGAGGTGGGCGATGGCGGTGACAGCGTTCAGCGAGGCGGAGCGCAAGATCCTGATCTACCTGCGGGATCATCGGGGATACCACAGCCCTTACACCATCGCTCGTGACCTGGCCATGAACCCCCGGGATGTGATCCGGATCCTGGAAGACCTCTCCAAACGCGGTCTCGTGCGCCAGAGCCTGGCGAACCCGGTTTACGGGATCACGGATCAGGGGCGGGCCGCCATTGGGGAGAGCTGACGGAACGCCTCCCGGACGACCCGATGGGGCTCATGCGGCACCGGCAGGATGAGGGGGAAGACCGCGTTTGCTCATCCTGCAGACAAAAGGATGGGTTTCCCCGGGGAGGGCGGGCCATCGAAGGTGATCCGCCCCCTCCGCGAAAGCTTCCTCCATCAGGCCGAGGCCGCCGCCTGAATCGAACCGAAGGTTCGGTGGAACTGCTGCATCAGACGGGATTTGAGGCGAGCGGCCGTGTTCTTGTGGATCACCCCCTTGCGAGCCGCCCGGTCCAGCTCCCGGTAAGCCTCCCGGATCGCCTTCTGCGCCGCCTCCAGATCGGCCCGGGCGATGGCCTGACGCGCGTATTTCACGAACGTCCGCACCCGGGTTCGGATGGCGCGGTTGCGCTGGCGCCTTCGCTCGGCTTTGCGAAGCTCCTTCAAAGCGGATCGCGTGTTCGGCAAGGACGCACCTCCCCCAATGGGATACACACCGGGGCTCTATTCTACCGGGATCCCAACCATACGTCAACAGCTCCCTGAAATCTCCAGCGGAAAGAAAACCGAGGCGGGCACCGCATGACCATCCCGATCGGAGACCTGGGATTTCCGCAATATAATGAGGAGGCGAGGGGAGATCCAAAGACCCATCTCCTTGGGCAACCGTCGGGACAGGCCTCCCCGGCGAGACGGAAGGGGCAGGCGAACGGAGCGCGAAGAATGCTGACGGATTTCCGGGTTCGACAGCGGGATTATCTCCTCGAAATCACGCGGGCCATCACCGCGCAGCTGGATCTCGACACCGTGCTGCGGCTGGTGGTCGAGGCCGCAGCGGAGATGCTGGCTGGACAGGTGGCGTTCATCGCCCTGCGGGAAGAGGATGCCTTCACCATCCGCGCCGCGTATGGCCTGCCCGACACCCAATGGGGGGAGCTGGATGCCATGCTGGCGAAGCTCCCTGCCTACCCGGAGGCCTGGGGGCGGGCGGAAGTGGAACGGGTGCTCACCCAGATCGCCCGCTGGCTTCGGGTGGAAGCCCAGCAAGCGGTCGCCCTCCCGCTCATGGTGGGAGAAGACCTCCTGGGCCTGCTGGTGGTTTTCCGTACCTTCGGGACCGCTTTCACCTACGATGATCGGCTGATCCTGCGCGCCTTTGCGGATCAGGCGGCCATCGCGGTTCATAACGCCAAGCTCTATCAGCAGCTGGCCACGGAGAAGCGACGGCTGGAGGCGATCATCGAAGCCACCGCCGATGGCGTGATCATCCTCGACCCGGCCCACCGTATCCAGGTCTTCAACCGGGCGATGGCCCGACTGACCGGGTGGTCTCCTTTCGAGGCCATCGGGCGACCCCACGATGAGGTGGTGATCATCAATCCCCGGCGCTCCGGCATGACGCTGGCGGAAGCGGAGGCCGGCGGGTGGCCCCTGGCGACCGATCGGCCGATCTATGTGGAGGGCGATCTGGTCCGTCGCGACGGCGGGCGGGTGGCTGTGGGGATCACCTACTCCCCCCTGCTGGATCGCACCGGACGTCTGGTGAATATCATCGGAGTGGTCCGGGATATGACCCGCATCCGGGAGGCGGAGGAATTGAAATCCACGTTCATCTCCATCATTTCCCACGAGCTCAAGACGCCCGTCTCGATCATCAAGGGCTATGCCGGAACCTTGCGGCGCGAGGACACCACATGGGATGCGACCATGGTGCGGCAGATCGCCGCCATTATCGAAGAGGAAGCGGACCGGCTGACCCAGCTGATCGACAACCTGCTGGATGCCTCTCGCCTCCAGGCCGGGGCGCTGGAGCTCCAGTTCGTCGAAGTGGCCCTGGATGAGCTGGCCGAGCAGGTGGCCGATCGTTTCCGCCCCCAGACCGATCGCCATTTCATCGTGGTGGATTTCCCGCCGGACTTCCCGCTGGTTCATGGCGACCCGCGCCGGCTGGAACAGGTGCTGGCGAACCTGGTGAGCAACGCCATCAAGTATTCCCCTCAGGGCGGAACCATCCGGATCTCCGGGCGCGCGACGCCCCGGGAGGTCATCGTCACCGTCACCGATGAAGGGATCGGGATCCCACCGGAGGAGCAGGAGCGGATCTTCGAGCGGTTCTACCGGGCCAGCGCGGCGCGGGCGCGTCAAACCCCTGGGACCGGCCTGGGGCTCTATCTGGCCCGGGCGATCGTCGAGGCCCACGGGGGACGGATCTGGGTGGAGAGCGAGCCGGGGCGCGGCTCCTCCTTCAGCTTCTCGATCCCGCGCTCGCGGCGGCCTGCCGGAAGCGCATCGGAAGCGCACGCCTGAAGAGGGCCCTCCTCTTTTCCCTAACCGGCCCAGCCCCGCTTGAGGGAAGGACCTCTACACCCTTTCCCAATGGAAGAGGAGGCCTCCCCCCTCCCAACGGGAACCGAACTGCAGGAGCCGGAACCGAATCCCCATCGGCGTCCTGGGGGACATAGCCCCCTAAAAGTTAAAGCGAACTCCCATGGCTCCCTCCCCTGAGGGAATCGTGGTATAAGTGAACTGTAAACGGACGCGTCCTCTTTCCAGGCTCACCCTATTCGGATCAGCGCGAAAGGCCTCATGTCGTTCGTCCACCTCCACGTCCACAGCGAGTATTCGTTGCTCGATGGCCTGAGCCGACTCGACGACCTGATCCGCCGGGCGGTCGAAATGGGGATGCCTGCGATCGCCCTGACGGACCACGGCGTCCTCTACGGGGCGGTGGCCTTCTATCAAAAAGCCCAGGAGGCGGGGATCCGCCCGATCCTGGGGATGGAGGCCTATCTGGCCCGCCGCACGATCCAGGATCGGGAGCCGGATGATCGGAGCCTTCACCACCTGACCCTCCTGGCCATGGATGAAACCGGGTGGCGTCATCTCATCCGGCTGGCCACGATCGCCCAGCTGGAGGGCTTCTACTACAAACCGCGCATCGACAAAGCGCTGCTGGAACGCTATGCGGACGGCCTGATCGTCCTCTCCGGATGCCCCTCGGCGGAGATCCCCCGCCTGCTGGCCCAGGGGCGGATGGAGGAGGCCGAGGCGGTCGCTGCCTGGTTTGCGGAGCGCTTCCCCGGACGCTTCTTCCTGGAATTACAATCCCACCCCGGGGTTCCCGAGCTGGATGACATCAATCGGGGGCTGGTCACGCTCTCCCGCCGGCTGAACCTCCCCCTGGTGGCCACCAACGACGTCCACTACGTCCGTTCGGAAGACGCCGGGATTCAGGATGTCCTGCTCTGCATCCAGACCGGGAAGCGCCTGAAAGAGCCGGGCCGGATGAGGATGAGCGATGCGACGTATTATCTCCGCTCCCCCGAGGAGATGCGGGAGCTCTTCGCGGAGGTCCCCGAGGCTCTGACCAACACGCTTCGGGTGGCGGAGATGTGTTCCCTCACCCTAGAGCTGGGCCGGCATCGCCTGCCCCGGTTCGACCCTCCACCCGGGTTCCCCGATCCCGCCGCGTATCTTCGCCATCTGGCAGAAGAAGGCTTCCGGACCCGATTCCCCGAACCCAAGCCGGGCTATCGGGAGCGACTGGATTATGAGCTGGAGATCATCCATCGGATGGGGTTCGACGCGTATTTCCTGATCGTATGGGACCTCATCCGCTACGCCCGGGAGCGGGGGATCTGGTGGAACGTGCGGGGCTCCGGTGCCGGGAGCCTGGTCGCTTACTGCCTGGGGATCACCCGGGTGGATCCCATCGAGCTGGATCTGATCTTCGAGCGCTTCCTGAACCCGGCCCGCGTGTCAATGCCGGATATCGACATCGATTTCCCGGACGACCGGCGGGATGAGATGATCCGCTACGCGGTGAGCCGCTATGGGGCCGATCGGGTGGCCCAGATCATCACCTTCGGGACGATGAAGGCCCGGGCGGCCGTTCGGGATGTGGGACGGGCGCTGGATCTCCCCCTGCCGGAGGTCGACCGCGTGGCCCGGCTGATCCCGGCCATCCCGGGCAAGGAGGTCTCGATCCGCGATCTCCTGGATCCTTCCAACGAGGAAGGGCGAGAGCTGCGCCGCCTGTATGAGGAGAAAGACTACATCCGGGAGTTGCTGGACCTGGCCATGCAGCTGGAGGGAACGGTGCGCCACGCTGGAACCCACGCCGCCGGCGTGGTGATCGCCGATCGCCCGCTGGTGGATTATGTTCCGCTGCACCGACCCACCGGGGTGAAGGGCAGCGCCCGGGAGGAGAACGGCGAGGGGAATGGGGAGGGAGAGGCCCTCCTGCCGGTCACCCAGTTCGACATGGAGGCGCTGGAGGCCCTGGGCCTGCTGAAGATCGATTTCCTCGGCCTTTCCACCCTCACCGTGATGCGGGAGACCTGCGATCTGGTCGCCCGCCGGCACGGGATCCGGCTGGATCTGGAGACCATCCCCACGGACGCCCCGGAGGCCTACGCCCTGCTGGGCCGGGGCGAGACGGTCGGCGTGTTCCAGGTGGAAGGCCGGGGGTTCAGCCGGATGATGCGGGATCTCAAGCCCCGCGCCTTTTCCCACGTGATGGACGCCCTGGCCCTCTACCGCCCGGGCCCCCTGGAGTATATCCCCAATTACATCCGCCGCATGCGGGGCCAGGAGCCCATCGAATACCGGCATCCCCGTCTGGCGCCTATCCTCCAGCGCACCATGGGCATCCTGGTCTATCAGGAGCAGATCATGCGGGTGGCCATCGACCTGGCGGGCTATACGCCCTCCGAGGCGGACGAGCTGCGCAAGGTCGTGGCCAAGAAGAAGGGTGAAGCCTTCCCGAAGCAGCGGGCGAAATTCCTGGAGGGCTGCGTCCGAAACGGCATCCCGCTGGAGACCGCCGAGGCGATCTGGGGGGACATCGAATTCTTCGCCCGTTATGGCTTCAACGCCGCCCACGCCGCCTCTTACGCCGTGATCACCGTCCAGACCGCTTACCTGAAGGCGAAATACCCGGTGGAGTATCTGTGCGCCCTGATGACCGTGGACCGGGACAAAACCGAGAAGATCGGCCTTTATGTGGCGGAATGCCGCCGGCTGGGGATCCCGGTCCTGCCCCCCGACATCAATCAGAGCGAGGCGACGTTCACGATCGAGCCGACGCCTGATGGGAAGGAGGCCATCCGGTTCGGGCTGACGGCGGTGAAGAACGTCGGGGAAGGGGCGGTGGCCCGCATCCTGGCCGCGCGTCAGGAGGGCGGCCCGTTCCGGGATCTGGATGATCTGGCCCGGCGGGTGGATCTGAAGGAGGTGGGGCGGCGGGCGATGGAGTCGCTGATCAAGGCAGGGGCCCTGGCGGCTTTCGGGAACCGGGCGCAGCTTCTGGAGATCCTGGATCGCCTGATGGAGGCCAGCGCCCGCTATCATCGCGAGCGCCAGCAGGGGATGCTGAGCCTCTTCGCGCTGAGCGGGGTATCCATCGAAGCGGCCTCCCTTGTCGGGTCGCTCCCGCAGCTCCCGGAGGTGGAGGAGCGCCAGATCCTGGAATGGGAGAAGGATCTCGTCGGAACCTATCTCTCGGAAACGCCTCTCACCCGGCAGTGGCCCACGCTGCAACAGCTCGTCTCGCACACCACCGCGGACCTGAGCGAAGAGCTCCACGGCCAGACCGTGAAGCTCGCCGGGATCGTCCGGGCGGTGCGGACGACCACTACCCGGACCGGGGAGATAATGGCCTATGTGTCCATGGAGGACATCCACGGAACCGTGGAGGTGGTGATCTTCCCCCGGCTCTGGAAGCAGAAGGGGCACCTCGCGCGCCCAGAGGCGATCCTGATCGTCGTGGGCAAGGCGGAGGTGAGCGGACGGGAGCCACGGGTAGTGGCGGAGGATCTGCGGGATCAGGATACGATCGTGCGACCGATGGAGGAGACCGGGGAGGAAGAAGAGGAAGCCGGGGCGCAGCGACGCTACGCCTTCACGATGCCCGATACCGGGATGGATTTCGACGCCCGACCATCCGATGGGAACACCGGATCGCGCCCGGCCGGGGGAGAACCATCTTCCCCATCGAAGGCTCCCCAGGAGATCCAGCCGATGATGGAGCCTGCGGATACGCATGCCACCATCGGGCCGATTATGGCCTCTTCCCCGTCCGCAATGACCGGAGGCTCCGCTGACCGGGAAGAGGCCTCTTCGGCGCCGTCCGGTGCGGCAAGGCCCTCATCTCCCACTTCCGCGCCCGGTCAGGAGGATACGCCCGGGGCAGCACCGGGCGAAGCATCCCGGAAAGAGCCGCCCGGGCCCGCCCCCGAGCCGAGAGCCGTCCCCTCCCGGCACATCCTGATTTATTTCCATCGAACCGAACAGCTGGAAGAGGACCTTCGGCGTCTCCGCGAACTCCATCGGGTGTTGACGGAACAGCCCGGGCCGGATCCCTTCAGCGTGGTGGTGGTGTATCCAGACCGTCGGCAGGTGCGCCTGCGCTTCCCCCAGCACGGCACCACGTATTCCCCCGAGCTGCTGGCCCGCCTGGAGAGCCTCCTGGGCCCGGATTCCGTGCGCGTCCTGCCGCTGAGGTGAGGGGCACCCACCGTGCGCCCGGGACCCCTCCCCCAGCCCCTCCCCGAAACGGGGAGAGGGGATTGAGGCTCCCCCTTCCCTCATAGGGAAGGGGGTTGGGGGGGTTAGATCCGAGGACCCCTCCCCTTTCCCGGATTCGAGCCCCATGGCGCAGGTCCTCTCCCTCCTAAAATAAAGGGAGAGGAATGAATTGAGGAGGGGCGATGGGGCTGTGGCTGGCGCTGGCGGCTTACCTGGTGGGCTCGATCCTGCCGGCGGAGATCTTTGTGCGCTGGCGGACGGGTCGAAGCCCGCACGACTTTGAAGACAACCCCGGCGGCGGCGGGGCATGGCGGCTGGCCGGACCGCTGGCCGGGGTGATCACGATCCTGTTCGATATGGGGAAAGGGGCGATCCCCACCGCTATCGCCCTGCAGGCCGGGTTCCGCCCGCCGGAGCTGATCGCCGTGGCGGTCGCGCCGGTGATCGGCCACTGCTGGCCGTTCTACAAGATCATCCGCCTCGATCGGGGCGGGCGAGGGTTAGGGCCGGCGACCGGCGCGTTGTTCGCCATGGCCTTCCGCGAGGTGGTGCCCGCTTACATCCTGGGGGCGCTCGTCGCCTATCGTCTCCGCTGGCTCCCCAGCGTGGGCATTGTCGCCTTTCCCCTCGGGCTGATCCTGATGCTCCTCTGGCACGTTCCCCCGGAGCGTCTCACGGCGGCCCTCGCGGTCATGCTGGTGGTGCTGGTCCGGAATGTGGGGCTTTTGTGGACCGTGCTTCGCACCCGCGGGGCGCGGTTGCCGCATTAACCGGAAGGCCAGGGCGGCCAGGATCGCCCCAGCGCCCAGGGATGAGGAACGCGATGAACGCGGGCCCCCGTGTGGTGGCCCTGACAGGCGCCGGGATCTCCGCGGAGAGCGGGGTCCCAACGTTTCGAGGCCCAGGCGGCCTCTGGGAGCGATATCGCCCCGAGGAGCTGGCGACGCCGGAGGCCTTCGCCCGGGATCCGAAACGGGTCTGGGCGTGGTATGCATGGCGTCGGGAGCGAATCGCCCGGGCGGAGCCGAATCCCGCCCATCAGACGCTGGCCGAGATGGAAGCGGCCCTGCCGGGCTTTCTCCTTATCACCCAGAATGTGGACGGCCTGCACCAGCGAGCCGGCAGCCGTCGGGTCATCGAGCTGCACGGCAATCTCTGGCGCGTGCGCTGCACCCGGGAGGGGCGAACCTGGGAGGATGGCCGGGTTCCCCTGCCGGAGATCCCGCCCCGCTGCCCCGCCTGTGGCGCGCTGCTACGCCCCGACGTCGTCTGGTTCGGCGAGCCCCTTCCTTCTGCCGCCTGGAGCCAGGCGCTGGAGGCGGCCCGGCAGGCGGAGATCTTCCTGGTGATCGGAACCTCGGGGACGGTGGAGCCCGCCGCAAGCCTCCCGCGCCTGGCCCGATCCCACGGCGCTCGGATCATCGAGTTCAACCTGGAGGAGACCCCGCTCACCCCCCTTGCCGATGACGTCTGGCGCGGCCCGGTGGGGGAGACCCTGCCGCGCTGGTGGCACGCTTTCCGGGATGGCTCCCGGTAGCAGGCTTCCCCATTCCCCCCAGGCCTCTCTTCTGTAACCTCCTCTTCACCGGATTCCAACTTCAGGCCCATACATTGCAGGGGAATGCGGGCGCCTTGGTGAAGACCGTAGCCGGCGCCCTTTTTCCCCTCTTGGGGATGGGCGCGCCCTCAACCCGTCCATTCCCCCCAAACCAGGGGGGACCCGCTCTCCAGCCCCGCGGCGTTCTCCAGGGCCCGGCCCGGAGGGCCCCGGAGAACCGGCTCCCAGCTCCCCATTCGCGGATGGGATCCGGGGAGTTGCTGTTCGCCCCCTTCCTCACCGCGCCGGAAACGCAGCGTCAGGAAGGGCCATCTCATGCGATACGAGGTCCCTGCTAAAAAAGGAGCGCTTCCCATGATCCATTTCCGTAAAGCATGGAGGATCGGTCGGATCCTTCTCCTGTTCGGCTTGCTTTACACCATACAGGCCGCCCCGGCGCCGGCAAGGGCCGATCATGGGGGAAACCCCAATATCGCGGACATCGTGCTGACCGTCCCCCAGACGTATATGATCTGCCCCTCCGGCACAGACTCCGATGGGGTGGCGCTCCGCAATGTGGGAACCCGCTGGCTGAGGGGATATGTCCAGCTGGACTTCGTCATCCCCAACGGCGGCGGACGTCAGATGGTCCAGCGCTGGGATGTCCTCCAGGGGGGAGATTACCGGCTGGAGATCGTCTATCCGGCCTGGGAGACGTGGCCGGCGGGCTTCTTTGAAATGCATGTGGATCTGGCCTTCGAGGTCTATCCGACGGAGGCCGACGCGCGGGCGGGGACGAACCTGCTGGGGACGATCGGGCCGGGCCACTCGTGGGATATTTTCTGCCTGGCCGAGCGGCCTCCGGCGACGGCGACTCCCTCGCCGACTCCATCTCCGACCTCGACGGCGATGCCGCCGCCCCCGGTCACGCCCACACCAACGCCGGTCGCCGCGCCCCCGACCGCCACTCCCAGCCCGCTTCCCACCGAAACGCCGGTCATCGTTCCACCCGTGGCCCCACCCGTTACCCCTGCGATGGACCCCACGCCAACGCGCTCCGAGCCGGTGGATGGGGAATTGCTGGGCCGCACGGGCGCGGAGGGCGCTCCATCCCCCGCGCCCTGGATCTCCGGGTTATCCCTGGGGATCGCTGGGGGGCTCGCGATGCGGCGCATTCTCGGCCGTCGACGGCGTGGATAAGGGCCTGCGATGATCGCCCCGGGGATCCTCCAATGACGAACCTGGAGCGCTGGGTCCTGGGCCTCGGGCTTCTCCTGAGCGGGCTCCCCGACGCGATGCCGTTCGCCCGGCGATCGGAGGAGGCAGCTCGAGCAACGTCTCCTCCCATCGTTCCCGTGGAGGAAGCCGACATCGCTTCGGGCCTCGAAGAACCGATCCCGGGAGCCCCCATCTCCGATGGGGGCGCGTCCGGGCATGAGCCGTGGATGGCGAGGCCGGAGAGGACCGCGGCCCTTGTAGAGGGTGGGATCCCGGAGCGTCTGGTGATCCCATCCATCGCGCTGGACGCCCCGGTCGTTCCCGCGGCATCGCGGTTCGTTTCCATCGGGGGACGTCGCTATCGGGAATGGCTGGCGCCGGATCGGTATGCGGCGGGCTGGCATCCCCTATCCGCGAGAGCAGGGATGCCCGGCAACATGGTCCTCAGCGGCCACAACAACATCGCGGGGGCGGTGTTCCGGCGTCTAACGGACGTGAAGATCGGAGATCCGATCTGGATCCACACCCGCGACCGGGTTTTCCGCTATGAGGTGACCGAACGCCATGTGCTTCCGGAGCGGGACCAGCCTCTAACGGTTCGACAGGCGAACGCCCGGTGGATCGGGCCGTTTCCGGATGAGCGACTGACGCTGGTCACCTGCTGGCCTCCCTGGAGCAACTCCCATCGCCTGATTGTGGTCGCCCGCCCGAGGCCGTGAGGGCCGTTGGGGGACCCCTCCCCGAAACGGGGAGGGGGAGGTGCCGGGGTGAAAAATGCGGCAGGGGCTCTTGACAAAATCCTCGATTTGTGCTATAAACAGCGTCAAACCCTGAACTGGTGGGAACGGAAGCCCATGGCCTTCGGTCTGGTGGTTCTCTCCCTCGTCCTTATCGTCCTCATCCTTCGGGGCATCCTTCGCCTCGGAGAGGCGATGCCCGTTTGGGAGGGAACCACCCCCGGTTAGCCCGGATCGCAGTCCACAGCTTTCATATCCACACATTCGGAGGGGGCCTCCCAAACGGGAGGCCCCCTCCCTTTTTATCCCCGCCCGGCGAAAGGAGGGATCCGATGGAAACGATGACGATGGCCCAGGCTGCCACAACGCCCCGCCTGCTTCGACGGGAGCGCCGTCGGATGAAAACGGCATGGGCCGTGATGGAAGCCCTGGTCCGCGAAGGCGTGGAGGTGATCTTCGGCGTCCCCGGCGGCGCCTCCCTGCCCCTTTATGATGCCCTCTGCGATTACCCCCAGATCCGCCACGTCCTCGTCCGCCACGAACAGTGCGCCGTCCACATGGCGGAGGGATACGCCCGGGCAACCGGGAAGCCCGGGGTGTGCTTCACCACCTCCGGCCCCGGCGCGACGAACCTGGTCACGGGCCTCACGGACGCGATGATGGATTCCACACCGGTGGTGGCGATCACCGGCCAGGTCCCCACGTTCTTTATGGGGGGCGATGCCTTCCAGGAGGCCGATGTCATCGGCCTCACGATGTCCGTCACCAAACACAACTGGCTGGTGCGCAAGCCGGCCCAGGCCCTCGAGGCCGTCCACCTGGCCTTCCGGCTGGCCACCGACGGACGGCCCGGCCCAACCCTGGTGGATCTCCCCCGGGATGTGCTGCTCACCGAGGCGGATTTCGTCCTCGAGGACCCGGAGGCCTTCTCGCTCCCGCGCCCGCGCCCGCCTTTCCCGGACGAAAGAACGCTCCGACAGGCGGCCGATCTCATCGCGCAATCCCAGCGCCCCATCCTCTATGTCGGCGGGGGGGTCATCCATTCCGGCGCCGCCCCGGAGATCCGGGCGCTGGCGGAGAAGGCCCGCATCCCGGTGACCACGACGCTGATGGGCCTGGGGGCTTTCCCCGAGGATCACCCCTATGCGCTCAAGATGCTGGGGATGCATGGGACCGTTTACGCGAACTTCGCCATCAATTTCTCCGACCTCATCATCGCCGTCGGCGCCCGCTTCGATGATCGGGTGACCGGCAAGCTCTCCGCCTTCGCCCCCCACGCGAAGGTGATCCACATCGACATCGATCCGGCGGAGATCAACAAGAACCGCCGGGCCGATGTGGCCCTCATCGGCGACGCCAGGCAGATCCTGCGCGCCCTGCTCCCGCTGGTTCGTCCCCCGGATACCGAGGCCTGGTGGCGTCAGATCGAGGACTGGAAGGCCCGCTACCCGCTGCGCTACCGGCAGGGGGATGAGGTCATCAAGCCCCAGTTCGCCATTCAGATGATCTACGAGCTGACGAAAGACCACCGGCCGATCGTCACCCTCGATGTGGGCCAGCACCAGATGTGGGCCGCCCAGTTCTTCATATGGAAGGAGCCGCGGACCTGCATCACCTCCGGCGGGCTGGGGACGATGGGCTTCAGCCTGCCGGCGGCGGTCGGCGCCCAGTTCGGCTGCCCGGACCGGCTGGTGATCAACATCAACGGCGATGGGTCCTTCCAGATGACCTTCCAGGCCCTGATCACGGCTGTGGAATGGCGGCTGCCCATCAAGGTGTTCATCATCAACAACCAGTATCTGGGGATGGTCCGCCAGTGGCAGGAGCTGTTCTACAACCGGCGTTACTCCGCCGTCTATCTGGCCAACCCGGACTTCGCCCGCATGGCTGAAGCGGTGGGCGCCGCCGGGATCCGGGTGGAGCGGCCGGATCAGGTCGAGCCGGCCATCCGACAGGCCCTGGCGATCACGGATCGGCCGGTGGTGGTCGACATCCTAGTGGATCCGGAGGAGAACTGCTTCCCGATGATCCCCTCCGGGATGACGGTGTTCGATATGATGATCGCCCCCGGCGTGAAGGCCGTGCCGTAATTGGGGAAACATCCAACCAGGAGGCGAGGATGCCGCACTGGCTGGCGGTGACGATTGAAAACTCCGTGGAGAGCCTGAACCGGGTGTTCCATCTGCTGCGCCGACGTCACCTTCCGGTGGGCGCGATCTCCATGTGCCGGACGGAGGATCCGCAGGATCTCCGGCTGCTGATCCCGGTGGACCCGGCCCGGGTGGATCCGCAGCGGGTCCGGGCCAACCTGGAGAAGCTCCTCTGCGTGAAGGCGGTGGAGGATTGGGGGGAACGCCCCCTGGTGATCCGGGATATGGCTCTGGTGAAGGTCCGGGCTCCGGCGGAGGCATGGGTGGAGATCGCCCAGCTGGCGGAGTTCTACCGGGCCCGGATCGTCGATGTCGGCCCGGAGACCCTGATCGTGGAAGTCACGGGCTCGGCGGAGAAGGTGGATTCCTGCATCGCCCGTTTGCAACGGTTCGGCGTTGTGGAGGTGACCCGCTCCGGCCCGATGGCGATGGTCCGGGGCCAGGGGGAGGCCGCGCCGGCCGAGCGGGTGGCAGAGGCCGCCGCATGACCGCCGGTTTTCGCAGCAGCCTTCCCCGACCCTGAGGGGGCAAAAGCCCGTCAACCGCATAAATCCCGCAACCGGAGGTATCCCGATGGCGCGCATTTACTATGACGCGGATGCCGATCTCAGCCTGCTGAACGGCCGTCGGATCGCCGTTCTGGGTTACGGCAGCCAGGGCCATGCCCATGCCCTGAACCTCAAAGACAGCGGCTGCGATGTGTGTGTGGGCCTCTACCGGGGGAGCAAGTCCTGGGCGAAGGCCGAGGCGGACGGACTGCCGGTCTACGAGGTTCCAGAGGCGGTGCGGCGATCCGACATCATCGTGATGCTGGTGCCGGATCCGGCCCAGCCCGCCCTCTACCGGGAGGCCGTGGCGCCGAATCTCTCCCCGGGCAAGACCCTCATGTTCGCCCACGGCTTCAACATCCGGTTCGGCCAGATCGTCCCGCCCCCCGACGTGGACGTGAGCATGGTGGCCCCGAAATCCCCCGGGCACCGGATGCGGGAGGTTTTCAAGGAAGGAGGAGGGGTTCCGGCGCTGGTCGCCGTCCATCAGGATGCGACGGGGAAGGCGCTGCCGACCGCTCTCGCCTACGCCAAGGGCATCGGATGCACCCGCGCCGGGGTGATCGAGACCACCTTCGCGGAGGAAACCGAGACCGATCTCTTCGGCGAGCAGGTGGTGCTGTGCGGGGGAGTCACCCATCTGATCAAGGCGGCCTTCGAGATCCTGGTGGAGGCCGGCTACCAGCCGGAGATCGCGTATTTTGAGTGCCTCAACGAGCTGAAGCTGATCGTGGATCTGATGTATCAGGGCGGCCTTTCTTACATGCGCTATTCGGTCAGCGACACAGCGGAATACGGCGATTACCGCAGCGGGCCCCGGGTGATCGACGATCACGTGCGGGCCACCATGAAGCAGATCCTGGAAGAGATCCGCAGCGGGGCGTTCGCCGAGGAATGGATCGAGGAGAACGCGAAGGGCCGTCCATGGTTCAACGCCAAGCGCGAGGAGGAGCGCAAACACCCGATCGAGGAAGTGGGCCGCCGGCTGCGGGCGATGATGCCCTGGCTGAATCCGAAAGAGGTGTGAAGCGGGGCAACCGCTCCCCGCCAGCGAAGCGATCCACAACGGGAAAGGAGGTCCGGATGGGGGATGACGTCGTTCGGATTTTCGATACCACGTTGCGGGACGGCGAGCAATCGCCGGGGGCGACCCTCACCGTGGAGGAGAAGCTGGAGATCGCCCGCCAGCTGGTCCGCCTGGGGGTCGATATCATTGAAGCCGGCTTCCCGATCGCCTCGCCGGGCGATTTCGAGGCGGTGCGGCGGATCGCCCGGGAGATCGGCCCCCTGGGGAAGGACCGTCCGAACGGCCCGCCGGTGATCGCCGGGCTGGCCCGGGCGAACCCGGAGGACATCGACGCCTGCTGGGAGGCGGTGCGAGAGGCCCCCCGCCCGCGGATCCACGTCTTCCTGGCAACCTCCGATATCCACCTGCAATACAAGCTGCGGATGACCCGGGAGGAGTGCCTGGCCCGGATCCGGGAGATGGTGGCGTATGCTCGCCGTCTGTGCGACGATGTGGAGTTCTCCCCGGAAGACGCAGGGCGCACCGATCGCGATTTCCTGATGCAGGCGCTGACGGCGGCCGTGGAGGCGGGAGCGACCACCCTGAACATCCCCGACACGGTGGGCTACACCACGCCGGAGGAGTTCGGGGCCCTCTTCGCCGAGATCCGCCGCCGGGTTCCGGGGGTGGAACGGGTGATCCTTTCCGCCCACTGCCACAATGATCTGGGCCTGGCCACCGCCAATACCCTGGCCGCTATCCGGAACGGCGCCCGCCAGGTGGAGGTCACCGTCAACGGCATCGGCGAACGGGCGGGCAACACAGCCCTCGAAGAGGTGGTCATGGCCCTCCACACCCGGCGGGATGTCTTCGGGGTGCGCACCCATATCGACACCACCCAGATCTATCGCACCAGCCGCCTGGTGAGCGCCCTCACCGGTATCCCGGTCCAGCCCAACAAGGCCATCGTGGGCGCGAACGCTTTCGCCCACGAAGCCGGCATCCACCAGGATGGGATGCTGAAGAACCCGCTGACTTATGAAATCATGCGGCCGGAGACCGTAGGGGTGCCGGAATCCCGCCTGGTCCTGGGGAAGCACTCCGGACGACACGCCTTCCGGGTCCGCCTGGAGCAGATGGGCTATCACCTCCCGCCGGACGCCTTCGAGGAAGCGTTCCGCCGGTTCAAGGCGCTATGCGATCGCAAGAAATACGTGACGGACTTCGACCTGGAAGCCCTGATGGCCGATTTCACCCAGAGCAGCGGCCAGAACTGGCGCCTGGATACGCTGCAGGTGACCTGCGGCACGCCGCTGATCGCCACCGCCACCGTCCGCCTGATGGGGCCCGACGGAGAGGTCCGCGTAGGCACGGGGACAGGGAACGGGCCGATCGACGCGGCTTACCGGGCCATCGAGGCCGCTCTGGGGATGCAGGCCCGCCTGCTGGAGTTCAACGTCCACGCAGTGACCCCAGGGCGCGACGCGATGGGGCGTGTCTTCATCCAGGTGGAAGATCCGCATACTGGCCGCCTGGCCGGCGGCTTCGGCGCCGACACCGACATCGTGGTGGCCGCCGCCAAGGCCTATCTGCACGCCCTCCTGCGGCTGGGCCACGCCCCTCAGACCGCTCCGGTGGAAAGGATGTCCATCCCGGTTCCGTAGCCATCTATCCGCCTGAGCGTTGCGCAGCGAGTTCCCTTTCAGGGGTTTGGAAGCTGGCCCAAAGCATCCTCCTGATTCCGCAGGCGAAGAAGCGACAACGCGCTCGAGCGAAGAAACACGATCCGGAGGTTCACCGATGGGCATGACCATGGCCGAGAAGATCATCGCCGCTCATGCCGGGCTGGATCACGTGGAGCCAGGGGATTTAGTGGAGGCCCGGGTCGATTTCGTGATGGCCAACGACATCACCGCCGCCCTGGCCATCCGGGAGTTCGAGAAACTGGGCGTGGAAGGGGTGTTCGACCGGGAGCGGGTCGCCTTCGTGGCCGACCACTTCGTCCCGCCCCCCAACATCAAGGCCGCCGAGCAGTGCATGACCGTCCGCACCTGGGCCCGGCGCAAAGGGATCCTCTACTTTGAAGGGGGGCGGGATGGCGGCATTGAGCACATCGTGCTGCCGGAGCAGGGCCTGGTGCTGCCCGGGGAGATCATCATCGGGGCGGATTCCCACACCTGCACCTATGGGGCCCTGGGCGCCTTCTCGACGGGCGTGGGCTCCACCGACGCCGCCGTGGCCATGGCCACCGGCCGGCTCTGGCTTAAGGTGCCCCCCACGATGCGCCTGTTCTACCATGGGACGCTCCGCCCATGGGTCACGGCGAAGGATCTCATCCTCCACACCATCGGCCACATCGGGGTCGATGGGGCGCTCTATATGGCCATGTTCTTCACCGGGCCCGTGATCCGGAGCCTCAGCATGGATGGACGGTTCACCATCACGAACATGGCGATTGAGGCGGGGGCGAAGGCCGGGTTGATGGAGGTGGATGAGAAGACCCTGGATTACGTCCGCCCCCGGGCGAAGCGCCCCTTCACGGTTTATCGGGATGACCCGGACGCCCGGTATGAGGTCGATCTGGATTTCAACGTCAGCGACTGGGAGCCGGTGGTCGCGGTGCCCCACCTGCCCTCGAACGTGCGGCCGGTGAGCGAGCTCACCGACATCCGGATCGATCAGGTGTTCATCGGCTCGTGCACGAACGGGCGCATCGAGGATCTGCGGCTGGCCGCCCGGATCCTCCAGGGCCAGCGGGTGCATCCCGAGGTTCGCTGCATCATCATCCCGGGCAGCGGGCCGACTTACCGGCAGGCGCTGGAGGAGGGCCTGATCGATATCTTTGTGGAAGCCGGCGCGGTGGTGGGCCTGCCCTCGTGCGGCCCATGCATGGGCGGATACTCCGGCGTGCTGGGGCCGGGGGAGCGCTGCGTCTCCACCACCAATCGCAACTTCATCGGCCGCATGGGCCATCCGACCAGCGAGGTGTATCTGGCCAATCCGGCGGTGGCCGCGGCCAGCGCCATCCTGGGGCGCATCGCCAGCCCGGAGGAAGTGAGGGCTCAGGCCGTGGCCGCGTAAGGCCCCGGAAGCTCGAGGGGTTCACTTCCGCGATCCGGATCATAAGAGGCTTTCCGCTTCACAATGCGTTCCGATACCCACCCTGCGGAATTCCTGAGACACAAGGAGGAAGATCCCATGAAGGACTCGCGCTCGGTCTGGGAGGAATTTCTGGAGGAAGCGATCCCCTCCTGGGAGGCGGATCCAGAGGAGGATCCCGCGCGCAGCTCCCATCCGACGAACTGGGTGGTGGATTGCATGATGGGCTGCTATAACTTCACCGAACCCGAAGAGGATTGAGGAGGGAAGCCATGCGCTTCCACGGGCGCGCCTGGGTTTTCGGGGACAACATCGACACCGATGTGATTATCCCGGGGCGTTACCTGAACACCACGGACCCGAAGGAGCTGGCCGCGCATTGCATGGAGGGGATCGATCCGGAGTTTCCCCATAAGGTGCAGCCGGGGGACATCGTGGTGGCGGGACGCAACTTCGGGAGCGGCTCTTCCCGGGAGCACGCGCCGATCAGCCTGAAGGCGGCCGGGGTCTCCTGTGTGATCGCCAAATCGTTCGCCCGCATCTTCTTCCGGAACGCCATCAACATCGGCCTCCCGGTGCTGGAATGCCCGGAGGCCGTGGAGGCCATCTCGCCGGGGGATGAGCTGGAAGTCCATCTGGACACCGGGGAGATCCGCAACCATCGGACCGGCCAGACCTTTCGCGCCAAGCCCTACCCGCCCTTCATGCTGGAGCTGATCCGCGCCGGCGGGCTGATCCCTTACACCCGCGCTCGCCTGCAGCAGGAGCGAGCGTAGGCCCTCCCGAGGCTTTCGCCGCCTTCGGCGGCCTCGCGGAACAGGAACCGCGCTGTGCCCATTTCAGGATGCAGAGGAGGTCCATATGCCCTGTCGAGAAAGGAGGTGGACCCGGGTTGCCCTGCGCTGGGACCGCTGGATGGAGGTCCTGAGCGGGGCCGCCCGCGCCATCGCCGCCGCGTTCGGCCGGATCTCATATCCCCATTTCCACCCCATACCGGTCGAGGAGGTGCGCGATGGAGGCCGTCTGGCTTTACGATACGACGCTGCGCGATGGAAGCCAGCGCGAAGGCATTTCGTTCACTGTTGAGGACAAGCTCCGGATCACGGAGAAGCTGGACGAGCTGGGCATCCATTACATTGAAGGGGGCTGGCCCGGCTCCAATCCGAAAGATGCGGAATACTTCCGCCGGGTCCGCCATCTGCCGCTTCGCCACGCCCGGATCGCCGCCTTTGGGATGACCCGGCGCCCCGGCCGGCGGGCGGAGGAGGACGAGAACCTGCAGGCTTTGCTGGAGGCGGAGACCCCCGTGGTGACCGTGGTCGGCAAGTCGTGGGATCTCCACGTCCATCGGGTGCTGGAGACCACGCTGGAGGAGAACCTGGCGATGATCCGGGAGAGCGTGGCCTTCCTGAAGGCCCACGGGCGGGAGGTGGTCTACGACGCCGAACATTTCTTCGATGGGTGGAAGCGGAATCCGGATTACGCCCTGGCGACCCTTCGGGCGGCCCAGGAGGGCGGGGCGGACTGGATCGTCCTCTGCGACACCAACGGGGGATCCATGCCCTGGGAGATCGAAGAGGGGGTCGATGCGGCGAAGCGCGCGGTCTCCGTCCCCCTGGGCATCCACACGCATAATGACTGCGAGCTGGCCGTGGCCAACTCCCTGGCCGCCATCCGCCGGGGCGCTCGCCAGGTGCAGGGGACCATCAACGGATACGGGGAGCGGGTCGGCAACGCCAACCTGATCTCCATCATCGCCAACCTCAAGCTCAAGATGGGGATCGACTGCGTGACCGACGAGCAGCTGGCCCGTCTGACGGAAGTTTCCCGCTTCGTGGCTGAGGTGGCGAACCTGCCCCACGATTCCCATCAACCGTATGTGGGGGCCAGCGCCTTCGCCCACAAGGGCGGCATCCACGTGGCGGCGATCCTCAAGGTCGAAGAAAGCTATCAGCACATCGATCCGGCCCGCGTGGGCAACGTCAAACGGGTCCTGGTCTCCGAGCTCTCCGGGCGCGGGAACATCGTGGCCAAGGCCCTGGAGTTCGGGCTGCGGCTGGATCCCGATGATCCGGCGGTGCAGGCGGTGGTGCGCCGCATCAAGGCCCTGGAGAACGAGGGCTTCTATTTCGAAGATGCGGAGGCCTCGGTGATCCTGATGCTGCGACGCGCGCAGCCGGATTACATCCCGCCTTTTGAGGTCCTCGATTACGTCGTGATGGTGGAACGCCGGGACGGCCGGGAGCCGGTTGCGGAGGCGGCGGTGAAAGTCCGGGTGGATGGGGAGACGGTGCACACGGCCGCGGAGGGCAACGGCCCGGTCAACGCCCTCGACGCGGCGCTGCGCAAAGCTCTTCTTCCCCGCTATCCGGTTCTCTCCCGTATCCACCTCACCAACTATCGGGTTCACATCCTGAACGGGGACGCCGGGACAGCGGCCCGGGTGCGGGTGTGGATCGAGAGCACCGATGGCCAGCGGGTGTGGCGGACGGTCGGGGCCTCCACGAACATCCTGGAGGCCAGCCGCCTGGCCTTGCAGGACAGCCTGGAGTTCGGGATCGGATAGCTGCGGTATCCGTCTCCGCACGGCGCCAGGCCAATCCGAAAGGGTTGCCGGCCGCACCAGGCGCTCGCCCCTCCTGATATTCCCGAGAAACGCTATTTGGGAAGCATCCCATGGGACGCTTCGTGATCGCTGTGCTGCCAGGAGATGGGATCGGACCAGAGGTCACCACGGAGGCCCTGCGGGTCCTGGAGGCCGTGGGGCATCGGTTTGGGCATCGCTTTGAGTTCCACGAGGCGTTGATCGGCGGGGCCGCCATCGACGCGACGGGGTCTCCCCTTCCCCCCGAAACGCTGGAGCGCTGTCGCCGCTCGGATGCGATCCTCCTGGGCGCCGTTGGCGGGCCCCGGTGGGATGATCCCACGGCTCCGGTGCGGCCGGAGCAGGGCCTCCTGGGCCTGCGCAAGGCCTTCGATCTGTTCGCCAATCTCCGTCCGGTTCGGGTGTTCCCGGCCCTCACCCATGCGACCCCATTGAAAGAGGGGATCGTGCGAGGGGTGGACATCCTCTTCGTCCGGGAGCTGACCGGGGGCCTGTATTTCGGCCCCCGCCAGGAAGCCGGACCGGAGGGTGAGGAGGCGTATGATACGATGCGCTACACCCGGCCGGAGATCGAGCGCGTGGTCCGGCTGGCCGCCCGCCTCGCCCGGGGCCGCCGGAAGAAGCTGACCTCTGTGGACAAGGCCAATGTGCTGGCCACCTCCCGCCTCTGGCGACGGGTGACCGAAGCGGTGGTCCGGCGGGAATTCCCGGATCTCGCCCTGGAGCACCTCCTGGTGGACGCCTTCGCCATGCACCTGATCCGGCGTCCAGCGGTTTTCGATGTCGTGGTGACGGAAAATATGTTCGGAGATATCCTGACCGATGAGGCGGCGGTGCTGGCGGGATCCATGGGGATGCTGCCCTCCGCCTCCCTGGGGGAAGAACCGCCCGGCCTCTTCGAGCCGGTGCACGGTTCCGCCCCGGATATCGCCGGGCGCAACCTGGCCAACCCGATCGGGGCGATCCTGAGCGGGGCTTTGATGTTGCGCTACGGCTTCGGCCTGGAGGCGGAGGCCCGGGCGATCGAAGAGGCGGTGGAAGCGGCCCTGGAAGCGGGCTACCGCACCCGGGACATCGCGGACGGCGAGACCTGCATCGTCGGGACGCGCGAGATGGGCGAGGCCATCGCCCGATATATCCTGGACGGCGCATGACCGGCCGGCTGTCTGTCCCCTGATCCTTGGAGGCGGTCGGGGATCGGGTGGAGCGCCTTCAGTGCCCGGCGCAGCCCTGAAATCCCATGGATGAAACCCGCAGCACCGCTTCTGCTCCAATCCGGATCTGGAGGTTTCACCATGCCCATTCCTTCGAACGGTCGCAAGCATCGGAGCGCGCAGGTGACGGAGGGCCTGGAGCGCGCGCCGCATCGGGCCATGCTTCGGGCCGTCGGATTCCGGGACGAGGACTTCCGCCGGCCTTTCATCGGGGTCGCCAATACCTGGTTCGAGGCGCAACCCTGCAATCATCATCTGCATCGCCTCGCTGAGCTCGTCAAACAGGGGATCCGGGACGCCGGGGGAACGCCCATTGAGTTCAACGCCGTCCCGGCCAACGACGCCATCGGGATGGGCCATGAGGGCATGAAAGCTTCCCTGGTCAGCCGGGAGCTAATCGCGGATTCCATCGAGCTCGCCGCCATCGCCTATCAGCTGGATGCCCTGGTGACCATCGGGGGCTGTGATAAGACGCAGCCGGCCTGTGTGATGGCCATGGCCCGCCTGAACCTGCCCGCGATCTACCTGTATGGGGGAAGCGTTCCCCCGGGGAACTGGCGGGGGCGGGCGGTGACCATCCAGGACGTCTTCGAGGCGGTGGGGGCGGTGAGCCGCGGCCGGATGACCCTCGAGGAGCTGAGGGAGCTGGAGGAAGCCGCGGTGCCCACCTATGGCGCCTGCGGGGGGATGTTCACCGCCAACACCATGGCCTCCGCCTTCGAGGCGATGGGGTTGACCCTCCCCAACGGGGCCGCGCCGGTCGCCCCCAGCCGGGCCCGGGAGGAGCTGGCCTACGAGACCGGCCGGGCGATCGTCCGCATCCTGGAGGCCGGCATCCGGCCCCGGGATATCATGACCCGCGAAGCCTTCGAGAACGCCATCGCTGTGGCCGCCGCAATGGGCGGGTCCACGAACCTGATCCTGCACTTGCTGGCCATCGCCCACGAGGCCGGGGTTCCCCTCACCCTGGAGGACTTCGAGCGGGTCAGCGAGCGAACGCCTCATCTGGCGGACCTGAAACCCGCGGGCCGTTACGTGATGGCCGATGTGGATCGCATCGGCGGCGTGCCCGTGGTGATGAAGGCCCTGCTCCATGCCGGGCTGCTGCACGGGCACTGCCGCACCGTCACCGGCGAGACCATCGCCGAGCGCCTGGCCGGCGTGGTCTTCCCGGAGGATCAGGATGTTGTCCGGCCGGTCAGCCGCCCCCTGCACCCCACCGGCGGCTACGTCATCCTGCGCGGCAACCTGGCCCCCGAGGGCGGCGTCCTGAAGATCACGGGGACCACCAAACGCTATCACCGCGGCCCGGCGCGCGTCTTCGATCGGGAAGAGGACGCCTTCCAGGCGGTCAACACCGGCCGGATCCGGCCGGGCGATGTCGTCGTGGTGCGTTACGAAGGCCCGAAGGGCGGGCCGGGGATGCGGGAAATGCTGGTGGTCACCGCCGCCCTGGTGGGGCAGGGCCTGAAAGATGAGGTGGCCCTCCTGACGGACGGTCGGTTCTCCGGAGCCACCCACGGGCTGATGATCGGCCATATCTCGCCGGAGGCCGCGGTGGGAGGCCCGCTGGCGCTGCTCCAGGATGGCGACATCATCGAGATCGATGTGGATCGCCGGGTGGTGAACGTGGAGCTTTCCGAAGAGGAACTGGCCCGGCGCCGGGCGGCCTGGACCCCGCCGCCGCCAAAGTATACCCGGGGGCTTTTCGCCAAATACGCCCGCCTGGTCTCCTCCGCCGCCCGGGGGGCCATTTGCGAAGGGTAAATCCGGGAAGCAAGACGCCGATCACTTTGACCTCCAGAGAACGGCATCCGCACGGGGCAGAACTCGATGAGCGCGAAACCTTCCTTTCGAGTCGCGGTGCTGGGCGCGACGGGGATGGTCGGCCAGTGGCTGGTGCACCTGCTGGACCGTCATCCATGGTTTCGGGTGGTCGCGCTGACGGGGTCCGATCGCTCGGTGGGCCGCCCGTATGGCGAGGCGTGTCGCTGGCTGCTGAGCGCTCCGATGCCAGACTGGGCCGCCCGCATGGTCGTGCAGCCGACGGAGCCGGGGTTCGACGCGGAGATCGTGATCTCCGCCCTCCCCTCCGACATCGCCCGGGAGGTGGAGCCCCGGTTCGCCGCCGCGGGCTATCTGGTGGCCAGCAACGCTTCCGCCTACCGGATGACGTCGGATGTGCCCCTGGTGATGCCGGATGTCAACTTCGATCACCTGGGGTTGCTCTCCCACCAGCGCGAAAGCCGGGGCTGGTCCGGCGCCCTGATCACGAACCCCAACTGCACCACCACCGCGGCGGTCCTCCCCCTCAAAGCCCTGATGCCCTATGGCGTCCGGCGGGTGCATCTCGTAAGCCTGCAGGCCCTCTCCGGCGCCGGCTATCCCGGCGTCTCCGCCGTTGAGATCGCCGACAACGTCCTCCCCTATATTCCGGGGGAAGAAGAGAAGCTGGAAACGGAACCCCGCAAGCTGCTGGGGAAACTGCAGGACGGGAGGGTGGAAGCAGCGCCGGTGCGCCTGAGCGCGCAGACGAATCGGGTTCCCACCCTGGATGGACATCTGGTCTGTCTGTCGGTGGAGCTGGAGGAAGCGATCCGCCCCGAGGAAGCCGTGAGGGCGATGAACGGCTACCGTCCGCCGGAGGAAGTGGCGGATCTCCCGAGCGCGGTGGCCCAGCCGATCGTGGTGCGGACAGAGCCGGATCGGCCCCAGCCCCGCCTGGATCGCATGACAGGGGGCGGGATGAGCGTGGTGGTGGGACGGGTGCAGCCGTGTCCGGTCTTCACCCTGAAATTCGTGGCCCTCACCCACAACACCATCCGAGGCGCCGCCGGCGCCGCCCTCTTCAACGCCGAAGCTACTCTGCGCTGGATGGGGAGGGTATAGCGGCATGGGCCTCCCGGGGATGGGGGACCGCCTTTGATGATCCCCGATCCCCGGGAGCCCACTTCCTGATCTCACCGCGGGGGACGGGTGGCAGCTTCCAGGCCTCACCCCGTCAGGAGCGCTGGGAACAGCGCCACCCCGGCGATGTCTTCCCCATGGATGTCTTCCGCCAGATCCGCAGGAACCTCCCACAACGGCTCCTCTCAGGAGCGTCTGCAGAGCCTTGTGAGTTATGATAGGGAACATGAGTTCCGGCGGGGGATCCCGGGGAGGAAGGATGCGCGCGGGAGATGTGTTCGCATTGCTCACGCTGGGGGCGATCTGGGGCGCCTCGTATCTGTTTTTCGCCCTGGGAGTGCGGACGATCCCGCCTCTGACTTTCGTGACGGGGCGGCTGCTGATCGCCGCCGCCCTCCTTGGATTGTTCCGGCGGATCCGTCCTGGCCCCCGGGCGGATCCGCCGGGGGACGCTTACCTGACGATGGGGCTGTTCAACGCCGCGCTGCCCCATACGCTGATCGCCTGGAGTGAGCAGACCATCCCCAGCGGGCTGGCCGGGGTGCTGGTGGCCACCATGCCGCTCTGGGCGGCCGGATTCACCGCCATCGGGCTCCGGGAGGAACGGCCGTCCCGGCGCCAGCTGGCCGGTCTGGTCCTCGGCTTCCTGGGGATCCTGATCCTGCTGTTTCCGGATCTCCAGCGGGCATCCCATGCACACCTGATCGGCGAAGGAGCCGTGGTGGCAGCCGCCCTTTCCTACGCCGCGGCCACCGTTTACGCGCGGCGAGCCCTGCGGGGGGTCTCGCCAGTGGACGCGGCCATCGGTCAGCTGGGCTGGGGTGGGGCGCTGTTGCTGCCTTTCAGTCTGGTCCTGGATCAGCCATGGAGGCTCTCCCCAGCGCCGGAGTCCCTCGCTGCCCTGATCCTCCTGGCGGTCCTGGGCACTGCGATCGCCTATGTGCTGTATTACGGGCTGCTCCAGCGGGTGGGGGTGGTAGGGGTTTCCCTGGTGGTGTATCTCAACCCCATCTTTGCGGTGCTCTGGGGAGCGATCGGGCTCGGGGAACCCCTCTCCGGCTGGCTCCTCGGGGGCATGGCGCTCATCCTGGCCGGGGTGTTCCTGGCCGGGCGATGAGCGGAGCGGGGGGTGCTGTCGAAGGAATTCGACCTCCAGAGGCCTTCGGCCCGTGGCCGGCCTCCGCCGGCCAAAAGGCTTCCCGCGTCGGCGAAGGCCGACGTTCGGCGCAAAGCGCCTGGGGAGGCCGATTTCACTCGGCGCGATGTGCCCACTCCGTCAACCAGGCCGCGGCTTCCTCTACGCCGCCGGCGGCCTCCATGCGGTGTGCCCAGTCCCGCGCCCGCTCCCGGAAGGCAGGTTCCCGGAGCAGGACGGCGATGTGTTCCTGCCATTGACGGGGCGTGGCCTCGGAAGGCCATAGCACCAGGCCAACCCCCGCCGCCACCGCCCGACGGGCCTGCAGGTGCTGTTCCCCCGCATGCGGAACCATGAGCTGGGGGACGCCGTAAACCAGGGCGGCATGGGTAGTCCCCATCCCCCCATGGTGGATCACCAGATCCAGCTGCGGGAACAGGGCGGGGTAATCCACCCAATCCCAGAGCGGGAGATCCGGAAGCGCTCGCGCCACAGCCTCCCGAAGCCCGGGGGCGAAGGGGCTCCGCCCCAGAACCAGGAGGGGCTCGCCGCCCAGGGCCTGCACCGCGCGAGCCGCCCCAATGAAGAAGGCGGGATCCGCGGTGAAGGTGCTGCCCAGGGTGATCAGGACACGGGGGCGCGCGCGTGGGGGGGATGGCACCGTCGAGGCCTTCCGACGTCCCCCGAAGAACCGGTTCTGGGGATCCAGGCGGTCCAGATCGATGAACCAGCGAACCGGGAAGAAGACGATGTGCGCATACGGAGAGGTGATCTGGGGAAAAGGATCCACCCGCCAGAAGCGGGCGGTTAACCCGAGGCGCGCGGCGATCTCCGCCAGCCGGGCTTGGGCCGCTTCCACCTCGATTTGGGCCTCCGGAGTGGCGGGGGCCGGCCAGCGCCCGGCGGGGAACCCCACGACGATCAGAGGAAGCTCGTATCGCTCCGCGGCCCAGGCCGCGACGCCGGCGAAAGGCTCCGCCACGATCCAATCCGGGCGCCAGGTTTCGATCAGGGAGCTCAGGGCGCGCAGCGCCCGCGCATGCGCCTCAGGCTGGAGCCAGGCCTCCAGCGCCCGCTCCCGCCGCCGTCGCGCCCGCTCCGTGGGAGGGACATCCGGCGGGAGCGGGGGCAGCCATCGCCAGCCCACGGAGGGCAACAGGGCAAAGGGGAGGCCCCGACGGACCACGGCTTCCTGCACCAGGGATCCGCTGGCCCAGAGCACCCGATGGCCCCGTCGAGCCAGCGCCACCGCCAGATCCAGGTAACCCCCATAATCCAGGTGGCCCCATAAAGGGATCGAGATGAAGAGCCAGCGCTGAGGCTTCATGGTCCCATTCGAAGGGGTCCCCGGCCGACCTCCCGATGGCAGCGCTCGCAGGCCGGGATCACCGCTTCCCGGATCGTGAAGAAAGGCTCCAGGCTCTCTATATGCGAAGGGTGGCAATCCACGCAGCCCACCGACGTCCGAAGGTCCGGCCGGAGCAGGTCCGTGTGAAAGTGGTTCTCGAAGGTCGGAACGGTCACCGGATTCGGTTCTCCGGGGGACACGCCCCCGCGTTCCGGCTCACGGATGTGACAGAGCCGGCATCCGGCCTCCGGAAGGAAGGAAAGGCGAACCGGATGGCGGGGCGTATCCGGGGGGACGAGCGGCGTGCGGGCGGTATTCCATGCACCCAGGGCGAGGGCAACGGCGCGATGGGGAAGGGATTGATCGCCCCGATGGCATCCCACGCAGGAGATCCCGGCGGCCGCGTGGGCGGCGGCGAGGTCCGCGGGCCGCCCTTCCCGGGCGGCCATCGCCCGGCCAACGTAGGTGGTCTCCGGGCGCAGATGGCAGCCCGCGCAGAAGGGATCACCCTCCTCCGCCCGCGAAACCCAGAGCGCCGCGCCGAGGGCGGCGACCAGGGCGCCGCTCAGGATCAGCCCCACCCCTTTCCAGGAGATCATCGATCTTCCTTCGCTCTGCCGCTCGAATGGAAAGCGTGATTCGCTGGCCTGGATTCACCCCGATGAGCTGGCGGATAGCAGCCGTCGGGCCTCCTTCAGGGCCTCCGGCTCCCCGATCAGGACCGCCAGATCTCCGGGTTGAAGGATCAAGCGGCCATCCGGGATCAGGGAGAGGGACTTCCGCCGGACCACCGCGATCCGGCATCCGGATGGCCAGGAGATTTCTCCCAGGGGCCGTCCGGCAGCGGGCGCGTCGGCTCCCACGGGGACTTCGAGGATCTCCACGCCGCTTAAGGCGTGCAATCGGATCTGGTCCAGGCGATGCTGCAGCAGGCGCTTCCGGGCCAGGGCCAGATCATACCCCCGCACCACTTCCTCCCGCCGCACGATCCCGATCACCCGCTGAGGATCCTCCCGGCTCACCACAGGGACCTGCCCGATATCCCATGCGCTCATCCGCCGGACAGCCTCCGCCATGCTTTCATCGGGGAACACGGTAATCACAGGGCGCCTGGCGATCCGCCCCACTGGCTCCTCTGACTTCCCATCCATCAGAGCCATTTCCAGGTCTCGCAGCGTCACGATCCCCCATAGCCGTCCTTCCACAGTTTCCACGATGGCCGTTCGCCGACGATGGTGGGTGAGGGCCTCCAGTGCTGCCTCCACCCTCATCTCCGAGGGGATCCGAACGACGCTGGGGTTCATGACCTCTTCCACCCGGATCCCCTCCATGACATCCACATCGCGTCCCCGGGAGAGGCGAAGGCCCCGTCGGCGCAGGGCCTCCGTATACAGGCTGCCCGGCTGCAACTGCTCGCTCAGGACCGTGCTGAGGCCCACAGCGGCCATCAGGGGAAGGATGATCCGGTAATCCCGGGTCATCTCAAAGAGCAGCAAGGTGGCGGTGAACGGGGCGCGCACCGCTCCCGCCAGCACCGCCGCCATCGCGACCATTGCGTAGGCCGAGGGAGGAGCCACCCAGGCCGGGATCAGATCCTTAAGGAGCGCCCCATATCCGTAGCCCAGCATCGCCCCGACGAACAGGGCCGGGGCGAACACGCCGCCCACAAATCCGGCGGCCAGGGAGAACGGCGTCAGGATCATCTTGAGGAACATCAGCGCCAGGGCCAGCTCCGGGCGCCAGGGCTCCCCCTGCAACACGGCTTCGATGGTGGAATAGCCAACCCCCAGCGCCTGGGGCGCAACCAGCCCGATCAGGCCCAGGATCAACCCGGCCGCAGGCGTTCGGATCCAGTCCGGGAGGGAGAGGCGGCCCGCGGCCTCCCGCATTCCATACAGCAACCGGATGTAAACCGTAGAGATCAATCCGGCCGCCAGACCGAGGATCAGATACAGCGGAAGCTCCAGGGGATGACGGAACGCGTAAGCAGGCACCTCAAACGCCGGATGGGGTCCCAAGAACATCTGGGCGACCAGGGCGGCGGCCACTGCGGCCAGAACCAGGGCCGTGATCGGGGCGACAGCGAATTCCCCCAGCAGGATCTCCGTGGCGAAGAGAACCCCCGCGATCGGCGCGTTGAAAGCGGCGGCGATCCCTCCCGCTGCGCCAGCGGCCACCAGCAAGCGCATGGAATCCTCGGAAACCCGCAATCGCTGACCCAGAGCCGACCCCAGGTTCGCCCCGATCTGGACGCTGGGATCCTCCGGCCCAACGGAGGCTCCTGTGCCGATGGAGAGGATGGCCGCCAGGATCTTCCCGGGGATTTTCCAATAAGGAAGACGCCCGCCCGCGGTGGCGATGGCCAGGATCAGGCCGGCGACTCCGGGCATCTCCTCCCGCTCCCGGGATATGCGGAGGATGGCTACGACAGCAAGCCCGCCGAACATGGGGATAAGAACCCGGATCCATCCCCCGGATGGCCAGCGGTTGAGGAAGGTGAGGGTGTAGAGCCCCTGGGACAACCCCTCCACCGCGCGGCGGAAGAGGACCACGCCAACCCCCGCCCCGAGGCCGACAACGGAGGCCAGGATCATGGTGAAGGCATTCTCAGAGAGATGGATTCGGAGACGAGGCCAGCGAAGCCATCCCCTCATATTTCACGCCTTGGGGCTCTCCGCCTGGGATTCCGACCAGCCGACCTCCGCCCCGGGGCCCCCTCCGGCTTTCTGGAAACGGAGAACAAGCCGGTTCCGGATCAGGATGGCCAGCCCGGCCGCCAGGGCGATCAGGGAGAAGACCTGAGCCGCGGCGATATTCCCCAGTTTCCAGGCGTCCGGCCGCAGGGTCTCGATCCAGAGACGGCCCACCGGATACCAGACCAGATAAAGGGCGAAAAGATCTCCATCCCGAAGGCGATGCCCCAGCCGCCGGCTTACGTTGAACAGGATGAGGAACCCGATGGTGTTCCACAGCGACTCGTAGAGGAACACCGGATGGAAGCGCGTCTCCGGCGGCAGGGTCAGATGCTGAGGCAATCGACGCTCGAGGGGGATGGGAATCCCCCAGGGCAGCGTAGTGGGGGGGCCGTAGAGCTCCTGATTAAAGAAGTTCCCCCAGCGGCCGATGGCCTGGCCCACCAGGATCGAGGGGGCCACGATGTCCAGCCAGCGCCAGATCGCCAGCCGATGACGGTAGGCGTAAAGGAAGAATCCGATCAGCCCTCCGATGAGGGCCCCATAAATGGCCAGCCCCCCCTCCCAGATGTAAAGGATCTTGATCGGGTTCTCCCGGTAATAGGACCATCCGACGGCGCCCTCGGGGTTGGAGAACACATGGTAAAGGCGGGCGCCGATCAGCCCCAGGAGGAAGACGACCAGCAGGCCATCCCACACATGATCGGGATTCTCCCCACGCCGGCGGGCCTCCGCGGCGGCCAGCCATGCGCCGAGCAGGATCCCGATCATCAACAGGAGACCATAGGCCCGAATGGCGAAGTTGCCCACACAGAGGATCGCTCCCGTGGTTCCCGGCGGACAGAACATAGGGACCTCCCGGCATGCGTCGGATCGACTGCATCTCCCCCATTATAGCCTCATGGCCTCTCCGATCGCCGGGGAGCGCCATCCTCGTTTTCGAGCGCCGATCTCCTGCTGCTACCGGAGCCTTCGGGTGAAAGAGAGGCCAAAGGGATCGTCAGGGGCTGGCCGGAAGGGTTCGGGCTAAAATAGGCGTGAGACGGACGTTGTCCGATCGGAAATCGCCCTTTCAGATCCATCGGGAGGCATCCATGCTGCGCACCCGATGTCCTTATTGTGGCCGGCCCTTCTCCATCTCCCGGGAGGAGGCCGGGGCGATCCTGGCCCAGGCGCTGGCGGCAAACGCCCGCTACGGCACCCGCGAGTGCCCCTTCTGCCGCCGCGTGGTCAAGATCGGGCTGGCCGAGCTCCGCCGGGCCGCACCGGCTCCGGTCGAAGCCCCTGCCGGAGCGGAGGCCGGCCCGGAAGCCCCAGCCCCCTCCGCCGCCCCCTCACCCGCCCCGGCTCCCCAAGGGGAGACCGCGGAGGAACCTGAAGCTCTGGAACCGGTCACCCCCTCGACCGGGGAGACTCCATCCCTGGAGGGATCGATTGAACCCCTCAGCCGGCGGCGTGGAAAGCGGACGAAAGGGGAAAAAGCGGAGGCAAGCTCATCCGCGCCGAGGCGAGCCCGAGCCCATCGCGCTGGGGCTCCCCCCGAGGAGGAAAAACCCGAACCCCTTCAGCGCCCCAGGAACAGGAAAAGGAAGGCCGGGTGATACGCCCGGATCTTCCCCAAAGGAGGCGGAAAGAGAGCCTGCGTCGATGATCCCGATCCGAAGGAGGCGATCGAATGCATGAGATGCGAAGTCTTCTCCAGCATCCAGGGTGGAGCGAGGCCATGGCCCTGAAGGGCGACCAAGTGGAGGTGCGGGATCCCGCCTGGATCCGGCAGGAGGGGATCGACCTCCTGGTCCGCCAGGCCGTCTTCGGGAGCCCGGCGGAGAAAGCGGAGGCCCGCCGATGGATCTTCCGCATCGGCGAGGCCCTGGGGATCATGCCGGCATCCATCCATGAGCTTTACGCCGCGCGGGGTCGGGGCGAGATTCCCCCCACTTTCACCGTGCCCGCCATGAACCTGCGGGGGATGACCTATGAGATGGCCCGGGCCGCCTTCCGGGCCGCTCTCCGCCTGGATGCCGGCGCGATCATTTTCGAGATCGCCCGCAGTGAGATCCATTACACCGATCAACGGCCGGAGGAATACGCTGCCGTGATCGCCGCCGCAGCCATTAAGGAAGGGTTCCGCGGGCCGCTCTTCCTCCAGGGCGATCACTTCCAGATCTCCGCAAAGGCTTACGCCAAAGACCCCGAGCGGGAACTCCAGGCCGTGCGGGATCTCACCGCCGAGGCGGTTGCGGCCGGTTTCTTCAATATCGATATCGACACCTCCACCCTGGTGGATCTCTCGAAGCCCACGCTGGATGAACAGCAGCGGCTGAATTACACCCTTTGCGCCGAGCTGACCCGCTATATCCGCTCCATCGAACCGCCCGGTGTGACGATCTCGGTGGGTGGGGAGATCGGGGAAGTGGGCGGGAAAAACAGCACCGTGGAAGAGCTGCGGGCCTTCATGGACGGCTACCGCCGGCATCTGGGCGATGCGGTGGGGATCAGCAAGATCAGCGTGCAGACGGGCACCACCCACGGCGGGGTGGTGCTGCCGGACGGGCGGCTGGCCCAGGTGGCCATCGACTTCGAGGCGCTCCGGGCCCTTTCCCGAGCGGCGCGTCTGGAATACGGGCTGGCGGGCGCGGTGCAGCATGGGGCCAGCACCCTGCCGGAGGAGGCTTTCCACAAGTTCGTGGAATGCGAGGCCTGCGAAGTCCATCTGGCCACCGGCTTCCAGAACCTGGTCTTCGATCTGCTGCCCGCGGCCTTCCGGGAGGAGATCTACGCCTACCTGCGGGCGCACCATGCGGATGAGTGGAAGCCTGGGGAGACCGAGGAGCAGTTCTATTACAAGGCCCGCAAGCGGGCGTGGGGGCCGTTCAAGCAGGCGTTCTGGGAGCTGCCCGAGGAAGTCCGGGGTCCGATCCGCGAGGCCCTCGAAGCCCGTTTCGCGTTGCTTTTTGAGCGGCTGGCCGTGGCCGGCACGCGGGAGCTGGTCGCACAATGGGTGCGAGCCGTTCCCTTCCCCCGGGCCATGCCCGCAGCCCCGGAGCTTCGCCGTTCTCACGAAGAGGTGGAAGGCCTGGCGGATTAGCCGGGTTTCGGGGCGGCGGGGCGGATGGCTTTGCTGCCCACCCCGCCGCCCCCTTCTTTAGCGACCGGTTTAGCGACCGGCGCGGGCGGCCCACAGGCCGGCGCCGATGATCAGAGCCCCCCCGAGGAAATGGGAGAGCCCGAGCGGCTCCCCCAGCAGAAAGTGCCCCAGCAGCGCCCCATAGATCGGCAGGGTGTTGTAGAACATCATGGCACCGCCGGGTCCCAGACGGCGCACCCCCTCGTTCCAGGCGAGAAAGCCCAGCACCGTCGGAGCGACCCCGATATAGAGCACGGCCAGCGCGACCTCCGGGCGCCAGCGGAGCGGGAAGGAGAGCTGCTCCACCAGCGCGGCGGGGATTAAGAGCGGCAGGGCCAGGGCCATCGATAAGGCCGTGGTGGAGATCGCCGAGCGTCGGGCCATCACCTTCCGCCCCAGCACCGAGTAGATCCCCCACAGCGTGAGCGCCATCAGCACCAGCAGATCCCCGAGATTGCCGTGGAAGGTTTCCCAGAACGTCCCTTCGCCGTTGGAGATCACCACGATCACCCCGAGAAGCCCCAGGAGGGCAGCCGTCAGCTGGCGGGGCGTCAGGGGTTCCCGGATGAGGAGGGCAGCGAGAAGGCCGGTGATCAGCGGGCCCAGGCCGTTGATCAGGGTGGCGTTCACCGCGGTGGTGTAACGCAGGCCCCAGTAGAGCGTGGGGGCGAAAAGCGCCACGCCGGTCAGGGCCATCGCGAGAAGAAGGGGGGCATCCGCGCCCGGGCGTCGGTCCTCCAGCGGGCGGGACCGGAGCAGCCATGCAAAGCAAAACGTGGCGATGAGGAATCGGAGGGCCGATAACGTCAGCGGGCCGATGCTATCGCGCAGCCATCGCCCCAGGGTCATATTCGTAGCCCAGGTGAAGGTGGCCAGGTTGACCAGGAGCATGCCGATCCCGATCGATTCCCCAGCGCCCAGCGCCCCCCGCTTCCGGGAGATCCCTGCCTTCGCTGGCTCCATCCCCGCCTCCTCTGGAGAAGAGCGGAGCTCCCGCGTGGGGAGCAATCCGCCTTGATGCCCCTGCTGCGAAAAACCCAGCCGCTCAGAGAGAATCGGCGGAGCGGTTCAGACCCTCTCCGAAACCGCGGGCAGGGTGAACACGAAGCAGGCGCCCCGCCCAGGCTCGCTGAAGGCCTGAATGCGGCCCCCATGGGCCTCCACCGCGTGGCGGGCGATGGCCAGCCCAAGGCCGCTGCCGCCCCCTCCCCGATGGCGATCCCGGCGATAGAAGCGCTCGAAGATCCGGGGGAGATCCTCCGGCGGGATCCCGGGCCCGGTATCCGACACCTCAATCGCCACCCATTCCCCCTCCGACCAGGCCCGCACCCGCACCTCACCCCCAGGGGGCGTGAACCGGATGGCATTGTCTATGAGATTCCCCAGCGCCCGTCCCGCCCATTCCGGATCCGCCCACACCCGGAGGCCTTCCGGAAGGTCCTGTTGAACCGTTAAGCCCTTGGCCTGCCACAGAGGAGCGAACCGCTCGATCCAGCTCTGCACCCAGGGGCGGATCTCCAGGGCTTCATACGCCAGGGGCCATTCCCCGGCCTCCAGACGGGCCAGATCCAGCAACGTGTTGACCAGCCGGATCAGCCGGTCCAGCTCACCGGTCAGGCGCTCCCAGGAGGCCGGAAGAGGATCCGCCGGCTTCAGCTCGTCCAGCAACAGACGGATCGTGGCGAGGGGCGTTCGCAGGTCGTGGGCGACATTGGCCGTGAGCTCCCGCCGTGCCCGTTCCGCTTCCCGCTGGCGCGTGATATCGATCAGCGCCAGCCCCCAGCCCCCGGACCACGCCCAGCTGGTGCCCAGCCACCAGCGATCCCTCCACCGGATCTCGGCGGTCCCCGTCGCGTTCAGGAGCGTCTCCAGTTCGGGGGAGGGGATCGCTTCCAGCAGGGCGCGGCCCGGCCGGGCGTTCAGCTGCTCCATCGCCGGATGGTTCGCCCACAGGATCCGCTGGTCCCGGTCGAGCAGAAGGAGCGCCTCCACCCCGCCCGGCTTCAACCCTTCCAGCCAGGACGCGATGCGATCGCACTCGGCGGCCAGCGCCCGTCGCGCCCGTTGCGCCTCCCGGACCGCCTCTTCCAGCTGGCGCTGCCGGCGATGGAGGACAAGCAAACCAGCCAGCGCTCCCAGCAGGAGAATCCCCAGGAGAAGTGGGATCCCGATCATCATCGCTGAGCCATTCGAAAAAGGATCGAGGAGGACAAGACGGGCGGTTCTGGCCGCCTGCCCATCCCCCCGCCGATCAACCTTCAAAGCGATAACCGATCCCTCGCACCGTGACGATCCGCCGGGGATGTGCGGGATCTTCCTCGATCTTCTCCCGAAGCCAGCGGATATGGGTGTCCACCGTTCGGGTATCCACCGGGTGTTCCACCCCCCAGACCCGTTCAAGCAGGAAGGCGCGGCTGAGGACGCGGCCGCGGTTCTGAATCAGGGCGGCCAGGAGGTCGAACTCCTTGAGGGTGAGGCGGAGCTCCTGGCCGCCCTTATAGGCCTTGCGGGCCAGCAGATCCAGAGTCAGATCCCCCGCGGTCAACGTCGTCGCCGGGCGACCCCGAACCCGACGGAGGAGGGCCCGGACGCGGGCGATCAGCTCCCCGACGTGGAAGGGCTTCACCACATAATCGTCGGCCCCCACCTCCAGCCCGATGATCCGATCCACCGGCCCGCTGCGAGCTGTGAGCATCAGGATGGGGACATCGCTTTCCCGGCGGAGGATCCGGCAGACCGAAAGGCCATCCAGCGTGGGCAGCATGAGGTCGAGAATGATCAGATCGGGCTGGAGCGCGCGGGCCAGCTCCAGCGCCTCCCCGCCATCCCCGGTGGCGATCACCTCAAAACCCTCCCGCCGAAGCTGATCCGCCAGGGTCTCCCGCAACGACGGATCGTCTTCCACCAGTAACAGACGCATGCTCGCCTCGCTCTCAGGCTCACACCGCTTCCGTTCCCGCCTCGGAGAGCGACGGGTTTCCCGCGGATATTGCGACCTTATCGGTCGGATGGTTCGCTTCGGAAGCCCCCTGCGTCAATCGAACCGGAAGCGCTCCTCGGCCAGCGCATACAGACGCCGCCAGACCAGACGGTTGAAAGCGACGACAGTCATGATCATCATCAGCGTGGCGGCCAGCAGCATGGGGTAGTCTCCACGCCCGGTCGCCTGGGCGATCAGCGCCCCCAGCCCCAGCGTGGCATGGGCCTGCCCGGCGAACTCCACGTACTCCGCCACGATCGTCGCGTTCCAGGCCCCTCCGCTGGCCGTGATTAAGCCGGTGACGAGATAGGGAAAAACGGCCGGCAGGATCAGCACCCGCCAGCGTTCCAGACCCCGAATCCCCAGGATCTCCGTGGTGAAGATCAGATCCCGCGGGATCGCCGAGGCGCCCGCAATGATATTGAAGAGGAGATACCACTGCGTCCCCATCAGCATAAGGGCAACCGCGGCCAGCTCCAGGCCCATCGGGAGGCGGAGCAGGAAGAGCAGGATCACCGGGAAGAGGGCGGTCGCCGGAATGGAGGCGACCACCTGGATGAGCGGTTGAACCCGTGCCGCCAGCGACCGATTCATCCCAATGGCCACCCCCAGAGGAACGGTCCAGGCCAGGGCGATCAGCTGAGCGAGGAGGACACGAGCCATAGAGGAAAGGGTGGCAAGCCCGAGCAGAGGCAGGCTGGACAGCGGAAGGGCGCTCAGGAGACGGAGGGCCGCATGGACCCCATAGGCGAATCCGAGGCCGGCGATGGCTACCAGCGGGAGCAGGAAAACCCAGGCCGGGATCGGGTTCAGCGCCGGACGGGCCACAAGCCGCGCGCTCCAGCCTCCCAGCACGGCATCCACCCGTTCCAGCAAAGGGTTCCAGATCCGCTCGATGAACCATTCGGACACGGTGGCCCGCTGCCACAGGTCGTAAAGCCATGAGGAAGCGGCCTCGTCGCTCTCCACCATTTCCAGCCGGAATTTATCCGCCCACGCCAGCAAGGGGCGCCAGAGCAACTGATCCATCCCCACAATGATCCCCACCAGGGTCACCAGCCCCCAGGCCAGGGCTTGCAGATCCCCCTGCTCCGCGGCGAATTGAAGATAGGTCCCCAAACCGATCAATCGGAAGTCCCGGGCGCCCACGGTGAAGGTCTCAGCCGCCATCAGGAAGAACCAGCCCCCGGCCCAGCTCATCATGCTGTTCCAGATCAAAGCAATGGCCGCATGGGGAAGCTCCAGGTGCCGGAAACGCAGCCAGGGGTTCAGCCGGAAGATCTGGGCGGCCTCCCGGAGATCGGTCGGGATGGTGATCATGGACTGATAGAAGCTGAAGGTCAGGTTCCAGACCTGGCTGGTGAAAATCAGGATGATGGAAGCCAGCTCGACGGCGACATCCTCGGGCAGGATCGCGGTGAGGGAGAGGGCGACCACCGGCAGGAACGAGAGAATGGGGACGGATTGCAGGACATCCAGCACCGGGAGGATCACGGCCCCTGCCCAGCGCTGGGTGGCCGCCACATATCCCACGGTGAGCGAAAACAGGAGGGACAGCGCGTAGGCGGCCGCCATGCGCAAAAGCGAGCGAACGGCATAGTAGGGAAGGGCCTCCGGGGACAACCGGATCACAGGCCCGGAGATGGCAGCCGGGGCTCGAACGGCCAGGGTCATCCCCAGCACCAGCACAGCCATCAGCAGCAATAGAATCCCGATGTCCGCCCCGCTCAGGGCGACACGGATCGGGATGAAGGCCCCGAAGAAGCGCTGCATCGGTCATGCTCCCCGCCATGAATGATCGAGAGCCTGAAGGTCAAGGCGAGGCCCCTTCCGCCTCGGGATCTCCCCTCCCCTGGAGCCCCATGGGCCTGTGACCCCTATTCAGACCCACCTTCGGGGCCCGCCGAGCTCGGTAAAGCCCGAATATCATTTTAGCGCAGGGAAGCCTTTCCCGGCGGCTCCATCGCCGGGTCATGAGCGTTCCACCGATCGCGCCTTCAGGGGAGGCGGACCGCCTTCACCCCCCGTTCCAGCGCAGAACCTGCCGGGATCGCAAGCCGGGGAGAGTTTGCCTTCCGCCCTTCCGCTCCCTATAATCAAACCGCTTTGCCCGGAACCATTTTTGAGGATGAGCGGCCAATGCGGAACCGAAACCTCTGGCTGGTCATCATCGGCCTTCTGGCAATTTTCGCCCTCTGGGTGGATTTCTCGGAAACCCAGATCGCCATCGATTTTCTGGGCATCCGCCGGGAGATCCGCACCGTGCTCGGGCTGGATCTTCAGGGAGGGATCCAGATCCTCCTGGAGGCGGATGTCCCGCCCAATCAGCCGGTGGATCGGGGGAACCTGGAGGATACCCGGCGCATTATTGAGAACCGCGTCAATGCCCTGGGGGTGAGCGAGCCGGTGGTGCAGATCGCTGGGAACCGACGGATTGTGGTGGAGCTCCCCGGGGTCACGAACCTGGAGCAGGCGGTGAACACGATCAAGCAGACCGGCCTGCTCGAATTCGTGGACGCCGGGGCTGCCCCGATCCCGGAGGGCACGGTCATCCGCACCACCCTGGACGTCTCCACGACGGAGACCGTTCCCCTCACGGGGACGCCGACGCTGACCCCCACCCCGGCGCTGACGGAAACCGCGCCGCTCACCGGGACCACCCCGGTCAGCCCGACCGAGCGGGTGTATCCGACGGTCATGACAGGCCGGAATCTGCGCAACGCCCGACCCCAGCTGGATCCATTCCGCCAGCCGGAGGTGGCTTTCACCCTGGATGCCGAAGGCACCCGGCTCTTCGCGGAATACACATCCCGGAATGTGGGGCGCTATCTTTGCATCGTGCTCGACAAGAAGGTGATCTCCTGCCCGGTGATCCAGGAGCCGATCACGCAGGGGCAGGGGGTGATCCGCATGGGCTCGGGGAGCACCCTGGCGGATGCGGAGGCCCTGGCGGTGACCCTGCGCTATGGCGCCCTGCCGGTGCCGTTAAAGATCGTGGACACCCGGAACATCGGGCCGACCCTGGGCCGGGAATCGATCCACCGCAGCCTGATCGCCGGGATCGTGGGGTTCGCCACCGTCGCCCTCTTCATGGTCCTTTACTATCGGGTGCCGGGGATCCTGGCCGTTCTCGCCCTCAGCCTTTACACCGCCCTGGTGTTTGCGATCTTCAAGCTGCTCCCGGTGACCTTAACTCTACCCGGGATCGCCGGGTTTGTGCTCTCCATCGGGATGGCGGTGGATGCCAACATCCTGATCTTCGAGCGATTGAAGGAGGAGCTCCGCGCTGGCCGTGCCCTCGCCATGGCCATCGATTATGGCTTCGAGCGCGCCTGGCCTTCGATCCGGGATTCCAACATCTCCACCTTGATCACCTGCGCCATCCTGTATGTGTTCGGCCTGAACTTCGGGGCGAGCATGGTGCGGGGATTCGCCCTCACCCTGGCGATCGGGGTGGCCGCCAGCCTGTTCACCGGCATCTGGGTCACGCGGGCCTTTCTACACGTCTTGCTGGATCGTCTCAGCGCCCAGGCCCATGGGCGCTGGTTCGGGATCTGAAAAGCGCACTTCACCTTTGTGCTTTCCGTGAGGGGAAAAGATTCCGGGAGGCAGGGGATGATCGACATCATCGGCAAGCGCTACTGGTATTTCGCCCTTTCGCTTCTGGTGATCATTCCGGGCCTGATCTCCCTGGCCCTTTACGGGTTACCGCTGGCCATCGATTACACCGGCGGCTCGCTGATGGAGATCCGGCTCCCGCCGGGCGTGGCCGCCTCCAGCGAGGAGGTCATCGGGGTGGTCGGGCAGATCACCGGGTTTAACGTTGCTGATATCCGGGTCCAGCCATCCCTCCAGGGCACCCTGATCATCCGCACCCGGGAAATCGACGCGCCGACCAAGACCCGCCTGGAGGAGGCCCTGCGCTCCCGTTATGGGGAGATCGTCATGGAGCGTTTCGAATCGGTGGGGCCCACGGTGGGCGCTGAGGTGACCCGGGGCGCCCTGGTGGCGGTGGCCATGGCCTCCCTGGCCATCATGCTCTATCTCACCTTCGCCTTCCGCCAGATCCCCCACGCCTTCCGCTACGGCGTCGCGGCCGTCCTGGCCCTGCTGCACGATGTGGCCGTGGTGGTGGGGACCGCCTCGATCTTCGGCAAGGTCTTCGGCTGGGAGGTGGACGCCCTCTTCCTCACCGCCGTGCTGACGGTGATCGGGTTCTCGGTCCACGACTCCATTGTGGTGTTCGACCGCATCCGCGAGAACCTCATCCGCTACCGCGGCGAACCCTATGAGCGGATCGTCAACCACAGCATCCTGCAAACCCTGGATCGATCGATCAACACCCAGCTCACATTGATCTTCACCCTGGTCGCCCTGCTCCTCTTCGGGGGGACGACCATCCGCCAGTTCATCGCCACGCTGCTGATCGGGATGATCAGCGGAACCTATTCCTCCATCTTCAACGCGGCGCCCATCCTGGTGGTCTGGGAGAAACGGGAGTGGCGGACCTGGTTCCGCCGTCCGGCGGAGCAGCCCGTCCATTGAAGGGCAAAGCCACTGACCTTCCACGATCTCTCAACGGGTGAGCCCCTGGAGAAAATCGGCGGCGGCTTCGGGTCGCCGCCGATTTTCTCATTCGCCCCCTTCCAGAAAGCACCGCAATCCCTCCACAATCCCTTCCACCACGCGCTCCCGCCCCCGGGTGAGAAGCTCCCGATCCAGGTAAAGGAAACCGGTCTCGATAATCGCCGCGGGGGTCTCCGGCGCGATCTCCCGGAACGCGTGGTAGTCCGTCATATCGTAGGTGATGCTGTCCGCATGGAAACGCAACCCGGTGCTCCGACCGTAAGCGGAGACCAGACAGGCCACCAGGCGATCGCTCTGCTCCGGCACCATATCGGCCTGGGCCCGCGCGACTTTGAAGCCGGTCGCCAGCTCATTGATGTATTCACAGGAATCGGCATGGATCGAGAGCAGAGCGGCCGCGCGGTATCCATGAAGTCGCGCGTCGAACTCTTCCAGGATATCCACCGTGTATCCCAGCGCCTCCAGACGACGGGCCACCTCCCGGGCGATCGCGGTGTTCACCTCCACCTCCGTGAGCCCGTCCGCGCAAACCGCCCCGCTATCGTGCCCCAGATGCCCGGCGACCAGGCCCACCCGGGGCGACCGGGAGGGAGACAACGGCTGAGCCGTGATATACACCGGATGGCCCGATAGAGCCGCAGAAATCCTCCGGTAGCTTTCCCGTCCACCGAGAAACGCCGCGATCAGCAGCCCGGGAAACAGCAACAGGATGAGAGTTCGCAAAGGCAACCTCTGGGGCCCTCGAACCCTGTCGGTTGAGCGAGGATACGCCATCGGTGATCGGGCCCGTTTTCGAAGCTCCTTTGTGGAACGCGATCCAGTGGCCATCGCTTCACCCATCCGAATCCATGGCGGATCCACTCAAGGGCAAGACGGGATCGCCGGGCTCAGGATATATACAGGGATCAAAGCCGGAGCCCAGCGGCGTGCATCCTGACCGATGTCAGCGACGACGCTGGGTGATCAGGGAAAGCAGCACCAGCGTCATGGAGGCCCCGAAAAGCAAAGAGGAAATGGCATTGAGCTCCGGCGTGATCCCCAGCCGGACCTTGGAATACAGCAACACAGGAAGCGTAGTGGATCGTGGGCCGGTGACGAAGAATGTGATCACGAAATCGTCGATGGAAAGGGTGAAGGCCATCAGAGCGCCGCCCAGGATCCCCGGCATCAGCAGCGGAAGCGTGATCCGCCGGAAGGTTTCCCATTCGTTGGCCCCCAGATCCTGAGCGGCCTCCTCCAGGGTGCGGTCATAGGTCGCCAGCCGGGCGCGGACGATGACGTAAACGAAAGGCACACAGAAAGCCACGTGGGCGATCAGAATCGTCCACACGCTCAGGGGCGTCTGCGTCAGGACAAAAAACAGCAACAGCCCCACCCCCATCACAATCTCCGGGATGATGATGGGGAGGTAAAGCAGGCCCTCGAGGACCACCCGCCCGAAGAACCGGTAGCGATCCAGCCCCAGAGCCAGCATGGTCCCCAGGACGGTGGAGATCACTGCAGCCAGGAAGGCGATGGACAGGCTCCGCTGCACTGCATCCAGGACCAGATCGTCCTGTAAAACCCGCTGATACCACGCCGCGGAAAAACCCTTCCACACCGTTGCGATGGGCGAGGCGTTGAAAGAGAACGCGATCAAAATGAAGATCGGAACATACAGGAAGAGGAAAGTCAGGCCGATCATCGCGGCGCGCCACTCCGCGGCGAAGCGGAAGGCGGGAACGGGCCAGGGCTCTACCCGCAGGAAGCGGCGCAACCCATGCTCCCGATGGATATCTAGAAGAACCAGCCCGAGGAAAATCAGGGTCAGCGAGCCCCAGGTCAGGAGATGCCGCAGGATCCTCCCGGTCCGCCCCGGACGACGCCAGAGCCAGCCGGCGATGAGCAGCGCCCCGTAACATGCCAGAAGGCCGCTGGCCAGCCGGGGCCAGCCCGGCCCCTCCGGGCCTGTCCATCGACGGGCGATCTCCAGCAGGTCCCCCAGGACGCCCAGGCCGGTTAACCATGGGATCGCCGTCGCCAGGGCACCCCCCAGATGCAGGGCGATCAGCCCGCCGACCGTCCACTCCAGCCCTTCCACCCCATACAGCACCAGAGGGGGCAGGGCGCGGATCGCGGCCCGCTCAGATCGGGTGACGACCGGGACGCTCATAGCGCGCGCTCCCCTCCGCCGACGCGGAGATAGATCATGGTGGCGGCCAGCACCATCGCCATCAGGATCAGCGAGAGGGCGGAGCCGAAGGGCCAGTGGCGGACGGTGAGGAATTGATACTGGATGACGTTGCCGATCATGATCGTCTTCGCCCCGCCCAGCAGATCGGGGGTGATAAAGGCGCCCACTGAGGGAATGAACACCAGCGTCGATCCCGCGAGAACACCCGGTAGCGTGAGGGGCCAGATCACCCGCCGGAAGGCATGCCATTCGTTCGCCCCCAGATCATGGGCCGCTTCCACCAGAGAGAAATCGAAGCGCTCCAGCGTCGCATAAAGCGGAAGGATCATAAAAGGCAGCTCGCCATACACCAGGCCCAGGATGACCGCGTTCTGGGTGAAGAGCAGCGAGAGGGGCTCCTGAACCAGACCGAGGGCCATCAGAAGGCCGTTGATCGGGCCGTCCGAGCGCAGCACAAACATCAGCGCCAGGGTGCGAACCAGGAAATTGGTCCAGAAGGGGATCATCGTGAGGATCAGGAGCGCGTTGCGCCATCGCGCCGGGGCGCGCGCCATCGCATAGGCGACCGGATATCCGATGAGAAGACACAGCACCGTGGTCACCAGCGCGATCCACAGAGAGATCAGGATGATCTGCATATACAGGGGATCCAGAGCGCGCTGATAGTTCTCCAGAACGAACACCCACCGGATCCCCCCATAAGGCCCCCGCTTCAGGAAGCTGATCACCGCGATGATGCCCACCGCGAAGGCAAAAAAGGTCAGCAGATAAAAAGCGCCCGGGAGGATCAGCAGCATGGGAAGCCGGGCCCGGGGGATGGCCGCGATCCCCAGCGCCATCGCCGTGAGGCAGAGGCCCAGGCCAGGGGCCAGGCCCAGGGCGAACATCAGCCCCAGGCCCAGGACAAACCCAAGGGCCGCCCGGACCAGGACCAGGGTGGGGATCACCGGAAGCCCGAGGATCCACGTGGCGGCGAGGATCGCATCCAGGAGCCCCATCCCGCCCAGGAGGATCCGCCAGGGCGGTTCGGCGGTTCTGCCGGCCATCAGCAGGGCCAGAAGGCCGCTGAGCACCAGGGCCCCGAATACTTCCAGAGAGCGTCCCTTCCGGCTCATGAGACCCATCCCGAACACGGATCCCCCCTATTCGATGAGAACGCGCGCGCTTTCCGGCATCCACGCCGCCCAGATGGCCGTTCCGGGACGATAGCGATGGATGGCGGCGCTGCCATCCTGATTCTGCATGCGCACCCGCAGCCCGATCCGCTCGCCCACCCGAACCCGAAAGAGCGTGTCCGTTCCAATGTAAATGACCTCCTCGATCATCCCCGGATAGCGATTCGGGGTGTCCCCGGGCTCCTCCGCGCACAGACGGATCCGCTCCGGCCGGATGGCCACGGTGACCCTCTGACCTCGATGAATCCCCTCCGACGGCGCGGCGAAGATCGGGAATCCTTCGACCTCCACCCGGGCCATCCCCTGCTCCAGATCCACCACCCGCCCCTCCAGGAAGTTCGTCTCACCAATGAAGTCCGCCACGAACCGGGTTGCCGGATGCTCGTAAATCTCCACAGGAGTTCCGACCTGGAGGACGCGCCCCTGGTTCATCACCGCGATGCGATCGGACATGGTCATCGCCTCCTCCTGATCGTGCGTGACATAGATGAAGGTGATGCCCACCTGATGCTGAAGCGCTTTTAGTTCCAGCTGCATCTCCTTGCGGAGCTTCAGATCCAGAGCGCCCAGGGGCTCGTCGAGCAACAGCACAGCCGGGCGGTTGACCAGGGCGCGGGCCAGGGCCACCCGCTGCTGCTGGCCACCGGAGAGCTGGCGGGGGTAGCGGTTCTCCAGCCCGGTGAGGCGCACCAGGCGCAGGGCCTCTTCCACCCGCCGGCGGATCTCATCCCGGGGGAGGCGCTTCATCTCGAGGCCGAAGGCCACGTTTTCGAAGACCGTCATATGGGGGAAAAGGGCGTAGTGCTGGAACACCGTGTTCACCGGCCGATGGAAGGGGGGCACATCGTTCATCCGCTCGCCTTTGATGTAGATCTCCCCCTCCGTGGGGCGTTCGAAGCCCGCGATCATCCGAAGCGTGGTGGTCTTCCCGCAGCCCGAGGGGCCCAGCAGGGAGAAAAACTCCCCATCCTGGATCTGAAGGCTGACCTGGTGAACGGCCTCGACCTCGCCGAAATGCTTGCTGACCTTCCGCAGCTCAACCGCAAACACCATCCCCTGCCCCTCCGGAACAGAATGACGCTGGCCCTGTAAGGGCGCAGATCACAGCCCTTCCGGCCGGGCACCCAAAGTCGCCACGTGCGGCAGGCCGTCCCGCCGGCGGGCGGCCAGAAGGGCCAGCCCTTCGTAAACCACGTTGGCGGCCAGCAACGCGGTGATCCCGCCGGGATCGTAAGCGGGCAGCACCTCCACCACATCCATTCCTACCAGGGGAAGGCCCACCAGCCCCCGGAGCAGAAAAAGCCCCTCCCACGATGTAAACCCCCCCACCTCCGGCGTGCCCGTTCCAGGCGCATAGGCCGGGTCGAAGAAATCGATGTCGAACGAGAGGAAGGCCGGATGATCGCCGACGCGCTGGAGGATCCGACGGGAGGCGCTCTCCAGACCGATCGCCCGCACCTCGGCCGCAGACATGACCTCCAGCCCCAGGCGCCGCGCGGCCTCCCAATCCTCCGGACCATACACCGGCCCTCGCAGTCCAACCTGGATGGAACGCTCCGGGAGGATCAACCCCTCCTCGATCGCTCGTCGGACCACCGTGCCATGGGTATAACGATGCCCGAAATAGGCGTCCCATGTGTCGGGGTGGCTATCGAACTGGACGAGGGCGACCGGCCCATAGGCGGCCGCCACCGCCCGCAATTCCCCCAGGAGCACCGAGTGATCTCCCCCCAGGCCGATGGGGATCACGCCCGCCAGCGTCAGCCGGGACAGAAAGTCCGCAATCCGCCGAAGGGAGTCTTCGATGAAACCTGGGGCAACCGGCGCATCCCCATAATCCACGATGGAAAGATGCTCGAAGAGGTGGACGCGGAGAACGGGATGATAGGGGCGGAGCAGAACGGAGGCGCTGCGGATCGCTTCGGGGCCGAAGCGGGCCCCTACCCGGAACGTGGCCCCTGTATCGAAGGGGAGCCCGACGATCGCCACATCCACGCCTTCCGTGGTCTGGACATGGGGCAATCGCATGAAGGTGCGGATGCCCGCGAAGCGGGGGAACTCCAGGGCATCCGGCGGCCGATAGCGATCCATTCCACCCTCCGTAACCGGGATATGCGGACAGCCGGGCTTCGATCCAGGAGGCGGGATGCCCGCTCTCCATGGCCCTCAGGACTGCGAGAATGCCGGACCATCCCATCCCCCGGATTCCGATTCCATCATCCCGAGTCCGGATCTTACGGATGTTCTCGCGCAGACGCCGGCACGGTGGAAGACGGGACAGGGACGCCCAGGGTGACACCACAATATGGGCACAGGCTCCACTCCAGGCGCAAGGGCCTCTGGCAGCGCGGGCAGGGTTGCTTCAAACGGGTGTGGCAATACGGGCAGACGACGAACTCCGCTTTCACCCGCCGGCCGCAACCCGGGCACTGCTCGATCTCCTCCAGGCTCTGCAGGATCAGCTCCTCCTCCAGCGCCCGTTCATACGCCTCCGCCAGGGTCTCCCGGGGACGCAGGATCAGATAAATCAGCAACCCGGGGATGTTCAGCACAGCCACCAGTAACGTCGCCAGGAACTGGGTGGGCAGATCCCGGGTCCGCGATCGAATATCCCGGAAGGTCCAGATCACCATGCTCAGCCAGAAGGCTGCGATGGTCGCGCCCAGGAACGCAACAGGCAACAGGATCAGATCGCTGAGATCCATGCGGTTCAGATCCTCTCTCAGGATGAGCCGTCCGGTTGCCAGAAATTATATCCGAATTCCCGGACCTCCACATCGAGCCGCCCGGATCATGGGAGCACCCGAATCGCCCCCAGCTCCACCGCCCGATGGGGTGGCCGCTCGCCGTTCGACTCGATGACCTCGGCGCGCCCCCCATCCGGCCGGTAGAGGCCGGCGCGCAGACTGTAGAGGCCGGGGGGCAGATCCACGGGGATCCGAAGAGGATGTGGATCCGCGAAGCGATCGCCGGGCTCCCACCATCCGGAGGGCAACTCCCCCAGAGCCGGAGGGCCATCATGCTGAGCCCGGGGCGGACGATCGGGATCCCCCAGATGCACGAAAACCCGCCAGTCCTCTCCAGAGGCCGCCTCCACCTCCCAGTAAAGGGTCACCGTAATGGTCTCCCCCGCCCGGGCCTCCGCCGGGCGATCCACCCCGATCACCCGGGCCGGCCCAACCCGCACATCCAGGGGCTCCACTGGAGAAAGATGCATCGTCCCGCGCAGCTTCCCGGCTTCCAGGATCACATACGGGATCGGTCGACCCTGGCCGTCCCACGCCGGGGCCACCCAGCCGGTCTTCGCATCGTAGAGGCCGACGTGCAGGCGGATCATGGTGGGGACCTCGTTTTGCGCGCCGATAGGGACCCAGTAAGGATCAGCGAACCGGAAGCCCGGACGACAATCGGTGGTGGAGAACAGGCCCCTCCCCGGATGGCGATCGACCTGCCGAACGTCGCGAACCCGCGGAGTGAGAACCGGGTGGAGGAAGACGCTCCAGGGCTGCTCGGTGGACTGCAGGCACTCCCAGAACAGGGTGAGCGTGAGGGAGCCACCGGGCCTCGCAGCCCCGGGGAGATAACCGAGCAGGCGCAGATGACGATTAAACGTCACCTCCACCTGGCGGGCTTCTGGGGGGAGATCCGCGATCGACATGGGGCCAGCATACGTGGGCAGGATGTAGCGCACCGGGGCGATCCACGCGATCGCCATCCAGATCACGGCAGGAGCCCAACGCCCGACGGTCCAACCTCGGGGAAGCCAGCGATCCACGATATGTTCCCAACCCACCCAGAGCATCCAGGCGATGGGGCCGATGGCCGGGAACATCAGCCGCCCCTGAGAGGCGGAGGTCATGGAGGTCCACCGCACCAATCCAGCGAAGACCAGGCCGGTGTAGCCGAGGGCACCGGCCCAGAGTGCCCGGGCTTCGGGGTCTGGCTTCCTCCACGCCTCGCCCATCGACAGCATCGCCCCGATGGCCGATAGCAACAGCCAGGCTTCGAGGAAGAGATACACCGGCGGATCCGCCAGGATGTTGAACCAGCCCCAGACCGCCCAGAAGGACCAGACGAAGCCCCGGGCCTCAGCGAGCAGCTGCACGGGAGAGACTGTGCGGCGGCCGAAGATCTCCAGCATCACGTTCAGGCCGGTGGGATCCCCATACAGCACCCAGTTGCGCAGGAACCACCACCCGGAGAGGGCGATGGCTATCCCATAGATCAGCCCTCCATATCGGAGCAGCTCGGGAAGGCGGAGCCGGCCTTTCCGGACGAGAACGAAGAGGACCCCTGCGGTGAAGGCCCAGAGGGCCAGGCCGCTCAGCTTGCTCAGAGCCGCCAGCCCCAGCAGGAGCCCGAGAAGGAGAGCGCGGGGGCTGCTCATTCCGTAGCGCCAGAGGCGGGCCAGCTGCCAGAGGGTCAATGCGGACAGGGCGTTGATGAGCGTGTCGTTATTGATAGCGCCCATGATGAAGGGGAACATCGGGTTCCAGGCGGTCAGTGCGGCGGCCCCCAGCGCCCACCGCGGCCGGCCTGGAGCCATTACTCGGACCGCGGCGTAGGCCGCCCCCACGGTGGTCGCTCCGAGGAGCAGGGAGAGAAGACGCCATATATGGAGCGTGCCCACAGCTCCACGCCAGGGGAATCGTTCCCATGAGCCGTGCAGGACCATGTTCTTGTTGTCAGGGAGCTCCGCGTTCCCCGGCGCGGCATGCCGGTTCTCCAGCCGCACCGCCTCCAGATCGCCCAGAGGCAGCTGGAGGAGGCGGGTCAGAGCGGCCAGCAGCGTGTAATAGAGCGGCGGCTGGCTGCCCTCCTGCCGCCACGGTGTCTCCTCGCCGGGCCGCTGCACTGGCAACCCGCCGCCCCGGGCCAGGTGCGCCGCCATCCCGACATGCCAGATCTCATCCGGCGTCTCAAACAGCGGTGTCACGATCTGGAAAAGAACCCCGATGATCAGGAAAGAGATCAGCAACCCGTAAACAGGCCGCATCGCTTCCGGCCTCCGCCGAAGTATGGGAAGTATGGCATGATCGGAGGCGCCCGCGTTTCATTGTTTATCACAGGCGAGAGCTGTATACGAAGGAAACCCTCCCGCCCCACCGCCTCTCCGGCGATCGGATTGGGGAAAGCGCCTCCCCCACCGATCCGCCAATGAGCCTCATGGGCCCCCTCCGGGCTCCATCATAGCAGGGCAGGGGGCTGGCTGCTGCCATGCTTCCGTGATAAAATGAGCGCGAGCCTGCGGGGAAAGCGACATGGCGTTCACGGTTCGGGACCTGGATGATCTGATCCGCCTCCTGGACAAGCATCCCCAGTGGCTGGAGACGTTGCGTCAGCGGCTGCTGACGGAGGTGAAGTTCCGGCTCCCCGCAGATCACGTGCGGGCATGGGCCAGCCGGGCAGGCCTGGAGGGGCCAGTGTGGACGATATCTACGGGCTGCGGGTGACGCGGGAGGCCGAGGAGGCCGCCGAGCAGGCCGAAATGGGGCTCCTGGGGCCCCGTGGAGAGCTCCGGGAGCCGGCGAAGATCCTCTGAGAACTGCACGGCTCCGAACGATCCGGCGGGGGTCGGGAGAGCCCTTCCCGACCCTCGTCTGGTTTCAGGCCCCTGGGGCATGGCACCATGGATCTCCCCTCGCTCTCCCACGAATCCCCTGGACGCAAGCCGGAGATCTCGTTAAGATGGAGACGCGAAGATCCATAGGTCCCGGAGGTTTCGTCATGTCATGGCTCCGTGCCCAATGGCCGCTGGTCCTGGCCGGGCTGGCGACCGGGTTCGGGCTGCTGGGCGGGCTGGTCTGGGGATTGCGGCCCCGCACCGAAGCGGAGACGGCTGTCCTGGCCCGCCGGGAGCTCCAGGAAGCGATCCGCCAGCTGGATCGATTCCTGGAAACCTACCCAGCCGCTCCCGGCGAGGCCCGGGGGGCATTGCAGCGGGCTCAGTCGGCCTTTGAGAAAGCCGCTGGCCATCTGGCCCTCGCCCGCCCGATGGACGTGCAACAGGGGGCAGCCGATTTCCAGCAGCTCCAGGCGCTAACGGCCGCCAGCGCCCCGCCGGAGACAATCCTCCCGATCGCCCGACAGCTCCGGGAGCGCCTGCAGTCCCTGGTGGAGGAATGAGCGGGGCCCATCCTCCCGCTTCCCTTCGCATCCGGGCATATCCTATTCCCAATTCTTATCATCACTCATCACGATGGAGGGATTTCGATGGCCGACCTCTCTCTGATCGCGGAGCTCGCCACGGAAGGCACGACGAAGATCGTGCTGCTGGTGATGGATGGCCTGGGCGGGATGCCCATCGAGCGGGGCGGGCCCACGGAGCTGGAGGCCGCCCGCACGCCGAACATGGACCGCCTGGCGGCGGAAGGCACGCTGGGATTGCATATCCCGGTGCGACCCGGGCTGGCCCCCGGCAGCGGCTACGCCCACCTCGCCCTCTTCGGCTATGATCCGCTGATCTACCCCGTGGGCCGGGGCGTGCTGGAGGCCCTCGGGATCGGCTTCCCCCTGGAGCCCCACGACGTCGCCGCCCGGGGCAACTTCGTCACCGTCGACGCCGAGGGCCGGATCGTCGACCGGCGGGCCGGACGCATCTCCACGGAGGTCAACGCCCGCCTGGTGGAGCGCCTGCGGTCCATCCGCCTCGAAGGCGTGGACGTCTTCGTCGAGCCCGTCAAGGAGCATCGCTTCGTCCTGGTCCTGCGGGGCGAGGGGCTTTCCCCGGCGCTCACCGAGACCGATCCGGGGAAAACCGGCGTGCCGCCCCTCCCGGTTCGCCCCCTCCAGCCCGAGGCGGAGCGCACCGCGACCCTGATCAACCAGTGGATCGCCCAGGCGCAGGCCCTGCTTGCCGACGCTCACCCCGCCAATATGGTCACCCTGCGCGGATTCGACCGTCCGCCGCGCCTTCCCGCGTTCCCCGAGGTATATAAGCTCCGGGCCGCCGCCATCGCCGCCTATCCGATGTATCGAGGGGTCGCCCGTCTCGTGGGGATGGACGTCCTGGAGGCCCACGGGGACAGCCCGGAGGCCCTCTTCCAGGAGGCCGTCGCCCACTGGGACCGCTTCGACTTCTTCTTCATCCACATCAAGCCCACCGACAGCCGGGGGGAAGACGGCGACTTCGCCGCCAAGGTCCGGGTCATCGAGGCCGTGGACGCCGCGCTCCCGATCCTGCTGGAGCGCGCGCCGGACGTCCTGGTGATCACGGGGGATCATTCCACGCCCGCCGCCCTGCGCACCCATACCTGGCACCCGGTGCCGGTGCTCCTGTGGGCACCGCGAACCGCCCGGCCCGACGGGGCTCCGGGCTTCGGGGAGCGGGCATGCCGGACCGGCGGGCTGGGGATCTTCATGGCCACGGATCTGATGCCGTTGATCCTGGCCCACGCGGGGCGCCTGAGCCGCCTGGGCGCGTAAAGCTCCCCTGGATCGAGCAGTTCCCAACCCGTGGGGGAGGATCCCCAATGCGCACCGGTGCCCCGCTCTCCTCCCGTCCGATCCGCCTGCTCCTCCCGATCCTGCTTGTCGCCTGCCGGTCGCTCCCGCCCATGGCGGAGCGACGCTTCGATGGCCGGGAAGCCTTCCGCCATGTGCAGGCCCAGCTGGCCATGGGCCCGCGCTACCCCGGCAGCCCGGGATGGGAGGCCGTCCAGCGCTACATCCGGGACCACGTGACCCGGGCGGGATGGACCTTTGAGGTCCAGCCCTTCACCGCCTCCGGGATCTCCGGCCGCAACCTGATCGCCCGGGCCGGGCGAGGGCCGGTGATCCTGGTGGGAGCGCATTACGACACCCGGCGCCGGGCGGATCGGGATCCCGAGCGGCCTCAGGATCCGGTCCCTGGGGCCAACGATGGGGCCAGCGGTGTCGCCGTGCTCCTGGAGCTGGCCCGCGTCCTGGATCGCCCGCGCCTGCGCCACGAGGTCTGGCTGGTCTTCTTCGACGCAGAGGATCAGGGAGAGCTGGATGGAACGCCGTGGATCCTCGGCTCCACCCACTTCGCCGCCACCATGGCGGTAACGCCCACGGCGATGATCCTGGTGGATATGGTGGGGGACGCCGATCCCCAGTTCTATTACGAGCGGAACTCGGATCCCGCGCTGCGGGAGCAGCTCTGGCGGATCGCGGCGGAGCTCGGATACGGGGCATGGTTCATCCCCGAGCCCCGCTGGGCGCTGATCGACGACCATCTTCCCTTCCTCCAGCGGGGCATCCCCGCCGTCGACATTGTAGATTTCGATTACCCGGCGTGGCACACCACCGCCGACACCCTGGACCGCATCTCCCCGGCCACTCTGGAGGCGGTCGGCCGGGTGATCGAGCGCTTCATCGAGCCCTGAGCGGGGAACCGGCGCCAGACCCCGGGCGGCCGGCCCTCCGAAGATCGGAACGCCCACCTGGATGGAGGCCAGCGGCCCTCGATCATGCCAGCATTCCGATGCGCTCGACCTCCGGCAGGCATCGTTCCCCCGCTCATCTCTCCCCTCCTGTGCCCATCCCCCTTGACCGCAGGCACCTGAAAGCCCAAAATGGGAGCTATCAGCAAATCAGAAAGGACCAACGGATGAGGGCGATCGGACTGTGGGCGCCGCCGGTCCTCCGGGCGGCGCTGTCGACCCGATTCCCTGAGCTGCATCCGCTCCCCACCCTTCAGGAGCTGGACGCCTGCTCCCCCACGCTCCCCCTCCTGCTGGCCGGCGAGGGGATCGGCCCTTCCGGATGGCTGCTCGCCGCCCTGTTGCGAACCCAACACCCCCTCCGCCCCCTGGCCCTGCTGGAAACCCGATGCACCCCCCTGCCCGTCTGGATCGCCAGGGAGATCGGCCTGAACGCGATCCTGGACCTCACCCGACCCTCGGAGGAGTGGGAGGAGATCCTCCCCCGCCTGGCTCGGGGGGAGATGGCCTGGCGACCGGATCAGATCGCGCAGGCCCTCGCTTTCGACCGCGCCCTGGGCTGGCGGCTGCGCCGCCCCTCCCCCCGGGACTGGCGCCGCTGGCGGGATCTGGCCGCCGGGCTTCCCCCCAAGGCCCTGGCCGCCCGCTGGGGCCTCTCCCCCGCTGGCGTCAGCCGCTCCCTCCGTCGCCTGGCGGATCGCCTGGGGGCGCCTGGCCCGGAGGACCTCCTGGGCTGGGGCTTCGCCCTCGGGATCTGGGTGGGCCCTCCCGGTGCCCCCCGCCTGGCCCCTCCCCTCCAGGCTTGGCGCCTCCTCCGCGCCGCCGGAGACCCGTCCGCTGTCAAAAACTGGAACACCTGCATATCAAAACCATGAACACGCCGGGCTGGACATCGCTCGCCGGACCTGCTTACCATAATGCTGGATCCAGCGGATCCTCCCGGCTCGGCCGCCGGACGGGATCGCTGGACCCAAAAGCTAAGCGCATTGAGCCCAGGAGGGAAGCTACAGGTTCAACACACGCAGATTACAGAAAACCCTTGTGGGATGATAGGAAAACGATCCGGACAATTATTTCAATATTTCAAAAAGAGGGAAAACCCATGTCGAACCGGTGGCTGTTATATGACAGCGGGTGTGCGGTGTGCGCCGCCCTGGCCCGGGAGGTGGAAACGCTCAGCGGCGGGCGGCTGGGGGTGCGTGGGATCGGGATATGGCTGTGGCTTTCACTGATTCCACTGGGCCTGATATCAGCGCCTGTTAGGCCAATACCCGCAATCTTCTCTTCTCCACCCCGACCTCAGTGGTGGGGGACTGTCACCGCCTCGTATATCGCAGTGGCTTTCTGGACAGGACCGGAACCCCACTTCGGAGCCTTTTTCCTGGGTCGTTGGGGACACAACCAGCATTATCTGGGACCGGGGGGAGACGCAGCAACCTGCGGCTCCAGCGCCGGCTGTATCTCAAACTGGAACTGGTGGGGGGCTGACCGGAATGTGCTGCTGTTGCCCAAATGGGGATGGCTCTGGACGGAGCCCCCCTGGGGGCCAAAGTGGCAACCAGCCCATTATCAAGCCCAGGTCTGGATTGACTAAATTAAGGGAGGTAAACGATGAAGGCTAAGTGGATGCTTCTTCTCACGGGCCTCCTGATCCTGGCCCTGGGTCTGGGGGCGGGCCTCTATCGGGCCTTCGCCCAGCCGCCTACCCCCTCGCCCCTGGCCGCTTATGTCTTGCCCGCCGAGGCCTTCCCCCACAGCCAGCGCCTTGCCGAAGGCCCCCTCTCCCCCCAGGATCTCAGCCAGCCCCTCAACCCGAACAACCTGGCCCCTATGGGCATCGGCGAGGAGCCCCTCCGCTTTCAGGAAGGCTACGGGCGAACCCTGGCTCTCTGGGATGACGCCTCCGCCACGCTGGTATCTCATTTTCTCTACCGCTACCCGAACCCCGATCAGGCCCGTCGGATCGCTGAAGCCCTGGCCCGGGGCTGGCAAATGGTCCCCCAGCCGGCAGAAACCCAACCTGTGGAGGGAGGCTGGTGGCTCTCGACCCGGGACTCCGAGGGAGGGTTCCTCCAGGTCCTGCTGCAGACCCGCGGAGAGATTCTCAGCCTCCTCATCGTGAATGGAGATGGGGAAGCCCGGGTCCGGGCGGCCATGGACCGGGCAACCCAGGCGCTTCCAATACCGCCTGAGCGTTGAGGGGTCCACCGGGAAGGTCCACTGGCCGGGCCGTTCGAGGGGTAGATGGGGCCAGGCGGATGGGGATCGACAGGATCCGGGGAAAACTGCCAGCGGCGGGTGGCTGGGGGTGCGGAATTTGCGAGACCCCGAGGTCCAGGCGCTGCTGGACCGCGCCCATCCCGGCTGGCGCTGGGAGCCGATGCTCCTGGAGATCGAGGGGGAGCACGTCCGGGTCTTCACGGGCCTGGCGATGCGGGCGCGCCTGGTGCAGGTTCTGGGCCCGGTGCGGGCGTTGCGGGCCGCCCAGGCCGTGGCCCGGCACGGCGGGCCGGTGCTGGGCGTGGATTGGGAGAGGCGGCGGTTCCTCGGACGGGCCCTGGGCGCCCTGACCGGATGGATCGCCCTGCGGGGCCTGGGCCGGCCCGTCCCAGTCGGCATCTTCGGTGTGACCCATGGCCCCCTTTCAGGAGCGGGAACAACTACGGGGCCTGTTGGATCAGAGGCTTCCTCTCAGGGTGTAGTTAAGGAAGTCATTTCAAAATTTTGTCCAAGCAGGTGAGGATGAACGCCGGGACGACAAAAGCCCCGTAGACTTCTCCCGGGCGCCCATCGCGCCCCACAAGGCGACGAAAACACCCCAGCCCGCTGAAGGTGCGCTCGATCACCCCGCGCGAGCGACGGCGTGAGGTCCGGTCTTCGGCCCCAGCGTCTCCGGTGGGCGCGCCGCGGCATGCAGGGCCGAATGATTATGATATGATTGGGGTAGGAGGTAAGGGTACGCCACCCAAACGTTCATCGTTACAATGCTACAGATAGTGAACCGCAGTGGAAGTGGATGCCTTTAGGAGGATCCCGTGAGGGGATACCCGGGCCTGCTGCTGAGCGTTATGCTGATCTTTGAAGCCTGTATAGCCAGGATGCCCTCCCCGCAAGCCCCCAGGGCCACGGCTTCCCTGCCCCCCATGTCCATTTTCTATACGCCAACCTCTATCCCCACGCTGGGAGGCGAGACAACCTGGCAGGAGCCCCTGGCACAGCGATCGGTGATTCTGGAGCGCCCTTCCCCTTCTGGCGGTATAGACTATATCGGCTTTCCCCGGATGGCCGTCCCCCCATCCGCCTCGCCCATCTACCAGAGGAAGTGTTCCAGGCCCAGGCCTCCCCGGATGGCCGATGGCTGGCCGTTCAAGTTCGTCCTCACGAGGGCGTGGGGCGAGACGTTCTCTACCTGCTCTCCCTCCTCGACCTGCGCTTCCACCCGGTTATTCAAAACAGCTGGATCACCTCACTGGCCTGGGCGCCCTCCGGGGATGCGCTGGCCTTCTCGCAATGGACGGACGGTCCGGTGCAGATTATGCTCTACGATCTGATCCGCCAGCAAACCAGCCTGCTTGTTGAAAAACGGGACAGCGGGCCATGGTCGGTGGAAGGATGGGTAGGGAAACCGGAACTGGTGCTCTCCCATCTGAGGGGAGGCGGCCTCATGATCGATCAGATCGCCCTGCTCGACCTTCAGACCCGAAGGCTGGAGATCCTCTACACGAATCCCACTGCCCACACCACCATGGCCTCTGTTTCCCCAGATGGCCGCACCATTTTGATAGGACAGGCAGAATCCCTTCCGGCCCTCTCAATTCAGGTCCTGCGCCTGGACCTGGCCGATCGGCACCTGACCCCTCTCGTAAAGCAGGAGGATCCTGAGGCCCTAATGCTCACCGTCCCTGTCTGGTCCCCATCTGGGACACGCGTCGCTTTCGTCGCCGCAGACGGCTATGCGCCAGGGAGCTCCGAAAAAGGAGGAGGAAAAGAGGTTCCACAGGCCCAGCGGGTCGTGATCCTGGATGTGCAGAATGGCCACACCTCCCGGGTGGTTGAAGTGCCCAGCCCCAACCCATCAATTCAAGTGTTGGCTTGGCTCTCGGAGGAAGTGTTGCTAATCACAATTCTGGAAGAACAGCTAAATGGTCCCGTGCTCTACTCGATCCGGACCGATGGGACAGGCAAGCGACGCATCCTGGATCTGGGAGGAGGCCGCTTCCTCACCGTCTCCCCAATGACCGAAAGCGACACGAGGTAAAATCAAAGGGTGTGGAAATTCTGCCGAAGGCGGTGTATCCTCCCTAGAGAGAAAATGTTAACGAAGAACTCATCTCAAAACTCTCCAGGTGAGGAGGAAACAGGCCAGATACACGAAAGCCCGGAAGGTCGCCGGGAGACGCTCATGACGGACCATCCAGCGCCGGAAGCCGCCCTTCCGCCAGACAAAGAAGCGTTCCACCACCCCCCCGCAGGACCCGATACGCCTTCGGGTCAAAGCGATACGGCCAGCCCCGCCGGCTCCTCCGGCGATTGCGGGGATTCTCGGGGATGCAGGCCCGGATGCCCCGGCGGCGGAGCGACCCGGTATCCTCCATCCAGAAGGCGCCTCCACAACGTCTCCCACACGCCCCGGGCCTCCCCCCTTTAGCCGCCGCCAGGCCGTCTTGTATGAACCATATTGCTTCGGTATATCCATCCGCCGACATCCCGTGACCAGGACATACAGGATCCCGTTCAGCGTCTTGCCGGTCGTCGGCTCGGGGCCTCCCCGTCCGGGCCTTGGGGCGGGCGTAGAGGCTCGATGAAAGCCCACTGCTCGTCCGTCAGCTCCCGGAACTCCATCCCTCACCTCCATCCCAGCCAAGAAGTTCCAGGGTTATCTTAACACATCAGGCGAGTTCTTTCTACATCATCTGGCCATAAGTGGAGGTGTGCGATGAAATTTCGTTCTCTGATTGCGTTATTACTCTTCCTCTGGATCCCACCTGTTCTTCTATTTCTTCTATTCGGGTCCAGAGATCCTTCAGGTCCTGTCTATGCGGTTCAGGAGCCCCCGTTCAGCGTTCCCGGCGAGTCGCTGGAGTCCGCCCTCCGTCAGGTCTCTTTCCCGATCTGGCTCCCCACCTGGCTCCCTTTTACACCCGGAACACCCTTCGCCTTTGTGGTCCATCACCCAAACGGGGTTCAAACGATCTATGTGGATTCCCAAAATCAGGCCTTCGTGGAGATTGCCATTACAAATCATCCGGTTCAAATGATCTCGGATCGCTATCCGCCGGAGAAAGTAACTGTCGTAGGGAAATACGAAGGAGTTTTCATAGATAATGGGGCAGCCCAGATGCTGTCCTGGAACCATGAGGGGCTCTCGATCATGATCACGGCTTCCCGCCCGCATCCGCCCTATCCGGTTTCCACCCTTTTGCAGATCGCTGCCCATCTGAAACGCGTGAAGTGAAAGGGGCCCATAGCCAGTGGAGATAAGGTCCTGGATTCCCGACACGCTTCAGCCTTAATACGACAACCGTCGATCGTTGAGCGGAGCCTCTCCGTTCCCTGTAGGGCAACTGCAAGCCGTTGCCCTACGCCTCCAGGTGTGGTGGTGGCCCCACTGGAAGGCCAGGTGCGGCTGTAGCTAAGGAGCTCATGCCTTGCTCAGGGGAATCCTTCGCCTGAGTGGTGCCCATCTTCCCATGGCTTCGCCCGGCTGGGGGTGAATCAACCCACGGGCTGCTGACCGCGCCCTGCATCGTAAACCATGAAGGCGATCCAGCCATCTCCTCTCTCTTCTCTCTTCCTTCGTTCAGACTCTGAAACCCGCATAGGAAGCGACGGCCATCCCGGCAAACGTCCGGCCTTCCGGTTAAAATGGGGGGAAAACATCCCACACGGAGGCTCCCATGCCGGAGCGCGTCGCCCTTTACCTCCAGGACGCCCACGATCTGCGGGAGGCCATGCGCTACGTGCAATACGCGGAACAGCGCGGCTTCGAGGCTGTCTGGCAGGCGGAATCCCGGCTGGTCCGCGACGCCATCGTCCCCATGGCCGCTTACGCCGCCGTGACCGAACGGATCAAAGTGGCCTCCGGCGTGATCAACAACTGGACCCGTAACCCGGCTCTGATCGCCGCCACGTTCCTCACCCTGGACGACCTCGCCCCCAACCGCATCATCCTCGGCATCGGCGCCTGGTGGGATCCCCTGGCCTCCAAGGTGGGCATCAAACGGGAGAAACCCCTCCAGGCCATGCGCGAGGTGGTCACCGTGGTGCGCGACCTCCTGGCCATGAAACGTGTGACCTTCCACGGCCAGTTCGTGCATCTCACCGATGTGGAGCTGGACGTGGTGTATGGGCGCCGGGAGCCCCGCAACGTCCCCATCTACATCGGGGCCACCGGCATGCAGATGATGGAGCTGGCCGGCGAGATCGCCGATGGCGTGCTGCTGAACTACCTGGTCTCGCCGAAGTATAACGAGATGGCCCTCCACCACCTGGAGATCGGCGCGCGGCGGGCCGGCCGCCGCGTCGAGGACATTGACCGCCCGCAACTGGTGGTGTGCTCCGTCGACCACGACCGCAAGAAGGCCCTGGATAGCGCCCGCAAGCTGGTGACCCAGTATCTGGGCCAGCAGCCGCATATCATGAAGGCCAGCGGCGTGCCCCAGGAGCTCCTGGACGAAATCGGGCGGGTCCTCACCTGGCCGGCGACCCCCGAGCAGATCGAGCGGGCCATGGAGCTTGTGCCCGACGACATCGTGCAGCTCATCACCGCCAGCGGATCGCCCGAGGAGGTCCGCCGCAAGGTGGATGAATACCGCGCCGCCGGATGCACCTGCCCCGTCCTCTACCCCCTGGGGGATGTCCGGTTGATGATCGATATCTTCGCCCAGGCATGAGGCGTGAAAATGGAGGGGACACTCCAGCCGAACTCCCGCATGTGCTTCATCTGCGGCGTGCAGAACCCGGCCGGCCTGAAGGTCCGCTTCTATGAGGATGGGAAGACCACGGTCCGGGCCGAGGTGGTGATCCCGGAGGTCTATCAGGGATATCCGGGGGTGGCTCATGGCGGAGTGGTCGCGGCCTTGCTGGACGAGGCGGCCGGACGCGCGGTGATGATCGAAGCCCCGGAGCGCTTCATGGTCACCGCCCAGCTGACCGTCCGGTATCATCATCCGGTCCCCATCGGGCAAACGCTCCTTCTGGTCGCCCGTCCCCTTCGGGCCGGAACGCGCCTGGCCCGGGCGCGCGCGGAGCTCCGCCGGCCGGATGGAACGCTCTGCGCGGAGGCGGAAGCCATCCTGGTGAACGTCCCCCCCGAGATCCGGTCCACCTTCGATGCGGAACGACCGTTCTGGCGGGTATATCCGGAGGAGGAGCGCTGAAAGCCATCCCTTCCCACGCATCCCGAAGGAGGCTCCCGACCATGCCACTGAACCTGCGAGCGTATCACCGACCGAAAACGTTCGCCGAGGCCCTCGCCCTTCTCCGGCGTCCGGATATTCGAACCGTGCCCATCGGCGGGGGAACCCAGCTCCTGGCCGAAGGGGCGCGCGAGGTGGAGGCCGTGGTGGACCTCCAGGACCTGGGGTTGAATTTCATCCGGCTGGAAGGGAACACCCTTCGGATCGGGGCGACCACGCCGCTGCAGGCGCTGGTGGAGACCCCGGAGAGCGCCGCCTATGGAGGGGGCATCCTCGCCGTCGCCGCCCGGGAGACCGCGCCCCTTCCCCTCCGGAACCAGCGCACGGTGGGCGGGGCGGTGGTCGGCGCCTCCTCTGAACAGCCCCTGGCGACGGTCCTGCTGGCCCTGGACGCCGAGCTCATGGTGTTCACGGAGCCTGAGAGGCCGCGGACGATCCACATGGAGGCGTTCTATGACTATCGGGAAGCCCTGCAACGCCAGGGGATGCTCCTCACGGAGGTCCGCCTCCCGCTCTCCGCGGCTCCTATGGGCGCGGCCTTCCACAAGGTCGCCCGCACGCCCGCCGATGCCCCCATCGTCGGCGTGGCGGTCCGGCTGTTCCGAGGGGTGGACGGGGCCTGCTACGGTGTGCGGATCGCGGCCGGCGGAGTCGCGCCGCGGCCGGTGCGGCTCATCGAGGCCGAGCGGATGCTGGAAGGGCATCCGCCGGATCCGGAGCGTTTCGCCATGGCCGCGGAGGAGGCCCGCAACCGGGTGAGCCCACCGGGAGACTTCCGGGGCTCTTCCGAATACCGACGGGAGATGGTCGCTGTGCTGCTCCGTCGGGCCCTGACGGAGGCCGCCGCCCGGGCCGGATGGCCGCAGGACCTCCGCGCGTAGCTCCTTCCCGCCGCCTCAGGAGTGATAAAATTAAGGAAAAGGATGGAAAGGCGGTGAGGGCATGGTGGGGGTGCAGAGCCCGACCACCCTGGAGTTTCTGCTGGAACAGATCCGCGATCCCCTGAGCCCCTCGGACCGCGCGCTGATCGAGCGCGCCTACGCGCTGGCGAAGCGGGCCCACCGGGCGCAGACCCGCGCCTCGGGAGAGCCCTATCTCTACCATTGCCTGGCCGTGGCCGGCATCCTGGCCGAGCTCCGCATGGATCCCCCGGTGATCGCCGCCGGCCTGCTTCATGACGTGGTGGAAGATACCGGGATCACGCTGGAGGACATCCGGCGCGAGTTCGGGGAGGAGATCGCCCGCCTGGTGGATGGGGTCACCAAGCTGAAATACATCGACCGGCTGCGGGCCCAGCCGGAGGACGGGGAGGCCCGGCGCACAGGGCGGGACGAGCAGAGCGCGGAGAACATCCGCAAGATCTTCTTCGCTATGGTGGAGGATCCCCGCGTCGTGCTGATCAAGCTGGCCGACCGCCTGCACAACATGCGCACCCTGGGCGCGCTTCCCCCCGAGAAGCAGAAGCGCATCGCCCGGGAGACCCTGGAGATCTACGCCCCCCTGGCCAATCGCCTGGGGATCTGGCAGCTGAAGTGGGAGCTGGAGGATCTGGCCTTCCGCTATCTGGAGCCGGAGAAATACCGGGAGATCGCCCGGGCCATCGACGAGCGCCGGGCGGAGCGCGAGCGCCACATCCAGCAGATCGTGGAGCGCATCAAGGCCCGCCTCGCGGAGGAGGGCATTCACGCCGAGGTCACCGGGCGGGCCAAGCACATCTACAGCATCTACCGCAAGATGGTCCGCAAGGGCGTCTCCTTCGACCAGGTCTATGATGTGCGGGCCGTGCGCATCATCGTGAACACCATCCCCGAGTGCTATCAGGTCCTGGGCATCATCCACTCCATGTGGCGCCCGATCCCCAAAGAGTTCGACGACTACATCGCGAACCCCAAAGACAACTCCTATCGCAGCCTGCACACGGCGGTGATGCTGGAGGATGGCAAGACGCTGGAGGTGCAGATCCGCACCTGGGAAATGCACTGGGAGGCGGAATACGGCATCGCCGCCCACTGGATCTACAAAGAACAGGTCTCGAAGCGCGACCTGGCCTATGAGAAGAAGGTGGCCTGGCTGCGCTCCCTGATGGAGTGGCGCAATGAGGTGACCTCCGCGAAGGAATTCGTGGAGTCCCTCAAGACGGATGTCTTCGAGGATCGAATTTACGTGTTCACCCCGAAAGGGGACGTCATCGACCTTCCCCGGGGGAGCACGCCCATCGACTTCGCCTACCATATCCACACCGAGCTGGGGCATCGTTGCCGCGGCGCCCGGGTGAACGGGAAATGGGTCCCCCTCAACTACGTCCTCCAGATGGGCGATCAGGTGGAGATCATCCCCGCCAAGCAGGGCGGCCCCAGCCGGGACTGGCTGGATCCGGCCAAGGGATATGTGAAGACCTCCCGCGCCCGCCAGAAGATCCGCCAGTGGTTCAAACAGCAGGGCCGGGCGGAGAACATCGTGCACGGCCGGGAGATCCTGGCCCAGGAGATCCGGCGCCTGGGCGTCCCCTTCTCGGTGGATGAGGCGACGCGCCGGCTTTACACGGAGTTCGGCTACAAGGAGCCCGAAGACCTGCTGGCGGCCATCGGCTGGGGCGATGTCTCCCCGGAGCAGCTGGCGCCCCGCCTGATCCGGATGGAGGAAGAGCGGCGCCGGGAGGAACAGAAGGCCGCCCCCGAGCTCCCCGCCTCCCCCGAACGCTACGACGCCTCACGGCCGGTGCTGGTGGAGAACAACCCTCAGGGCCTCCTGATGCAGCTGGCCCGTTGCTGCAACCCGGTGCCCGGAGACGAGGTGATCGGCTACATCACCCGCAATCGGGGGATTACCATCCACCGCCGGAGCTGCCCCAACATCCTGAACGTGCGCACGCCGGAGCGCCTGATCGAGGTCCAGTTCCCGGCCGGAGAGAAAGGCTACCCGGTGGAGGTGGAAATCATCGCCATCGACCGCGTGGGCTTGCTCCATGAGATCAGCGGGGTCCTGAAGGATGAACAGATCAACATCGCCCGCATCAGCGTGGATACCCGCAACGGCTTCGCGGTCTTCCAGGCCACCCTGGAGGTCCGCTCCGCGGCCCAGCTCCACCGGGCCCTGACGCGGATCGAACAAATCCCCAACGTCCGCGAGGCCCACCGCCGTCGGTGACGCGGGCGAGCCTCCGCCCTGCCCCTCCGGTTCGACGGGCCCCACCCAGAGGATCATCCGCCGGGGATTCCTTCTTATCCCGCCTTACCCCGCCCGAGGGCCGGACGCCTGGTCTAATGCGCCCCCGGTGAAGAGGGGCGAGGCCCCCCCTTCGGATAGGGCGCGTGGCGGATGCGGACCACCGGCTGGCCTTGGAGGCGAAGGCCCATCTTGTCTTCCACCACCATCCGGGCCATCTGCAGGATCTCCTGGGCTTTGCTGGGGATCTCCACCTCCGGCGTGGTCAGCACGTCCAGTTCCACCCGTAGCCCCTCCCGATGCGGGATCACCCGGGGATATACCTCGATCACATCCGTTAGCTGGTCCAGGTGATACTTCAGGCGCTCCCGGATGGAATCCACGGCCACCGCCACGATGGCGCCGCTCACCGCGGGCACCCGGACGATCCGGCGCGGGGGCCGCACTTCGAAAAGCAACCACAGGATCAGCAGGGCGTCCAGCGCCAGGGCCAGAAGGATCCCCACACCGTAGCGGATCTCCGGGCGGATCTGGCTGAGGGTTTCGATCACCGTGCGCGTAGCGGATTGGACGAGCTGGGCGAGCTCCACCGGAGTGATCAACACCACGCTGCACAGGGGAATGGCCATCAGGAGCATCAGCACCACGATCACACGGTTCAGCGTGTTCATCCTGACCTCCCGGCGTGAGCGGTTTTCGCTGGGATCGCCGTTCGCAGCCCGGTCATATTCCGCCGCAGACAAAGCGGGATCCCCAAGGCGGCCTGCGGGCCTTCAGAGGCCGGGGCAAGGGGCCCCTCGCCGCGTTGCCTCCTAAACCGGAACCGGGGCGGCGCCCAGGATCTCGCGGGCCCGGGCGATATCGCGGTGGATCTGGGCGACCAGCTCGGCGATGGAGGGGAACCGGCGCTCCTCCCGGAGCCTTTCGACGAAATGCAGCGTCAGCGTCTGTCCATACAGGTCGCCGGTCCAGTCCAGCAGGTGCGCTTCCACCACCCGCTCGCTGCTCTGATCGAAGGTCGGCCGCACCCCGATGTTCACGACGGCCATATGGGGGCTGCCATCCGGCCGCTCCGCCCAGCAGGCGTAAACTCCATTCGCGGGGAGCGCGTGTTCCGACCAGATGGCGAGGTTGGCCGTCGGGAACCCCAGGCGCTGCCCGCGGCCCGCGCCGGCGATCACCACGCCGCTCACCGAGAAGGGCCGCCCCAGGCATTCGGCCGCGGCGCGCACATCCCCTCGCCGCAGCGCCTCCCGGATGCGGCTGCTCCGCACTGGGCGCCCGCCCAGCTGGAATTCCATCGCGACATGCAGGGTATAGCCATAACGGCGTCCCAGCTCCTCCAGCACGGGCAGGGTGCCCTCCCGGCGGTATCCCAGCGCGAAATCCGGCCCCGCCCACAGCGCCCGCATGCCGATCTGGACGAGGCGTTCCACGAAATCCGCCGCCCGGGTGCGGGCGGTCTCCAGCGTGAAGGGAAGCTGGATCAGCACATCCACCCCCAGGCGGGCGATGCGCGCCCGCTTCTCCTCCGGCGAGGTCAGATAAAAGGGGGGTTCCCCTCGCAGAACGACCACGGGGTGGGGAAAGAAGGTCACCACCACCGAGCGCCAGCCATGAGCCCGGGCCATGGCCACCACCTGTCCGATCAGGGCCTGGTGGCCCAGGTGCACCCCGTCAAAGGCCCCCACGGTCACCACCGACGGAAAGGGCTCGACCTCCTCGAAACGCTGAGCGAACTTCATCCAGATGCCCCCTGAATCTGCAAAAAGATGAGCTCCATGGCCCGGTTTTACCGGCGGGTTGCCTTCACGGGTCTTCTGGAAACACCCGCACCGGCTGCCAGCGCTCTCCCTGGCGCTCCAGCAGCGCCAGCACCCCCCCATCGGGCCCGTGCACCCGAAGCCGGGAGCCAGGATCGGGCAGCGCCTCGACCGGGATAGGCTGCCCGTGCCGGAGCCGGTTCAGGATCTCCGGCGCCGGCGTGATCGGCGGCCAATCCGGCAGGGCGTCCGCCATCGGTCGAAGATAGCGGAGCCATTCCCCGGACCGGGCGGCGGCCTCCAGGGTCTCCCATGGGACCGCATCCGCCAGGGTGAAAGGGCCGCTGGCCAGCCGGCGCAGCTCCGCGAGATGAGCGCCGCATCCCAGCTGTTCCCCGATATCCCGAGCCAGGGCCCGGATGTAGGTCCCCGCGGAACAGGCGACCTCGATCGTCGCCCATGGCGGATTCCATTCCACCAGATGCAGCGCATCGATCCGCACCCGCCGGGGCGATGGCGTTACCGTCTCGCCACGCCGGGCCTTCTCATACAGGCGCTCTCCGCCCTGCCGAATCGCCGAGAAAGCCGGCGGGATCTGGGTGATTTCCCCCACAAAGGAACGCAGCGTTTCCTCGAAAGATTCCCGGGAGACCTCCACAGGCCGCTCGCTCAGGATCCGCCCCTCGGCGTCATCGGTATCCGTGCGGATCCCCAGGCGGATGGTAGCCCGGTAGCGTTTATCATGGCCCAGCAGGAACTCGGCCAGCCGGGTCGCCGGGCCGACCAGCAGCACCAGCACCCCCGTCGCCAGGGGATCCAGCGTCCCGGCGTGGCCGATCCGCTGGATCCGGGTGACCTTCCGGACCCGCTCCACTGCGTCGTGCGAGGTCCACCCCTTCGGCTTATCCAGCACCAGCAGCCCGGCGGGCGCTTTCATGACAGAACGCGCGGTTGAGCCCAAACGAGGAAATAGACCCTTACGTCCCATTCCATTCACCGCCGCCCCTTCCGCTCGCGCGGCAGGGCGTAGCCCAGGCGGCGCAGCTGTTCCGGATCCCGACGCCAGTTCTTTCGGACCTTCACCCAGAGCTCCAGATACACGGGATGCCCCAGCAGCGCCTCGATCTCCTGGCGGGCGGCGGCCCCGATGCGCTTCAGCATCTGGCCGTTCTCGCCGATCACAATCGGCTTGTGGGTTTCCTTCTCCACATAGATCGTGGCCGCGATATACGTCAGGTTCGGATTCCGATCCACCCAATCGGTGATCTCCACGGCGATCCCGTGGGGAACCTCCTCCCGCAGCAGGAGCAGGGCTTTCTCCCGGATGAGCTCCGCCACGATCCTCTGGAGCGGCTGGTCCGTGAGCATCTCGGGATCGTAGTATCGAGGCCCCTCTGGGAGATGCGCAATGATGCGCTCCAGCAGGAGATCCAGGTGATCGCCTCGAACGGCCGAGATCTGCACCTCCTCCCAGGGGAAAGGAGGTTCCGCGTCCGGCGGCGTGGGGGCCAGCGCCCGGTAGGCCGCCAGACGACTCTCCCGGTCGGACCGCAAGAGGTCGATCTTGTTCAACGCCAGGATCACCGGCTTGTCCGCTGCCTGCTCCTTCAACAGATCGGCGATCATGCGATCCTCATCATCCGGCCACTGGGAGACATCGACCATGAAAACGATCACATCGGCGTCCGGTATCGTGCGTCGGGCCACTTCCACCATGTATTCTCCCAGCTTGTGGAACGGCTGGTGGATGCCCGGCGTGTCCATGAAGATCACCTGGGCGTCCGGCCGGGTCAGCACGCCCAGGATCCGATGCCGGGTGGTCTGCGGCTTCGGCGAGACAATGGAGATCTTAGTGCCCAGGTAGGCGTTCAACAGCGTGGACTTCCCCACATTGGGCTTGCCGATGATGGCCACGAAACCGGAACGATGGCCGGGAGGAACCGCTTCGTATTCCGGGAAAACCGGCGACGGCTCCTGCTCATTCACAGATCTGCCTCCTCCGGTGGGATTTCCATCGGGCAGCGCTTTGCCCGGTTATATTTTGGCGGATTCTCGCGGGAACGTCTGGGGGCAGGGGCTGTCTGCCGCGCTCCGGCCCTCTCGAGAGCCGCGGCTATCCCAGCGGCCGGGACCGCTCCTCCCATGCGGCCCACTCCAGAAGCCACAGGCGCGGGAAAAACGTCCAGACAAGGGTGTAAAGGATGGATGCCGGCCGATGGAGGCCGGCCTTCATCGTGATAGGCGACAGGATCGCCCTCAGCGTATAGATCCAGAGCCCGAGCGTGAGCCATCGGATGGAGGATGGGATCCCGCGTTCCGCGGTCTTGACACTCATCCGGGGCCCCTTTTAGAATGAAGCATGCGGAGAACGCGCCGGGGTGGCGGAACAGGAAGACGCGCCTGACTCAAAATCAGGTGGCCGCAAGGCCGTGCGGGTTCGACTCCCGCCCCCGGCACTTGCCCTCTATTGTAGCGCCGCCCTCCCTTTCCTGGAAGGCTTTCCCCTTCCCAGCCATGGGTTTCGAGATACGGAGCTGCAACGCCCTCGTTTTGCCTCCTGGGGCGGCCAGTAGCCCGTGGGGGAAAACGGCCATGCCTATCCTTCGTTCGGGGAGCTTTTTACAGAAGGGGATGCCTCGAGGTGCCCCCAGGGAGAGCCGGGGTTCTTCGTCGAGCTTTCTATGTCATGTCGCGCGGCGTAGCGCCCAGCGCAGCCGAATCAGACGCCATATCCGCTCCCATCCGCGCAGCGCCGCCCGCCGGCGGAACACATCGAAATCGTTTCGCTCGATAACCTCCAGGATGCCCCGGTAGAGATCGGCCGCCGCGGCAATGGCCAATCGGGCCCTGGATGGAAGAAGGGCAATGCCCGGCCAGGCCTCCGCATATAGCTGACGAGCCCGGGCGATCTGAAACCGCATGAAGGACCTCCAACGCTCATCCACCCGACGGGCTCGGAGATCCTCCTCGCTCAGACCAAAGGCGCGCAGCTCCTGTAACGGAAGATACACCCTCCCCATCTCCAGATCTTCCCCCACGTCCCGCAGGATGTTGGTGAGCTGCAGAGCAACCCCCAGGCGTACCGCAAAGGGAATCGCCTCCGGAGACGAGCCACCGATAATCCGCATGCTCATCAGGCCCACCGTGGAAGCCACTCCATAACAGTAATCCGCCAGCTCCTGAAAGGTCTCCAAACGAACCGGGCGTAGATCCCGGGAAACGCCATCCAGAAATTGCTCCACCAGGCCCTGCGGGATACGATAGCGCGCCCGCACATGCGCCCAGGCCAGGGCCACCGGCTCCTCCGCGGGCGGATCGGAAGCCAGGACCAGCTCCCGCCAGCGCGATAGACGCCCTTCCCGATCCCCATCTCCCTGATCGACCAGATCGTCGGTTACCCGGCAGAAGGCATACAGCACCCGAATCGCCCGTCGGGTCTCCGCCGGCAAAAGGGCAGAGGACAGATAGAACGAGCGGCTGTGCGCCCGCAGGACGGCCTCGCAAACCCGATAGGCTCGATCCAGCACCCCATCGGGCACAGCCCTCCCTTCGCTGGCTGGACTGTTCCATCCCTCCCACGCCCGCCGAACCAGCCCCTCCTCCCAGCTCCACTCCCGCACCGCCATCCCCCCTCCTCCCTCTGGATGCCTCTATTTTATCGAGTTGTCCATATTTTGTCAAGAATATTCTTGACAAAATATGGAAACTCTGGTAAAGTGGAAGGGGTGCAGGAGCGGGTGAAGGGGCAGCGGGGGCGGATCCGATGGATCGTTCGCCCCCGCGCCCGTTCGCCGAGGGTTCCTGAGGCTCCATTCCTTCCACGGAGGAGCGAATGGCTTCGCATGCGGTGATCGTTGGAGCGGGGCTGGGCGGCCTGGCGGCTGCTGCCCGACTGGCCCAGCAAGGATGGCAGGTGACCGTCCTCGAGAAAAACGCGGAACCCGGGGGGCGCTGTGGCCGCCTGATTCAAGGCGGCTATCGCTGGGACACGGGGCCCACCTTGATGCTGATGCCCCACGTGTTCGCCCAGACGTTTGCCGATCTGGGCGGGCGCATCGAGGATCACCTGGAGCTGATCCGTGTGGATCCTACATACGCAATTTCTTTCTGGGACGGATCCCAGCTGGTGATGACCTCCGACCTGGTCCAGATCCGTGAGCAGATCGAAGCGCTGGAGCCAGGGGCTTTTGAAGGCTTCCTGCGATACCTCCAGGATGGGCATCGCTTCTACCGCCTGGCGCTGGAACGGTTCGTCGGTCGGAATTTCCGCTCTCCTTTTGAATATTTCGGGCCGCAGCAGATCCCGCTTCTGTTTCAGATGCGCGCCCTGCGCCGGCACTATGCGGACACTCGCCGCTATGTCCGGGACGCCCGCCTGCGGGCAGCGATGACCTTTCAGGATATGTATCTGGGCCTCAGCCCCTATGAAGCGCCGGCCACCTACGCGCTGCTGGCTGCCTCCGAGCTGACAGAAGGAATCTGGTTCCCGCGGGGCGGCATGTATCGGATCGTGGAAGCGCTGGCCGCCCTGGCGGAAGATCGGGGGGTTCGCTTCATCTATCAGGCCCCCGTGAAGCGGATCGAGATCGATGGCCACCGAGCGACCGGGGTCGTTCTGGAGGACGGCCATCGGATCCCTGCGGATCTGGTCGTCATCAACGCGGATCTCCCCTACGCGTATCGACAGCTGCTGCCGCCCGGACCCGAGGTGCAACGCCTCCAGCGGATGCGCTACAGCTGCGGGGTGCTCACCTTCTATTGGGGGTTGGATCGTCAGATCCCTTCCCTCTATCCTCACCACGTTTTCCTAACAGGGGACTACCGCGCCAGCTTCGAACGGATCTTCCGGGACCATGAGCTTCCCGATCCCCCCAGCTTTTACCTGCACGTTCCCTCCCGGCTGGATCCAGCGGCCGCCCCGGCGGGATGCGACGCGGTCATGGCCCTGGTGCCCGTGGGCCATCTGCAGGAGGATCCCATGGAGGACAGGATCGAGTGGATCACACGCGCCCGCGAGGCCATCGCCGCCCGCTTAGCCCAAACCCTGGGCCTGAGGGATTTCCTGCGCTGGATTCGCGTGGAGATCATCCGCACTCCCCGGGAGTGGGGACAGTTATACAATCTGGAGCGAGGGGCTGCTTTCGGCCTGGGCCATCAGTTCTCCCAGGTCGGATATCTCCGTCCGTCCAACCGTCATCCCCGCTACCCCAACGTATACTTTGTGGGAGCGAGCACCCATCCAGGCACCGGCCTTCCCATGGTCCTGCTCTCCGCCAAGCTGGTCGCCGAGCGGATCCGGCAGGAGTTCCCAGCGACCACCCCTCCCCGGCGGATCCTCCTATGGCGGCCGGCCTGGACCCGGGGTTCTGACCTCCCGGCGTGAGAGGCGGCCTATCCGGGATCCCCACCTCCGGTGGAAAAACCCAGGGGAGAGGGATGAGGGAGAAGACCGATCTCGAAGCCCCCACCTACAACCTGAAAGCAGTGGTCCGAGAAACCGGGATCCTGCCGCACACCCTGCGAGCCTGGGAGCGCCGGTATGGGCTTCCCCGTCCGGCCCGCACGCCGGGCGGACACCGGCTGTATTCCCGCCGGGATATCGAGATCATCCGCTGGCTGATGGCTCGACAGGCGGAGGGAATGTCGATCGGACGGGCGGTCGCCCTCTGGCGGACTCTGGAGGCCCAGGGGCGAGATCCGCTGCGGGAGACCGGGGAGACGCTGGCTTCTCCAGAGGGGGCGCCTTCCTTGCAGAGCCTGCGGAAGGCCTGGATCGACGCCTGCATGCGCTTCGCCGAGGAGGAGGCTGAAAGCGTGCTTGTCCAGGCCTTCGCCCTGTATCCCCCGGAAGTGGTCGTCCTGCGCCTGCTGCAACCCGCTTTGGAGGAAATCGGAGACCGATGGTATCAGGGCCTGGCCACCGTCCAGCAGGAGCACTTCGCATCGGCCCTGGCCACCCGCCGGCTCCATGCCCTGATCGCCGCCGCTCCACCGCCGCTCCGATCGGAGCGCCTCTTGATCGCCTGTCCTCCCGGGGAGAGGCACATCCTCCCCGGGCTCTGGGTTTCCTTTCTCCTGCGCCGGCGAGGATGGCCCGTGGTGGACCTGGGGGCCGATGTGCCGCTGCTCCGCATGCAAGAAGCCATCAAGGCCATCCGCCCCCGGCTGGTGATCCTGACGGCCCAGATGCTCACAACCGCGGCCAGCCTGGCCGACATGGCGGATCTCCTGCGGGAGATGGACGTTCCGGTGGCCTATGGCGGGCGGGTTTTTCAGCAGCGGCCCTCTCTGGGAGCCTACATCCCCGGCGTCTATATCGGGGAGTTGGGGGAAGAGCTCCCGGACCGCGTGGAGGCAATCCTCCGCGGAGATCGATCGCCGGAGTTCACCCCCTTGCCTGAAGTCTACCGGGAAGCCCTGGCTCGATATCGCGCCGTCCGTCCCGCCCTGGAGGCTTCTCTACGGATGCAACTCCGCGCCGAGGTGCAGGAGGCAGAGCTGGAAATCGGGCTTCTGGAGCTGGGGAAGGTGATCGAAGCCGCCCTGCGCCTGGGGGACCCCGAGGCGGTGCGAATGGAAATCGAGTGGATCATCGGCCTGGTCCGTCATCACCATCGCTGCGTGGCCGAGCTCTCCCGCTATCTCAAGGCCTACGCCCTCGGCCTGCGCCGGCATCTGGCCGGGGACCCGGTAGGGATGGATCTGGTCCGCTGGCTAAAAGCCTCCATCCCTTCGACAGCGGAGGATAGGTGCTCATGAAGTTTCACCATTCGTTCGATGTTCAGGCCCCCCAGGAGGCGGTGATCCGTTTCCATCAGGACCCTATGGCCCTGGAGCGGCTCACCCCTCCTCTCCTCGGTCTGCGGTGGGAACTGCGGGAGCCGCTGGCGCCCGGCTCTCGCGTCCGGTTCTCCTTCGGGCTGGGGCCGCTGCGGATCCGCTGGACAGCGCGCCATGAAGAGGTCTCGCCAGAGGGGTTTGTGGATGAACAGGAGGAGGGCCCATTCGCCCGATGGCGTCATCGCCATCGCTTTGAGGCGATTGGGCCTGATCGAACCCGCATCGTCGATGCGATTGAAGCCGATCTGCCCGCCTCCCCCCTGCGCCGGGTTGTGGCGTGGGCGATCTGGCTGGGGCTGCCGCTGCTCTTTGCCTACCGGGCTTGGCAAACCCGACGCGCGCTGGAAGGAAATGCCCCATGCGGCCGGTGATCGTGGTCGGCGCTGGCATCGGCGGGCTGACGGCCGCTGCGATCCTTGCCCGCTATGGGATTCCGGTGGTGGTCATGGAGACCCAGGCCTACCCCGGCGGATGCGCCTCGACATTTGATCGACACGGCTTTCGATTTGACGCCGGAGCCACCCTGGCCGCCGGGTTTGGGCCCGATATGCCCCTTCACCGCCTGGGAGAGCGTCTGGAGCTGGAATGGGGGATCCACCTGGAGCCTGTCGCCATGCAGGTGCATCTATCGGACGGGCAGACCATCTCCCGCTGGACGGATCGAGAGCGCTGGCGGGAAGAACGCCTGCGGGTCCTGGGGTCGGCCGGAGAGCCGTTCTGGGCGTGGCAGGAGCGGACCGCCAAAGCCCTGTGGGCTCTGATTCGAGAGCGACTGCCATGGCCACCTCAGCGCCCTCGAGATCTCTTGCGCTTGCTCCGGGCTCTCCGCCTCTCTGCCCATCCGGCGGACCTACCGGGCTGGATTCGAGATGCCTTCCGACCGGCCGCGAGCCGCCTCCCACCCGGCGATCGGCGGCTCCGGGAACTGGTCAACGGTCAGCTATGGATCAGCGCTCAAACGACGGTGGAACGCGCCAACGCGCTCTACGCGGCGGCGGCCCTGGATCTCCCCCATACCGGGGTGGGCTGGCTTCCAGGAGGCATCGGGGCGATCGCCGCCCGGCTGGCCGACGCCATCGTCCGATACGGAGGGGAGATTCGTTTCCGCCACGAGGTCATCGCCGTCCGCCCCCAAGCGGATGGCGGGTTCCAGGTCGAGACCCGGGGTTATGGCGTCTGGGAGGCAGAGGGGGTGATCCTGAACATGCCGCCAGCTGGGGCTGTTCGCCTGCTCAGGGAAGTTGCACCTCCTCCATGGCGACGGGCGCCGGCCGCTCCGCCGGATGGCTGGGGGGCTTTCGTGGTCTACGCCGCCGTCGCGGAGGCGGCCGTCCCGTCGGATCTCCCGCTGCATCACCAGATCCTGCAGGGAGAGCCTTTCGATGAAGGAGGGGCAGTGTTCCTCTCCATCAGCCCAGCTGCGGATCCTTCACGCGCCCCCCGGGGATTCCGCGCGCTTACCCTGAGCACCCACACGGATCTCCGGCGGTGGTGGTCACTGTTTCAGCAGGATCGAGAAGCCTACGCCCGGCGCAAGGCGGAGATGGTGGCGCGTGTCCTGCAAGCCGCCGCCCGTGTCCTTCCCCGGCTGCCGGAGGATCTGGCATGGGCCGAGGCCGCCACCCCCATCACCTTCCAGCAGTTCACCGGACGCCCGATGGGGTGGGTAGGCGGGTTTCCTCAGACCCGCCTGGGGCGCAGCTGCAGGTCTCGCATCCGCCCCCGTCTGTATCTGGTCGGAGACAGCGTTTTCCCGGGCCAGTCCATCCCGGCCGTGGCCCTCGGGGCGTGGCGGGTGGCAGAGGACATGCGGGAGGACCTGGCCGCCCTGCCCCGCCGGCGCTGGATCATCCACTCCCCATTCGTCAGGCCTTCGATGGAGGGCATCCGATGAACATCCAGGCCTTCGATGTGCTGGAAGCGTTCTACCGACGAGCGATGAGCGCCCGCATCCCGCAGGGCGAGGATCTGCTGTATCGGGTCCGACCGGAGGACCTGGGCCATCTCTCGTTTCGATATACGTTCTCCGTGGAGGCGATGACCCGTATCAGCCACATCCTGGAGGAGCTCGCAGCGGACCAGCGGGGCGAGGCGGAGCTTCACGTCTCCTTCCAGCGCCTCTCCCGGCTGCTTCCCCAGAGGCGTCGTTACCGCCACCTGGCTGGATCTCTGAAAGGGCTCTGGATCTACGGAGCCCACGACGTGCCGGATCCAGACGCCTTTCGCTTTCACGAACGCACGATCCTCATCGATACGGGAGGGACACCGCTGGAGGCTTACTGGTTCGTGATCGCCCATGGCCCGGGAATTGGGATGTGCCTGATGGCCCTGGAAGTCCCATCCCTTATCCGTCCGGGCCGTTACTACGAAGGCTTTTATACCTTTGAACGAGCGGTGGCCCTCGAGGCGATCGAGATCCTGCATCGAATCTTCCCGGAACAGGTGCCGGCACCGACCGCCGTGGAGGGAGGATGATGGCCCGCCGGGTGATCTGGTGGATCCGCCGGGATCTCCGATTGAGGGATCACCCTGCCCTGACGCTGGCCTGGCAGGCGGCAGAGGAGGTGATCCCGGTCTTCATCCTGGATCCCGCCTTCGCCCGGGCCTCCCCCCGCCGCCGGGCCTTCCTGATGGCTGGGCTGCGAGCGCTGGACGAAGAGCTGCGCGCCCGTGGAGGCTATCTGGTCGTCCGCGAAGGTCCTCCGGCGGAGATCCTCCGCGGGTTGATGGTGGAAACGGGGGCCACCGCGGTGTTCGCCGAGGGGGATGTCAGCCCCTATGCCCGGCGGAGGGACGCGGAGGTCGCCTCCTGGCTTCCCCTGATCCGCATCGGCTGGCCCACCATCCACCCGCCGGATGTCCTGGTCAAGGAGGATGGCAGCCCATACCGCGTGTTCGGGGCCTTCCGGCGTCGCTGGGAAAGCCATCCTATCCCTGCAGTCCTGTCCGAGAAGGCCATCCCCAGCCGCTGGCGCATGCCGACGGAGCTTCCGAGCCTTCCCCTGCCAGCAGTCCGGACCCCGGAAGGATTTCCCGCGGGGGAACAAGCCGCCTGGGAGCGCCTGAGGGTCTTTGTGCAAGGAGACGACGCGCCCATTTTTCATTATCGAGCGCTGCGGAGGCGGCTCGATGGGGAGGGAGGATCCCGCCTTTCCCCCTACCTGCGCTTCGGGATGCTTTCGCCGCGACAGGCACTGTGGGCAGCCCTGGAAGCCGAAGCCCGCGCCCCCAACGCCGAAAGCCGCCGCAGCGTCCGGGCGTGGATCAACGAGCTCATCTGGCGGGATTTCTTCCTCACATGGTTCTACGCCTTTCCGGATCTGCGCCGACGAAGCCTTCGGCCGCCGCGGGAGGCCCGTCCTCCTGAAAAGGATCCCCGGGCTCTGGAAGCCTGGCGCGCCGGCCGAACGGGCTATCCCCTGATCGACGCCGCCATGCGCCAGCTGGCCCAGGAAGGCTGGATGCCCAACCGGGCACGGATGCTTACCGCCTTTTTCCTTTCCCGGTGTATGGACATCGACTGGCGAGAGGGCGAACGCTGGTTCCTCGAGAACCTGATCGACGGCGATCCCGCTGTCAACGGGGGAAACTGGCAGTGGGCTGCTGGCGCCGGGCTGGATCCCCTTTCCGCCCTTCGTTCCTTCGATATCATCCGCCAGGCCCGTCAAGCCGACCCCCATGGGGGATATATCCGTCGCTATCTTCCGGAACTGGATCGGGTTCCCGAGGCGTTCATCCACGCCCCATGGACGATGCCCGAAGATCTACAACGCCAGGTGGGGTGCCGTATCGGACGGGATTACCCTGCGCCGTGCATCGACGCCCGGGGGAAGCGAAAGGAGCGAATCCACGGATGAGGGAACCGGGATGAGCCTGCGAAAGATCCCCTCGCTTCAAGCCGCCTGTCGGATGATCCGCCATCGGTCCCTGCTGGAGGGGCTGCTGGCCCTCTCGGAAGCCCATGGGGAAGCCTTCTGGCTGGCCTGGCCGGGGTTCCGCGCGCTGGTCGCGGCAGGACCCCGCGCCGCACGGACAGTGCTCCTCGAGGAACGGGGACGCTTCCGCTCCCGCATTGAAGGAGATCCCGTCGTCCGGCTTTTCCGCCACGGCCTCCTGGTGACGGATGGCGATCTCCATGAGGCCCTGCGGAGGGAAATCGAGCCGTTCCTGCGCGGGCCGGGGTTGGCCCGCTGGGTCCCCCGGATCCTCCACCGGACCGATGAGCGGATCAGCCGCTGGGTGGTCGGGGACCGGGTAGATCTGCTGGAGGAGCTGCGTCTCCTGACCCTGGGCGTTTTGATGGAATCCCTCTTCAACCTCTCTATCGAAGAGGCCCATCTGCCGCCGCTGGCACGGATGCTGAAGGCCGCGGTGGCCTATATCTCCCCCGGCCTCTGGCTCCTGTGGAAAAACGGGCCACGCCGCATCGACACCGCCGCTCTGGATCACCTCGACCGGCAAATCGATCAGTGGATTCAAGACCGCCGGCGGGAAAGCCGCCGGGGCGAGGACTTGCTTTCCCACTGGACGCGATGCGAGTGGATGGACGATGCGCTCATTCGGGATCAGCTGATCACCCTGTTGATCGCCGGTCACGACACCGTGACGGCCTGGCTGGCCTGGACCCTCGCCCTGTTGCTAACGCATCCCGCAGAGATGGAGCAGGTTCAGGCGGAGATCCGAAGGGTCGTCGGCGATCGGCCTCCGACCTTTGAGGATCTGAGGCGCCTTCCCCTTCTCGATGCCGCAGCCCGCGAATCCATGCGCCTGTATCCTCCGATCCCGGTTCTGAACCGCATCGCGAGCGCCTCGACTTCCCTGGAAGGGTTGGCCATCCCCTCCGGGGTCCGCGTGATGATTCCCATCTACGCGCTGCACCGGCGCTCGGACCGGTGGGAAGAAGCCCACTGCTTCCGTCCGGAACGGTTCCGGAACCCGGCCGCAAAGCCCTCGGGCGGCTTCGATTATCTTCCGTTCGGCGGTGGACCCCGGTTTTGCGTGGGAGCTTCCTTCGCCTGGATGGAAGGTCGAATCATCCTGATCCGGATCCTGCAGCGTGCGCGTATGGAGCCGGCCTTCCGGGAACGAGCGGCGCGGCTGGGCGCTACCCTCGAGCCTCGCGACGGGGTGCCGGTGAAAATCTGTGAGCTTCGGGACCCGTAAGGAGGAAAGGATGGATTTCCCCTGGCTGACCCTGATGGGGACAGCGATCGCTGGGGCGCTGTCGGGGATCGGATACCGGCGGGCTCACCGCCTCCCGATCCCACCTCACTTCCAAATCGGGCGATCGCTGCCCTCTCTTTCCATCATCGTGCCTGCGCGGAACGAGGCCGCCAACCTGCCCCGCCTGTTGTCCTCTCTGCGGCGGCTGGAATACCCCGGCCCCATGGAGCTCTGGGTGGTCGATGATGGCTCCACAGATGGAACCGGGGAGATCGCCCGATTATGGGGCGCACAGGTGATCCGGGTGGAGGGTCCGCCTGCCGGCTGGCTGGGGAAGCCCTACGCCTTGCATCAGGGAGCGCTTCGGGCGCAGGGGGAATGGCTGTTGTTCACCGACGCGGACACGTGTCACGCCCCGGATAGCGCCGCACGGGTGGTCGGATGGGCCCTCGCACAGGCCCTGGATGGCGTCACCCTCTTCCCCGCCTTCGAGATCCGAAACGCCCTGGAGGCAGCCGTGCTCGCCGTGGCCTTCGCCGGATGGTTCGCGGCGCTTCCCGATCTCCAGGGGATCATCAACGGGCAATATTTGCTGATCGGTCGTTCGGCCTACGAAGCGAGCGGCGGGTTCGCAGCGGTGCGCGGGGATGTGCTGGAAGATCTCGCTCTGGGCCGACGGCTACAGCGTCTGGGGTTCCGAATCGCCCTCGCCGACGGCCGGCCGCTGGTGCGCGCCCGCATGAGCCGGAATCTGGCTCATCTCTATCAGGCGATGGCCCGCTGGAGCGAGGGCGCGCTGGACCAGCCCCTTTCACGACGCGCGATGGCCGTTTTGCTGGTGGCCGGGATGGCCGGGCCCATGGGTCTGCTCATTCCCGGGCAGCGGGCCCGGACCCGGTGGGCTTTCGGAGCCTCCTGGATCCTGGCCGCCATAGGCCTTCTGCCGTGGGCCCTCCGGATGGGCTCCCCTGGCTCCGCCCTCCTGGCCCCCCTGGGCGCCGCCCTGGTGGCTGGAGCCGGAACGCGAGGATGGCTGGCCCGCCGGCTCGGCTGGGATCTGAAGTGGAAAGAACGGAGGGTGTATTCGAAGTTCCCGCCCTGGAGGTAAACGTGAGCTACGCGATGTTCCTGGTTGTGTTCCTGCTCCTTCCGATCCTTGCCCTTGGATGGGCTGTGCATATCCGCGTCCGACGGGGTGAACTCTCCCCGACCCTCTTCCGCAGGGGCATGCAGGGAGCTCTGGCCCTCGCGACGATCGCCCTGATCTACACCACCCCATGGGACAACGTTCTGGTCGCCCGGGGCATATGGGGCTACGCTCCCCAACGCGTGCTGGGCCTGACGATCGGGTGGGTTCCCCTGGAGGAGTATCTTTTCTTTGTGCTTCAACCTCTTCTGATCGGTCTCTGGTCCCTCTGGATCTGGCAGGACGAAAGGGAGATCGATAGGGATGGTCGAGCCTTTCGCGCGGGCAGCGCCATGTTCCTGGTGGGAGCCGGCCTCGCCATCCTGAGCCTGGCCCATCGCCTGGGCGACCCCGGAGCCTACCTGGTGGCCATCGGGATGTGGGGATGGCCGCCGCTCCTCGTGCAGACCCTCTTCGGCGCAGACATCCTGTATGCCTCCCGCCGGGCGCTGCTCCTGCGCTGGGTTCCCCCTGCGCTCTTCTTAAGCGCTGCGGACCGGCTGGCAATCCACGCGGGGATCTGGTTCCTCAACCCCGCCTTCACCACCGGATGGACCGTTCTGGGCCTTCCAATGGAGGAAGGGCTGTTCTTCTTTCTGACCAGCCTGCTGGTCGCGGGAGGATGGACGCTGTGGATGCATCCGGCGGCAGAGCGCCGTCTTTCCCCATGGTGGAAATCCCCGCGCCTGATGGAGAGGCGAAATCCGTGAAGGACGGGATGGGCGTGATCCTGTGGACGGCGATCGCGGGTTTTTCGGGGTCCCTGCCGCTGGCCTACTGGATCGGCCGCTGGGCTCTTGGTGTGGACATCCGTCGCTATGGCGATGGGAACCCTGGGGCGATGAACGTCAAACGGGCTGGGGGATGGCGATGGTTTATCCCCGCCCTCCTCCTTGAATTCCTTAAGGGCGCCATCCCGATATGGCTAGCCCGGTCCATGGGGGGTCTTTCTGGATGGGCCCTCTTTCCCATGGCCATGGCCGCTCCCCTGGGCCACGCCCGATCCCCATGGCTGGGGGGAAAGGGGGGAAAGGCCATCGCCGTCACCTTTGGGGTATGGAGCGGGCTCACCGAATGGCGGATTCCGATGCTAATGGGAGGCCTCTTCGCCCTCGCCCTCCGGCTGGCGCCTCCAGAAGGCCGCGCCGTCCGGATTGGGATGCTCATCCTGAGCGGCCTGCTCATCGGCGCCAGCGGCATCGGATGGGCCCATCCCTCCCTGGCCGCGACTAGCATCGGCCACACCCTCTTGCTGATCTGGACCCACCGGCGCCGGTAGAACCCGGTAAGGGAGGATCCAGCCGGACACCAGACCGGGAAATCGCCTGGAAGCAAGGGACAATCCGTTATCTCGCTGCTCCTTTGAGGAGGACACGACGATGGAATGGCCTCGCCTGCGCATTGGAATCAGCGCATGCCTGCTGGGAGAGCCGGTTCGATTCGACGGAGGACACCGCCGGGATGATTTCGTGCAGCGCCTCCTGGACCCCTATGTGGAGTGGATTCCTGTGTGCCCCGAAGCGGAGGTCGGGATGGGGATCCCTCGGGAGCCCGTGATCCTGGTCGGGGATCCGGCATCGCCCCGCCTGGTCGGCCGCCGGAGCGGACGGGACTGGACCGAGGCCATGGAACGCTGGGCTGCCGCCCGTCTGGAGGAGCTGGCCGCCCTCGACCTGGATGGGTTCATCTTGAAGAAGGGATCCCCCAGCTGCGGCCTGTTTCGGGTTCCTGTGCACACCGAGAGCGGGATGCCCGGGCGCACCGGCTCCGGTCTGTTCGCCCGGGCCCTCGTCCGTCGCTGGCCCATGCTTCCGGTCGAGGAAGAGGGCCGTCTGCGCGATCCCGCCCTGCGAGAGCGCTTCATCGCCGCCCTGTTCACTTACCGGCGCTGGCGGGACTGGCAAAGATCCTTCCCCGAGCCGGAAGGGCTCATCCGATTCCATACGGCCCATAAGCTGTTCCTGATGGCTCGGAGCCCCGCCCGCCTGCAACGCCTCGGACAGCTGGCCGCCCGCGCCGGCCGGCGCTGGCCGGAGATCCTCCCCGATTATGAGGCCGAGCTGGCCCAGGCAATGGGGGAGCTGCTCACCCGCGGCCGGGTTGCCAACGCCCTGCATCACGCCCTGGGATACCTCCGGCGGATGCTGCCGGATCCGGAGCGCCAGGAGCTGATCGAGCGCATCCAAGCCTACCAGGAAGGCCGGGTGCCTCTGATCGTCCCCCTCACCCTGTTCCGGCACCATCTCCAGAAAGCCTCCGCGCCCGAATGGCTCCGGCAACAGATCCTCTGGCATCCTTATCCAGAGGAGCTGGTGTGGCGCAGCCCGCTGTAATCCTTCGTCGATCGGGCTTCATCCCCATTCATGTCGGAAGAGGGAAATCCAAGGATTTGCGTGATATAATCAAGGTGGAAATCGGAGGACAGGAGGCCGCTGGTGAATTCGGCGCGATTGCGCAACGGGTTGATCTGGCTCCTCATCGCGGTCACCCTGATCGTCTTCCTGGCGATGGGTCGGGGAGGCGGGAGCCGTGGGGAATCCGTCTCCCTCACGGATATCGCCGCCCGCCTGGAGGCCGGCGAGGTGAAGAAAGTCGTCGTCAGCGGAGACTACGTCCAGGTCGAGCTCAAAAACGGGAAGATCCTGAGCACCGTTAAAGAGAACGGTTCGACTTTCCTGGATCAGATGAAAGCCCTGGGAGTCCCCGAGGATAAGCTCCGGAGCATCCAGTATGTCCCGGAGCGCCCCAACGAGTGGGGAGGCATCCTCATCGCCTTCCTGACCTACGGGTTGCCGGTCCTTCTGGTGGTGGGCCTCTTTTATTTCATCCTGCGCCAGGCCCAGGCTCCCGGGAACCAGGCCTTCAATTTCAGCAAGAGCCGGGCCCGTATGTTCACCGGGGAGCGCCCCACGGTCACCTTCGATGACGTGGCCGGGGTCGATGAGGCCAAGCAGGAGCTTCAGGAGGTGGTGGAGTTCCTGAAGGAGCCGGAGAAGTTCATCGCCCTGGGCGCCCGGATCCCGAAGGGGGTCCTTCTGGTCGGCCCGCCGGGAACCGGCAAGACCCTCCTGGCCAAGGCGGTCTCCGGCGAGGCGGGGGTTCCCTTCTTCTCGATCTCGGGCTCCGAGTTCGTGGAGATGTTCGTGGGCGTCGGGGCCGCCCGGGTTCGAGATCTCTTCGAGCAGGCGAAGCGCCACAGCCCGTGCATCGTGTTCATCGATGAGATCGACGCGGTGGGCCGCTACCGCGGAGCCGGGATCGGCGGCAGCCACGATGAGCGGGAGCAGACCCTCAACCAGATCCTGGTGGAGATGGACGGCTTCGACACCGACACGAATGTGATCGTCATGGCCGCCAGCGTCACCGGTGATACCCCCATCCTGATCAGGGAGCGAGACGGGCGCGTCCGCCTTCTGCCCATCGCGGAAGTGGTGGATCGCTATTACGCGCCCGGAGAGGAGGGGATCGAGAAGCCCGCTGACTTCATGGCCCTGGGGCTGGTGCCCCGCCACGATCCTCGGGGGAATCACTCCCTGCTCTTCGGCCACAGCGCGTTCGTCCCGGTCCGCGGTGTGTTCCGCCACCGGGTGGCCGAGATCTATGAGATCGAATTCGCCGGCGGAACCATCCGGGCTACGGGCAATCACTCCGTGTTCGTGCGCACCCGGCAGGGGCTGGTTACCAAGGCGGTGGCCGAGCTACAGCCTGGCGATGTCCTGGTCGCCCTGCCTTACAAGGTGAACCGTTCCTCTCGCGCCCGCTCGGTTCGCGCCCATCGCTTCCCTCAGGCTTTTTCGATGGAGCTCCCCGTTTACCTGGAGCGCGAGGAGGTCCGGGCCGCCTATGAATGGGCCACCGCCGCCCCAATTCCCCAGGCCGCCATTGCCGCAGCGATCGGCGTCTCCCAGACCACGGTCTCCAAGTGGCGCCGTGGGCTCCATCTCCCGCGCCTCCTGACCCGTACGGTCTATCGCCACACCCTGCCGGAGAAGGTGCCGGTGACGCCGGAGCTGTGCCGGCTTCTGGGGTATTTCGCCGCCGATGGCTACAGCCGCAAGGAGGTGATCTTCTCCCTGGGCGCTGATGAGCGGGAGGAAATAGAGGATATCCGCCGTCTGATGCGCGAGATCTTCGGCCTGGAGCCGGACCGCGTCCGGGAAGGCCCGGGTCGGGCCATCCACCTGGTGTATCACAGCAAGCCGCTGGCGGATTTCTTCGCCCGCCATGTCGGCCGGACGGCCTGGAACAAGCATGTGCCGGCCTTCCTGTTCGAAGCTCCCTTTGAGTATTTCGTGGAGTTCCTGCGAGGCTATGCCCGGGGGGATGGCTACATCGACGCCAGGGGCAAGCTGGAGATCACTTCGGTGAATCGTCAGCTGATCCTGGAGCTCCACTGGCTCTGCCGGATGCATGGCCTCAACAGTTACATCTCCACCTTCCGCGCCCGGGCCGGGCGCCGGATTGCCGGAGGCAAGCCGCTCCCTGCTACCCGCGCTTATCGACTGGGCCTGAGCCGCTGGGATAACCCCCTGCTGCCCGGCTGGAAGCGGGAGAACAGCCGCGCCCACCTTCCGGTGGTCCGCTCTGTGCGCCGGATCCCTTACGATGGCTATGTCTATGATCTCTGTGGCTGTCAATATGAGGCTTTCTTCGGCGGAGAGACGCCCATCCTGCTGCATAACACGAACCGCCCGGATATCCTCGATCCCGCCCTCCTGCGCCCCGGGCGTTTCGATCGCCGGGTGATCCTGGATCGGCCGGACGTGAAAGGGCGGGAGGCGATCTTCCGGGTGCACCTGCGAGGCAAGCCGCTGGACGATGATGTGGATGTGTCGGTGCTGGCCCGGGCCACGCCGGGCTTCGTCGGCGCGGACATCGCCAACGTGGTCAACGAGGCCGCCATCCTGGCCGCCCGCAAGAACAAGAAGAAGATCTCCATGAAGGACTTCGAGGAGGCGATCGAGAAGGTCATCGCCGGCCCGGAGCGCAAGAGCCGCATCATCACCGAGCGCGAGAAGCGCATCATCGCCTACCATGAGGCCGGCCACGCAGTGGTCGCTTACTACCTGCCCAACTGCGATCCGGTGCACAAGGTGACGATCATCCCCCGGGGCATGGCCGGCGGCTACACCCTGGCCCTCCCCGAGGAGGATCGAACCCTGTGGACCCGCTCCAAGTTCCTGGACGATATGGCGATGGCCCTGGGCGGCCGCGCCGCAGAGGAGATCGTCTTCGGCGATATCACCACGGGCGCGGCGGAGGACCTGGAGCGGGTCACCGAGCTGGCCCGGGCCATGGTCACCCGGTATGGGATGAGCGAGAAGCTCGGGCCGATGGTCTTCGGAAAGAAAGAGGAGCTGATCTTCCTGGGCAAGGAGATCGCTGAGCAGCGGGACTACAGCGACGCCGTGGCCCAGGAGATCGACGCCGAGGTCCGCCGCCTGGTGATGGAGGCCTACGAGCGGGCCAAGCGGATCCTCACCGAGCACCGGGATAAGCTGGAGGCGGTGGCTCAGAAGCTGATCGAGATGGAGACCCTGGACGCGGAGGCCTTCCGGGCGATTATGGAAGGGCGGACGCCGCCGGAACCGAAGGCGCCCGGGGCCGCCGGCCCCGCCCCCCAGCCGACGGCCCCCCAGCCCAGCGCCCCGGCTCCCGGCACCGGGCCGGCTCCGGTCCCGATCCCGGCCTGATGGAACGCTATTGCGTCGAAAGGGGGATGGATGCCTGGCCCATCCATCCCCCTTTTCGTTTACGGCCGAACTTCGATCTCCCCCAACGGGACCGCATCCAGCGGATAACGCGCCCCGGAACGATCCACAGCCCTCCAGCGCCCTTCCTCCGAGTACCAGCCGATGAAGATCCCATACGGGCCAGGGGGAAGATCTTCCGGGATCTGCAGCCGATGGATGTCCTCCACATATTCCCCCGGCTCCCAAGTCAAAATCGGACGCTGGCCTCCTTGTGGGGGCGCATCCCCTGTCGTGAGAGGCGGCTGGTCCGGTCGCCGGCTCAGATGGACGAACACCACCCCGGGGCGCTCCGGCCGGCGCCGCACGTGCCAGGCCAGACGGACCTCCACTGTCTGACCGGGGGCGGCCTGCTCCGGCTGGATCTCGTAGCGATCCAGACAGATCCATCCCTCAAAACACGCGCGACCTTCCCGGTTCAGCGGGATCGGCTTGTGACGGACCGGCCAGGGGGAGAGGCTCAGCGTGAACACAGGGTAGCCCTGGCGATAAAAAGGCCACGGGGTTTCCCACGGGATCGGCTCCCCGCGCTCGTCATAGAGAACCAGCCGGACCTGCCCGTAGCCCCGGAGGTCCGGAGGCAACGGCAGGACGAGCGGTTGCGCAACGACCTGGCCGGCCTTCCACCGATCGGAGGGGAAGAACGAAGGGCCCAGCTCTCCCCGGAACAGGAGACGACGCGTGGCGCCCTGCTGCCAGAATAAAGCCATCGAACGCGCACGAGGAGGGTCGGCTTCAGCCCGCCAGAGCAGGTGAACCGGCACTCCAAGACCGGGGAAATAGGGAGGATCCACAACCGGCCGAGCGGCAAGCAGCTGGACCCCGCCCATGGAGCGAACCCCAGGCGTCATGGAACCCGCAGGATCGGTATAGCCTTCCAGGAAGAAAGATGGCGATTCCCACCCGGACGCCCCATTCGCCGGGATGCGGCGATCGAGATCGAAGGCTTCCACCCGCAACCGATAGATCCCCGGAGGAAGGCCGGGAGGCAATCGCATACGGACCTGCTGGCGAACCAGCCGGCTCTCCGGCCATCGGTCCGGGGGGAACGAAGGCCAGATCGGTTGAACTTCCCGAGCCCAGACCTCACCCCTCCCATCGATAAGTCGAATGTCCAACCATAGATTCAGCGATGAGAGCGATCCTTTCTCCCAGAAAAACCACCAGCGGAGAATAGGATGTTCAAGCTCCGGCCCCTCTATCCATCGAAGGCGAAGGTAAGATCCGATGCGAAGATCCACCGGGATTGCTTCCGGGGACGGCTGACGATCCCAGGCATAGAGATCATAGACCAGCACACGAACCCCTATATTCCGGCTGGGGAATACCTTTTGCATCAGATAGAGGCTGTTCGCGCTCAACCAGTGGGGGAGAGCCTGATTGGGCCGGAAGAGATCTTCCTGGGAGAGGCCTGTGATCAGCCAGATGCGCTCTGGACGCTGTGTGGAAGCTTCCAGCGCTTGAATCATCCCTTCCTGCTCTTCGCCCTCCCGACCGATCAGAAGAAGAGGGGCAGAGCCATGATAGTAATACCTGGCCAGTGGGGTCAGTGTGAGGTCTTGAAGAATCACCAGATCCTTTGAAATGACCTGTCGGTTCGTCCAGGCCAGAGCACCCCGCCAGTCCTCCTTGAGAGGATAGGGTTCAGAAAAATAGAGCCCATCGCTCAGGAGCATGCCAGCGCAAACAAAGGCGCTGATGGGGATCCCAACGTAAACGCTGCGGCGGATCAGGAAAGCAAATCCCAGGGATGCCAGGAGATAAGCCATTGGAGTGATCAGGAACAGATGGCGGATGTTTTGATAGAGCGGTTTTATATGAGAAAGCCCATAGAGAAGAATCGTGGGACCGAAGAAAGAGAACAGAAACAGGAAACCAACGGATCGTTTGTGGCGCAGGAGATGCCAGCTCCCTATCCCCATCGCCCCCACCCACGCCCACTGAATGGGCCACAACCCGGAATTCCTATAAGGAAAAGAAGTTCCAAAGGCGGGCGATCGGAATATGTCGATCAGAAGATCCAGAAAAGGGATGAAGCGGTAATCCCGTTCCGGCCCACTGAGCAGCCTTTGATAAAGAAAGGGAAGAAAAAGCCCCAACACAACAAAAGCAGGAAGAGATATGAGCGCCATACGGCGCTGGCTACGTTGGGGCTGAAGGAGAGCCCAAAGCCAGAGCGAAAAAAGCAGCAGGATAGAAGTATAATGCGTCAACAACATAGAAATCATCGCAGCGATCATGACAAACCGGGAAGAAGTTCGCGAGAAATTCCCGGAAAAGGAAAGCCAGAGCCGGAAAAGAAACAGGCTCTCGAGGGCCAGAAGCGTATACATCCGGGCCTCCTGGCCATACCATAAATAGAGGGGCGAGACAGCCAGGAGAAGGGCGCTGACCCAGGCCGCGGCCGGCTCCCTAAGCTGTTTCCAGACCGTCCAGGCGAGGGGAATGATGAGGATCGAAGCCCACACGGATGGGAACCGAAGAGCGAACTCCGTATCGCCAGCCAGCGCAATCCAAATTTTCAGCACAACGAAGTAAAGCGGGGGGTGATTGTCAATGGTCAGAATAGGTCGAAGACCCTGCAGGACAATCTGCCCACGGAGGAGCTCCTCCCATGAGGCCCGCGCTCTATAAAGGGTCAGGCCCTCATCGTTCCAGAGAGAGGGCTCGCCCAGTCGATAGAGCCGGAGGCCGAAGGCGAAAAGGATCAGAACCCCAAGCCCAGCCAGGGTATTCCATCTGGCGCTTCGGCTTCGAATGCTCCACATGGGTGGACCTTGAGACAAACTGGACTAAATCAGGAACAGCACCCGCCCCCGGTAACGGGCGCGCAGCTCCTGATTATGGGCGTCCGCTCCCTCCAGGTTGCCGGAACGGAACAGCGGGGGACGGATCCCCTGCTCCATCAGCCGGGCGGCCGCCTCCGCGATCACCGCCTGAAGCAGGGCGGCGCCGACCACGGTGGAGGTGGGTCCTGCGTAAAGCTCCCCATCCAGGCGGATGGCCGCATCGCCCGGAGGGCCCATGGTATCCAGGACCACATCCGCAAGCTCGAAAAGACGTTTGCCCGAGGAATGGCGGGAGGGGATGGAGCGGCTGAAGGCCACAGCGGTCACGGCGATCACCGGAAGGCCGTGCTGCCTGCCGTGAAGGGCAACTTCAATGGGGGCGGGATTGCGGCCCGAATGGGAGATCACAATCAGCACATCTCCCGGATGAAAAGCGTGGGCGGCCAGGAGAACCGGAGCAAACCCCTCCAGGCGCTCAGCCCGCCCGAACAGGGGATCCCATATGGGGTTCACACCCGCCAGCCCCCCGGCGCGACCGACGATATCCAGGGCCACCAGTTGCGAGTGTCCACTCCCAAACACATGGACGATCCGATCCCCGGCCACGGCGTCGGCGATCAGACGGGCCGCCGCAGGGATCGTGTCCCGATTCGCTTCGAAGGCGCGCTGCAGCTGATCCAGAACCACCTCACGATAGCGGGTCCAGCTCATGGGTTCTTCCCCTGAGCGGAAGGATCATCCAGTAAATTGTAGTCATTTCCGGGACAGCGCACACGAGCGGGTCGCCCATGATCGCCGTGAATCCAGATGGGATTTGCCCCGTTTGGCTCCCACTCCGAAGACCGTATGATCGGAGAGAGGATGCTTTCTGGGGATCACGCGGGGTCTCATCGGAGTTCCGCGCGATCTCGAAAACCCCATGGGTATGGAGGCAACCGGGATGATCCCTTACCGAGGACCGATCCCCGAGTCGATACGGGCTCTGCTGCGCGAGCTTGCCGACCCCTGGCTTTCCGAGATGGATTGGGAACGCGCATGCCTGCACGTCGGGACCCCGCTCTCCCGGCTGATCCTGCGGCTGATGCCGGATCCGATCCCCGGGGTCGACCCGGCCGCCGTGACCCTCGGACGACATATCTTTATAGATCCGGATTACTGGCCGCTGGATCGGTTGCCGGGATTCCTCCTCCTGGTCCACGAGCTGGTCCACATCCGCCAGTGGCGGGAGAAGGGCATCATCGGGTTTTTGCTGGCTTATCTTAAGGATTATCTAACGCATCCTCAACGCTATGGAGGAGTTCGCCTGGAGCATGAGGCGGTTCAGGTCGCCACCCGGGTGGAGGAGCGCTGGCATGCGCGCCATTTCCCCGTGTAAACTAGAAGCGTTAGCAGGCGCACGGAGGCTTTCTTCAGACCGGAGAGGAAGGGCGATCGGGCCTTCCGGATCTGAGAGGTTCGATCCCCGAAAGCCTTGGAACAGGAGGGTTTCATGCGACGGGTGTTGATCCTGGGCGGCGGCTTCGGGGGAGTGGCGACGGCTTATGCGCTCCGTCAACGGCTCCCCCCAGAGGACGAGATCCTTTTGATCGAGCGACGTCCATATTTCATGATGGGCCTGCGCAAGACGTGGGCCATGATCGGCCGGGGCACCCTCGAGGAGGGGCGCCGGCCGTTGAAGGCGCTGGAGCGCCTGGGCATCCGCGTCCTGCAGGCCACGATCCATGCCATCGATCCGGCCAACCGGGCCGTGGAAGCGGACGGCCAGCGCCTGGAAGGGGACGCGATGGTGATCGCGCTGGGCGCCGAACTGGATCCGGACGCCATCCCCGGCTTCCGGGAGCACGCGATCAATGTATACGATCCCCAGGAGATCCCCCGGGCGGCGGAGGCGGTGCGCGCGTTCCAGGGCGGGCAGGTCGTGATCGGGATTTTCGGCGCTCCGTATAAGTGCCCGCCCGCGCCCTACGAGATGGCCTTCCTGTTGAAGGACTTCTTCGAGGCGCGGGGCATCCGGGCCCATCTGTCGGTGTTCACCCCCCAGCCGATGTCCCTCCCTGTTCTGGGAGCGGCCGGCTGCTCCGTGCTGGAGGGGCGCCTCGCGGAGCATGGGATCGAGTTCTCCCCCAACCAGAAGGCCACAGCCGTGGAAGCGGGAGCGGTGCGCTTCGGCGAGCGGCGACGGCCCTTCGATCTGCTTCTGGGAGTGCCCCCCCACCGCTGTCCGGAAGTGGTGGTTCGCAGCGGTCTCACTGATGGCGGAGCCTGGGTGCGGGTGAACCCCCGGACGCTGGAAACCCGATTCCCGGGCGTTTACGCCATCGGCGACATCACCGAGATCCTCCTCCCGAACGGCATGCCCATGCCCAAGGCGGGGGTCTTCGCGGAGGCGGAGGGCCAGGTGGTCGCAGAGCGGATCGCGGCGGTGTTCGCCGGTCGGGAGCCGATGGCCGCCTTCACGGGAGAGGGATTCTGTTACCTGGAGATGGGACGAGGCGAGGCGATGCTGGTGCGTGGGCGCTTCCTCGCGGATCCGGCTCCCGAGATCGAGCTCACCGAGCCCTCCTCCCGTTACCTGGAGGAAAAGCGGGCCTTCGAGGCGGAGCGGCTCCGGGCCTGGTTCGGAGAATAGAATCGCCCTCCCGCGGCCGCCCCCCCGATTGCGGTCCCGCGATGTAAGCCCTGAGAACCATCCGGCAGCAGAACTGGAGATATGGATCGACCCCGTGCAGCGCTAAAGCGGAAGGCGGAAGAAATCGACCGTGCGCTGGAGGCCTATTACGGGATCCCGGCCCGCTGGCGGCTGGATCCCCTCTCGGAATTGATCCTGACCGTCCTCTCTCAGAACACCAGCGACATCAACAGCTGGCGGGCTTTCGAGCGGCTGCGCGAACGGTTTCCCACCTGGGAGGCGGTGCGGGATGCCCCCGTGGAGGCCGTGCAGGAGGCCATCCGGCCCGCCGGGCTTTCCGCTCAGAAAGCGCCCCGTATCCAGCGGATCCTGCAGCGGATCACGGAGGAGCGCGGGGAGCTGTCCCTCGACTTCCTGGCGGAATGGCCGGTGGAGGAAGCCAAAGCCTGGCTGCGGAGGCTGGACGGGGTGGGGCCGAAGACAGCGGCCATCGTGCTCCTGTTTTCGCTGGATAAGCCCGCGTTCCCGGTGGATACGCACGTTCACCGCGTGGGAACCCGTCTGGGCCTGATCCCCGAGGGGATGTCCGCGGAGAAAGCTCATGACTGGATGGAAGCGCTGGTCCCGCCGGAACGATACCTCCCCTTCCACCTGCTCCTGATCCGCCATGGCCGGGAGATCTGCAAAGCCCAGCGACCGCGTTGCGAGCTCTGCCCGGTGCGGCGCTGGTGCGATTTCTATCGAAGGCGCCGGTTGAAAGCGGACTCATAGATCATAACCAGCTCACGCGCTACGAAGGGGGACGTGTCGGATCCGGGAGGATCTGCAGGTTTGCAAACCCGGCCAGGAGCCGCTTAAGCCCAGCTTCCTCGAACATCACCACCACCTCTTCGTCCGGGCCAGCCCGCCGGCTCTCCAGGATCAGCCCTTCCCCAAACTGAGGATGACGAACCCGCATGCCCGGGCGGAAGCGCAGGCTGGAGGGAGGGGCCACCGGGGTTTCCTGTAAAGCGGCCGCTTTGCGATCCCGCCGGGATCGAGGGGCCCGTGGAGTGCGGTGCCCAGGCACCGCACTCCACAGCTCCTTCGGGATCTCTCGGAGGAACCGCGAGGGCGTGCGGATCTCGTCATACCGACGGAAGGCATAGGTCAGGAACAGGAGATCTTTGGCTCGCGTCATCCCCACGTAGAACAGGCGCCGCTCTTCCTCCAGGGCGGCGGGCTCATCCATAGAACGGCTGTGCGGAAGCAACCCCTCCTCCAGACCGGTGATGAACACCGCCTCGAATTCCAGCCCCTTGGCGGCATGGAGCGTTAACAGGATCGGCGCATCCACGTCATCCCGCAGGGTATCCACATCGGAGATCAGGGCCGCCTCGCTGAGGAAGACCGCCAGCGGATCCTCGAAAGCGCCCGGTCGATAGGGGGCAGCGACCCGCAGCAGCTCCATCACGTTATCCCAGCGCCGTCCTCCGATCTCCCGCTCCTGATCCTCCAGGCTCTCCAGATATTCCGCGTAGCCGATCTCATCGATGATGCGCCGCAACAACTCCGCCACGCCCATGCGCTCGCGGGCCGCCTGCCAGGCCCGGATCCGCTCGATGAGATCGACGAGGGCATGGCGGATTTTCTGGGGAAGGGAGATCCCACCCCTCCCCCCTTCCCCTCCCCGAATCGGGGAGGGATGGCCCGTGGCCTGTTCGATGGCCGTGAACAGAGAGCTCCCCTGCTGCTGGGCCAGCGCCGTTAACTTGGAGAGCGTCGCCGGGCCGATCCCCCGTGGGGGCACGTTCAGGACGCGGACCAGGCTGAGATCGTCATGGGGGTTCAGGACCAGGCGGAGGTAAGCCAGAAGGTCCTTGATCTCGCGGCGCTGATAGAAGCGGACGCCGCCCACCAGCCGGTAGGGCAGACCGGCCCGGATGAAGGCTTCCTCCAGCGCCCGGGATTGCGCGTTGGTCCGATACATCACAGCGATCTCCTGAGGCCGAACCCCACGGGTTTCGATCAGCTCCTGGATATGACGGACCACGAAGGCGGCCTCGTCCTCTTCGTCGAACGCTTCGTAGACCGTAATCGGGGAACCGGGCCCGCGGGCGGCGACCAGGCGCTTCTCGTTATACCGCTCCCGGTTGAAACGGATAACCGACTGGGCCGCCTCCAGGATGGTCCGGGTGGACCGGTAATTCTCTTCGAGGATGATGATGCGGGCCTCAGGGAAATGTTCCCGGAAGCGGATGACATTGCGGAAATCCGCCCCGCGCCAGCCGTAGATGCTCTGATCCTCATCCCCCACGCAAAACAGGTTGCGGTGCCGGGAGGCCAGCAGCCGCAACAGGAAAACCTGCACGGTGTTCGTATCCTGGAACTCGTCCACCAGGATATGGCGGTAGCGTTCCTGATAGCGGGCCAGGGCCTCGGGGTGGTTTTCAAACAGATCGACCGCCCGCAGCAGGAGATCATCGAAGTCCAGGGCATCGGCGGCTCGCAGGCGTTCCTCATAGCGGCTGTAAACGCGAGCGACGATCTCATCGAAGTAGGTGCGAATGGGGTAGTCATCCGGACGGATGAACTCGTTCTTGGCCCGGGAGATGGCCGCCCGCAGCGCCCCGGGCCGGTAGCGCTTCTCATCCAGGTGGAGATCGCGCAGCGCCTGCCGGACGGCTTCCAGCTGGTCTTCCTCGTCGTAAATCACAAATTGAGGGTTCAGGCCCAGGAGCGAGGCTTCCCGGCGCAGGAAGCGGGCGCAGATGGCGTGGAAAGTCCCCAGGGTGAGCTCGGCGGCCCGCTCGCCGAACAGAGCCTCCAAGCGGGCCCGCATTTCTTCCGCCGCTTTATTGGTGAAGGTGACAGCCAGGATGTGGAAGGGAGAGACACGGCGAACGGTCAGCAGATAGGCGATCCGGTAGGTCAGCACCCGCGTTTTCCCGCTGCCCGGCCCGGCCAGCACCAGGATCGGCCCGTCCGGCGCAGTGACCGCTTCCTGCTGGCTGGGGTTCAATTCCCTGAGAAAGGAAGGAAGGTGACGCATAGGCGCTCCGATGGGCAATGGGGTTGTCCTCCAGAACGGGATCCTCTTCTTTCAGGGGGAAGTCCGCGGCCTCCCCCGAACGCTACCGCCTGGAAAACTTCGAGCAGATCCGCGCCTTATGCCCCCCTTGGGGGAGTTGGGAGGTCGTGGGCGCCGGCTTGCTCCCGGGCGAGGATCGGCTCCAGCGTCTGGATCCAGAGCGTCAGACGCTGAGCGAAACGGTCCAGGCTTTCCTCATCCAGCGGCGGAAGCGGATGGGTCTCAAACACCTTGGCCCATCCGCGATCCCATAGCTCGGCCTCCACGTAAGGCCCCAGGCGATCCCGGATCTCCCAGATGTGACGGCTCATCCGCTTGAGAGCGTCCCGATTTCGCTCCGGGTCCCGGCTCTCAAAATGCAGGCCGATCTCGATGCGCCCCCGCCGTTCCCCCAGGTGCCACACCTCGTAGTGAAACGCCGGGTCGTGATAGTAGACCTGCACCAGCCATGGCCGGGCGGACCATCGGAACCCCCGGAGGTCCGGCGGGAGGAGCGGCTGAAGTCGTTTGGGAAGCGCCTCCATCCATTCCCGCAACCGCACGAGCGCCTCCGCATTCTACCAGACGCTGGATCCAGGGAAGCCTTGCCTCTCCCCGCGCTCGATCGGAGGCTCACAGGCGTTTATCCGTCCAGGCGGGGGGGCGTGCCAGGAGCAGACTGCCCAGGAACAGCAGGCCGGCCAGGCCGTAGATCACATCGTAACCCAGCAGGCTGCCCGTGGTCCGGTTCAGCGCGTCGATGGCCGGGCCGCTCAGACGGGCGATGGCGCTGCCCACCGCCGTGGCGATATTCCCCAGCCCCAGATAGCGCGCCGCCTCATCGGAAGGCACGATGCGAGTGATCCAGGTCCAGCTGGCCGCCACGAACATGGCCACGCCCACTCCGATGGTCAGCGAAGCGGCCACCAGCACCGGGAGCTCCGGCCGTCCATACAGCCGGGATACACCGAGGAAGCCGAAGGTCCCCAGGCTGGCCAGGATCCCGGCGCCCTGGAGCAGCGGGCGCACGCCCCAGCGATCGGCCAGGGCGCCGGAAGGCACCATCAGCAACAGGATCACCGCCCCCAGGATCGCCGAAAGGGCGCCATTGAGCGCCTGCGCCTGCTCCATCGTCAGGCCCATGGTATCCCGGAAGAAGAAGATCAGAAAGGTGCGCAGCGTCAGCAGCGCCCACCAGAACATGAGGCGATGGGCCAGCCAGAAGGCAAAGGTGGGGGCGCGGCCCCATTCCACCTGATAGATCCAGGCGGGGCGACGAGCCGGCGGCTCGACCAGAGCCTGGGAGGGCACCGCTGCCGCCGTGATCAGCCCAACCAGAAGATAGAGCATCACCAGCACCGGATAGGGCCCCCAGATTTGCCCCCGGCCCAGGAAATAACCGGCGATCAGCGGACCGATCACCACCGCCGGGATCTCCATAAATCCCTTGATCCCGGAGGCCCGGCCCCGCTGATCCTCGGGCACATGATCGGGGATCAACCCCTGGTAGGCGGCCTGCACCATGTTGGAGAACGTTTGCACCAGGAGCAGAGCCAGGATGAGCAGCGGCACAGAAGGCGCGGCAATGAGGAGGGCCAGGGCCACGGCCAGGAGCAGGCTGCCCAGCCAGAGGAACGGCTTGCGACGTCCCCAGGGACTGTGGATCCGATCGCTCCAGGCTCCAAAGACCGGCTGAACCAGGGCGGCCCAGATCAGGCCGATGAAGGCCACGCTGCCCAGCAGGGTGTTCTGCCAGCCCGGGCCCGCCAGCTCGCTTGCCTTCTGGCTCAGCCACGGGGGATCCACCACATTGGAGGTCATGGTTAAAGCCAGCCCATACAGGCTCAGGGCGATCCACTGGGGCCAGGTGGTGGCAGCGCCTCGCGCGGTCGTCATCGTGGAGTCCTCCGGCCGGAAGGGATGAGATTCTCCCCATCTCCGGGTATGATTCTAACTCAGAGAGTGATGGGAAGAACGCGCGCTCCCAAATCCCATAGGGAAGACGGCGGCGCAACCCCTGATGCCACAAGATGATGGGAAAGCTCGGGGGGACCATATGAAAGATCTCGCCCTGCTGGTGATGGTGGGCCCGATGGGGAACCACCCGCTGGAACAGCAAATGGGGCGGATCCTCCGGGTGGCGGCTCAGGAGACCATCCGTCGGATCATGGATACCGGACAGGTGGCCCGGGTCATCCTGGCCGCTCCGGATCGAGAGGGCCTGGAAGCCCTGGAAGGGGCCCCTTTCCCTCTGGAAGTGGATCTGGATCCGGGGGGTCAGCCGTTCGAATTCGGCGCCCGCCTGGCCGAGCTGATCCAGCGCCATCGGATCTCCCGCCTGCTCTACGTAGGGGCGGGCGCCGCGCCCTTGATGAGCTCGGCGGATTGGGAAGCGGTGCTCACCACGTTCGCGGAAATCCGGCAAGGCCTGCTGACCAACAACCTGCATTCCAGCGACTGGATTGCGGTGGCCCCGGCGGAGATCATCCCCGCCTGTGCCCGGCGGCTTCCCACGGACAATGCGATGGCATGGGTGCTGCATCGGGAGGCCGGTCTCCCGGCGCGGGTCTGGCCGCGTTCCACCGCCTCCCTCCTGGATCTGGATACACCGGTGGACGCCCTGATCGCCGCCCAGCATCCCCAGGCGCCTACCGCTCTCCGAGAGGCCGTGGCGCGAACCGGATGGGATCCCTCCCGGGTGCACCGGATCCAGGCCCTGTTGCGAACCCCGGGGAGCCGTCTGATCGTGGCGGGGCGCGTCCCCTCGTGGGCCTGGACGGCCCTGGAACGGCACGCCCAGGTCTGGACCCGCGTGTTCAGCGAGGAGCGGGGGATGCAGGCCAGCGCCCGGATGCAACGGGGCGAGGTGCGCTCCCTGGTGTATGCTTATCTTCAGGCAGTAGGGCCCCCGCGCTTCTTCGAAACGCTAACGGAACTGGCCGATGGAGCCCTGCTGGACCTCCGGGTCTGGATGGCGGCCGCCGGCCGCTGGCCATCGCCCGCGGACCGCTACGCCGCGGATCTCTTTGCGGCTTCCGAGATCCGCGATCCGGTGATCCGGGAATGGATCGAAGCCGCGGCTCGGGCGCCTCTGGCCCTCCTAATGGGAGGCCATACGCTGGTCGCCGCAGGCCTGGTGGCGCTACTGGAAGCCGCCTTCGATATCCCGCGCATTTCCATAGAATAAAGAGTTACATACCCACGATCCGGGAAGGGGATACGGGATGGGATTCCATCGGAAATGGATCGGGCTCAGCCTGCTGGTGGCTTTCCTGAGCCTGGGGGCGATCTGGGAGGGCCTTCACCGCCTTCCCCCTCGCTATATCGCTCGACTGGTCCCGGAGCCCCTTCAGCCCTGGTTCTGGCCGGCGCATCCGGAAGAGGTCCCCACGCCGATGGCAACGGTGCCCCCGGAACGGCTAGCGGCTCTTCTCACGCCGGCTGCTCCGCGCCCTTCCCCGACAAGGACCGCCCGTCCTTCCCTGACGCCGGTCCCTTCTCCATCGCCCACCCTCACCCCGCCTCCCTCGACGCCAACGCCTACCGTCACCCGGCCGGCGTTCCCGGGGCCGACCCAGGCCGCGCGCAATACCCCGGCGGCGCTGGATCAGGCCGATGTGTTGCTTTACGGAGTGCGCCATATGTTCCAGACCTGGAACAATTGCGGGCCGGCCACCCTGGCGATGGCCCTGAGCTTCTATGGGTGGCACGGGTCCCAGCGGGATACAGCGGCTGTCCTGAAGCCGGACCCGAAGGACAAAAACGTCTCGCCGGAGGAAATGGTGGCCTTCGCCCGAAGCCTGGGGCTGGGGGCACGGGTGCGGGTGAATGGGGATATCGAATTGCTCAAGCGTCTGCTCCGATCCGGCTTCCCGGTGATCATCGAGACCGGCTTTGAGCCCGATCCCCGGCAGGGATGGATGGGGCATTATAGGCTCCTGATCGGTTACAGCGAGCGGGCGGGGCAGTTCATCCTGATGGACTCCTATATGGGTCCCAATCAGGGCGTTCCATATGCCGAGGTGGACCGTTACTGGCGGCACTTCCATCGCACGTATATCGTGATCTATCCTCCCGGGGCGGAGGGCCGCCTCCGGGAGCTGATCGGCCCCACCTGGGACGACGACCGCCGGATGTGGGAGGAAGCGTTGGCCCGGGCGCAGGAGGAGCTCGCGGCCCATCCTCAGGAGGCCTTCGCCTGGTTCAATGCGGGCGCCGCGCTGTTGCATCTGGGGCGGGTCGAGGATGCCGCAACGGCCTTCGATCAGGCGCGGTCTCTGGGGCTGCCCTGGCGGATCCTGTGGTATCGGTTTGAGCCTTTCGAGGCTTATCTGGCGGCTGGCCGTTACACCGATGTCATCGCCCTGGCGGATGCGAACCTGCGGGTGACACCTTATGTTGAAGAATGGTATGACTATAAGGGCCAGGCGCTGCTGGCGTTGGGGGATCGGGAGCGCGCCCGGGCGCTCTTCGAGCAAGCCCTGCGGATCAACCCCCACTTCCAGGCGGCCCGGGCCCACCTGGAGGCCGTATCTCCCTGATGCCGTCGCAGAGATCGCTGCGGAAGCGGCTCCTACCGGTGATGATCGGGCTTCCGCCCTGGCCCTTTCGCCCTAACGCTTCAGTCCCGACCTTGCCCTCAGCGTCCGAAGCGGATGACCCAAGCGCCTACCTGAACCCGAAGAGCTTCACACCCCCTTCCCCCCTTCGCAAGGAGGGGAACCCATTGCCGGGAAGGGAGTGTTCCAGGTAAGCTATGAAACAATCCCCCTCGCCGTGGTTCGGCGGGCCACGGGAAGGGGCGATTCCCCCTCCGAAGGCGAGGGCGTCCATGCGAATCCGAACAACGGGAGGAGGGACAAACGATGGATCCCGAGATCCGCAAGCGCACCCTCAGGCTGATCACCTATGGCCTTTACGTGCTGACCGCGGCGGATGGGGAGGAGATCGCCGCCGGGACCATCAACTGGCTCTCCCAGGCCTCGTTCAACCCACCCCTGGTGATGGTGGGAGTGAAACGGGACAGCCATCTCCACGCGTTGATCGAGCGGACCGGTCAATTCGCCGTGAACATCCTGGGGGCCGGGCAGAAAGAGATCGCTGCGGCTTTCTTCCGCCCCACCCAGGTGTCCGAAGGGCGGTTGAACGGCTATCCCTTCGAGCGGGGCCCCCAGACCGGCGCGCCGCTCCTCCTGGACCTGCCGGCATGGTTTGAGGCCCGGGTGACGGATGCGGTGCGCCGGGGAGATCATACCGTGTTCGTGGCGGAAGTGATCGAGGCCGGCCTGCGAGACCCCGATGCGAAGCCGCTGGTGATGTGGGATACAGGATGGTATTATGGGGGATGACCAGCCGATTACCCCCACCGGGATGATAACGCGATGGTGCGGATCGTTACGGATAGCGGCGCACATCTTCCGCCCGAATTGTTCCGCCAGTATGCGATCACGGTAGTCCCCCTGGTGGTGAACATCGGCGGGCGGACCTACTATGAGGGAGAGGATCTGGATCTGGAGACCTTTTATCGATATCTCCAGACCTCCCCGACGCTCCCCACGACTTCCCAGCCGCCGGTGGGTCGGTTTTATGAGACCTACCGGCAGCTGAGTGAGGAGGGGCATCCTATCCTCTCGATTCATCTTTCCTCGGCGCTGAGCGGGACCTACGCATCGGCGGTGGCGGCGCGGGAGATGCTCCCCGAGGCGGAGATCCATGTCGTGGACACCCGCTGGATCTCCGTCCCTCAGGGGATGCTGGTGCTGGAAGCCGCTCGCATGGCCCGCGCCGGGGCGACCGCCCGGGAAATCCTGGAGCGCCTGGAGTTCATGAGGACCCGCATGGTGTTTTATTTCGTTCTGGACACCCTGGAGTATTTAGCCAAGGGAGGACGGGTGAGCAACATCCAGGCGCTGATGGGGAACCTCCTCCAGTTGAAGCCGATCCTGAAACTCCACGAGGGTCGGATTGAGGCGCATGAGCGGGTGCGAACCACTCAGCGGGCCCGGGCCCGCCTCCTGGAGCTGATCCGGGAGTATGCCCGCGGGCGGCGGGATCTTCGGATCGGGGTGATGCACACCCGGCTTCCGGAAGTGGCGGAAGCGATCGCCCGCGCCCTGGAGGAGGAACTGCGACCAGCGGAGATCATCGTCGCCGAGGCCGGGCCCGCTGTGGCCACCCATGCCGGGCCTGGAGGACTGGGGCTGGCATGCTATGGGTCCGAGGAGTAAACGGCTCACCGGAGCGCAACCGCCGGGTCTGACGGCAAGGGCACAGGAGGCAGAGATGGGACACTGGAAGTTCGGCGCGCGGGTGGAGGTGGCGGAGCGGATGACGGCCGAGGAGTTCCTGGAGCTGGCGCCGGAGGATCGCAAGGCCGAGCTCATCGACGGGGTGATGATCATGCCCTCGCCCGCCCTGGACATCCACGAGCGATTGTTCGGATTCCTGTTCCGCCTGATCAGCGAATATGTGGAGCTTCATGATCTGGGGGAGGTGCGGGGATCCCGCACGCCGGTGGTGCTGGCCCCCGACCAGGTCTACGAGCCGGACATCCTGTTCGTGGCCCGGGAGCGAGCCCATCGGATCACCGAGCGCGGGGTGATGGGCGCGCCCGACCTGGTGGTGGAGATCCTCTCCCGCGGCACCCTCGCCTACGACCGGGGACCCAAACTGCAGGGATACGAGCGGGCCGGGGTGCCGGAAGTCTGGCTGATCGATCCCTACGGGCCAGCAGGGACCGAGTTCTACCGGCTGGAGGGAAACCGCCTGACCCCCATCCCGGTGGAAGGCGGGATCCTGCGGAGCAGGGCCCTCCCCGGCTTCGCCATGCCGGTGGAATGGCTGTGGCCCGAAGGGAAATTCATCCCCATCCGCGAAGCCCTCGCCTGGATCGAAACCCACCGGGAACGCCCCCCCTTGTGAGCCGTGCGAACACGGATAAAGGGAGGCGGAGATGGGACATTGGAAGTTCGGCGCGCGGGTGGAGGTGGCGGAGCGGATGACGGCCGAGGAGTTCCTGGAGCTGGCGCCGGAGGATCGCAAGGCCGAGCTCATCGACGGGGTGATGATCATGCCCTCGCCCGCCCTGGACATCCACGAGCGATTGTTCGGATTCCTGTATACTCTGCTGCGGGTGTATGTGGAGCTTCATGATCTGGGGGAGGTGCGGGGATCCCGCACGCCGGTGGTGCTGGCCCCCGACCAGGTCTACGAGCCGGACATCCTGTTCGTGGCCCGGGAGCGAGCCCATCGGATCACCGAGCGCGGGGTGATGGGCGCGCCCGACCTGGTGGTGGAGATCCTCTCCCGCGGCACCCTCGCCTACGACCGGGGACCCAAACTGCAGGGATACGAGCGGGCCGGGGTGCCGGAAGTCTGGCTGATCGATCCCTACGGGCCAGCAGGGACCGAGTTCTACCGGCTGGAGGGAAACCGCCTGACCCCCATCCCGGTGGAAGGCGGGATCCTGCGGAGCAGGGCCCTCCCCGGCTTCGCCATGCCGGTGGAATGGCTGTGGCCCGAAGGGAAATTCATCCCCATCCGCGAAGCCCTCGCCTGGATCGAAACCCACCGGGAACGCTCCCCCGGGGAATCGATGGGCTGACTGGTTCCGGCCGGGGCGCGGCTTCTGAAGGCCGATCGGCTCCTCCCAGCCGCTCGTCCCGGCCGTGGGCCACCGCGCCGCGAGCGATCGCCTGGAGCCTTCCCGAAGAAAACCCTGCGCAAAGCGGGATCCTGCAGTGAGGACAGGCGTATCCATCCCGGGAGGTATGGTGCCATGGGCATCCACAGAGGCCCCGCGACCATCCGATCCCCTGGGATCTTCCCAGGAAACCTTCTCCTGCTCCTGCTCCGCTCGGCGCGCGATGGCCGGAGACTGCTCCCCCGCCGGGCCGGCCGGTTCCCGATGAAGACCCCCGGGTATTGCGCCAATCCCTGCGGGAAGCCCGGAGAGGGCTTTCCAGGCCCCGCCGGCGGGCAGGACCGCCTCCCTGTGCCACACCGGGCGTGGTCTGCCGTGGATCCCCTCCTATGGTGGCGCTGACCTTCGATGATTGTTTCCTTCCCCATCTGATGGAACCCCTGCTTCAGGATCTGGAGGCGGCAGGGGCTCGGGCCACCTTCTTCTGTGTGGGACGGATATTCCGCGCCCACCCGGAGCTGGTCCGGCGCCTGGTGGCCGGCGGCCACGAGCTGGGCAATCACACCCTCCATCATCGCGTGCTAACGCCCCATCCAGACCCCGCGATCATCGACGCCGAGCTCGACGGCTGGCAGCGGGCTGTGGAGGAGGCCCTGGGCCAGCCCTACCCCACCCGCTGGTTTCGACCGCCAGGGATGGCGGGCTTCACCACGGAAGCGGATCCGGAGATCCTGGAGGCGGTGCGGCGGCGCGGCATGCGGGTCGCCCTCTGGACGCTGGATATCTACCGGACGCTGGATCGACAGGGCGTGCGGGATCCAGAGCGGGTGGCCGCCTTCCTGCGGGAGCACGTGCGGGGTGGAGAGATCATCCTGCTGCACATCAGCTCATGGAACGTAGAAGGAGCCCGCCGGGCGCTGCCAGACCTGGCGGCCCGCTTCCGGCTGGTCACCCTGAGCGAGATGTTCCCGCCGGACGCCCCGTGATCCGGATGGAGATCCTCCCCCATCCCGACGGGCCGGCCCCGCCCAACGGTCCGCCCGGTTGAGGGAACCCGCGCGGTGAAGCTATACGAGATGGGGCGTCTTTCTGCCGATCGGGCTGACGGGCAGGTTCCGGGTCGAGTTTCTCCTGAACCTGCGCCGCTACCCCGTGTTCCCCCTAACGGCAGAACTGGAAGATCTGGAGACCGCTCCAGCCGCCTTATCCTTCTGAGATGCCGGCCCTTGCCGCGGCGGCGAACGGTGGGTCCCCCTCCGCCGTCGCGTTGGTGCCCCGACCGATCCCCCGGTAAATGAAGCCCAGCTCGCGCATGAGGCCCGGCTCGTAGATGTTGCGGCCGTCGATGAGCACCGGCCGCCGCATGAGCTGCTTGATGCGCGGAAGATCCAGGTGCTTGAACTCGTTCCAGTCCGTCACCACCACCAGGGCGTCCGCCCCCGCCGCCAGCTCGTAGGGATCGGCGCACATGATCACCTGGGGGAGAACCCGGGCGGCGTTGGGCATGGCCACCGGATCATAAGCGCGGACGATCGCGCCCTCCTCAAGCAGATATCCCGCGATCTCCAGCGCCGGGGCCTCCCGGATGTCATCGGTGTTCGGCTTGAAGGCCAGCCCGAGCAATCCGATCACCATGCCGTTCAGATCCCCCAGGATCTCCTTCAGCTTCCGCACCACCCGCCGCCGCTGGTCCCGGTTGATCTCCACCACCGCTTGCAGCAGCTGCGGATGGCATCCGTGGACAACCGCCATGTGGATGAGGGCCTTGACATCCTTGGGGAAACAAGACCCCCCCCACCCTACCCCCGCATCCAGAAAGGCGCGGCCGATGCGCTTGTCGTAGCCCATGCCGGCCGCCACCTCCTTCACATCCGCCCCCAGGGCCTCGCAGATGTTGGCGATCTCGTTGATGAAGGAGATCTTGGTGGCCAGGAAAGCATTGGAAGCATACTTGATCATCTCCGCGGTGCGCAGATCGGTGATCATAATCGTGCTGCGCAGGGGCAGATACAGCTGCGCCACCTTCTCTGCCGCCTCCCGATCCAGCGAGCCCAGCACGATACGGTCCGGGTTCATAAAATCGTAAACGGCGGATCCCTCCCGCAGGAACTCCGGATTGGAGACCACCCAGAAGGGGATGGGCCGGCGCTGGCGGCTGCGCACGATGTCCGCCACCCAGTCCCCCGTCCCCACCGGCACCGTGCTCTTGTTGACGATGATCAGGGGATGATCCATCACCTCGCCGATGCGCTCGGCGGCCATGCGCACATACCGCAGATCCGCTTCGCCGTCCACCCCCTCCGGCGTCCCCACGGCGATGAAGACGAACTCCGCCGGCAGGCCGTTGATGCCCTCCTCGTAGGAGACGGTGAAGGAAAGACGGCCCGCTTTCATGTTGCGGCGGACGATCTCCTCCAGCCCCGGCTCGAAAATCGGGAGGCGGCCCTCCTGGAGCATGGCGATCTTTTCTTCGTTGATATCCACACAGGCCACACGGTTGCCCAGATCAGCCAGGCACGCCGCCGTGGTGAGCCCGACATACCCTGCGCCGATCACGCAGATCCGCTTCATTCCTACCCCCTGAGGAGGGATGATCGGAGATGAGAGCAGTTGCCCTACGCGCGCTCCGAAGGTTGGGCGATCGGCCACCGCTCCGCCGGGAACACGCCCGCCATCAGCAGCCCCACCTGCTGCAGCGTGGCCTCCGCCTGATCCAGGATGGCGACGATACGGCCCCGATACATCACCGCGATCCGATCCGCCAGGGAGAAGATCTCATCCAGCTCGGTGGAGACCAGGAGGACCGCCGCTCCCTGATCGCGCATCTCCACGATCTTGCGATGGATATACTCGGTCGCCCCCACATCCAGACCCCGGGTTGGCTGGTTGGCCACCAGCAGGCGGATGGGGCGGGAGAGCTCCCGGGCGGCGATCACCTTCTGCTGGTTCCCCCCGGAGAGGCTCCGCACCGGCGTATCGGGGCTGGGCGTTCGGATGTCGTAGAGGGCGATCAAACGCCGCGCGTGCTCCCGGACCGCCTGGGGTTGCCGCTGGATCCCCCGGGCGAAGGGGGGCTGATAGTAGGTGTTGAGGACCAGGTTGTCCGCCACGGAATACGGCAACACCAGGCCGTGCTTCTGGCGGTCTTCCGGGATGTGGGCCATCCCTCGTTCGGTCCGATCACGGGTCGGCTGCAGGGTGATCTCCTCCCCCAGCAGGAGCACCCGGCCGCCGGCGGCTGGCCGCAGCCCGACCAGGGCCTCGATCAACTCCGTCTGGCCGTTGCCCTGCACCCCGGCGATCCCCAGGATCTCGCCCGCATGCACGGAGAAGCTGACCCCATTGACCACCATCGCGCCCCGGTCGTCGCGGACCCGGAGATCCTCCACCCGCAGGACCTCCGGACCGGGCCGGGCGGGGGTCTTCTCCACCGTCAGCATCACCTCGCGACCGACCATCATCGCCGCCAGATGCGCCTCATCCGCCTCCCCAGGGGTCAGGGTGCCCACCACGCGGCCGTTTCGAAGCACCGTAATGCGATCGGCGACCGCCATGACCTCCTTCAGCTTGTGGGTGATGAAGATGATCGAGACCCCCTGCTGCTGCAGGTTGCGCATCACCCGGAACAGCTCTTCGGTCTCCTGAGGGGTCAGCACCGCCGTGGGCTCGTCCAGGATCAGGATATCCGCCCTCCGGTAAAGGGCTTTCAGGATCTCCACCCGCTGTTGAACCCCAACCGGCAGATCCTTCACCCGCGCTTCCGGGTCCACTTCCAGCCCGTAGCGCTGGGAAAGGGCGCGGACTTCCTCCACGGCCCGCCGGAGATCCAGGAAGGGCCCGCGCCGGACTTCCTGGCCCAGGATGATGTTCTCGGCCACCGTGAACACAGGCACCAGCATGAAGTGCTGGTGGACCATCCCGATGCCCATACGGATCGCATCGCTGGGGCTGCGGATCTCCACCGGCTGGCCCCGGATGTAGATTTCCCCTTCATCGGGATGATAGAGGCCATACAGGATGTTCATCAGCGTGGTCTTCCCCGCTCCGTTCTCCCCCAGGACGGCATGGATCTCCCCCCGACGCAGGGAGAAATTCACATGATCGTTGGCGACCACGCCGGGGAAGCGCTTGACGATCCCCTCCGCCCGCAGGATCTCCCCGTCCGCGGAGAGCTCCAGCGGAGAGGGATGAGCGGCCCGACGACGGGGAGGCAGGGTCTCCCGCTCATAGGGCTGCCCGTCCGCCGCAGGCGGGATCGTCCGCCCGACGATGCCGGTCAGCACCAGCATGGTCATCACATAGGGCACCATGCCCACGAACTGAGAGGGGGCGGGGAACTCGAATTGCTGGGCGTTGGCCTGAAGGGCCTGCGCGGCCCCGAACAGCAGCGTGGCCGCCCACGCCCCGAACGGCGTCCAGTTCCCAAAGATCATCGCGGCCAGGGAGATGAAGCCCCGGCCGTTGGTCATCAGGGGCTCAAAGGCCGGCACTGACTCGAGGGTGAAATACGCCCCAGCCAGGCCGGCGATCGCTCCGCCCAGGACCACATTGATATAACGAAGCCGGATCACATCGATCCCCAGGGTGTCCGCGCCGCGCGGGTGTTCCCCCACGGCCCGCGTCCGCAGACCCCATACGGTCCGGAACAACAGGATATGCACCAGGATCACCAGGATCGGCGCCAGCCAGGTGATCGGCTGCTGGCTGAAGATACTGCCCACCAGAGGGAGCTCGGAAAGCCCGGGGAGGGCGATGCGGGGGAGCACGCCGGGGGAATGGGGCATCTGGCCCCCAAAGAAAAGCTGGCGGTTCAGATACCCCGTGATCCCCACCGCCAGGATGTTGATCACGGTCCCGCTGATGATCTGATCGGTCTTGTAGGTGACGGAAAGGACAGCGTGAAGCAGGCCCAGGAGGGCCCCCGTGAGGATGGCGATGAGCACGCCCAGGAGAAGAGCCAGGAGGCCCGGAACGCCGGCGTCGTAGATATAGAGGGAGGCCGTGAACCCGGTGAACGCCGCCGTCAGCATCATGCCCTCAATGGCGATGTTCACCACCCCGCTCCGCTCGCAGAAGATGCCGGAGAGGGCCCCCAGCACCAGCGGGGTGGAAACCCGGATGGTGGTGGCCAGCATGCTGACGAGGATCACCGCCGCCGGATAGCGCCCATAGCCCAGCGCCACCGCTGTTCCAAAAATCAGGGCGATCACGCCGATGATAAAGCCGAATCGCCGCGCGTCCATCCCGCATCCTCTCCGAACAGGTCTGGAAACCGGACGCCTATCCTGCCTCCATGAACAGAGATTGCGCTGTTGATCCCCTCATGGGGCTCCCCCCTCCGTCTTAGCGACGCCGGACCGCGTTCCGACGCACCGAGAAGAAAAAGGGGGAGGATAGGGCATCGCAGGCCTTTCATACCTCAAAGCTCCCCCCACCCGCGGGTCAGCACCATCTGTTCCGCCTCGGCCGCCCCGCGGAAGAGCGGCCGATAGAGGGCGCGGATGATCGCCTCCGCCGCCACAAACATTAAAATCAGCGCCTGGATCACCGAGATCAGATCCACCGGGACCTGGGTGAGGAATTGCATGCGACTGGCCCCGTTGCGCAGCGCGCCGAAGAGGAAGGCCGCCAGCACCACCCCGAGGGGGTGAACCTTGCCCAGCAGCGCGATGGCGATGGCATCGAAGCCATATCCCAGGTTGAAACTCAGCTCGTGACGGTAATTCAGACCGGTCACCTGCACCGCGCCAGCCATCCCGGCCAGAAAGCCGCTCATGGCCATGGTGAGCACCGTGATCCGGACGATCGGGATGCCGGCATAGCGGGCCGCGTGGGGATTCAACCCCACCGTCCGGATCTCAAACCCCAGCGTGGTCCGCCAGAGGAGCCAGGCCACCAGCAGGGCCATCCCGAGGGCGATCAGGAAACCGGCATGGAGGCGGAGATCCGGGTCCGCAAACAGCCGGGGGAGCCGGGCGGTCTCGGCGATCCGGGGCGTCCGCGCCACGACGTTGGTCGGGCTGGGATCCCGCATGGGCCCGTTCAGGAGGTAGCTGGCCGTGAGAAGCGCAATGTAGTTCATCATAATCGTGTTGATGACCTCGTGCCCGCCGGTGCGCGCCTTCAGCCAGCCCGGGATCGCTGCCCACAGGGCACCGGCCAGCGCCCCGCCCAGGATGGCCAGAGGCACATGCAGGAAGAGCGGGATGGTCCCGCCCACCAGGGGTGGGAGGGCATAGCCGATCCATGCGGCCACGATCGCGCCCAGGGCCAGCTGCCCCTCCGCACCGATGTTGAAAAGGCCTCCGTGGAACGCCAGGGCGATGCCCAGGCCGGCCAAGACATAAGGCGTCATCTGGACGAGGGTCTCGCTGAGGGCTTTCGGGGATCCGAAGGCGCCTTCCCAGAGCCCCTGGTAGGCCAGGAGGGCCAGGCGCGGCTGACCGGTGGCCAGAGCGACCACAATGCCCCCGATCCCCAGCGCCGTGAAGACGGCCAGGACCGGAACCCACAGCGCGCCCCCCTGGACGGATTGGCGCAGGAAGAGCGTCAGCCTGTCCAGTCGCCCTCCCCAAACCTGTAGAATCCCCCGGGCATTCCGTTCCACCTTTCGCCTCCTGATCAAATCCATTTGTCCCCAGGGAGAGACATGCGGCATGAAGCGCTTGCCCCTCCTCTCGTTCCCCGAACCTCCTCCCGCAACGTGGCGATGCGGGAGGGGGGGACGCGATTCGATTTTATGTGCCATGTAGGCCATCCGACAAGCGAGGCGAAAGCGCCCCTGCGGTCACAGATCCCGCTTAAAATAACAAAGGCCCTGCCTTTAGGCAGGGCCTTTGTTCGGGCGAACGGAGGATCCGTTAGGCGGATGTGCGGATCACATCGTAAGCCTGTGGCCCCTTCGCGGTCTGCCGGACGCTGAATTCCACCCGGTCCCCTTCCTCCAGGTTCCGGAAACCATCCCCCGCGATCCCGGAGTAGTGGACGAAGATGTCCTTCTCCCCGTGATCAGGCCGGATGAACCCGTAACCCTTGGTGCGGTTGAACCAGCGAACGGTCCCCTTCATGCGCGCTTCAGACATCGGACGAACTCCTCGAAAAATTTTGAGGGGGAAGCCTGAGCAGGGCTTCTGTTGAGAGAGAAGGGGTCTGGCGATCGCCTGGAGGACGGCGTGGGACCGATTCCAGGGCAACAAAGAACCGCCGGGGCGTCTCAGCCGACCGGCGGTCCAGCCTTCGACCTCCCTTCACGCATGTGCTCACCGCGCTTTTCCATATTAACAGAGAACTGCGAATCTGTCAAATCGCTGGGCTCCTGGCTCCTGTCTCCCGAAGGGGGTTAGGCATCCGACCCCCTCCGGGTCTTCGCTCCCGCGTCGAAGCTCCGCTTTACATCCCCATAGCGGCCCAGACCGCGCGCTCCAGCCGCCCATTGCTCACCACGGCGGCGGAGCTTCGGAAGGACCACGGCGCGCCATCCGGTTGATAAATGGTTCCTCCTGCCTCGCGAACGATCACTGCAGCTGCAGCCACATCCCATGGTTGCAGCGCAAAGTGAAAATAGAAATCGAGCCATCCGGCCGCCACATAGGCCATCCCCAGGGCCGCGGATCCGATGGCGCGAACGGTTTGACAGCGCACCGCCAGCCGGCTGAGCCACCCCAAGATTCGCTCTCGCGTCTCATTCTGGTGTCCCCAATCCAACCCGATCAGCGCCTGCTCTAACCGCTCCGTCTCGCTCACCCGGATCGGCTTTCCGTTCAGGAAGGCGCCGCGTCCTCGCGCCCCCGTGAACAGCATATCCTTCAGCGGATCATAGATGGCCCCCACCACGGGCTCGCCATCCACCAGCAGCCCGACCGATACCGAAAAGCACGGAAACCGTCGGGCAAAGTTTGTGGTCCCATCCAGGGGATCGACAACCCAAACAGGCCCTTCCTCTATATCTACGCCCGCTGGCCCGTGATCTCCCTCCTCTGCCAGGATCCGATGTTCCGGACCATGGCGCCGGATAACCGTCAAGATCGCCTCCTGGGCCGCCAGATCCGCGGAGGTCACCCAATCCCGAAACCCTTTCTCATGCACCTGGCGGGACATCGGCCAGCAGGCGCGAAGGACCGCTCCGCCAGCCAGCGCGGCCTCGATGGCCGCGAGCAACCAGACTTCGAGATGAGCGCCGGAGGAACCCACTGTTCCCCTCCCTAATCGGATAGGCGTGGAGATGTCCGAGTATTCCGCCCTTATGGACGCGGCAATCGGTCCAGGATGACCGACACATCGGCTCCGCCTTCCAGCAGCTGGATCGCCTCATTCAGGCGATCCAGCGCACTTTGCCCCGCTGCAGGTTCCTCCCAGTATCCCTGGAGCGCCCAGCGGAGCAGCATACCCAGCCGGGCCTCCGCGCCCGTGAGCTGGCGCAATCGCATGGCGGCCGCGCGGCGAACGGGGATCGATCGCGCATCCTGTGCCCAACGGGTCTGCGCCTCGACCCCCACGGCCCAGTGCAGGAACCGCCATGCCGCCATTTGTTGCTCCGGATCCCGGGCGGTGATCGCCAGATCCCATCCCCATCCGGGCAGGATCGCCCTCCCCTGCCCGGATGGGCCGGGCAGGGGAGCCAGGGCCAGCCGGAACCTTAACCGCCCGGCTTCGGCCTCCCGCTCCAGGATAGGAAGCCAGCGCGTAGGGCCGAACAGGATCACGGTCTCGCCTTCCAGAAAAGCCTGTAACGCGGATGGGGGATCCATCAGGCGGCCGCATTCCACCCTCAGCATGAAGGCCAGGTCTTCGACCCATCCCTTCAGATCCGCTACGGAACGCTGGGCCAGCCACCCCTGGAGCACATGCGCATCCCGCGGGGCGATCCAGCCCGCCGTATCCGGACGCCCATCCCCATTCAGATCCAGCGCTCCCCGCATGCACACCTGATGAATCCCTCCCCAATCCGTCGGAGGTTGCTCAAAACCGGATTCCAGCAATCGATCCTCATCCGCATACATAATGAGCCCATCCCGCAGGAATGGAACGGAGCCGGGGGTCACCGGAGCCAGCAGATCCTCCCGCTCCTCCGCCGATAGCCCATACTGCGGATCCTCCAGCCATGGGCGAAGAGGAACCAGCCGCCCGGCCTCCCACAGCTCCGGCACCACCTCCGCCGGAATCAGGACCAGGTCCGGCCCTCGCTCCGATGGCCGCTGTAGCCGGTTGAGCAGCTCTTGAGTCGAGGGGAACGCCTCGATATAGATCGCGATGTTGGGATGCTCCGCCATATAGGCCTCTGTGAGCCGGGCCAGGGCAACAGCCCGCTCGGGGTCCAGGGCATGCCACAGGACAAGCAACCTGGGAGGCCTTGTCATCGATGTGCAGGCCGCCATTCCCACAACCAGAACCCAAGCCCATCGCGTGGAAGATCGCATCGCCAGGACCTCTCCCCATCCAGGGCTTCGTTCACTGGGCTAACAAAGAGCATCGCATGCGTCTCACCGGTCTTTGGGCCGGTCGGTTCCCTCCTCAGGACCACCTCTGGCGGTGGACACCCGCCCCAGGTTATTATTTCACAAAACGGCCATGGTGGAGGTCTCCGAATGAAGGCCCTGAAAATCGGTCTGGCTCAGATCTATCCACGGCTGGGCGATCTGCAGGCCAACCTCCACAAACATCTGGAGGTCATTGAGGACGCAGTAGCCCGAGGCGCCGAGCTGATCGTGTTCCCTGAGCTTTCCCTCACCGGATATGTGCTTCAGGATCTCACATATGAAGTGGCCATACGTCCTGAACCGAACCATCCGGTTCTCCAGCCCCTGCTGGAAGCGAGCCGGCGGGCCGACCTGGTCGTCGGGTTCGTGGAGATGGATGAACGAGGGCGCTACTACACGACAGGCGCTTATCTGGCTGGGGGACATATAATCCATCGCCATCGCAAAGTTTATCTTCCAACTTATGGGATGTTCGATGAGGGCCGGGATATGGCCCCCGGGGATCAGGTTCGGGCTTTCGATACCCGCTTCGGACGCTTCGGATTGTTGATCTGCGAGGATTTCTGGCACATCAGCCCGCCTTACCTCCTCTGGCTGGATGGGGCGGAGGTGCTGATCTTCACCTCGGCGAGCCCGGGACGCGGATTGGGAATTCCGGGGAAGTTCGGAAGCGCAAAATGGGTCGAACTGGTCAATCAGGCCTATGCGAGCCTTTTCACCGTTTTCGTCATCCATGTGAACCGCGCCGGATTTGAGGATGGACAGAACTTCTGGGGGGGGTCGACCATTTTCGATCCGAGCGGGGATCTGGTGGTGCAAGGCCCTTATTTCGACGAAGCCCTGATCCTGGCCTCCATCGATCTCGATCAAATCCGCCGGACCCGTATTCGATTGCCCCTTTTACGAGACGAACGACCCACCCTGGTCCTTCGAGAGCTCCGGCGGATTCTGAGCCTTTAGAGCCGGATAGTGTCCTCGGGTTGAGGGCGGGGAGAGAAACCCCATCGGGGCCAGACGGGCCTGCCGAGGACAGCCCATCTGGCCCACGGGGAAATCATAATCATGGTATTCAACGCTTAGGCGACTGAGGTGCCTTGCGCGCGCGCCGGAGCCCGGGCTTCTTGCGCTCTTTCTCCCGAGGATCACGGGTCAGCATGCCATGCTGTTTCAGCAGGGGGCGCAAACCCGGATCCACCAGAAGCAGGGCGCGGGCCAGCCCCAGGCGAATCGCGCCGGCCTGGCCCGTGAGGCCACCTCCCTCGACCCTCACCGTGACATCCAGCTTCCCTTCCAGGCCGGCCAGGCGGAGCGGCTCAAACAGATGATGGAGATCCTGCTCGCGGACAAAGTAATCCTGCACGGGCTTGTTATTCACAATAAACACTCCCCTTCCACCCGTATATAGACGAACCCGGGCGACGGCCCGCTTGCGTCGACCCACGCCCTCAACATAAGGACGGCCTTTGAAAGCCTCAAAAGTGAGCCCTTCCACAACAGCGGCCATAGGCGCTCCTCTCCCTCTGGATCAAGTGGACGATGGGAGCGGGCTTACGCTGCTGAGCTCTGAAAAGAGAGGAAAAGGCCATGCCCCCTCGCCGACCGAAGCGAAACAGCGTAAGCCCGGCTTGAGCGAACGGAACCCATTCACAGGGGAAGCGGTTTAGGCTGCTGGGCCTGATGCGGATGCTCCGGCCCAGGATAGACCTTTAGCTTCTTCAGCATGCGCCGCCCCAGACGGTTCTTCGGCAGCATCCCCCACACCGCCCTCTGAATCACCCGCTCGGGATGGGTCTGCAACATCCGGCGCATGGGGATTTCCCGCAAACCGCCTGGATATCCGCTGTGACGGTAATACACCTTCTGCTCCAGATGGCGGGGATGAACCGCCACCTTGGCGGCATTGATCACGATCACATAGTCCCCGCAATCCTGCGAAGGGTCAAAATACGGCTTATGCTTCCCGCGAAGGATTTGGGCGATCCGGCTGGCCAACCGACCCAGGTTCTGGTTGGTTGCATCCACGACCCACCATTCCGCCCGGATATCGGCCGGCTTGGTGACGTAAGTTTTCACGGCGCTCTCCCTCCTGCAACAGGCTGAGATGGACGGAGCTCTATTGGTCCTGCAAGCCTCGAAGGCAATCGGGCAAGAACTTCGGTGGCGGCGGAATCGAAATCCGCTCATAGCGCGCGCCCACGAAATAGAGGCCATACGGCGGAGCCGGCGCATGGGCTGGATAGGCATCCGGTCGCCTCAGGTAGGCGGCCGCCGCTTCCGGGGGCCGCTCCCCCCGGCCGATGGCGACCAGTACCGCCACCATAATGCGAACCATATGATAAAGAAACGCATCCGCCTCGATCTCAAACGCCACCCATTCCCCGTCGGCGACGACGGCGGCCCTTCGGACCTCCCGCACAGTATTCTGACCTCTGGGGGGGCGGCCAAACGCCCCGAAGTCATGGCGCCCCACCCAGAGGGCGGCAGCCTGACGCATCGCCATGACATCAAGGGGCGACGGCACATGCCAGGCCAGCGTGCGCCCGAAAGGATCCCGCCGGGGCCCGTTGTAGATCAGGTAGCGATAGATCCGGGTCTGAGCCTCCCGACGGGGATGGAAATCCGGCGGCGCTTCCCCCAGAGCCCAGACCACCATGTCGAATGGCAGGAGGGCATTCAGGGCCCGCTGCAGATCCTCCAGGGAATGCCGCCAGGAGATATCAAAAGCGACCACCTGGCCGAACGCATGAACCCCCGCATCCGTGCGGCCGGCCCCCCGCACCCGGATCGGAGCTCCGGCCAGATGCTGGAGGGTCGCTTCCAGAACGCCCTGGATCGTCGGCTCATGGGACGGGGCCAGGCGCTGGAACCCCCGATACCTTGTGCCTTCATAAGCCAGGGCTGCCCAGATCCGCATTCCGCATCCCACGGCAGGAGGCCTTTGGAAGAGGGGCCGGCCCGCTCTGCCCCAACGCTGGACAGGGATGACGCCCATCCCACGGGGGAGAGCAGCCGCATTGCCCTTGTGCAGGTCTCGGAAAAGGCCAGGCTATTCCTGAACCAGCTCCAGACGGGCCACCGGTGCCGCGTCTCCTCGACGGAATCCGAGCTTATAAATCCGGGTGTATCCCCCGTTCCGGTCCCTGTAGCGCGGGGCGATCTCATCGAAAAGCTTTTTGACCACCTCGCGGCCATACAGGCGAGCCGCCGCCAGCCGCCGCGCGGCCACCTGCTTCGAAGGATCCTCCAGCGCCTGCTTGGCCAGGGTGATCAATTTCTCCGCATAGGCCTGGACGAATTTCGCCTTGGCCTCGGTGGTTTCGATCGCCCCATGCAGAAAGAGCTGAGTCGCCAGATTCCGGGCCAGGGCTTCCCGATGGTCTTTATCTCGGCTCAATGTCTTCCCGGCAACTCGATGGCGCATGGTCAGGCCTCCTCCGTCTCCTCTGCGGGCTGCGGCAGATCCTCAGGCCTCAGAAAGCCCCGCTCGATCAGGCGCTCCTTCAATTCCTCCAGGGACTTGGCCCCGAAATTGCGAACAGAAAGCAGCGCCTCCTCCCCCCGATAGAACAGCTCGAGGACCTGGCCCACGGTGGTGATGCCTGCCCGTCGAAGGGGATTGATCACCCGCGCGCTCAGCTCCAGGCTCTCCAGGGATGTCTCGTAAGCCTGAGGCGGGATCATCTCCCGCGCCGGCTGGGGCGGGGCTTCCACCTCCTCAGGCCCCACGAACTCCGAGATCAGGGAGAAATGTTGCAGCAACAACCGGGCCGCTTCGATCAAAGCATCTTTCGGTCCCATCGTCCCATCCGTCCAGATCTCCATCACCAGCCGGTCATAGGTGGTCCGCTGCCCTACACGGGCCCGATCGATCTCAAAAGTGCAGCGCCGGACTGGGCTGAAGATGGCATCCACCGGGATCTCCCCGATGGGAAGGCGGCCCCGCTCTTCCGCTGGCGAATATCCCCGCCCGCGCTCGACGGTCATCTCGATCTCCAGACGGGTCCGATCATCATCCACAGTGAATAAATAGAGATCCGGGTTCACGATCTCCACTTCGGGGGGGCACTGAATGTCCGCCGCCGTGACCACCCCCTCGCCGGCCACTTCCAGCCGCAGGCGGGCCGGGCCGTCCCCGTAGAGCTTCATTCGAAGCTGTTTGATGTTCAGAATGATCTGGATCACGCCCTCCCGGACGCCCGGGATCGTCGAGTATTCATGGGGCACATCGGTGATCCGGATGCTGGTCACCGCCGCGCCCGGCAACGAGCTCAACAGCACCCGCCGGAGGGCGTTCCCAATGGTCACCCCATAGCCCGGCTCCAGGGGGCTGATGACAAAACGCCCATAGGACTGCGTCAGGATTTCCGCTTCCACCTTCGGCAGAACCAACGTTACGCCCGCCACTCAAGCCTCCTTTGCCGATCAAACAGGAACATAGATTTCTCCTTGTCGCTTCGGGAGCCAGGTCGAGCATCGGACCTTCCCTGTAACCCCCGCATCGCCTCGAGCCACCTCATATGCGGAAGGAGCTGGGGAGAGGAAGATTTTGGGAATTCGTTCCGGATCCCTCCCCGTTATCGCGAATAGAACTCCACGATGAGATGCTCCTGCACCCGCGTATCGATTTCCTCTCGCACCGGAAGACGCAACACCTGGCCCGATAGATCCTGGGGGTTCAGCTGGAGCCATGGCGGCGGGCGGTGGCCCTCCAGGCGCTCCATGATGTTCTTGAAATACTCCTTCTCCCGACTGCTATCCCGCACCCGGATGACATCGCCCGGCTTCACCTGATAGGAAGGGATATCGACCTTGCGGCCGTTGACTTCAAAATGACCATGGCGGACCAACTGTCGCGCCTGAGCCCGTGAACTGGCGAACCCCAGACGATAGACCACATTGTCCAGACGGCGTTCCAGCAGGATCAGCAGGAGGGCGCCCGTCATCCCCCGCGCCCGCTGGGCGATTTCAAAGTAGCGTCGGAACTGGCGCTCCAGCACCCCATAGATCCGCCGCAACTTCTGCTTCTCCCGCAGCTGAAGCCCGTAATCCGAAGGCCGGCTTCGGCGGAATTGCAGCTCCCGACCATGCTGGCCGGGGGGATAATTTCGTCGTTCAATCGCACACTTCGGGCTAAAGCAACGCTCCCCTTTCAGATAAAGCTTCTCGCCTTCCCGGCGACATAACCGACAGACCGGTCCGATATAACGTGCCATTCGCTCCTCCCAAACTGGGTCTCGCTCCCATGCAGTTCAGATGGACGCCCCGTTTGCTTCCTGGGCCGTAAGCTCACCCTACACCCGGCGCTTAGAAGGCGGCTTGCATCCGTTGTGGGGGATGGGCGTGACATCGGTGATCGATCGGATCTTCAGCCCCATCGCGTGCAGCGCACGCAGCGCTGCCTCGCGCCCGGGGCCCGGGCCGTTGATGAAGACATCGATTTCCCGAACCCCCATATCCATCGCTTTTCGAGCCGCCTGTTCGGCCGCCAGACGCGCCGCGTAGGGGGTGCTCTTCTTTGAACCCTTATAGCCGATGGTCCCCCCACTGGCCCACGTCAGAGTATCCCCGTTGGGATCCGTAACCGTGACGATGGTATTGTTAAACGTTGCATGGATGTAAACGTGAGCTCGGGTGACATTCTTGCGGGCCTTTCGACCCCCCCTCGAACCTCGCGCCATAGATGCCTCCCTCCCGGTGATCGCGCATGATCTCGACAGCCTGAAGATGAAATCGGATGCCCTCCTCCATCCTCCGGACAGGGGCCATGGGCTACGGAGGACATCCGAGATGTCCTTTCTATAATTCCAGATCACTTCTTCTTAGCGCCGCGCTTGCGGCCGCGACCGGGCACCGTCTTCCGCGGACCCTTACGAGTGCGAGCGTTGGTTCGGGTCCGCTGGCCCCGCACTGGAAGATTCATTTTGTGTCGCAATCCTCGATAGCACCCGATATCGATCAGCCGCTTGATATTCATCGCGATCTCGCGGCGCAGATCGCCCTCTACCTTGTAGTTCCGCTCAATGGTCTCCCGTAGGAGGTTCACCTCGCTCTCCGTCAAATCTTTCACCCGTTTATCCGGGTTCACCCCCGTCTGCTGCAGGATCTTCTTGGCGAGGGAACGACCGATCCCAAAGATATAGGTGAGGGCGATCTCCACCCGCTTATCCCGGGGCAATTCCACACCAGCAATTCGGGCCATTGAATGCTCCCTCCTCTTTCAGATCCCCATTGCTTGGCCAACCCTCGATCATCCTTGCCGCTGCTTATGCTTGGGATTTTCACAGATCACCCGCACCACCCCCTTGCGCCGAACGATTTTACATTTCGGACATCGCCGGCGGACAGACGGTGTGACCTTCATCGCACCCTCCCACGATAGAATTCGCAGACAGGGAACGCGCTCCGGATCTCCAATGAGCCGCTCGACTGCCCACAACGGAGTGTCTGCGATGAGCGCAGCAAACCCTTATTTTATCCAAACGAAGGAGAGGTTTCCACTTTCCACCCGAAGCCCCCGGGCTTTTCAATGGCCATGTCTGACGGCATAAGAGGCCGCGCAGCGGGCTTCCCCATAGAAGGTTTCAGGGCTGGCCACCAGAGCCCCCCGAGGAACCTCCCGCTTCATTTATCCAGACCTTATCGAAGCTCACGAGGCCAGACGTGGATCATCCTCCAGAGCGGTCAGGATGATCGGATCCCCCTCCGTAATCGCGATGGTATGCTCGAAATGGGCCGCCAGGCTTCCATCCAGTGTGATGACGGTCCATCCATCCTCCAGAATACGGGTCCGCCAATCGCCCATTGTGACCATCGGCTCGATTGCGATCGTCATCCCCGGTCGCAGGGGGAGACCCCGACCGGGATGGCCCCGATTCACAAAGGAGGGCGGCTCATGGAGGGCTCGCCCGATCCCATGGCTGGTGAATTCGCGGGCCACACGGAATCCCTGAGATTCCACCGTATGTTGAATGGCCCACTGGATATCCCCCAGACGTCGACCGGGCCGGGCCTGAGCGATCGCCGCCCACAGGGCCGCTTCTGTGACTTCCAGAAGTCGACGGACCTCCGGAGGGATGGAGCCAACGGGCAGCGTGATCGCCGCATCCGCGTAATAGCCCCGGAAGTTGACCCCCACATCGATGCTGATGATATCCCCTTCCTTCAGCCGGTAGGGGCCGGGGATGCCGTGAACCAGCACATGGTTCACGGAGGTGCAGAGCGTAGCCGGGTAAGGCGGCCCCCCCTCATCCTTCATGCTGGGATAACCCTTGAAAGCCGGGATCCCTCCCCGGCGGCGGATGTAATCCTCAGCCCACCGATCCAGTTCGGCGGTGGCGACGCCGGGCTGGACCATGGTGCGCATGGCGGCCAGCACCTCAGCCACAATCCGACCGGCTTCCCGCATCATCCGGATCTCAGCCCACGTCTTCAGCCGGATCCCCGCCGCCGCCCGGCCTGTTCGAGGGATCACCCGCGGGCTCATGGATCCACCGCCTTCCGCACTTCGATCGCCCGGATCAGCTCCTCCGTCACCTCCGGGATGGGCCGTTCCCCATCGATTTCCACCAGCAAGTCCCGCTCCCGATAAAACGAAACCAGGGGCGCCGTCTGCTCCTGGTAAACTTGGATACGCCGCCGCTGAACCTCTTCGGTGTCATCTTCGCGCTGATAGAGCGGGCCCCCATCGAGATCGCAGCGGCCCGGCACGCGGGGCGGGTTGAACTCCACATGATACACCGCGCCGCATGTCCGACAGGTCCAGCGCCCTGCCAGACGCCGGAGCAGCAGTTCGTCACGCACCCGGATATAAAGGACCGCCGTCAGGGATCGGCCCATCCCGGCCAGAAGCTCATCGAGCGCCTGAGCCTGAGCAGGCGTTCGAGGGAACCCATCCAGGATCACTCCGTGGCGGCAATCCGCCTGCTCCAATCGCTCCCGAATCATCCCGATGGTCACATCATCCGGCACCAGCTCGCCTCGATCCATATACTGACGGGCCAGCTGGCCCAGGGGGGTCTGACGATGCAGGTGATCGCGAAAGAGATCACCGCTGGCCACATGAGGGATGCCCAGGCGCTGGCTGAGGATCTTGGCCTGCGTCCCCTTCCCCGCACCTGGAGGCCCCAGCAGGATCAGATCCAAGGGCATCATTCCATGACTCCATCGAAGCGCAAACGGCTCATCGGATGAAGCCCTCATAGTGGCGCATCACCAGCTGCGCCTCCAGCTGCCGCATGGTATCGAGGACCACGCCGACCACGATCAGGAGCGCGGCGCTGCTGAAAAGCAGCACATTGGTCTGGAGCACCGAACGCACCGGCCAGGGCAGGATCGCCAGGATCCCCAGGAACAGCGCCCCCACCAGGGTGATGCGCCGGGAGATCCGATTGATATACTGCTCAGTGGCCTTCCCGGGCCGGATGCCCGGGATAAATCCCCCTTGCTTCTGCAGGGTATCCGCCAGGTTCATCTGCTGCAACATCACATCCGTGTAAAAGTAAGTAAAAGCAACAACGGTAATAAAATACATGGGCCAGTAGGCGTCATGGAACCCGGAGAACACGCTGACGATGGTGTTGGCGATGCTTGCGACGATCGCATTGCTGGAATACTGGAAGAATTGCGCGATGATGGCCGGGAACGCCAGCACCGATTGAGCGAGGATGAGAGGGATCATCCCAGCCATGTTCACCCGGAGGGGGATATACGTGCTGCCGCCCCCGTAGATGCGGTGACCCCGAACTCGACGGCCATACTGGACAGGGATCCGTCGCTGTCCTTCCTGGATGAAGACGATCGTGGCCACCGTGATCACGGTGAGGGTCAGGAACACCAGAATGCCCATCAGGCCATTGCTGGTCCAGATCTGAGCGAGGTTGTATGGAGCCCGGGCCACGATCCCACCAAAGATAATCAGCGAGAGCCCATTGCCGATCCCCTGCTCGGTGATCAACTGACCTAACCAGATGGCGAACATCGTGCCCGCGGTCATGGTCAGGATCACCGTCAGGGTCGGCAACAGCTGGTGAGGAGCGAAACCGAAATTGGGCAGCACCGCCCGCCCTGGAGCGCTGAGCAGGTTGGCCTGGCCGATCGCGTAAAGGGCAGCCAGTGGGACCGTGAGGAAATACGTGTATTGTTCCAGCTTGCGACGGCCCTCCGATCCCCCCTCTTTCACCAGCCGTTCCAGTTGCGGAACGATAGGAACCAGAAGCTGAAGGATAATAGAGGCCGTCACATATGGGTAGACTCCCATCGCCATAATGGAGAAGTTGGCAATAGCACCACCCGAGAGCAGGTCCAGGATGATGTAAAGCTGCCCGGCAGCGGTGGTGCCCTGAAGCAACTGCTGCAGCGCCGCCCGGTCCACTCCGGGCACCGGGATATGCGCGGCCAGGCGGTAGATGACCAGGATCAGCAGCGTATAAAGGATCTTGCGCCGCAGATCCGGCAGATGCCATGCGTTTCGCAACGCGTCCAGCATGAGTCCTCCTTATAAGCTCCCAACCGCCCCAACGATCTGACACAATGGCCCCTCATGCGGCCCCTGAAGCGATCCGCCCCCCATGCGCCTATGGAGAGAGCCCATCCCTCCCCGCACCGCAGATCGACAGAGGGAAAAGGCGATCCCCCGGATCCATCCTGGTCCTCAATGAGGGATCACCACCGCCTGGCCGCCGGCGGCCTCGATTTTCGCCCGGGCGGATGCCGAAAAGCGGTGAGCCCGAACGAGGAGCGGGCGGTCCAGCTCCCCATCCCCCAGGATCACCACCGGCTCCTCTGGATCCCGCAGCAGGCCCGCTTGTGCCAGGATCAGCGGAGTGATCTCGCTATGGGGAGGAAAACGATTCAGCTGCCCCACATTGACCGGCTGATACCGGACCTTCTCCACCAGCGTGAAGCCCTCCCCTCGCGCCTTGGGGAGACGCCGGACCAGAGGGGTGCGCCCGCCCTCAAAATACGGGGGCATCTTCCGATCACCGGAACGGGATTTCTGCCCCTTCCGACCCCGCCCCGCGTAGGTCCCGTGACCCGAACCGAGCCCGCGGCCCACGCGCTTTCGCGCTTTCTTCGAGCCCGGCGCCGGCTTCAATTCATGAAGCTTCACGCTCCACCTCCTCCACATGAACCAGATGGCTGACCTTTTGAATCATCCCGCGGACAATTGGCGTATCCGGCCACTCTGCCACATCGTTCAAATGGCGCAGGCCCAGCGTGCGCAGCGTATGGCGCTGACGCCGGGAATACCCGATGGGACTTTTCACCAACGTGATTCGAAGTTGTCGAACCCCCTCACCCTTCATAGCGCTTACGGCTCCATGGTGGCATAACATCTTCAACGGGCTTCCCTCGAATCTTGGCGATCTCCTCAGGGGAGCGCAACATCTCCAGCCCCTTCATGGTGGCATAAACCACGTTGACCGGATTCGTGCTTCCCAGGATCTTGGTCAGCACATCCCGGATTCCGGCGGCCTCCAGAACCGCTCGAACCCCCCCGGCGGCGATGACGCCGGTCCCCGGTGAGGCGGGCTTCAGAACCAGCCGCGTGGCCCCGAACTTCACCACGACCGGATGGGGAATCGTTGTTCCCAGCAAGGCTACCTTTTTCATATTCCGTCGGGCGCGCTCCGTGGCCTTCCGCATCGCCTCCGGAACCGCCCGGGCCTTGCCGATCCCCACCCCCACCCGTCCGTTGCGATCACCGACCACGGCGACCACCCGGAAAGAGAAGGATCGGCCGCCCTTATGGACCTTCGCCACACGGGCGATATCCACGATCCGCTCTTCGTATTCCACGGTGGGAACTTCCCGGATCTCCGCCATTGCCACCTCGCCTTGTGAGCTCCTTTTACTCCATCACGGATGAGTCAGGGCTGCTTAGAACTCCAACCCGGCCTCGCGGGCCGCATCGGCCAGGGCCTTCACCCGGCCGTGGTATTTATAGCCCCCTCGATCGAACACGACCTTACGGATCCCTTTCGCCAGAGCCCGCTGAGCGATCAGGCGACCCACCAGACGGGCCTTCTCCGTCTTGGTCAGGCCATCCAGCTGCCCCCGAAGCTCAGGATCGAGCGTGGAGGCCGCCGCCAGGGTGACTCCCCGGGTGTCATCAATGATCTGGGCGTAAATGTGCTTCAGGCTCCGGAAGACCGAAAGCCGAGGTCGCTCCGGAGTGCCGAAAACCTTTTTTCGAACCCGCCGATGCCGTCGCCGACGCCCTTCATCCCGTGGATGTTCCCAGCTCATCGACTATCCCTCCCGAGGGCCAGGATTCTATCCCTGAGCCCGAGGATTCCCATCGCTTCCTCCCCTCTGAGGGTTTTCGCGGATTCAAGGGTACTGAAAACCCTCAGAAGAAAATCCGCTCCATATCCGATCGGTCTCACCACAGAGCCCCGTATTTCATCCGCAGGGCTACGCTGGATGGGTTCAAGGCGATCCCCTTTCGAATCACTTGGCCTTGCCGGCCTTTCCCGCCTTACGCCGGATGGGCTCGTCCTCCCAATGATCGCCTTTCCAGTAGGTATAACGGATCCCCTTGCCCTTGTAAGGCTCCGGCGGGCGCAGGGCCCGGATTTTGGCCGCCACCTGGCCCACCAGCTGTTTATCGATCCCCGAGACGGTGATGATCCGATCCCGCGTGTTGACTTCAAAGGTGATCCCCTCAGGGGGTTCCACAATAATCGGATGGGAATACCCCAGATATAACACGATGGCCTTCCCCATAGGCTCCGCCCGATAGCCCACGCCCTCAATGCGCAGATGCTGCTGGAACCCCTGGGTCACTCCGGTCACCATGTTCGCCAGCAAGGCTCGGGTCAGGCCATGGAGGGCCTTATGCTTCCGATCATCCGATGGCCGTCGCACGACCAGATGGCCGTCCTCAATGGCGATCTGCATGGACGGGTGGAAAGTCTGCGTCAGGGTTCCCTTCGGCCCGCTCACCGTCACCGTTGAGCCTTCGATCCGCACCTGGACCCCGGGTGGGATCGGGATCGGTTTCTTGCCCACACGCGACACGGTTCCCTCCCCTTACCAGACATAACAGATGACCTCGCCGCCGACGCCCAGGCGGCGGGCCTGCTTATCCGTCAGAATGCCCTTTGGAGTGGAGAGGATTGCAATTCCCATCCCGCTCATCACCAGGGGGATATCCTCCTTGCCGACATACACCCGACGGCCCGGTTTGCTCACCCGCTTCAGACCTGAGATCGCCGGCTTTCGGGAACGGCGCTCGCCGATGTATTTCAATTTAATGACCAGCTTCGGCTGTGGCTGATCATTCGTCACCTCGAAATCTTCAATGTAACCCTCCTCTTTGAGCACCCGGGCGATGGCCACTTTAATCTTGGAACTGGGGATAGCCACCCGGCTGTGCCCCACCATAGAAGCGTTTCGAATCCGGGTGAGCATGTCGGCAATCGGATCCGTCACAGCGCTCATCGTTTTCACTCCTGTCCAGATATTCCTCATCGGGCGCCCAGCGCCTTTCCCACGCAGAAACCTGGAATGGCCGAAAGTTTACCAGCTGGCCTTGCGAACGCCGGGGATCAGCCCCTGGAGGGCCAGCTCCCGAAAACAGATCCGGCACAGCGCAAACCGTCGGATATATGCGCGGGGCCGGCCGCACCGGCGGCACCGGTTCCGCACCCGCACCTTGTATTTCCGTCGCATCTCTCGATATATCATGCACTTCCGGGCCACGTCCTCCTCCCTGGGTCCGACGTCCGTGGTTTTTAGCCTTTGCGGAACGGCATGCCGAGCAGCTCCAGCAGCCGCCGCGCCTCCGCATCGGTTTTCGCCGTGGTCACGATCGTGATCTCCATCCCTCGAACCTTATCCACCTGACTGTAATCGATCTCCGGCCAGACCAGCTGCTCTCGCAGCCCCAGCGTGTAATTCCCCCGGCCGTCGAAGGAATCGGGCGAGACGCCCCGGAAATCCCGGATACGGGGAAGGGCCACGTTGAACAACCGGTCCAGGAAGGCCCACATCCGATCCCCTCGCAGGGTCACCTTAACCCCGATGGGGCGACCGGCCCGCAATTTGAAGGCCGCGATGGATTTGCGGGCCTTGGTGATCAGCGGTTTCTGGCCCGTGATGGTGGCGATGTTCTGGACCGCATAATCCAGGGCCTTGGGGTTGGTGACCGCTTCCCCAACCCCCACATTCACCACCACCTTCCAGATCCGGGGGACCTCCATGATGTTGCGATAGCCGAACTCCCGCATAAGGGCCGGCCGGACTTCCTCCAGGTAACGCTGTTTCAAACGCGGAACCGCCCTCGTGGTTGTCTCCGCCATCCTGATCGCCTCCCCTGATCTCACCAAATGCAGGAAGAGAAAGATGGAGACTGGGGCAATCCCCCAGAAGCCGGGGATTGGCCGGCCTGCAGATCCCAATTAAACAAAGGTCGCCTGACACCTCTTGCACTGACGAAGCTTACGTCCATCAGGCTCTATCACAAATCCCACACGCGTGGGCTGATTGCATTTCGGGCAGATCAGCATCACATTGGAAATATGGATGGGCGCCTCGAATTCCATGATGCCGCCCACCTGCCCACGCCCGGTAGGGCGGGGGCGCTGATGCTTCTTAACAATGTTGACCCCGGAGACCACCACCCGGTTTTCCTTCCGGAGCACCCGCAGGACCTCCCCCTGGGCGCCCCGGTCATCTCCGGCGATCACCAGAACCCGATCCCCTCGCTTGACCTTGGCCGCCATAGTCCTTCTTCCCCCGATATATGGATCGCAACCCTTCATGAACGCCACCGATCCCCCTATCCGGGATCCTTTCTCCCCTCCCAGCGTGCCGTCCCCTCTTTGCCGCGCTCACAGCACCTCCGGAGCCAGGGAGATGATCTTGGTGAAGCCCTTATCCCGAAGCTCCCGGGCAACCGGGCCAAAGATCCGCGTTCCCTTTGGATTGCCGAATTCATCCAGGATCACCGCAGCGTTATCATCAAAACGAATCGTCGACCCATCCGGGCGACGATATTCCTTCGCCGTCCGGACGATCACCGCGCGCACGATCTCGCCCTTCTTCACCGTGGCGGTCGGGATCGCGTCTTTGACGGTGGCCACCACCACATCCCCGACATAGCCGTAGCGGCGATAAGAGCCGCCCAGCACGCGGATAACCAGGATCTCCCGAGCGCCGGTGTTGTCTGCCACCTTGAGACGGGTCTCCTGCTGAACCATGGATACGCCTCCTGTGATGCCTTCCCTGCTTGGTCACCTGAGGTCAGACTTCCTTCGCAGCCTGACTGGACCTCTTACCAGGAGTCGATCGAGCCCTACTCGGCCATGATCTCCTCACCGGGCAACTGCTCCGGCACCGGCTCCACCGGCTTCTGAGCCCGTTCCAGGATCGCCTCCACGATCCAGCGCTTGCGACGGCTCAACGGGCGGGACTCCACGATCTGCACCAGGTCCCCCATACGGGCCATGTTCCCCTCGTTGTGGGCCATGAACTTGCGGCGACGGCGGATCACCTTCCCATAAAGCGGATGGCGCACCAGCTCCTCCACCGTCACCACCACGGTTTTATCCATCTTGTCGCTGGTCACCCGCCCAATAAATCGTTTGCGCCGATCTTTCATCGCCCACCTCCCCGGGCCAGCTCCCGCTCCCGCATGATGGTCAATATGCGGGCGATATCCTTCCGCAAAGCGCGGATCCGGTTAACATCCTTGAGCTGGCCCATTACCCACTGGATCCGCAGGTTAAACAGCTCACGGCGGATCTGCTCCAGCCGATTTCGAAGCTCCTCATCGGACCAGTTACGGATTTCCTCAGGACGAAGGGCCACAGTTCCCTCCCTGCCGGATGTCTGGCGACGGAGCGCATACCCCACGATCTACAGCATGCGGGGGAAGATCCCATCTGGCCGGCCTCTTCAGCAAAGGCCGACGCTGGGAGCCCCCGGGCTATCCGATCTGCTGCTCCTCGGCCGTGATGATCTGGGTGCGAATCGGCAATTTATAGGAAGCCTGCCTCAACGCCTCGTGAGCGATATCGGCGCTCACCCCACCGATCTCAAAGATGATGCGGCCGGGCCGGACTACAGCCACCCAGTGATCGACGTTCCCCTTGCCTTTCCCCATCCGGGTCTCAGCCGGTTTGCGAGTTACCGGCTTATCCGGGAAGACCCGGATCCAGTATTTGCCACGCTGGCGGAGAAACCGGACGATGGTGCGGCGGGCGGCCTCGATCTGACGGGCGGTCAGCCAGCATGGCTCCAGGGCCTGGAGACCATATTCCCCGAAGGCTAGCTCAACCCCCCGCGTCTCCCGGCCTTTCATCCGTCCCCGCATTTGCTTGCGGTATTTGACCCGCTTCGGCATCAACATCGCTTAACCTCCCCGTTGCGCCGATGTCACCCGGGCAACCATCTCCGCGGTCTGCTGGACGTAGGCGCCGGGCTCTGTATCCCCACGGTAGATCCAGACCTTGACGCCGATCTTCCCCCACTTGGTGATCGCTTCCGCCAGGGCATAATCGATATCCGCCCGCAGCGTATGGCGAGGGACCCGGCCCTCCATCAGCGTCTCCGTGCGGGCCATCTCCGCTCCCCCCAGACGGCCCGAGACCGTGATCCGGATCCCTTTCGCCCCGGCCCGCATGGCCTGCTGGATCGCCCGCTTCATCGCCCGGGCATGGCTAACCCGCTTCTCGATCTGCTGGGCGATGCTCTCCGCCACAATGGCCGCCTCGAGCTCGGGTTTAGGGACCTCCACGATCTCCACGCGGGCCTTCTTCCCGGTCATCTCCTCAACCGCCTGGCGCAGCTGCTTGATCCCCAGGCCCCGACGGCCGATCACGATGCCCGGCCGGGCCGCGTGAATATACAGATTGATCTGCTTGGGAAACCGTTCGATCTCAATTCGAGCGATCCCTGCCTCTTTGAGCTGCTCCTTCACGAACTGCCGGATCTTCAGGTCCTCATGGAGCAGCTCCACATATTCCCGGCCCTCCGCATACCAGCGGGCCAGCCAGTTCTTGGTGATGCCCAGACGGAAACCGATCGGATGAACTTTCCGGCCCAAGATCGCCTCCTCGCGCGCAATGGGTCCAGCCTCTGCATCCACACAGCAGGCTCAGTCCATCCGCTCCTCCAGAACCACCGTAAGGTGGGTGGTCCGCTTCAGGATCGGACGGACGCGGCCCCGAGCGGCGAAACGGACCCGCTTATATCGGGGCCCGTCGTCGGCCCGGATATCCACCACATAGAGATCCGCGGGCGAGAGACCGTAGTTGTTCTCTGCGTTGGCCACCGCCGAGCGGATCAGTTTCTCGACATAGCGTGCCGCTTTCTTAGGGGTAAAACGCAACACGCTCAACGCGTCTTCGGCCCGCATCCCCTTCACCAGATTACAGACCAGACGCGCCTTATAAGGCGAGATCCGGATATAGCGGGCGACTGCCCGAACCCGATTCGCCATTGCCATCCCCCATCGATCTCAAAAGTTATTCCCCGGGCTGACCCAGCGGGGCCCCAATCCGAGAGGCGGGAAGACCCCTTCTCCTGTCACCGGACCCCTGTTTTCTTTTCCTTGACAGTATGACCACGGTAAGTCCGGGTTGGGGCGAATTCCCCCAGCCGATGCCCGACCATCTGTTCCGTAATGTAAATGGGCACATGGCGCCGCCCGTCGTGGACGGCGATGGTATGCCCTACCATCTGTGGGAAGATCACCGAGGCGCGGGACCAGGTGCGGATGACCCGCTTCTCGCCCCGGCGATTGAGCTCTTCGATCTTCTTCAGCAGCTTGGGATCACAATACGGACCTTTCTTCAGCGAGCGTCCCATGCTCGCTCACCCCCTTCGAGGTTTCTTCATCAGCAAAGGGATTGCACCGGAGAGGTGCGCCGAAGCGCATCCTCGTCCCACATATCGTTTTCGAAAAAGACGCCCACTCCTCCCCTCTGTTTGGCCGCGTCATTGAACAGGCCTGGCCTGATATCACTTCTTTTTCTGGCGGCGCTGGATAATGTATTTATCGGTGGCCTTGTTGCGCCGTGTCTTCTTGCCCAGCGCGTGCTTACCCCATGGCGTCTTCGGATAGGGCAGGCCGATGGGCGCCCGGCCCTCGCCGCCGCCGTGCGGATGATCCCGCGGCGACATCGCCGAGCCGCGTACCGTGGGGCGGATGCCCAGCCATCGCTTGCGGCCCGCCTTGCCGAGCCGGATATTCGCGTGCTCCAGGTTCCCCACCTGGCCGATGGTCGCATAGCACTCCAGGCGGACCTTCCGGATCTCCCCGGAGGGCAGACGCAGGATGGCATATCCCTCCTCTTTCCCCAGCAACTGGGCGACCGCGCCTGCCGCCCGAGCGATCTGACCGCCATGCCCGGGATACAGCTCCACGTTATGCACCAGGGTCCCCACCGGGATGTTGGCCAGCGGCATGGCGTTGCCCACCTTGATCTCCGCCTGAGGTCCGCTCATCACAATATCCCCGACCTGCAGGCCCAGGGGCGCCAGGATGTAACGCTTTTCACCATCCGCATATTGCAACAGCGCGATGCGGGCTGTGCGGTTGGGATCATATTCGATACTGATCACCTTCGCCGGAATGCCTTCCTTATCCCGCCGCTTGAAGTCGATGATGCGATAAAGCCGCTTGTGGCCACCCCCCCGATGGCGAACGGTGATCCGGCCCTGAAAGTTCCGCCCGGCGTGCTTTTTCAAAGGAACAACCAGGGATTTCTCCGGCTCATCCTTGGTGATTTCCTCGAATGTATAACCGGTCGCATTGCGGCGACCGGGCGTTGTCGGCTTGTAGACCTTGATCCCCATTGGTCCTCCTCCACCACTACCGCTGGGATCCCTCCTTGCCGAACCGACCGACGGGAGCCGGCGCCCCGACCTTCCCGGCCCAGCTCGATGGGCCTTCGACCGGGATTACGGGCGCTTAGACCTCGAAGAGATCAATCCGCTGGCCCGGGGCGATTTGAACGATCGCCTTCTTCCAGCCCGGGCGGCGGACCACCTGCTTGGGCTTGTTGCTGAGAATCCGCGCCCGCCAATCCCGTCGTCGCTTGGCCGGGACGTTGATAATCCGCACATCCAGAACGCGGACGTTAAAGATCTTCTCCACGGCCTCCCGAATCTGGTGACGGTTCGCCCGCGGATCCACCTCAAACACGTATTGATTCATCTCCTTGAGCCGGGTCGCCTTCTCCGTGATCACCGGCCGTTTGATCACTTCATACAGGTCCATTTTCCCGTCCCCCCCTCAGGGCTCTCGATCAAGCCGCCGATGCGGCCTCCGCTGGAGGCAGTGCGAATTTCTTCCGGATCACAGGACGCGTCAGCCAGTCCTCAATCATGGCCAGCGCATCCCGTGGAATAATCAGAGTCTCATACTTGAAAAGATCCCGAATATTCAGGCACATGGCATGGAGATAGGCCACATTGGGCAAGTTACGCACTGCCCGCTTCACGTTCTCGTTCGGTCCAGCGAGCAGGATCAGAGCGCTCTTGCCGACGGGCAGCCGCTCCAGGACCTCTTTCATGAGCCGGGTCCGCGGCTCCGGCAGCTCCAGGCGATCCAGCACCAGGATCTGACCTTCCTTCGCCTTCACGGAGAGGGCGGAGCGCAAAGCGGCACGGCGCATTTTCTTGGGCATCTTCTGCTCATAACTGCGCGGCCGCGGCCCAAACACGACTCCACCGTGATACCAGTGAGGTGCATCCCGGCTGCCCTGGCGAGCCCGCCCGGTGTGCTTCTGGGGCCACATCTTACGGCTGCTGTAATGCACTTCCCCCCGGGTCTTCGTTTTGTGGGTCCCCAGGCGAGCGTTGGCCAGCTGCCGGACCAGCGCCTGATGCATCAACGGAATATGAATGGGGGCCTCGAACACTTCCGGTCGCAGCTCAATCTCCCCCACCTGCTGTCCTTCCATATTCCAGACCGGCACACGCATCGCAACGCCTCCTTGAACGTATCCCCAACCGCCTTCGCCGACAGGCTGGCTCCGGGGCCTGTCCATGGCGAAAGCGCCCCTCAATACGGCCGTTTGGCCTGGCGAATGATCACCAGCCCGCCCCGGGGACCCGGGACAGCGCCCTTGAGGGCGATCAGATGGCGCTCTGGATCCACCCAGACGACCTGGAGGTTCCGGACCGTCACCCGCTCATTTCCATAATGGCCCGCCATGCGCTTCCCCTTCACCACCCGGCCGGGATCGGTGTTGGTCCCGATCGATCCGGGGGCGCGATGGCGATCCGACTGGCCGTGGGTTTTCGCCTGCCGGGCGAAACCATGTCGCTTGATGCCTCCGGCAAAGCCGCGCCCTTTCGACCAGCCGGTCACGTCCACCCGTTCCCCGGGCGAGAAGATCGAGACGGTCAACACCTGACCTTCCTGATAAGAGGCCAGGGCCTCCGGGCCAGGGAGGCGGATCTCCCGCAACACCCGCAGTGGGGGGAGATTCCGCTTGAGCAGATGCCCCCGTTCGCCCTGGGTCAACCGTCGGGGCTTGGTTTCCTCAAAGCCCAGCTGGATGGCAGCATACCCATCCCGCTCCGGCGTCCGGAGCTGCGTCACATAACAGGGCCCGGCCCGGAGAACCGTCACCGGGACCACTTCGCCTTGCTCATTAAACATCTGAGTCATTCCGATTTTGCGCGCCAGCAAGCCTTTCATGGGTTAGCCTCCCGTGGGGACTGGTCGCCTGTCCCGGCCCATCATCCCCCAGATCCACCCACCCATCAAATCTTAATTTCGATATCCACGCCTGCTGGAAGGTTCAGGCGCATCAGCTGATCGATGGTTTTCGGATCCGGATCGAGGACATCGATCAGCCGTTTGTGGGTGCGGATCTCGAAATGTTCCTGAGAATCCTTATCGATAAACGGCGAGCGGATCACGGTGAACCGTTCCCGTTTCGTCGGAAGCGGGATCGGACCGATCACCCGCGCGCCGGTGCGCTCTGCCACCTCCACAATCCGGCGAGCGGATTCATCCAGGATCCGGTGATCGTATGCCTTCAGACGGATGCGCAATCGCTGCTTGGCCATAGGCCTCACCATAGGGATCTGGGATCACGAACCTAAAGACCTGAAACCTTCATCTAATCCAGGATTTTGGTGACGACGCCGGCGCCGACGGTGAGCCCGCCTTCCCGGATGGCGAACCGCAACCCCTCCTCAATGGCCACCGGCGCAATCAGCCGCACCCGCAGGTTCACATTGT